>Ga0181537_10000210_pt1 | contig 54397 bp, 49 predicted proteins | sample PEATcosm2014_Bin_39_FD_119765 | JGI IMG/M metagenome (GOLD analysis project Ga0181537, IMG submission 119765) | Peatland microbial communities from MTU Mesocosm Facility, Houghton, MI, USA - PEATcosm2014_Bin23_10_metaG | ecosystem: Environmental > Terrestrial > Soil > Wetlands > Peat | place...
GCAAAACAACGACCTTTAAGTACGAGGGGCATCCGGCGGGGAGTGACCAGACTGTAATGGCAACGGGCCTTTACTCACGTGTAGGGGAGCCCGAGGCGGGAGCTCACGCGATTTCCGGTTCATGGAAGGTGGAAAAGTGGCAGTCGATTTCCGACAACGCGCTTACCTTCACCTATACAACGACAGGCGACGGACTGAACTTCAAGGCAAGCACCGGTGAGAATTACAGCGCCAAGTTCGACGGCAAGGACTATCCGTTCCACGGCGATCCGGGAACGACCTCAGTGGTGCTGAAGAAGATCGACGATCACACATTTGAAGAGACTTATAAACGAGACGGCCAAGTCACGGGCATGTCTCGCATGACAATTTCGCCGGACGGCAAATCGCTTTCACTGGTCAGCCAAGACATGCGTCGCGGCACAACTGACCAGATGGTTGCAGAGAAGACAAATAGCGGCGAAACAATGGCCGACAAGTAAGCCGTTGTCAAAGCTCCGGCTGGAAGGCGCCCACGGCGCCTTCTTTACTTGGAGGCGCTGGCGGGCATTTGCGTGCTGGGGCTTCCAAAGATAACGTGCGATTCGATGTCGCGCTCGGCGGCGGGCGAGGCCGCGACCGTGTAGATCAGGATGAGCCACCTTCCACTGGCTGTTGCGGAGACGCGCAAACTGGCGCGACGATAAAGACGATCACCGTCAACGTGGTAGGGCAACGTACCGTCGAGATGAGCGGTGGAGATGGCTCCGGGGCGGGAGCGAATACGCCCGCGAGTAGCTAAAGTGACACCCAGCGTGCGCGCCATTACGGTGGCAAACTCCTCGGCGGCTTCCCGGTCCGCGGCAGTTGAAGGAAGCAGCAGATCTGGCACGCAGCCCTGAGGCATGGCTACCACCGCAAGGCCGGGGTGCACCTGCGAGGTGATCTCTGAGTGCATGTCATTGGCCGCGAAGAGCACGCGAGAGCAGGAGCGGAAAAGGGCACGGCGACGATCAGAACTCTCAGGATCATCGGATGGATCGCGCACAAGTTCGGTGACGCGATAAGCCTCTTCAATGGGAAGCGGCTCAAAGCGCGGCGGCAGGTGGACGTGAACTCCAAGCGCCACAGCTTGGAACGTGCGGCCTGAATATTCGCCGGAAGGAACTTCCTCGCCAGGGTTGGCACGAATGGTGGACTCCACTAAATCGCTGGGCAGACCGGGACCATAGTAGAGGCGCTCGCTGGACGATGCTGAACCGGAGCACGCCGTCGGGCCGACTTCGACGAACTCAAGCCTGTTAATGGCAGAAGCTACTGCGTTTACCAGATCACGCTCATACGATTGAACGGCAAAGTGAATGACATAGCCTCGCTGAGCGAAGTAGTAGCTGCTCTCGTTACCCGGAAGCTTCGCATTTCCAGAAATGTGCAGGCGGTAAAAGGTGCGACCTCGAATCGAGATCTTGTCAGGTCCAGCAACGGAGGAATCTGCGTGACGAGCTTCATCCGCGCGGACCTTGGCGGCTAGGTGGGCAGGATCTTCAGAACTGTCCTCGAAGGACGAGATGTAGAACTCGGCGGAGCGGTCCAATTGCTCCAGATGCAGGGCGAGCAGCATGTGGCGGCCAAATCGCTGCACTGGAAGATGAATCCGTTCGTACCTAAATCCCGCAGGAAGGGACAGACGGAAACCAAAGAACGGATTGCAATAAGAAGATGGTCCTAGACGCGCGACTTCAGGGTACTCCGGTGAGTGTTCCTGGCCACAAAGACCGGAGAGCGCGGCGCAGAGAAACGTGACAAGAAGAACAATCTGGACGAACAGGCTTCGGCTACGGCGGTTGATTCGGGTACAATCGAGTTTTCCGGGAACCATTTGCATCCGGCTTAATCCAGTTGTACGGAATCCGCCTTGATAAATCTGTTTGCGGCAATTGTTGCGCTCACACCCCGGCCCAGCCCGGTGGTGCAATTCCTTCAGAAGCAGACCAACCCCGCGTTCAAGGGGCTTTACCACGCGAACGCCTTTGATCTGGCGCTGCTGATTCCCTACTTCATTGTGCTGATCATTTTGGCGTCGTATGGTTTCCATCGCTATCAACTCGTTTGGATGTATTACAAATACCGCAAGAACAAGACGACCACGCCAAAATCTACTTTTACGCAACTGCCAAGGGTGACCATCCAACTGCCAATCTTTAACGAGCAGTTTGTGGTGGATCGGCTGGTGGAGTCGATCTGCAAGCTGGAGTACCCGCGCGAACTGCTGGACATCCAGTTGCTGGATGATTCCACAGACGAAACGGTGAAGGTCGCGGCAGAGGTGGTGGAGCATTACCGCGCGCTAGGGCACGACATTGTTCACATACATCGCACGGATCGCGGCGGATTCAAGGCGGGAGCTCTGGAACATGGGCTGAAGACGGCAAAAGGTGAGTTTGTGGCGATTTTTGACGCTGACTTTACGCCGCCTGCCGACTGGATTATGCGGGTGATTCACCACTTTGCCGAGCCCAATATTGGCATGGTGCAGACACGCTGGACGCATATCAACCGGCATTACTCGTTCCTCACTGAGGTGGAGGCGATTCTGCTGGATGGACACTTTGTGCTGGAGCACGGCGGACGCTCGCGGGCAGGCGTGTTCTTCAACTTCAACGGCACGGCGGGCATGTGGCGCGCCAAGGCGATTGAAGAAGCGGGCGGATGGCAGCATGACACGCTGACCGAAGACACCGACCTCAGTTATCGCTGCCAGTTAAAGGGATGGAAGTTCCTCTACCTGCAGGACGTGGAGTGTCCGGCAGAGCTGCCGATTGAGATGACGGCCTTCAAGACGCAGCAGGTGCGCTGGGCCAAGGGATTGATCCAGTGCTCGATCAAGGATCTGCCAAAGGTTATGAAGTCCAACGTGAACCGGCGCGAGAAGATTGAGGCCTGGTATCACCTGACTGCTAATCTTAGCTATCCCTTGATGATCATGCTAAGCGTGCTGCTGCTGCCGGCGATGGTGATCCGCTTCTACCAGGGCTGGTTCCAGATGATGTACATCGATGTGCCTCTGTTCCTGGCCTCAACGTTCTCCATCTCGAGTTTCTACCTTGTGTCGCAAAAGGAGCTGTTCCCGACGCGATGGTGGCGGACGTTTTTCTATCTTCCCTTCCTGATGGCGTTGGGGATCGGGCTGACGATTACAAATTCCAAGGGCGTGATTGAAGCTTTGGTCGGCAAGCAGACGGCCTTCGCGCGAACTCCCAAGTACAGTGTGCAAACCAAAGGACAGAAGAACACGGCCGTGGCAGCGGCGAGAAAATATCGCAAGCGCCTGGGACTTATTCCGTGGATTGAGCTGGCGGTGGGCACGTACTTTGCGATGACCGTGTGGTATGCCATCGCGAATGAAAACTACATCACGGTTCCGTTCCTGATTCTGTTTGTGTACGGATACTGGTACACGGGACTGATGTCACTGCTGCAAGGACGCTTCGAGATGTTTGGAGCCGGGGCCAGCAGCGGGGCTGAGGAACACGTCAAGCCATTCCCGGTTGGTGTGTAACAGAAGAAACATTTCCGCTTCGCCGATGCCGCTCTTGGATATGCCGTGAACCGGGGTTTATACTCGGCTCCCATGAAACTCCGCACGCAGCCTCTCTCTCTCCTGTTGTTCGTGATTTGCACGCTGGCTCTTACCTCTTCGGTATTTGCACTGGATCGCCAGGCTGGGGCCGACTATCGCGCGCGCAGAGTTGCACTCTCCAAAACACTGAATGGCGGCATGCTGGTGCTGTTTGCGGGGATGGAGTCCGAAGGGCCGAATGCGCTCTATGGCTTCCGCCAGGACAATAATTTCTTTTACCTGACAGGATGGGCTGAGCCCGGCGCAGCCGTGGTGATTGCGCCTGCCGTGGAAGCAAAGGACAAGGTTGTGGCGCGGCCCTACAGCGAGGTTCTCTTTCTCCCCGCACACAACTCCACGCAGGAAAAATGGACGGGGCCGAAACTGGGTGCGGACGATCCGAAAGCTGCCGAGGTTACAGGCTTCGATCGCGTAGCCACTCTCGACCAGATGCGCGAGGTGCTGTTGCAAGTAGTCCCGCAGCCGCGTGCCGTGATTTATTCCGCGCTGGGTCAGGCTCCTGAGAATACTCCTTCGACGATTCCGCTGGAGTGGTTGAAGCGCAGCAATGCGTTTCCCATCGTTTCCATTCTCGACGCAAGCGATAAGATTGCCGAATTGCGCAAACATAAGGACCGCGGCGAGATTGAGCGTATCCGACATGCGACGGATGCATCCATCGCAGGACATTTCGCGGCGATGAAGGCCATGCGTCCGGGATTGTTCGAGTATCAGATTGCGGCACTGATGCAATACAAGTTTCAGGATGGCGGATGCGAGCGCCCTGCATATGCGCCGATTGTCGGATCAGGATTTTACTCGACCGTGCTGCACTACTCGGAAGACTCGCATGAAATTCGCGATGGCGACGTAGTAGTGATGGATGTCGCAGGCGAGTATGGAATGTATGCAAGTGACATCACGCGCACGCTGCCAGCCAACGGACACTTTACGGCACGCCAGCGCGAGGTCTACAACGTTGTGCTGGGAGCACAGCAGGCAGTCATGCAATCCGTGGTGGCAGGCAAGAGCATGTTGACCGGACGCGACGAAAATTCGCTTTACAGAATTGCTTACGAATACATCAACACGCATGGCAAGGACCTGCACGGCGAACCGTTAGGAAAGTATTTCATCCACGGACTGGGACACCGCGTAGGACTGGAAGTGCATGATGTGGGTGAAGGCCCAGTGGACAAGGGCGACGTCTTCACGGTTGAGCCGGGAATTTACATCCCCGAGGAAAAGATTGGCGTTCGTATTGAAGACATCGTGATGCTCGACGAAAACGGCAAGCTGGTGAATCTGACCGCCAGCCTCCCGCACACTGCCGACGATGTAGAATCCGCGATGCGAAAATAGCGAAGCGCGCTTTGCAGTTCAACAGAACGAACTCGCATCAGTAGGTTGCAAGCGTTACCTCGTCCACCCACTCCTGCATCGGCGTCCCGGTCGGACCCACATCCATCTGGAACTGCACGCCCATGTTATCCGACCATGTGGGCGGCATGACACCGGCGGGGAGTGAAATGTTCAAGCGCAGAGTCGTACTCCCTCGTTTGCCTGCTTGTTGGATAGTGATGCTGTCGTAGTGCTCACGATTATCGGGACTACTGCGATGGAATATCATCTGCAAGTGGTACCAGGTATTGGGCTGGAATTGATTGCACTTGTAGCTCGTCTGAACCCAGCTACCCGCGGCGGCATTCCACACGTCCCATGTGCCAGAGAAATAGTCACACTGGGTTCCGAACATATACTGGACGCCGCTGTTGAACTGAAAGGCATCAAATTCCAGAGCTTGCGCGGAACTAGTATTGCTGTTGACATAAACCCAGAAATCTAGAGCCAGATGAGACACGGCATCGTTTGGCCCTACCTTGTACCACCACAAGCCGTCCGAATAAGGTGTTCCGTTTATGTAGAAGTCCATGCTGGAGCCATCGAGAGACGGGGTGCCCTGAAAAGGTGAGCTCGCAATGGTGGCCATCCCAATGCCCCCGGCGCAGTCCGCGCATGAGCCCCATCCCACTGCACCTGGCAGGCCATTATCCACGAGAGTAGATTGATTCAAATTGGGGTACGTCTGCCCCCATAAGGAAGTGGCTGCAACAAAGAAAAGCACAACAAACAGTGTACGTTGGGTCATGGCTGGCACTCCTGCTTACGGGAATGAGGCTCTGATGAAAGTAGAAAAAGCCGGGTTGGCCAAATTCGTAAGCTGACGAAGGATACTCGAACGGCGCGCCTCTACTCTGGTATGCTAGAGCCTTGTGATCATCAAGGTTCTTTTTGTGATTCTTGTGTTGTCGTCGATTGCGCTGGCAGCGGTGGCAATTGCGGTGTTTGTACGCGTGCGGTGGCACTTGAAGGCGCGACAGGCAAAGGCGAACGGCACTGCGGCCGAAACACCTCAGGAGAGCAACCCAGAGAGACAGCCGTAGCAGCGCAAATGGATGGTCGCGACGGGCACCATAGGCGTCCGGTGGATATAGATATTGCGTCGCGCTGCTGGCAAGGGTGCGGCATTCCATTCGCAATCTCATTGGGGACCGCAAGCGTCCCGGAAAAAGGTTTATGAGCACCACGGGTTCCGAAGCAATCGAAATCAAAATTGCGCACAGTCCTGATTCGGACGATGCGTTCATGTTTTATGGTCTGGCAACGAACAAGGTTCGGGTGCCCGGATTCAAGTTCACCCATGTGCTGTGCGACATTGAAACGCTGAACCACAAGGCGATGAAGGAAGCGTACTTTGACGTGACGGCAATCTCCTTCCATGCTTATCCGTACGTGCAGGAGCGCTATGCGCTGATGCCGAGCGGCGGCAGCGTTGGCGACGGCTACGGTCCGATGATTGTTGCGACCAAACCTTACACGCTGGACGAGGTGAAGAAGCTCAAGATCGCGATCCCCGGTACGCTGACAACAGCCGTGCTGGCGCTCAAGATCTTCGCGCCAGATGTGCAGACCGAGGTGGTGCCCTTCGACAAGATCATTCCCGCAGTGCTGGAAGGCAAGTTCGACGCGGGCCTGATCATTCACGAAGGCCAGCTCACGTACGATAAGAGTGGACTGCATCGCATTCTGGATATGGGTAAGTGGTGGCGCGAACTGACTGGACTGCCGTTGCCGCTGGGAGCCAACGCGATCCGCAAGGACCTGGGGCCGGAAGTGATTGCCAAAGTCTGCAAGGCGCTGCGTGACAGCATTCAGCACGCACTGGATAATCGCGAGCAGGCACTGGAATACGCCATGCAGTTTGCCCGCGATCTGGACGCGCGTGATGCGGACAAATTTGTTGGCATGTACGTAAACGAACGCACGCTCGACTATGGTGACGATGGCCGCGAAGCTGTGGCCAAGCTGCTCAACATGGGGTACGAAAAAGGCATCATCCCGCAGGCGGTCAAGCTGGAATGGGTAAGCGAGACGGCTTCTGAGAACAAGGTATAGCAGCAGATCACCTGACTGCAAAAGCTCCGCGTACGCGCGGAGCTTTTCTATTGCGCTGATGCGTTGCGGCATCAGCTAGACTGAGTTGGTATGCCGATGAGTGACGAACTGAAGACAACGCGCCAGACATTGATGATTGACGCCGACGACACGCTCTGGGAAAACAATATTTACTTTGAGCGTGCAATCGCCGAGTTTATTTCATTCCTGAATCACAGCCACTTCACTCCCGAACAGGTGCGCCAGAAGCTGAATGAGGTGGAGCACGAAAACGTTTTGAAGCTGGGCTACGGGTTGCACAGCTTTGCCGCTGCACTGGTGGCGACCTTCGAGAGGCTTTCCGTGGAACCGCTCACACCCGCTCTGCATGAGACCATTCATGGCTTTGCGCTGACCATCGCCGAGCAGCCGATCGAACTACTGAAGCACGTGGGCCCGACGCTTGCAGAGCTGCGCAGCCGCCATCGTTTGCTATTGGTTACCAAGGGAAACATGGCCGAGCAGACGGGCAAGGTCGAGCGCTCCGGACTGAAGCCCTACTTCGAAGCCGTGGAAGTAGTACCCGAAAAAAATGCGGAGTGCTATCACGGCATTGTCGAAAAGTACGGGCTGGAGCGAGGGACGACATGGATGGTGGGCAACAGTCCCAAGTCAGACATTAATCCTGCGATTGCCGCAGGACTGAATGCGGTGTTTATTCCGCACGCCGATACATGGATACTGGAGCACGCCGAGCTTTGTGAAGCTGCTGAACCGCAGAGGCTGCTGACGCTGGAGCGATTTGGATTGCTTAGTGAGACGTTCTGAGGTCAGCAACGTCACGACAGCCTCTGCACTCCTTAGCATCAAATCTCGTGTTTGCTGGAACTTTTCTCGGGAGCGGGGTTCATACCAGCGGCTATCATCTGCAGATCCCTACCCGGGAGTTGGCAATGACACGCAAGAAATCGTTGATTGTGGTACTCGCGCTGGTGCTTTTGCTGCCCACTGCGTCCGTGTTCGCTGCGTCACGCAAAGACAAGAAAGACAAGAAGGCTACGTCCGCGCCAATTCAGATGATGGATGAGCACGAGCGGGCAATTCATGCCCTCAACCGGCTGACCTTTGGGCCACGTCCGGGAGACGTTGATCGAGTGCTAGCCGTGGGCGTGGACAAGTGGATCGCCGAGCAATTGGAACCCGGTCAGATCAATAACTCCGCGCTGGAGGCGCGGTTAGCGCCTTATCGCACATTGCGCATGTCTCCCATGGAGATGGTGCGAGACTTTCCTCCTGATCCAGTGCTGCGCGCGGTGGCCGATGGGAAGCTGCCCATGCCGAAAGATCCGCAACTCAAGGCCATCTACACGGCTGGGCTCGCGCGCATCAACGCAAAGCAGGACAAGAAGAACGCCAAGACAGTAGAAAACGCCGATCTGCTGGGGATGAATCCAGACGACCTGACGGCAGACAAGAAAGAGCAGCGGCAGTATGCTCGCGAACATGCGCGTTCGCGGGCGCTGGATTTGCTGGAGATGCCTGCTGCATCGCGAACGCAAAGCCTCGCAGCAATGGACACGGATGAGCGGCGCGGGTTTTGGCGGGCTTTATCACAGGACGACCGCGACAAGCTGACCGCGGATATGGCTCCAGAGCAGAAGGAACTGCTGCTCTCGTTGGAAAATCCCGTGGCGGTAGTGAATGGCGAGCTGATGCAATCCAAGTTGCTGCGCGCGGCCTACAGCGAGCACCAGTTGCAGGAGGTGATGACCGATTTCTGGTTCAATCACTTCAACGTATTCATAGGCAAAGGTGCGGAGCGCTACATGGTGACCGCCTACGAGCGCGACGTGATCCGTCCGCACGCACTAGGAAAATTCCGTGAGCTCCTGCTGGCTACGGCAAGGAGTCCAGCAATGTTGTGGTATCTGGATAACTGGCAGAGCCTGGGACCGAATTCGCAAGCGGCTGGGCGAGGCAAGAACAACGGTAAGCCCTCGCTGGGACTAAACGAAAATTACGCACGCGAGGTGATGGAGCTACACACGCTCGGCGTGAACGGCGGTTACACCCAGAAGGATGTTACCGAACTGGCAAGGGTGCTGACCGGATGGACGTTGGAGGAACCACGCGAGGGTGGAGGATTCGTCTTCCGAGCGCCGCGCCACGAACCCGGCGATAAAACAGTGCTGGGCAAAGCTTTCCACGAGGATGGACAACGCGAAGGTGAGGCCGCGCTGACATGGCTGGCAAGCCAGCCTGCGACTGCAAAGTTCATCTGTACCAAGTTGGCGCAGCGCTTCGTAAACGACACGCCGCCGCCCGCGTTGGTGAATGCCATGGCGAAAACATTCCTCGAAAGTGATGGTGACATCAAGGCCGTAATGAGAACCATGGTGCACTCGCCTGAGTTTTGGAATGTCAAGCAGTATCGAGCGAAGGTGAAGACACCGCTGGAGTTTACGGTGTCGGCAATTCGTGCAACCAACGCAGAGATCACGCGCGTGCAGAGTGTGAGCGACGCGCTGAATCGGATGGGAATGCCGCTCTACGGAGCGCAGCCTCCGACGGGCTACTCGATGAAGGCGGAGAGCTGGGTAAACTCCGGAGCGCTGCTGAACAGAATGAATTTTGCCCTGACTCTGGGCACAGGCAAGTTGGCTGGAGTACGCGTGGATGCCGCAGTGCTGGCGGGTGCGGGTGACTCAGCTCAGGTGCAGGGGTCGCTGGAACGGGCGCTAGTGGCTGGCGGAGTTTCCGCGCAGACACACGAAACCATTGCGAAGCAGATGAATGATTCCACCGTAACGGGACGCAAGCTGGACGATCCGCCGAAGCCCGTGAACGCCGGGGCGGTGGCTGGACTGATATTAGGCTCGCCGGAGTTTCAGCGGCGATAGGGCGGATTCGCGGAATTGATCCAGGAGAGTGCGATGGGAATTACACGGCGAGTTTTTTTGAAGAGTGGGGCCATGACCGTGGTGGGCATGGCTGCGGTTCCGGAGTTCCTGACTCGAGCAGCAATGGCGGCAGGCACGGTGCAGTCGCACCAAAGGCTGGTGGTGATTTTCCAGCGCGGCGCGGCTGACGGACTGAACATTGTAGTTCCGCATGGCGAAGAGGCTTACTACGCGATGCGTCCCACGATCGCAATCGCAAAGCGCGATGTGATCGACCTTGACGGATTCTTCGGACTGCATCCTGGAATGAACGCACTAAAGCCGCTATGGGACGCGAAGCACTTGGCTATTGTGCACGCTGCCGGATCGCCTGACCCAACGCGCTCGCACTTTGACGCCCAGGACTTCATGGAGAGCGGCACACCAGGGCTGAAGAGCACAGAGGACGGCTGGCTGAATCGCGCGCTGGCCGCGTCGGCACCCGATGCGCAGGGAGCGGCCTTCCGCGCAGTGGCCTTGGGTACGTCCTTGCCCCGCATCCTTAGTGGAAACGCTCCGGCGGTGGCCCTGGGCAGCGTGAATGATTTTGGAGTAGCACCACGGAATCCGCAGGGGCAACCGCTATCCAACAGCTTTGAAGCAATGTATGCCCAGAGCGTGGACGCGGTACTGCACGGCACGGCACAGGAGACCTTCGACGCAGTGAAAATGCTGAAGGCAAGCGACCCGGCGAAGTACCGCCCAGCTGCGGGAGTGATTTATCCCAAGGGGCGCTTTGCGGACGCGCTGAAACAGACCGCGCAGTTGGTGAAGGCGAATCTCGGAGTGCAGGTGGCATTCACCGATATTGGTGGGTGGGATCACCACGTTAATGAGGGCTCAAGCGAAGGCCAGCTTGCAAACCTGCTGAAGGAGTTCAGCGGATCGTTGGCAGCCTTCTGGCAGGATTTGGGTACACTAGCAGACGACACTGTTGTGGTCACCATGAGCGAGTTTGGCAGGACTGCACGCGAGAACGGCACTCGCGGCACCGACCATGGCCACGCCAACGTGATGTTTGTAATGGGAGGCCCAGTACGCGGAGGCCGCGTATACGGACGCTGGCCCGGGCTTGCTAACGAGCAACTTTACGAGCAGCGCGACCTCGCGCTGACGACCGACTTCCGGCAGGTGATGGCTGAAGCTGTAGTCAAACAGCTCGGTGACCCGAAGATGGGACGAATTTTTCCCGACTTCAGCAATCCTGGATCATTGCACTTACTGGGTTAAGTACCGCCGACGCAGTGCTAGGGTTTAACACGGCGTTGCTGCTTTCCGAATAATTCGCTGCCGCTGAATATTTCAGCTTGATTCAGTGAAGTTGTAGGCCAAGTCTCACCCTTTTTCTGCATCCAAACTTGTCTGTGTAAAATGCCTCGTTCAAGATTCAAGAAAGACACCATCGCTGTGAATCACCTGCTTGAAAAGTTTCACGGAGTCGTCAAGGCGGTTTACGCATTGATATATGGGGTGCTGGGTTGAAAGCAAGAGGCTTGGCAACTCGTCCAGCTCGCGACATCGGAGAGCGTGGCCTCCGCATGGTTTCTATTCCAGCCGAGTTTGCCGGTACAGGGCAGGCGGAACTCGTCCCAGTGCTGGACGAGCGGGAGCCTTTTCTCCCAATTCGTAGCGGACATCCGCTCTACCAAAGGTTGACGATCATCATCCCCGTTTTCAATGAGAGAAAAACAGTTCTTACACTGCTCGATAAGGTATTGCTGGCGGACACTTCGCCGCTCGCCAAGGAGATACTGGTGGTCGACGATTGCTCCACCGATGGCACGCGCGAACTGCTGCAAAGTGTGGATTGGGAGAGACTTTGCCAGGACTCCGGCGACAACATCGAACTGCTGATGCATGACCACAACTGCGGAAAAGGCGCCTGTGTGCAAACCGCGCTAAAGCGAGGCAAAGGTGACCTGGTGCTGGTGCAGGATGCCGACCTCGAGTATGATCCGTCTGATTATCCGGCGCTGCTGCGCCCCATTCTGGCGGGAGATGCAGACGCTGTTTTCGGCAACCGGTTTCATCCCGGAGCGCACCGCGTGCCTCGCTACTATCGGTTCCTGCTGAACCGAGTCTTCTCAATCCTCTGCAATCTCCTGACCAGCCTTGCGCTGACCGATGTAACGGCCTGCTACAAGGTGCTGAGACGAGACCTGCTCGACTCTCTAAAGCTGGAAACTAACCGTTTCAGCATGGAAACCGAGCTGACCGTGAAACTTGCCAAGACCAGCGCGCGTATCTATGAAGTGCCGATCATGTATCACGGGCGCACGTATGCCGAAGGCAAGAAGATCAGTTGGGTGGATGGACTGGCTGCGACGTATCACTTGTTCCGCTACCGCTTTTTCTAGGGCTCATTCGCCTGCGGCACCACGATTAGCGTCGTCATAACGGCAGGAAGAGGTTCGAATTATGCTGAATTTCAAGAAACGTGCGTTGCTGTTTGCGTCGTTGCTCGCCATGTCCTTTGCCGCCCTTCCCGCCTGGGCCGAGGTGCGCGAGGAGTTCCATAAAACTGTTGCCATGGACGCCGACGGAACCCTGTCACTGAAGAACATCAATGGTAGCGTCGAGGTTGCTGCGTGGGACCGGAATGAGATTCAGATTGATGCCGTGAAGACTGCAAGCTCCGAGCAGAAGCTGCGCGAGGCGCGCATTGAAGTTGCAGGCAGCGGCCACTCCGTCGATGTGCAAACGAAATATCCCGAACACAACAACAATGGAGCGAAGGTGGAATACACCGTCCACGTGCCCCGCGGCGCGCGACTCTCACCGGTGGAGACCGTGAATGGTGACATCAAGGTGAATGGGCCGCAGGGTCGCATCAAGGCCAGTACGGTGAACGGAAAAGTGGAGGTTTGGAATTCAGCAGGCGAACTGGATATCGAATCGGTGAACGGTGAAGTGAAAGCCTCCCTGAGCAGCGCAGGCAAGAGCCATGTGAAGTTGAATGTGGTCAATGGTGGGGTGGCGCTCCAGTTGCCGGCTTCGACCAATGCTCACGTGAAAGCCTCCACCGTGAATGGCGATATTCATTCTGATCTGCCATTACAAGTGGAGAAGTCAAAGTATGCACCTGGCGCGAGTGTTGACTCAAACCTGGGATCGGGTGGAGAGACAATTGAGTTGGAGAGCGTGAACGGTAGCATCTACCTGCACAAGAGCTGAACAGCGATTGGCCTGGCCAGAGCTGGGCCAATCGCGTTTCATCCTATATCCAGAGCACACAGTACAACTTCTGACCTTCAGCTTCCCCATCTAACAGGTGGAGGAAGAACCCATGAAAAAACTATTGATACTGAGCTCAATTCTGCTGCTCTCGGCGGTATGCGTTATGGCGCAATATGGCAGTCAGGACACCAGTAACCAGAGCAGCGCGAGTTCCGGCACTTCCGGAAGCATGACCGTCCAAGGCTGCCTCTCTGGCTCAAGTGGAAGCTACACGCTGACTGACAAATCCGGCACTGCATATCAACTATCGGGAGACACATCGAAGCTGGCTGCTCATGTTGGCCACACTATCAGCGTGACGGGAATGAGCAGTTCAAGCTCGGCGAGCACGTCTGGGCAATCCGGTTCGATGAGCAGCCCGTCCGATTCGCACCCCACGCTGATGGTGAGTTCATTCAAACACGTCTCACCGACCTGCAACAGCGCTTCGCAGTAATGTTGGACCGGCATACCCGCAAAGTCTAGTAGGCGTGCAGCTTTTGAATGGCAGCGAAGATGTCGTCGGCCTGCGGCAGGATGACATCTTCCAATTCCGGTTGATACGCGACAAATGTATCTTTGGCGCCGACACGCTGCACCGGGGCATCGAGCTTGTCAAAGAGTTCGCTGGCAATGCGGGCCGCAATCTCCGCTCCATAACCCCAGCTTTGCATATCCTCATGCACAATAAGCACGCGGCTGGTCTTTGAAACCGAAGCGGCGATTGCCTCAAAGTCATACGGATTGAGCGTGCGCAGATCGATCACCTCGACCGAGACGCCTTGCTCTCGCTCTATGCGTTGCGCCGCCTGCAGCGAGCGCGGAACCGTTGCACCGTACGTGACGATGGTGACGTCGGTTCCCTCTTTCCAGATGCGCGCCTTGCCGAACGGAATGGCGTAATCGGGACCGGGATAGGGTGCGCGTCCGAAGGGTTCGCGATAGAGACGCTTGTGTTCGAGAAAGAGCACAGGATCGTCGCAGCGAATCGCGGTGCGCAGCAGGCCTGCGGCATCCAGCGCGTTCGAGGGAAACACCACGTGCATGCCGGGCGTGTGCGTGAAGATGCTCTCGCCACACTGCGAATGATAGACCGCGCCCCCGGTGAGATAGCCGCCTATAGCGACGCGCACGACAGCCGGGCAGGAGAACGCATTATTCGAGCGCCAGCGTATGAGCGGCAACTCGTTGCGAAGCTGATGCATTGCTGGCCAGATGTAATCGAAGAACTGAATTTCGACCACCGGCTTCAATCCGCGCGCGGCCATGCCTACCGCGCGGCCCACGATGTTTGCTTCGGCGAGTGGCGAGTTGAAAACACGGTCTGATCCGAACTCGCGCTGCAATCCGGCAGTGAGCTTGAAGACTCCGCCCTTGCCCTTGATTTTCTTGTCTTCCAGATAGTCTGCATTGGAGCAGTCGGCCACGTCCTCACCGAAGATTACAATGCGCTCGTCGCGCTTCATCTCATCACGAAGACATTTGTTGATGAGATCCGCCATGGTTCGGTCGCCACCCTCAGAGGCCACTGGTACCGAAGCGAAACTCTGCGCCGTAGGCTTCATATTCTCCGAGTAGACGTGGCGCGAGTAGCTGGATTTCTCTGGAAATGCGGCTTCGAGCGCAGCATCCCCGGCGGCCTGCACTTCAGCATCCACCTCACGATGCAGCTTCTGCACGGAGGCGGTGTCGAGAATGCCCTCGGCGATCAGGAATTTTTGGCAGCGGGCAATCGGATCGCGCTCAGCATCCTTCTTGCGCTCGACTTCGGGGCGATAAAGTTTTTCGTCGTCACTGAGCGAATGCGAATAGGGACGGATGACATGGCCGTGCACCAGTGCGGGTCCGTTGCCGGAGCGAACGTGCTCCACGGCGCGACGCATCGCGGCCAGACTGGCGAGCAGATCGGTGCCGTCGCATTCTTCAAAATGGAAGTTCGGGAAACCAGCAACCAAACGACTGATGTTGCCGCCCGCTGTCTGGTACTTCACCGGAACCGAGATCGCGTAGCCGTTGTCCTCCACAACATAAAGCACGGGCAGCTTGCGGTTGGAGGCCGTGTTCAGCGACTCCCAGAACTCGCCCTGCGACGTAGTTCCCTCACCGGTGGAGACGTAGGTGACCTCATCCGGATGGTGCATGACGTCTTTAAACTCTCGATAGTCGCCAGCGACCTTGGCGTCCGATGCGGCGTGATGCTCGAAGTAGCGCCCTGCTTCTGCGCAACCCACGGCCTGTAGAAACTGCGTTCCAGTGGGCGAAGAAGTGGTGAAGATGTTGTGCTGTCGGCTTCCCCAGTGCGAAGGCATCTGGCGCCCTCCAGAGGCCGGATCGGCAGCGGCGCCCACGGCCTGCAGCAGCTGCGCCTCGGGGGTCACACCGAGAGCAAGGCAAAGCGCGCGATCGCGATAATACGGGAAAAACCAATCATAGCTGGCACGCAGGTTCGCTGCGGCCGCCACCAGCAAGGCTTCATGTCCAGCACAGGAAATCTGGAAGAAAATTTTCTGCTGGCGCTTGAGCATAATCTCGCGGTCGTCAATACGCCGCGACAGGTACATGGTTCGGTACAGGCCGATCAATTGCTGGGGGAGGAGTCCCTCGTAGGTCTTTTCTGCTGCTATAACAGACTCATTCTGAACGACTTTCGAAGACATCCTTGCTTCCCCCGGTAACTCAGCCATTTGGATGCAAAATTCAGCATCCAAAGGCAATTGTAAACCCAAGTTGGAGAGCTGCCGCACCCACCAGCCGACTGCGAATATACTGGAAATAAGATGATTGAGATCCGGCGACCGATTCCGGCAGCAAAGATAAAGCTACTTCTCTGGGACCTCGACGGCACCCTGGTCGACAGTGAGTTGGACCTTGCCCATTCCATTAACGCCATGTTGCGCCATCTGCATCGTCCGGAACTGCCGATTGAAGTGGTTGCCAGCTACATTGGCGATGGTGCGCCCATGCTGGTGCGCCGTTCCCTGGGCGATCCAGAAGACGAAGTATTTGTGAAAAACGCGCTCGAATACTTCATGGGTTATTACAGCGAACACAAGCTGGACTGCACCACTGTTTACGCGGGAATATTGGAGACACTTGCGGCAATCCACCAGCGCGGCACAATGAAAATGGCGGTGCTGACAAACAAGCCGATTAAACCGTCACGCGGCATCTGCGACGGGCTCAGGCTGTCTGAATACATGACAAATGTGTATGGCGGCAACAGCTTCCCAACGAAAAAGCCCGATCCCCATGGCGCGCGCGTACTACTGCAAGAGCATGGGGCCACGCCTGATGAGGCTGTGATGATCGGCGACTCGCAGAACGACGTGCTGACGGCCAATAACGCCGGAATGTTTTCCGTAGGCGTCACCTATGGCCTCTCGCCGGAGTCGCTCAAAATCCATAAGCCCGACGTGCTGATCGATCATCCGGCAGAACTGCTGGAAGTGCTGGGGCTGAAGGCTGCATCGCCCTCAACGCCCCAAAATAGGTAGGAAGTCTTGTGAGACTCGTCACTGATGGCCAAAGTCACTAGTGATACGCTTTTGGACACACGCAGCACCGGACGATGGCATCCGGTCTCGAATGTATCCAATTCACAGGTCACGCTCTCGGGAGTCTCAACATGCACAAGATTGTGGAAGCCCGCAGTGTCGGCTTCAAGATCAAGCAGTTCGTGATTGAAGCGCCACGCGTTGCCCGAAAACAAAAGCCGGGACAATTCATCATCCTGCGCCTGCATGAAAACGGCGAACGCATTCCTCTGACGATCAAGAGCTCCGATCCTGAAGCGGGCACGATCACCATCGTGGCGCAGTCCATCGGGAAAACAACTTCCCTGCTGAACTGTCTGGAAACAGGCGATCACATTCTGGATATCGTGGGCCCGCTTGGACACCCCTCCGAGATTGAGAACTTTGGGACCGTGGCAATTATCGCCGGCAGCGTAGGCACTGCCATGGCATTGCCCACGGCCAACGCTCTGAAAAAGGCCGGCAACCATGTGATCTTCATTGAAGGCGCGCGTAACACCGAGATGGTGGTCTTCGAAGATGAAGTGCGCGATGCCAGCACTGAGACCTACATCATGACCGATGACGGCAGCTACGGCGAACAGGGACTGGTGACCAAGAAGCTCAACGACCTGATCGCCGAAGGACGCAAGATCGACTTTGTTCTCGCAGTTGGCCCTGTCCCGATGATGCGCGCTGTATCGAATGTTACCAAGCCGCTAGGAATAAAAACCATGGTGAGTCTGAACTCCATCATGGTGGACGGCACTGGAATGTGCGGTGGATGCCGCGTCCTGACGGGCGGCAAGAGCAAGTTCGCCTGCGTGGATGGACCGGAGTTTGACGCCTCCGAAGTGAACTTCGAGGTGTTGATGCAGCGCAACACGATGTACCGCGACAAGGAAAGCGAATCTCTGAAGCGCTTCGAGGAAAACAAGGAAACTGAAGTGGCGGCCTTACGCGCACAGCTTGCCAAGGAGGAGCAGAGTGCCTGAGAACAAGAATCCTCTCCCGAACAAAGAGCGCATGAAGATACTGCGCACCCATATGCCGGAGGCGGACGCGACCATCCGCAGCCGCAACTTCCAGGAAGTGAACCTGGGGCTATCTGCCGAAGCCGCACAGATTGAAGCCACGCGCTGCATTGGCTGCGCCAAGCCCGGTTGTGTGAACGATTGCCCCGTAGGCGTTAAGATTCGAGAAGTGGTGGACCTGATCTATGCGGGCGACTACCTGGCGGCAGCTTCCAAAATGCGCGAAGACAACGCGCTGCCCGCCATCACAGGCCGCGTCTGTCCGCAGGAAAATCAGTGCGAGGGCGGCTGTATTCTGGGCAAGAAGGGCGAGGCCATTGCCATCGGCAATCTGGAGCGCTTTATCGCCGATTTCGAGCGCAATAGTGGACAGCTAGGCCTGCCAAAGATTGCGTCAGCGACGGGAAAGAGCGTGGCCATTGTGGGCAGCGGCCCTGCTGGACTCTCAGCCGCAGGCGACCTGATTCAGAAAGGCCATCGCGTGCGCGTCTTTGAAGCGCTGCACGAACTCGGCGGCGTGCTCGTGTACGGCATTCCTGAATTTCGCCTGCCCAAGACCATCGTAAAGGGCGAGGTGGACAATCTGCGCAAGATGGGTGTGGAGTTTGAGACTAATGTCATCGTCGGTAAGAGCGTAACTATTGACGAACTGATGCAGGACGAGCACTTCGACGCCGTTTTTGTTGCCACTGGCGCGGGCTTGCCACGCTTCCTCGGCGTTGAAGGCGAGCACCTGAATGGCGTGTACTCCGCCAACGAGTTTCTTACTCGCGTCAACCTGATGCGGGCTTACAAGTTTCCCGAATCCGACGAACCCGTCTATGACTGCCGCGACCGCGACGTCATCGTAGTAGGCGGCGGAAACACCGCGATGGACGCTGTCCGCACCGCGCGGAGGCTTGGCGCAAGATCGGCAACCCTCGTCTATCGACGCTCACTGGAAGAGATGCCAGCGCGCGCCGAGGAAGTAAAGCACGCCAGGGAAGAGGGCGTGGAGTTCCGGATGTTGACCAATCCCGAGGAGTTTCTTGGCGACGAAAAAGGCTGGCTCACCGGAGCACGCTGCGTGCAGATGGAATTAGGTGAACCCGACGCCAGCGGCCGCCGCAGTCCGGTGGAGATCAAGGGCTCGGACTTCATACTCCCCGCGCACCTGGCTATCATCGGCGTCGGAACCACGGCGAACCCGCTGATCCAAAGCACCACGCCGGACCTCAAAACCACGAAGAAAAACTACATCGTGATTGACGAGGAAACTGCACGCACCTCCAAGCGCGGCGTCTTTGCTGGAGGCGACATTGTGACCGGCGGAGCCACAGTCATCCTCGCCATGGGCGCGGGCCGCAAGGCCGCAGCATCCATTCACGATTACCTGGTAAGCGGCGTGTGGGAGACCGTTCCCGAGCCAGCATAGTCCAAGTGCGTGCGATTATTTGGCAGCGAGGCGCAGCCATTGTGTGCTCGCCTCGCTGCTATGATTACGCATCGAGAGGAACCTTGGCAGAGAAAGCCGCTGCACCAAAGAAAAAAACCGGTCGCGCAAGTGGAACTGTTGGCGAAGGCCTTTCGCCGAAAGATATGCGGACGTTGCGCTCGTTAAACACTCCGGCGAAAATCCAGAAGTTCATCGACGCGATACGATACGATTACGCCGACACCGCACGGTCTCCGAAGCGCGTTTTGCGCGAGCGCGCGGGACATTGCATGGAAGGCGCACTGCTGGCCGCCGCAGCGCTACGCGTGAACGGCCATCCAGCACTGCTGATGGACCTGGAAGCGGTTCGCGACGATGACCACGTGATCGCGTTATACCGTGAACATGGCCTCTGGGGAGGCATCGCAAAATCAAACTATGCTGGGCTGCGATTCCGCGCCCCCATCTACCGCACGCTTCGCGAACTGGCTCTCAGCTACTTTGAGCACTATTACAATCTGCGAGGCGAACGTACTCTGCGCGCATACTCGGCCGCGGTAAAGCTGTCTCGCTTCGACTCGCAGCACTGGATGACCTCCGAAGAGGACGTATGGTGTGTGGCCGAGTACCTGGTGGACGCCCGGCACTACGCACTATTCCCCAATAAGATCGCTCGCACCCTGCCGCGCCTTGACCGCCGAAGCTATGAAGCCGGCATGCACGGCACGGTCAAGCACTGAGCTTCTCGCAATAGGCAACGCCCGCGCTTACGTCCTTACCCTACGTTATAATGAAGAGTTACGCATAGCCCGCCGCCGCTCTCTGGGAGGCGTCTGGCGCTATTGTGGGAGTGGGGACTACGGTCACATGGAATTGAAGGTTACAAGCCACTACAAACCGCAGGGAGATCAGGCTTCGGCCATTGAGCAGCTTGTGCGTGGGCTCAATGAGGGCGAGAAGCACCAGGTACTGCTTGGCGTGACCGGCTCCGGCAAGACGTTCACAATGGCCAAGGTCATTGAAGAGTGCCAGCGCCCCGCGCTTGTCATGGCGCACAACAAGACACTGGCCGCGCAGCTTTATCACGAGTTCAAGAGCTTCTTCCCGAACAACGCGGTCGAATACTTTGTCTCCTACTACGACTACTACCAGCCAGAGGCTTACATTCCGGCTGGAGACATTTACATTGAAAAGGAATCCACGGTTAATGACGAGTTGGACAAGCTGCGCCTCTCCGCCACTCGTTCGTTGTTTGAACGGCGCGATTGCATCATCGTCGCGTCGGTAAGCTGCATCTACGGCCTGGGCTCGCCGGAAGCTTACTACGGCATGCTGCTCTTCCTCGAAAAGGGGCAGAAGATCAAGCGCAAGGACATCACCAGCAAACTCGTGGAGATTCTCTACGAGCGCACTGATCTTGACTTCAAGCGCGGCACCTTTAGAGTGCGCGGCGACGTCATCGAGGTCTTCCCGACTTATGACGACATGGCCTACCGCATCGAACTCTGGGGCGATGAGATCGAGTCGCTCTCGCAGATCGACCCACTCTTTGGCACCGTCAAGCAGAAGTATCAGCGCCTGCCCATCTACCCCAAATCGCATTACGTGATGCGGCCCGAGATGAAGAGTTCAGCGGTGGATTCCATCGTGCAGGAGATGCTGTGGTGGGAGAAAGAGTTGGAGAACCAGGGGCGCATCGTGGAGGCGCAACGTATCCACCAGCGGACGCGCTTCGATCTTGAGATGATCAAGGAGATGGGTTATTGCCACGGCATCGAGAATTACTCTCGCCACTTCACAGGGCGGCTGCCGGGCGAACCACCACCGACGCTGCTGGACTACGTGCCGCGCGACTTTCTGCTGTTCATGGACGAGTCCCACCAGACGGCGCCGCAGGTGCGCGGCATGTGGCACGGTGACCGTTCGCGCAAGCAGAACCTGATCGACTTCGGATTCCGCCTGCCCAGCGCGTTAGACAATCGCCCGCTTACCTTCGAGGAGTTTGAGGGTCGCGTAAACCAGGTAATTTATGTCAGCGCCACACCCGGTCCCTACGAGCTGACAAAATCCGCGGGCGTCATCGTGGAACAGATCATTCGTCCCACCGGGTTGGTTGATCCACAGGTTGAAGTGCGTCCGGTAAAGGGACAGATCGACGATCTGCTGCATGAGATTCGCGCGCGCGTGGCAAAAGGCGAGCGTGTGCTCGTCACCACGCTCACCAAGCGGATGTCCGAAGATCTGGCTGAGTACTACGCCGAGGTCGGTGTGCGTTGCCGCTATATGCATTCGGAGATCGAGACACTGGAACGCATCAACATCCTGCGCGACTTACGCAAGGGTGAATTCGATGTATTGATTGGTATCAATCTGTTGCGCGAAGGGCTCGATTTGCCTGAGGTTTCGTTGGTGGCAATTCTCGATGCTGACAAGGAAGGCTTTCTACGCTCGGCGGGCTCGCTGATCCAAACGATTGGCCGCTGCGCTCGACACGTAGAAGGGCGCGCCATCCTTTACGCCGACCGCATGACAGACTCGATGACCAGGGCCATGGGCGAGACTAATCGCCGCCGGGCAATTCAAGAGGCGTACAACGTGGAGAACAACATCACGCCGCAAACCGTGGGTAAGTCCGCCGATATGTCCTTGGCGCACGTGATCGCTGCCGACTACGCGGAGATTCCGATGGAAGACACTGGCCTGCCGGAGTTCAAATCGCAGGAGCAACTCGACGCCTTCATCGCCAAGATGGAAGAGGATATGCGCGAGGCAGCCAAGCGCTTCGAGTTTGAACGCGCGGCCAAGTTGCGCGACCTAACCAAGGAGCTTCGGACCCGCGAGATTTTCTTCTCCTAACACGCAACGCACGAAAGCCCGGAGTGATCCGGGCTTTCGTGTGCCTGTCTGTAGGTCAGTCGATTTCCGCTAGCGTATTCACGTGCTCTTCCAGGGCCTTGGTGTATTCCCGCTCGGCGACCAATTCCAGCTCAAGCTTCTTGATCTGGCTATGCAGTCGAAGTATCTCCAAACGCATTCTGCCACCATCGGAACTGTTGCCGGCTATCGGCGGAGGAGGGACACGACCGGGCTGTGGCGGCGGCACGGAAATCTGTGCAGCTCCTGTGATCTGTGCGCCGGGAATGGATACTGGGGGCGCCAGGACCGAAGGCTGCAAGGCGGCCGCAACTGTTGCGGCAATCGAAGGTGAGTTCGAAGGTGGACGCGAGTTGAGTCTCGGCGGCACTGGAACAGGCCCGGTCACGCGTGGAGGTCCGTAGCTTCCGGCTCGCGATGGCATGGGGCCGCTGAAAATGCTGCTGAGCACCGCGCTGGCGTCTTCCTGGGCCTGCGTGCTGGATACTTCCGCTTCCACAGGAGTCTTCAGCAGATGGCGCACGCGCGCGATCAGATCCTGCGGCTGAAAAGGCTTGCGGATAAGTTCATTGGCATGAACGGCAAACGCGCGCTCGGCGACTCCCTTGTTGACCACGCCGGACATCAGGATGACGGGCGTCTGCCCAAAGCGCGGATGCTGCTTGATGTACTGGCAGACCTCGTAGCCGTCGTGGCCCGGCATGATGACATCACTGATCACAACATCGGGCGCGCTGTGGTCCATCATGTCCATGGCGCTGCTGGCGTCGTGGCAGGTGATGACGTCAAGATCCTCGCGGCGGAAGGCGATTTTAATCACCTCGCGCATAGTCGCGCTGTCGTCGATGAAGTAGACCACCGGCTTTGCGCTCATTTATAACCTCCGTCATTGGCGGCGCGCTCTTCGTCGATTTCGCGCAAGGCTTCCAGCATTAGCTCGGTCACGGTGCGGAAGACGGTGCGCGTGGCGGCCAGCGTGCCTGGGACGAATTTGTAGACGCCCCGATCCAGCCCATTGCAATTCTTGATGATGTTGATCACCGCATCGTTGCCGATAATCTCGCCCACCTCTGCGTGCAGCACTTCGCCGCGGTTGAAGAAGATGGTTCCATCGAGTTTTTCGGCGTTGATGTAAAGCACGCCGGACTGCCGCGAGTGGGCAAGCATCTGCACCACGCCGGGCAGGTCGAGATGCGAGAGGCTGCCTTCCAGCACGGTCTGCTCAGATTCAAGCATCTGGGTCGGGCGGAAGCCCTCCAGTCGGCTGAGCAGGAATGTACGCACTTGGGCTGCAATGTTCTCCGGGCCGCGGCGGCGGTCAATGTAGTCGTCGCATCCGGCGCGGAATGCCTCCATCAGAGCCTGCTCCCCGCCGTCGCCCATGGCGAGAATCGGAATGTTCGTGGTAGCCGCGTCGCTGTGGAGAATTCGCGGAAGATCGAAGACACTCATTTCGCGCAGGTTGGTAGCGCAGAGAATGGCCGTGGGCGCATTCCACTCCAGCATAGTGAGAGCGTATGACGGCTGAGTGCTGTGCACCACGTCGAATCCGTGCGCCTTTAACGCTTCGGTAAGGCGCCGTGCGAAAAACACATTGCTGTCAATCACCAGAATTCGCTGATTGAGCGTGTCGTTCGTGCTCATCGCATCGCCTCTCTGGCCATTCCTCTGGCCGGTTGAATGCAGTGTGCCACAATCTGATCAAGATCAAGCAGGGGAAACGTCCGTCCGCCGCTGTGTAACACGGCAGCAACGAACTCCACTGCGCCCGAAGCCTCGCCCCGCACGCCTTGCACCAGTTGGCAGTCCCCCGTTACGGGAATCGCGATTACCTCTCGCCGTCCCAGGTAGTTGCACTGGGCAATCACATAGAAATTGCGTTCCGGACCATGACCCAGCGTCTCGCGAAGATCGCAGACCGGAATCACCGTTCCGCGCCGCACCAGAACGCCCTCCAGAGAACTCATGGTATGCGGAAACCTGTACACCTTTACCGGCATGAGCAGTTCCTTCACCTGGCTTGAGTCAAGCGCATAATGCTGCTCTCCCAAGGGAAATGTGACGAACCGCGTGCTGTCATTCATGGCCCGCTCCCTGCCCAGCCGCCTTGCGCCAAAACTCTGTTCTAACGAGCGGGACCACCTCGTTCTCCAGCAGCAGCAGCCCGCGATACCACTGGCGCTCCATTCCCCGGAACATCCCCGGAAGGGATACCACCTTTGGAATGCTCGCCATGCGCTCAACATCAGTCACTTCGAGCGCGCACTCACCCGGTTTTAACACGAGTAAGCGTTCTAGTATCCCTTCTCCCAAACCTACCTGCAAGGCAAAGTCGATCAGCTCAGTACCCTTTAGTTTGCGCATCGTAGTACGTTCGTCACCACCTCGAACCTCCTGAACCTCGTCGGCTGCAACGGCAAAGCGCATGCCTCCGGCGGTAAACAGGATGACAGGACCAGCCGTAAGTGCTGCGGGCCCAAGAGGGCGCGCAATGGACAATGACCGTCGTTCGAGTTCTTTCACTGCCATAAACCCCTGCCCGCGCCAGCAGTCCTCATCGCACCGCTGCCCGCGCCGTACCCAATTGTGGAGTTACCCGGCGCGTAATTGCCGCAGCAATCTGTTCCAGCGGCAACACCTGACCTACCGCTCCGGTCTTAATCGCCTCAAAGGGCATTCCAAAAATCACCGAAGTTGCCTCATCCTGGGCAATCACCAGTCCGCCGTTCTCCTGGATTGCCATCACGCCGCGCGCACCGTCATTCCCCATTCCCGTCAGGATTGCCACCACGGAATTAGCACCCACCAGCCCAGCTACAGATTCAAGAGTGATGTCGATGCAGGGCCGATAACCGGCAATGCGCGGACTGCTATCGAGTGAAATCCGCCCCGGAGGCACAATGCGAAGGTGTCTATCGCCCGGGCACACGTACACGTGTCCGGCGAGCAGCACATCGCCGTGCTCCGCGTGCTTTACCGGATTCAACGAGACAGCCGAGAGCTGTTCGGCAAACTGCGCGGTAAAGCTTCCCGGCATGTGCTGCACCACGAGCAGCGCAGCCGGAAAGTTCGCTTGAAACTCGGGAATCAGTTTCATTAATGTTGCCGGGCCCCCTGTGGAAGCTGCCAGCACAGCCACTGGCAGCCGGTTTCCATTCGTAACCGGAGCGGCGGCAAAATCCATGGGCGTGGGCGTAACCCGCGCCACCTTGGGCGCAAGCGGACGCAGCAGGTTGCGAACAACCCGCACCTTGGAGGCAATGCGCAGTTTGCGAACCATCTCCTCGCGCACACTGGACATATCCAAATCTACGCCGCTGCTCGGCTTGGCGACAAAATCAATAGCTCCAAGTTCCAGCGCGCGCAACGTTGCCTCCGCACCATCCCTGGACTCCGAACTGACAATCAAAATTGGTCGCGGATCGGTGGACATGATGACCTCAGTCGCCTGCAATCCGTCCATGTGCGGCATATTGATGTCCATGGTGATGACCTGCGGTTTAAGCTTGGCAGACTTTTCCACCGTCTCGCGCCCGTCCCGCGCCTCGCCCACTACTTCAAACGAGCCGTCGGAATCGAGGATGCTTACCAGCACTTTCCGCATGAACGCGGAATCATCAGCTATCAGCACCCGGATTTTTTCGCCATTTGTCATTGTCAGTCTCTTACTGTCTATTCCTTTATTGGACCACCGGAGTGACTGCTGTCGCCTGACCGGAGGTTCCAATCAATTCCACTACCTGTGCTATGAACAAATCCTCCTGCACCGGTTTCACCATGAATGCCTTTGCGCCTTCCTTCAATGCGCGTTCGCGATGCTTGGCCCCGGCGCGCGATGTCACCACCATCACTGGAACCTTGCTGGTGCTAGGCGTCTGGCGCAGGTGCAGCATCAACTCGTAACCGTTGGTGCGCGGCATCTCCAAATCCGTAATCACCAGGTCGCAGGGGCTGGAGCTAGCAATCTCCAACGCCTCCAGACCGTCGCAGGCAAGCTTGACCCGGTAGCCGGCTTTCTCAAGCATGCGGCCCACAAACTTTCGCACGCTGATCGAGTCGTCAGCCAGCACCACCAGTTTCTCCTGTTCGACGCGGTCCACAGCAGCAGCAGGAATCTCTCCACGGGCCACGGCGGTTGCACCCGGCAGGAAGAGACGCGCCGCATTCATAGCGGTCGTCAGCGGACGCCGCTCAATCGATTCACCCATGATGAGTCGATTGATATCTACCAGGAGAATCAGGCTGCCATCCGGAGCAATCGTCGCACCCGGAAAGAGTTTGACGTTGCGCAGATACTCGCCCAGATTCTTGATGACGATCTCATCCTTACGCAGAACTTCTTCCACCACTACGCCCACCTGCCGGCCGCCAACGTTCACCAGCACTAGCCGTAGATATCCGTTGACCGGTTGCAGGCGCGGTAGCTGCAAAGCTTCGTCGAAGCGCACCACTTCGGTAAGCACGTCGCGAACCTTGGTGATCAACTTGCCACCGACCTCTTCGATTTCGTTGAGACGGATGCGGCGAATCTCCTCCACAAAACCAAGCGGAAAGGCAAATGTCTGCTCGCCGCACTGCACAAATAAAGCCTGCGAAATGATAAGCGTAAGAGGAACCTTTAAGGTGAATCGTGAACCGATTCCCTTCTCGGTCTCAACCTCTATTTCACCATTCAAGCTGTCCACATTTGACCGCACCACATCCAGACCAACGCCCCGGCCCGCCAACTCGGTACGGCGCGGAGCCGTGGAGAATCCCGGACGGAAGAGCAAGTTCACCAGTTCACGGCGCCCAAGCGTTGGAGCCTGCTCGGCGGTAATCAGGCCACTCTCTATTGCCGTGGCCTTCACCCGTTCGAAGTCCACGCCGCGTCCGTCATCCTCTACCTCGACATAGATATGATTGCCCTTGTGATAAGCGCGCACGGCAATGTTTCCCTGGTCGGGCTTGCCTGCCTCGTAGCGCTCTTCGTCACGCTCGATGCCGTGAGCAACAGCGTTGCGCACAAGGTGGAGCAAGGGGTCAGCCAGGTGCTGAATGATATTGTTATCGAGCTCGGTTTCGGCTCCGGCCAGGGTAAGTTCCACCTTCTTGTTACTGGCCTTTGCAGCATCACGGACGGTGCGAGCAATGCGCGTGTAAAGGTTGCCGATGGGCACCATGCGCGCTTGCGTGATCTCATCTTGCAGGCGGTGCGCCAGCTTGGTGAACTCATCAATGTCACCATCCACGCGACGCACAAAGCCATCGAGTTGGGTGAGCACTTCCGAGATATCGGCTGAGATTTCTGTGAGCGAGCGCGAGAGGATGCCGAAGTCGTCGTAGCGATCCATCTCCAGCTCACTGAATTCCGAGGCACCCGTGCCGTAGGGAACGGCGAAACCGGGAGCACCAAGGCTCGTGTTCCCGAAATATGAACCTCCGGACTCGCCACCACCGTAGCTGTCTGCCCGCATCTCCAGCCCTGAACCCGGCCACTGTGCCGCCTGTAACATCGGCGCAGAATTGATGCGGCTGAATTCGTATTTGTCTTGGAATTCGGTGACCTTGTCGCTCATGCGGCCCTTGGAGAAGTTCAGCACCTCGGCCAACTTCTCCAACTCCGCCAGTCGGCCCAGCATACGTGTGCGATTGATAACCAGTTCGCCTACCGCGTTCATCATGCGATCCAGGCGCTCCAAGGCAATGCGCACGGACTTCGATTGCGCCATGCCCACCGGAGTATGCGCGGCCACCATTTCGGGCGATCCTATTTGCGGTCCTGCGCTCAGTTCCCCGTCCTTGTGCTGCAATGCAAACTCCGCTGCCAGTGAAGCCATCTCCGCAGAAACCGGTTGCAACTCAGGTGCGGCAATCTGCGTCGGCGTGGGCGCTGGAGGAGGCTCAAATGGGGCTGCGGGAGGTGCGGCTGCCAAGGGGATCGTCGTGGGAGCGGTTTCCACGACAGCAGTTGGTGCTGCTGGTTCTGCGAAGGGCTCAGCTTGAGAAGCGGGCGCGACGGTAGATGCGGCTTCGGTTGAGGGTATGGCATCGGCGGAAGGCGCTTCGGTTTCAGCAACGGCAGCGGCTTCGACACCCCTTTCAGTGGCTGTGGGTGCGGCACGCTCCAGCTTCGCCATCAGCGTGCGTGCCGCAATCTGGAAGCTTGTATCGTCCTCCCACTGCCGGTAAATCGTTTTCTTCAGTACATCAACCGTTTCCAGGCAGAGATCGACGATCGTCGCACTTGGCTTCAATTCGCCATCGCGCAACCTGCCAACAAGATCCTCTGCGCGATGCGCGATGGTGGCAATGCGCTGAGCTCCCACCTGTGCCGCCGAGCCCTTGATGGTGTGCATCGCACGGAAGAGACGATTGATGTCCTCCGGGTTGGAATTTGCCTCCAGGGCCAATAAACAATCCGTGACCGTCTGCAGATGCTCTTCGACCTCGGGAACAAAGAACTCAAGCACCTCCGCCGGAAGCTCCTCATCGGGCTCCAGCTCGGGAATATTCGCAATTGAAATCTTTAGTGCCTCAACGGGCGTGCTCTGCGGGATAGAAGGCAGCGGAGCAATGGGCTGGGCCGTAGCGTGTGCTGCCGCAGGCTCAGGGACCGCAGCTGCAACATCGGCAACTGTTGAGGGAGCAACGGGTTCAAGCGGAGCAGGTGGCTCATCCAGAGGTTCCGCCGCATGCTCGAACGCTGCGTCACTCGCGGCGGGAGAAAATGGCTCGACCTCGTAAAGTGGCTCGTCCAGCGTCTCACTCGCAGGCTCAACCGGAGCGGCAGCAAGGGGCTCGATTTCCGTGAGCGGTTCGGCTAGCGGTTCCTCCACTCGCTCAATCGGCGCAGGAGTAGGGACCGTGGGTGGCTCGCTAACAGATGGAGCGGCAACGAACACCGGCGGCTCAACCACAGGCTCAACCACTGTTGGAGGCACCGAGGCAGTCGTCGCCAAAATAGGTGCGGCAGGCTGCGGTACTGCGACAGGCGGAACCGTTTGAGTGGGCGCGGCCGTATGAGGCGGCGTAGTCTCAGGCGAAATCGGCGGAGTGGGTCGTGCAACCGGCCGCTGTGAGACCGGTGCGCGTGGCGGCATAACCGGCCTGATCGGCGGAGTAACGCTCGCGGGCGCTTCCGGCTCCGGCGGATGCGGCTGCTCAGTCGGAGCATCAATTGCAAGTGGCGGTGGTCCCTGAAATGCGAACGGGTAGCGCAGTTTGAAGGCAGCGATATCGTCCACTGACTCCACACCCTGCGCGCTGACCATGATGAGATCGCTCTCCAGCACGGCAATCGCTTCGTAGATGAATTCCACCAGTGGGGCCGTAGCCTCTGGGCTGATGGTGGCATTCATTGCGTACTGGAAGATGTGGGCAAGCTTCCCGGCTACTTCGTGGAACAGCGAGTAACCGTATGTACCACCAGTGCCGGCAACGCCGTGGGCAGAGATGTAGAGGCGCTCGATATCCTCATAGAGAGGATAGGGGTCCTGAAGAATTCCCGAGTACTCGCGCAGAAATTGCAGGTGCTCGCTGGCTTCCTGAAGAAAGAGTTCTACCATCTCCGGGCTGGGACCGTTCATAGCTCGTCCCCCGCAGCCCAGGCCAGGTTGGGTTGATAGTCCACCGGCTTTTGCAGCAGCCGGGCCCCATTCATGATCATCTGGTTGAACTTGACCGGAACGTTCGCTACCGACTCGGCGTGACCGAGGAAGAGATAGCCGCCCGGTTCAAGATACTCGAAGAAGCGCTGTATCAGCTTTGAGCGCAGCGCCTCGCCAAAATAGATAAGCACGTTCATGCAGAAAATACAGTCGAAGCGCCCCAGGTACACCGGCTGCGCCAGGTTCATCGGCGCAAACTGTACCATCTCGCGCAGGATGGGCCGAACCTTGTATTGCTCACCTTCCTGGATAAAATAGTTGGCGATCTGCGCCGTGGACAGGTTCTCCAGCACTCGCTTGGCGAAAACCCCGCGATCAGCACGCTCCAGAGCCTCCCGGCTGATGTCGGTAGCCATGATGCGGGCATTTAGACCGGTGCTACTGTTGGCGGCATCGCAGATGCTGATGGCGATCGAATACGGTTCCTCGCCGCTGGCGCAGCCTGCGCTCCACACGCGCAGATTGTGTTCCTTGTCCCAGAATTTGCGGCTCTGCATCTCCGGCAGCACATGCTGCTCAAAGGCCGTAAACAGTCCGGGATAGCGCAGGAAGCGTGTCTCCTGGGTCAGCAGACGCTCCAGCATTGTGTCGTATTCTAAATTTGAGTGACGCACCAGGCGCAGCAGTTCCACGCCGTAAGTCAGGCGCTTGCGTTGCATATGCTCCATCACCCGCGAGGTCAGAAAGCGTTCACGCGACTCATCAAACACAATGCCGGAGCGCTGCTCTATCAGCAGCTGCAACTCGCGCACCTCGTGTTCGGTCAGCACCGGATTGGTTCCCGCTTCCATCATGAACGCCTGCTACCCCGTGCCTGGCTTCCCTGCTCCTGCTTGCGTTTGCGTTGATCGAAATTTAATTGCGTGCGCCAGCCTGCAACTCTTTGCGTTGCGGCGTAGCCTGCTGCACAGCAGCAATCTGCACGCGGAACTGCGAGAGCGCTTCGTTCAACTGTTCGCTCATCTTCACCATCTGCTCCATGCTGCGCGCCGTTTGCCGCGCACCCTGCGAGGTCTGGCGCGTAATGCCGGAAATAATCTGCATGGCGTTCGCCACACCTTCCGTGCCGCGCACCTGCTGTTTGCTGGCCAGTGAAATCTCCTGCACCAACTCGGCAGATTGCCGCACCACGGCTGAGATTGCTTCCAGTGCCTTACCCGCCTGGTCCGCCAGACGAGCCCCAACTTCTACTTCGCGTGTGCCCTCTTCCATCACCACCACTGCCTCGTTGGTCTCCGCCTGAATGGCTTTGATCAGCGCAGCAATATCCTTGGTCGCAGTGCGGGAGTGCTCAGCCAGTTTGCGAACCTCATCGGCGACTACGGCAAAGCCGCGGCCTGCTTCACCGGCGCGCGCCGCTTCAATTGCCGCGTTCAGTGCCAACAGGTTCGTCTGCTCGGTGATGTCATTAATCACGTTGATGATTTCGCTGATCTCCAGCGAGCGGTCGCCAAGCGACTTGATCTTCTTCGCCGTGGCCTGCACGCTCGAGCGTATGCGCTGCATGCCTTCCAGCGTGTCACGCACCGAGCGGTTGCCTTGCTCGGCAGCGTCCAGCGCGCGGCGAGCCGCCTCGGCGCTGGCCTCGGCGTTGTTGCTCACCTGTTTCATGGAAACCGTCAGCTCTTCCACTGCGGAAGAAGTATTGGTGATCTCGTGATCCTGTTGGGTAGCTCCGGTAGCCATCGTCTCGGAAGCCACCATGATCTGGTTGGCACTGCTGGATACGTCACTGGCGGCGTCGCGCACGCGGCGCAGAACCTGGGTAAAGTTGTCGAGCATGTAATTGACGGAGTCCACTACGTTGCCCAGCGCGTCGCTGGTCACGTTGCCACGGAGGGTCAGGTCGCCGCGAGCAATCTGGCTCACAATGGTCAGGAACTCGGTGATTGAGCGCTGCAAGGCTCGCTGCGCCTCATCGTCCTGCATGGCCTTGGCTGCCTTTTCGGCAGCCTGATTCAGGCGCGCCGCGATGTAGCCGAAATCGTCTTCTCCACCCTCCGGAAGCCGCGCGCCAAAATCTCCGGAGCCTACCTGGTCGGCAAAATGCACCAGCCCTTTCACCGGCTCGGAAACCTTGTTCGAGAGACGGAAGAGCACGATCAGCGTCCCCACGACCAATGCGCCGATTGCGCCCAGCAGCAGGATCAATGCATCCGACGATAATGCGCCAAGCGACTTGCCGCCGGACTTCGCTCCGGCCATATAGGCCAGCGCAAGTACCGCCGCGGTGAATACACAATTGATCGCCACCAGCGCGACGATTGTCGAATTCAGACGACCTTTCATAAGACCTCCAGGACAACGCGACGGCCTTTTGTGCACTTACGCGTCGCCTTACACTTGGGGCAACTGCCCCCACACAACAAAACCAATGGCCAGGAGCGCGCAAGCGCCCATGGCTGAACCGGCAGCCGCTAAATTGCGCTGACCGGAAACGACTCCAGCACGCGCTTCAAATCCAGCGCGAGCGCCAATCGATCTCCATGCCGCAGCATGCCTGCGCAGTACGGAACATCGCGCGGCGCCTCATCTTTCAGCAGCGGCTCCGTGGTGCTGTAGGTGCCAAACACCTCATCCACGGCAAGTCCCACGCGAATATCCGGCGCCAAAGTGCCTCCACGGAGGCAGGCGACCACAATCAACTTTGGCGGCAGGTCTCCCCGCCGCACTTCGGTGAACGCAATATCCACCACCGGAACAATCGTCCCGCGCAGGTTGAATACGCCCATCACAAACGGTGGAGAGAGCGGCAGTCGAGTCAGCCGCGGCCACTCCAGAACCTCGTCCACTTCCAGCACGTGCAGGCAGAAACGCTCGCGTCCTGCCCGGAAAATGCAGTATTGCTCTTCCGGCAGAGCAGCCGCACCAGTGGGCCCGTCTTCCTCCATCGCGAAATCATCTTCGAGAGGAAACGGCTCCTGTGCCTGCGTGTTGTTGGAACGTTCCGCCATTGGTTATCCGATTAACCTCTGAACCTCGCCAATCAACTGCGGCCCGGTAAACGGTTTGATTACGTATCCATCCGCGCCCTGCTGCAGGCCCCAAAACTTGTCGCTCTCGCCGTTCTTCGAACTCACAAGCACAATCGGAATATTTCCGAATTCCTGGCTGCTCTTCAGTTCGCGGCAAGCCTGAAAGCCATTGCGTCCCGGCATGACCACGTCCAGAAGGATGAGTTGCGGCTGCTCGGAGGCAAGCGTCTGCTCAATGCGCAGCGGATCGCTCAACGCAACGGCAGAATATCCTGCACCCTGTAGAAACGATTGCATCAGCACGCTCTCCGCCGGGGAATCGTCAACGATCAATATCTTCTTCAGCACGATGCACCTCGAAATTCTTTACTCACGACGCAGCATTTGCGGCCTGCTCGTCCAACTTCTTCTGCATCCCCAGCCGCTCTGTCATCTGCAATTCTCTGTCCAGTGACGATAGCTGCTGCAAAACATCGCAAATGCGCAGCGACATCGCGTGAACGGTTCCTATCTTTCGCTGCACGTCATCCGGTACGTCGCGTTGTGTCATTAACAGTTCGGCGTGCCCCATCAAACTCGTCAGCGCGTTCGCCAGCTCGTGTTGCTGACCGGCTATGAATTTACCCAGGGTGGAAAAGCGCTTTGTACCACATAGCAGTTCTTCCATCTCCTCCACCTGCCGCAGCGCCCGCTCCCCTAATATGTTTTCCAGCGCGAGGGCTGCCGCAATCTCCGTCCACCCTGTTCCGCGCCTCAGCTGCACAACCCTTCGCCCTGCATCCACAAGCTCTGGCATCGCCTCACCGTCGGTCACAACAACCACCAGCGAAACCTCGTCAGGCAACAGGGGAAGCGCTTTCGCACCATCCAGCACCGCAACGCGATTCAGCGGGCATCCGTCCAGCCTGTCCGGTCTTACGACTGCAGATTCCGGCACCGGGCCCACGCACTGCAAGCTTCGCAGTATCGCGCCCCTGAACTCCGGGTCGTCCGAGATGATCAACACCTTTTCCTGCAAGCGAACTTCTCCCGCTAGTCGGCCAAAAAGCAGCCGCTCTGGATCCAGAGTGCAACTTATCAGTACTTCCCGTACAGCGGAAGTAACTGAAAGGACACATCTTCCATTTTGGCTTCTGCCGTTTCGTCTCAATTTTGAGAAATCTCAACTTTGAGACAAGAGTATCACCCGCTCCGGTCCTTCGCGAACCACCTTTACGGGAACATTCTGTCCTATTCGTCGCGTCTCGATCCCATAACGCTTGATTTTGCGGTACAGAGTCGCCCGCGAGATACCCAGCAACTTCTGCGCCTTTAACTTGTCTCCTTCGACCAATTCGAAGACTCTCTGCACGGTAAGTCGCTCCAGTTCTTCCAAATCCATGCAAGGCTCGGGCGTATGCGGACGTAAAACCATCTCGCTCACTTGTCCATCGCTCCGGTTCTCGAACCGCGCCTCGCGAACCTTCTCCGTCATCCCCAGCAGGACAGCTCTCACCTTTTCCACAGGAAACGGCTTGACGACAAAGTCATGGGCTCCCAGTCTCATAGCTTCCACCGCGCTCTCAATGCTTCCGCAGGCGCTCATTAGCGCCACCTCGGTGAGCGGCCACCGCCTCTTGATCTGGGCAAGCAACTCCAGTCCTGATGTCTTTCCCTTCAGCAGATCGGTCAGCACCATCTCAGGGATATCTTTGTCTGCCATCTTCAGCGCTTCTTCAGCCGTCTCGGCCTGTAGGCAATTCAGTCCCAGGCTGCACCCAACGGAGGCGCACAGTTCGCGTATCTCCTGCTGGTCATCCACAATCAGAAGTCGGATAGGCGCCAGATCAGGCATGAGTCTCCTCGTCCACAGAGGTGATCTTCTGTATGAGCCCGATCAGCAGCGCAATTCGGAACGGCTTCTGGATGAACAGCGCACCCGTACGCTCACGAACTTCAACCGCGTGATCGCCCATTGCGTCTCCGGTGATGAAAAGAAAACGCGGAGTCAGCTTCGGCCGGTTCTCGCAAACCCAGTCGAATATCTCGGCACCACCGATTTTGCCCGGCATCACAAGATCGGAGACGATCCCGGCAACTTCCTTTTTCGCCAGCACCTCCAGCGCTTCTTCGCCGGATGCAGCACCGATGACCTTGATCCCGCCGCGTTCCAGCGCAGTCTTCAGGAAACTGAGAAGAATCTCCTCATCTTCCACAACCAATACCGGAACCTGATCACTCATATACTTCTCACTATCGTCATCCGCCTGAGAGCAGAACAGCCCTCTAACAAGAAACACTCCGGGAACGTCTCCCGGCACGCAAATCATCTCTGGGAGCGCCGGAAAGGCACTCTCGTCAAAAGAAGAGGGATTAAAATCAGCCTAGGCCCAGTCTCAATGTGAGTCAAGCTCATTTCCGACACGAAAGTCACGCGACATTCTGCTTCGTCAAGATGTGGCCTCACCCCGTGAGCTCTCCCGGATTGCGCCCTCTAAGCAGATGAAAACAGATATGCTCGGAACTTTGGTATTAGCCCCTTTGACCCTTCCGTATTGCGCGAAAGATTGCTATGAATTGACGATGAGACTCTTCCGGCGGAGTGTCTGATCCAACTCTTGTCGCAGGGTGTCTCTGTGCGCAAGTCAGGATCGGCACAAGTGCGCGCCTCTTCGGAGGGTTCGATTTGTTACTTGCGAAGTGTTGACCAATAAGTCATGGTTGATGGTACGCGCTAACTGATTGGAACAAGCTGAACCATCGGCAGTAATGGTCCAGGCTTTTGAAACTGGTGCAATTTTGTGATGGCTATGGGGCCTGACTTGGCGGTTCCGGGGACAATGCGGAATGAAAATCCGAAGTAAATTGCTCTTGAATTTTGGTTTGTTGCTGCTGGTCATGGCAGTTGTGTTTGGTATCAGTACGTTTTCCATGTTCCGTGAGCGGGCCGCGAAGACCGCCCTCAGCAACGCTCTGGACCTCTCCCAGGCCACCGAAAGCGTGCGCCATCAGATGATGGAGAACCGGCTTGCACTCAGCAACTACCTGCTGACCGGGGCTGGCACTGAACTCGACCGCCTGCATGAGGGCACCAGCCGCACCTATGATCTCCTGCGTGAAGCGCAATCGAAGGCCACTGACTCCAGCCAGCGCGCCGGATTGAACCGCATCGAGGCCATCGAGCACGAGTGGTACTCAACTTTCGCCGACCGCTTCGTTCAGGAACATAAAGACGTTGACAGCGGCAAGATCAATGCCAACGACCTGCTGGAGCAGTACACCAAGGCCGAGCCGATGGAGCAGCTCAGGCGCTCCAATGAAGTCATCAATGAGGTGCAGAACGCCAACCGCGCCGAACTCGACCGGAATCGCAAGTCTGACGAATCGGCCTCCACCTGGACCACGATCCTCAGCATCGCCGGATTCCTGTTCACTATGGTGATGGGTGTCCTGATCGCCTTCCGCACCGCACATAGCATCACCGATCCTCTGGAACATCTCATCACCGTGGCGCGCGAGGTCGGCGACAAGGGCGACCTCAGCCAGCAAGTGGACATCGAGGGCCAGGACGAAATCGGCACGCTTGCGCAGACCTTCCGCAATATGGTCATTTACTTCAAGGAGATGGCAACTGTCTCGGAGTCTATCGCTGGTGGCGATCTTTCAGTAGAGGTTTCGCCCCGCTCCAATGCGGACACCTTGGCTCTCGCCTTCTCGCAGATGACCGGCGGGTTGAGAACCTTGGTACGCTCCGTGCGCGATGCCGCTGCACAGGTGGCCGCAGGCTCCAACCAGGTCGCCGACGCCTCCGAGGACTCCGCCAAGATCAATGTGCAGTCCGCCTCCGCCATCGACGAAGTCACCAGCACCATGCACGAGATGAGTATCAACGTGCAGAACATGGTCAAGAACACTCAGATGCAGGCTTCCAGCGTCAGCGAAACCTCAGCCTCCATCGATGAGATGGTGGCCAGCATCCAGCGCGTGGCGGACACCGCGAAGGTGTTGCTTGATATCTCCAGCCGCTCGCGCGATGAAGTGCAGAGTGGTATTGGCACCATGAACAAGACCACCGAGGGCCTCAATCGCATCAACGGCTCTATCGGCTCTTCATCCACCATCATCACCAGCCTCGGCGAGCGTGTAGTCAACATCGGAAAAATCATCGAGGTCATCGACGACATCTCCGAACAGACCAACCTGCTCGCGCTCAACGCCGCCATTGAAGCAGCCCGCGCCGGAGAGCATGGCCTCGGATTCGCAGTGGTCGCCGATGAAGTTCGCAAACTGGCTGAGAAGTCCGCCACTTCCACCAAGGAGATCAGCGAACTCATCAGCAGCATTCAGAGCGAGGCGCGCAAAGCCGTGGACAACATGGAGAAGAGCACGGCCATCGTCAATGAAGGATTGAATCTAGGCAACGATTTGAGCCTCGCGCTACGTAAAATTTCCAATGTGGTAACCGAGGTCTTCAAGTTCGCTCAGGAGATTGGCGCTGCCACGAACGAGCAATCGCATGGTTCTTCGCAGATTGCCAAGGCCACCACGCGCCTCAATGAAATCACGCACGAAATTACCTCCTCCGTAGAGGAACAGGCGGGAGGCGCGCAGGCTGTTGTACGGGCCATGGAGCGCATGAGAGAGATGGTGCAGCAGTCCACCTCCAGTTCAACTGAACTTGCAGCGAGCGCCGAGCAGATGTCGAAGATGGCGCGTTCTCTGTTGGAGTCCATGGACCGCTTCGTACTCGAAGATCATGTCGAAGAACAGCCCCGGCGGCTCGGCGGATCAAAATTTGCGCTGGCGGGAAACAACCGCTAAAGCGGGAGAATCGCATGGCAAAGGCAAAGGTTCAGCAGATTGTCGGCTTTCGCGTTGGGAAGGAGGACTTCGGTGTCCCTATCGGCATTGTGCATGAAATTGTGCCCATGATGGAGATCACCGCTGTTCCCGACTCGCCCAACTATATCGAGGGAGTCATCAACCTGCGTGGCCGGATCATTCCGGTTGTAGATCTGCGCAAGCGCTTTGCCGAAGCTGTCGTGCCCAATCGGCGCAATCGCATCATGGTCGCCGAACTGGACGGCCATCGGGTTGGGCTCGTGGTGGACGCTGCCAACGAAGTGCTCAAGATTGACCCCGAACTCATCGAGCCGCCCCCCAATGTATTCCAGCAGGGCGACCTGAATTATGTGACTGGCGTCGGCAAGCTAGGCGGCAAGCTGGTCATCCTGATTGACCTGGCAAAGATCATGCAGCGCGGCGAGTTGCGCCGAATCTCGGATTTTGCTGAAACTGCGGGCGCGATCTCGCCGGCACAGTAAAGCAGGACGGATTAAAGAATGTCGTCTCCAACGATTGCCATCAGCGAGCCCGAACTGAAGTTGCTGCAGACCCTGATCTACCAGGAATGCGGTATGTTTTTCGATGATCGGCGCGCGCACTTCCTGCAGGATCGTTTGCAGCGGCGGCTCCGTACCTGCAACCTGGGATCGTTCTACGAATACTATCGCTTGCTCACCAGCCGCGAAGGTCGTTCCGAACTCTCGGCCCTGCTCGAGAATCTCACCGTCAATGAGACCAGTTTTTTCCGCAACCGTCCCCAACTCGATCTTTTTCAGAAATCCGTGCTGGAAGATATGCTGCACCGCAAGCAGGCACGCCGTGACTGGAACATTCGCATCTGGAGCGCTGGCTGTTCCACCGGTCAGGAGCCATACACGCTGGCCATGATGGTGGCTGACGCCCTTGCCTACTACTACCTGCGCAATCCTCTTCCCTTTGAAATGCCTTCTCCCAAGCCGCTGATTCCGCCACCGTGGAAGGTGGAAATTCTCGCCTCGGACATCAACTATTCCGTGCTGCGCGCCGGACAGGAAGGCATCTATCTCGAAAATCATATGGAGGCCGTGGACTACACCTACCGGCTGCGCTATTTCGACAAAGTGGGTCCGGGCCGCTACGCCATCAAGCCAGCGGTGAAGGAACTTGTCCACTTCGATTTTCACAATCTGAAGACGGAGTTCCTGCCACAACGAAACGATTTCATCTTCTGTCGCAACGTCATGATCTACTTTGACGATGCAGAACAGAAGCGTCTCATTCAAAAATTCTGGCGCTGCCTCAACCCCGAAGGGTTTCTCTTCGTGGGGCACGCTGAAAGCCTGTTCGGTCTGACCGATCAGTTCCGCATGATGCACCTGAACAACGGCACCGCATACAGCAAGATCGAGGCATAGCAGTGGGCATTTTTTCCGACGATCGCGCAAACGAGCTCCGAAGTATTTTCTTCGAGAGCTCGCAGGAGATTCTTCAGGCCCTCAACGAGGACGCCCTGTTGCTGGAAAAATCTCCGCGCGATCCAGAAATTGTGCGCAACCTGCGCCGCAGCGTTCACACCCTCAAGGGAGACTCGGCGGCCTGCGGCTACAAGGAACTCAGCGAGCTTGCCCATGCGGTCGAGGACGTCCTCAATCCTGAAGTTGCAGCCCGCGATGGTGACGCTCTCGTCGAAGTCGTGCTGATCGCCGCCGACTCTTTCGACAATCTTCTCGCGGCTTTCCGCAATGACTTGCAGCCGCCCTCCACCGCTCCCATCTACCGCCTCATCGAGGCGCTTCGCAATCCGCAGCCGCAGGCGGCTTTTGCGCCACAGTTCAATTGGAGCGAGTACGAGCGGCTGCTGATCTCCAATTACGCAGGCGGTCTGCCGGTGTACAACGTGGCACTCGCCATTGATCCAGCCTGCCCCATGCGCGCCGCCGCTGTACAACTGGTGCGCAACGTTTTGCAGGGCGCCGGAACCATTCTCGTCATGCGTCCCGACGAGCAGGCTACCGAGATTCCAGACATCATCGAGGTGTCGTTTGCGTCCCAGCTATCGCTTGATTCGATAGAGCGTAAGGGCAAGATTCCCACTGTAGTTTCCAAGGTTCACGTCGCGCAGTTGCAGGCCGCTCCAACCGCGCTTCAACCTGGGATTGCCGCACCCCTCGGCGCGCGGGAGGAAAATACACCTCGCGCCGCACAAGCCGTTCGCGAGGCTGTCGAACGTCCCAGAACGCGCGAAGAGCGCCCCGTTGCCGCCACTGAAAATGTAATCCGCGTGGACACTGATCGCGTCGATGTAGTGCTAGACCTGGTAGGTGAACTGATCATCGCCAAGAGCATGATGCAGGATCTGCTCACCGAAATCGGCCGCACCCTTGGCAGCGGCCCCCTGCGCACTAGAAGCAGCGACATTCTCGTCTTGCAATCGCAGATCCTCAACAAGTTGCAGCGCGCCGTGATGAAGATTCGCATGGTGCCCGTCGAGCATATGTTCCGCCGCCTGCCCCGCGTCGCGCGTGATACCGCCAAGGCGGTCGGCCGTGAAGTCAATGTGGTCATCGAGGGCGGCAACACGGACCTCGACAAGAGTATTCTCGACGCCCTCGCCGAGCCCATGATGCACCTGCTGAGAAATGCCATCGATCACGGCATTGAGCGGCCGCTCGAGCGCACTGCTGCTGGCAAACCACCCGAGGGAACCATTCGGCTGGCGGCCTATCACCAAGGCAATCAGGTAGTTATTGAGATCGCCGATGACGGCGCAGGCATAGACACCGGAAGAGTCGTCGAGAAAGCGATTGCGCGTGGCCTCATCACTGCCGAGCAGGCTCGGCGCCTCACTGAGAATGATGCGCTCGATCTCATCTTCCAGGCTGGACTCAGCACCTCCGACGAAATCACCGAGATCAGTGGCCGCGGCGTTGGCATGGACGTGGTCAAGGCCGTCATGGACCGCCTCAAGGGCACCATCAGCGTGCGCAGCATTCCCGGCCAGGGCACCACTTTCCGCCTCAAGGTGCCGCTCACGCTCGCCATTATCAAGGCCCTGCTCTTCCGCGTTGCAGAGCGTCTTTACGCCGTGCCGCTGGGCAATGTGCTGGAGATTCTGCGTGCGCAGGAAAGTGATGTTCATTTCGTCGATGAGCAGGAGGTTCTGCAGATTCGCGACGAGGTGGTGCCGCTCATCCGCCTCAGCAAAATGCATCCCGGCGGCAAGCGCGCGCAGAAATTATTCGTCATCGTGGCCAGCCTCGGTGATCGCAAGTGTGGACTCGTGGTGGACCGTCTCATCGGCGAGCAGGAGTTGGTCATCAAGGCGCTTGATGAAACCATGATCACCAGCGAACTCGTCAGCGGCGCCAGCATCCTCGGCGACGGACGAGTCGTGCTCATCCTCAGCATCTCCGATGTAGTGGAAAAACTTGGCCGTGGCATCTACCGGAGCACCATCGAAACCGGAGCATTGGAGCCACGATCATGATGACCCTTAAGAAAATGATCCGCGTGCTCGTGGTAGATGACTCGGCGCTCATGCGCAAGCTCATTCCGCAGTTGCTTGAGCGTGACAACTCCATTCACGTCGTCGGCACTGCCATGGATGGCGAATTCGCGCTCAAGAAGATCGAGGAACTCAAGCCGGACGCCATTACCCTCGATCTTGAAATGCCACGTATGGATGGCATCGAAACTCTTCGCCAGATCATGCGTCAGCAACAGGTTCCCGTCGTCGTCGTCAGTTCGCATACCCGCGAAGGCGCGAGCACCACCTTCAAGGCGCTGCACATGGGAGCCTTTGACTTTGTCGCCAAGCCAAAAGACGTTCTTAGTGACAGCATGGGCGAAATCGCCAACGAACTCATCGCCAAGATTAAGGCCGCCGTCAGCAGTCCATTCCTGCGTCGTCCCGCTCTTTCTTCGGCAGTTATATCGAAGCCCAAGCCGCAGCGCTCCGGAGTGCCCGGCCCCGCTTCCAAGGTGGTTGCCATCGGTATCTCCACCGGGGGGCCCAATTCGCTGGAGTACATGCTCAGCCATCTCCCCGCAGATTTTCCCGCCGCCACTCTTGTGGTGCAGCACATGCCTGCCGGTTTCACCGAAACATTTGCGCGGCGATTGAATGACTCCTGTGCTCTCGAAGTAAAAGAAGCGCAGTCCGGTGACCTGCTCTCCGCCGGTCGCGTGCTGGTCTGTCCCGGTGACCGCCACATGAGGGTGCGCCGTATGCCCCTTGGCGATGTTGTGGTGCTCTCCGACGATCCAAAGTTTAACGGGCACCGTCCCTCTGTTGATGTCCTTTTCCGCTCCGTGGCTCAGGAGTTTGGGGCTGACTCAATCGGTCTGCTTATGACCGGAATGGGCGAAGATGGCGCCGAAGGCTTGGGAATCATGAAAGCTTCCGGCGCACTCACCATCGCCCAGGATGAAAATTCCTGTGTAGTGTTCGGCATGCCGCGCGCTGCTATTGAGCGCGGATTTGCCACCCGTATTGTTTCACTTGAAGCTTTGCCCAACACCTTGATCGCGCATTGCGGCTTGCTGCGCAACTTGACGATCAAGGAACCGTATCCTGTCCGCCCCGTCGGACAATTGTGAGGAGACCATGGAGCTATTTCCTGCTCTGCTGCGTGCCACCGATCACCAACCCGTCAGCTACCTTGTAGTAGATGACTCAGTGTTTGCGCGCAAAAATCTGACGCGCATCATTGAGTCCTACGGCGGAGTGCTGGCCGCCGAAGCCGGCGACGGCTTCACGGCCATCAACGAGTACGACCGCACCGGCGCTGACATTGTGCTCATGGATATCACTATGCCGCAGATGGAAGGCATTGAGGCTGCTGAGCGCATCGTGCGCCAGCATCCCGACGCGCGCGTCATCATGGTCTCAAGCGTCGGATACCAGGAAAACATCGTCGCCGCTTTGCAAAAAGGCGCGCGCCATTTTGTGCAGAAGCCTGTAAAGCCTGAACTCTTATACGAAGTCATCAAATACGTGCTGGGAGACGCCGCGGTCACCGCTTCCCTTACCCAGCCAGGAGTGTAGTCCTCATGAGAATGGAGTTGATTCAGCCATTCATCAACGCTGCCGACGCGGTGCTCTCCGAGACCCTCGCCTGCCCTGTAACCGTCTCCGATATTTCGATGGACGAGGAAGCATATCAGCGCCACGCCACCGCCGTGCAGGTTGAGATCAGCGGCGATATCGAGGGACGCGTTATCTTCGACGTAGAAGACAGGGCAGCCATGAAGGTGGCATGCACCATCTCCGGCACCAGCGAATTGGATCACGACCCGCAGCTCATCCGCGAAGCCATCGCAGAACTGGCCAACCTCGTGATCGGCAACGCTGTTACCACACTGAACGACCAGGGGTTCCGCTTCAAGGTTCATCCGCCCATCGAACATGCCGCGCTCAAGGGCTTCCACGGCACTGAAGATACCGAGGCGCTGGTGATGGACTTTGCCTCTCCTGCCGGAAGCGTCTTCATGAACGTCGCCATGCGCTACAATCGCCGCCGCCGTGCCGACACCCGCGCCCGGTAACATTCCGCATAAAAGTAATGGCGAGCCGATTATCGACTCGCCATTACTTTTATTATTCTCAAACTGCTTCCAGCGCTCTCGACTTAGCTGCGTCCCAATAACACAGTAGGTGTCATCAAGGGGCACGCCATTGCAGCGTCAGGCAACGTCGTCGCCGGATTGCAGTAGGTTACCTGCGCAGGCGCGGGAATGGTTGTGATGAACGTATTAACCGGCGTCGTCCCATTGGAAGCCCCCGCCACCACCGCTGTCCCGCTATACAGGTTCGGACAGCTGACTACATTCGAGCCGGCCGCTTGGGAACACCAACTCGGCAGGGTCCAGTTATATAGATGAAGGTTTATGTCCGTTCCCATAATGATCGTTGTGGGATCAAGCGTGGTTCCGTTTGTATTGAAATACGTGTAGGTAGTGCTCGTCGTCGTAATCGCGTATGCCTTCGCCAGGTCCGCGCTGTCTCCCGTGCTGCCACTACCCTGGCGGGAAACCGCAACATAGTTCACGGTCGGCGTAGTCGTCTCAGACATCGCGAAGGTTTCCGTGATGGTCTTGGTGGGGTTCGCCGGGTCCGTATAGGAGATCACGTAGGGCTGCAGGCTCGCCGAACGATGCACGCCAACCGTAATCGAGGTAGTCGCGCTCGCCGTAGGGAGGCCCGAGTTGACGGTGCTCAGTGCCACCATCTGATCGCTGTTGCCAAGGCCAACATAAGCCATGGTTCCGTCGCGCAGCAACGCAATATTCGTCGGGTAGACACCTGCAGTCAACTGCGCACCGGTGATGGTCGGCACCGATGTCACGAATGCCAGCGTACCCGGCGAGCTGTTGTCAAACACGCTCACCGTGCCATCCGCCTGCAGAGTCCAGATGTGGTTGTACTGCGTGTTAGCCGAAGTATCAGTGAAGTTCGGGTCCTGCGCAATATCGACCAATGGGTTGTTCAAGGTTTTAGGGACAGTAACCGGCGTGAGCACCTGTTCAGCTACCGCATCGATAATCGAAATCGTACCGTCGCCGCTGTTCAGCACGTAAATATAATTGCCGTCCGCGCTCTGGGCCATCTTGATGGGATTCTTGCCCACCGCGAAGCTGTTCGTTACTTTGTATTTGCTGGCGCTCACCACGTCTACGGTGCCGTTCCCGTCCAGCACAAACACCTTGGATAGGTCCCTGAATATCCACACCGCCACCGGGCTCGGACCAACGCAAATTGTATTCTTCAACACGCCGACATTCTGGGCAATCACACCTATCGAACCGGTTCCCGGGCAGGCTGCGGTGTTTGTCCCCGAATTCACAACATAGTCCTGCGTATAGGTGGGACCGTAATACTGAAAGCTCATCGCAATGGGATGCGAACCGGCTGGCAGTGCAATGGTGTTGGTGCTTGCTGAAAATCCACCAGAGGAAATGTTAAGCAATGACTGTGTAACGGAGTCAGAAGCGGTGTCCGCCGCGAAGATGCTGGTGCGGGTGCCGTCGAATGCCATCGGGTTCTGCGCTGCACCTACTGGTGTCTTCCCGTTGCCCACAATGTTGCCGAGCACCTTGTCACCCGAGTTTGTGTCGCCGCTGACGTCAATGTCCGTAAGCACGCTGCTGGGCGTAGCGCTGACAGCATTGATGCTGATGGGGTTAAGGCAGCAGGAGAGCATCGCTTCCGTCTCATTGCCTGCCGGATTGCCGGTCGTGGGCGGCACGGGTTTGGCAACCGGACGATAAGTATCGCCGCAGCCAATTTCAATCGATGTCGCTGCAATTAAAAGGACGGCCGCAAACGCGGCTTTCCACATGACTTTCATTCGCACTCCGCCCTCATCATCTGCTCTGTTCGGGTGCGACCATTGTAAAGGAAGCGAGTGCCTGCAAGCTAATATCTTCTCGCCCTCGCGCAAGACCGGATATTCCCCTCACGCCCTATGCCGCCCTGCCTCGCTTCGGCTTGGCGCGCCCCGGCGCTTTCTTGGGAACCCCAGCCGCGATCTCCTGCACCTCTGAAGCCTTCCGCGCCGCGCTCACCACCTCCGAGGATTTCTTTCCATCCATCTTCGCCAGGCTCTGCCGCAGCGCATCCATCAGATCCACCACCGGAGCCAGTTTCCCGGGGCGCTCAACGGAGGAAACGTCCTTCCCTTCCAGTCGCGCGTCGATCAGTTTGCGAAGATTCTCCTCATAGGTGTCATGGAAGCGCTCCGGCTCAAACTTGTCCGCCAACGCGCTGATCAATTGGTGCGCCACCTTCAGTTCCGCGTCCTTCACCTCGATGGAATCCGTGCCGAAGTTCTCCATAGCTCGCACCTCATCGGCGTAGTACATCGTATGCAGTGCCAGTCCGTCTTTATATGGCCTCAGGAAGACCGTGTACTCGCGGTTGTGCATCGTCAACTGCGCCAGCGCCATGTAGCCGCTCTCCCGCATCGCCCGCGCCAGCAGCGCATAAGGACGCTTCCCCGCATCCTCAGCCGCCACGTAGTAGCTCGACTCGAAATAGATCGGATCAACCTCTTCGGACTTCACGAATTGCAGAATCTCCATCGCCTTGGCTGTCTTCGGCTCGATCTTCTTCAGCTCTTCCGGTTCAATCACCACGTACTCGCCCTTGCGGTACTCGTAACCTTTCACAATCTCGTTACGCTCCACCACCCGGTTGTCCTCAGGGCACCAGAGCTGCTGCTTGATCCTCGACAGATCCGGCTTGTGCAGCATGTGAAAGGAGATCCGGCTGCCCCGCGCTCCGCTATAGAGCCGCACCGGTAAAGAGATCAACCCAAACGTCAAGTACCCGGACCAGACCGATGCCGCCATGCTTAGGCCTCCAAAACGTGCGCGCACTACCAAAACTGCAAAAGCCTGTTCTTGGATGCGCACTCCATGGCGCTCTGCTGCCATCCTAGGTATACGGGCCGCCCGCCAGCGGCCATTTCGGAGTACGATTGCTTTGGGCATGACTTTCTTTCAGAGCTGGCTTCCGGCTATCCCTCAACTTCTCCCCGCCCTTGGCCTCACCTTGGCCCTCGCCGTCTGCGCCTGGGGACTGCGCGCCATCACCGCCACAGCTGCTCTCACCGGAGTGCTTCTTACCTTCGTGCTCTGCCTCGCTGCGGGTCCCGGCGCCCTGTTCCCAGTCCTCATCGTCTTCCTGCTCACCTACGCCACCACCCGCACGGGCCGCCGCAAAAAGGAACGTCTTGGCACCGGCGAGCGCCGCCACGGACGCGGCCCACTGCAAATCCTCGCCAACATCGGAGCCGCCACCCTCTGCGCCGCCCCGCTCATCGTCACCGCTCAGGCCCGCTATATTCTGCTCGCCGGAGCCTCTGCCGCCCTTGCCGAAGCCGCCGGAGACACCGTAAGCAGTGAGCTAGGCCAGGCCTTCGGAGGCACCCCCCGGCTCATCACCAGCTTCCGCCGCGTCGCCCCCGGTCAGGATGGCGGCATCACCACGGTCGGAACCGTCTTCTCCCTCATCGCTATCTACATGGTCTGCGCTGCCTGCCTGTGGTCCGGACTCCTTCTTCCCCGCTATTTCTGGACGGTTTTCGCCGCCGCCTTCTTCGGCACCATCGTAGACAGCCTCCTCGGGGCCACCCTCGAGCGCCCCGGCCGCCTAGGCAACAACAGCGTGAACTTCACCAGCACGGTCTTCGCCGCCGCCCTAGCCATCGCCGTACTCTTCACCCAGCGCTGGTTCTAGCGCTTTCTCCCCCTGAATACCCGCCTACGGGATAATAGGAACATGATCTCCGGCAGTCCTCCTGAAGCAAGATGGGTTCGCGCGGAACCCCGCCGCACCGTACCCACGCCAGCCCTGCTTCGTCTCGCGCATCGAGCGGTCGGTCCATGCCGAATCTTGCAGGTGGAACCGCTATTGGGTGGATTGCGGAACACGAACTTCAGGATTCAGATCGATACCTCCCCTGATTGGCTCGTCGTCCGCCTCTACGAGCATGATGCATCTCTGTGCCAAAAAGAGTTGGACCTCTTCCGGTTCGTCGCGAGATCAGTACCGGTTCCCAGTGTTCTCTATGCTGAACCGGAAGGCTTCGACGACGTCCCTCCGTTCGCCGTCCTGCAGTTCGTCGAGGGCATCACTTTTCAAGACCTCAAGCATCGCGGAGACTTTGTCGCCCTCGCCGAGGGAGCGTTCTCGGTAGGTGGAATTTTGGCGGCCATCCACCGCTTCACCTTTCCCAAGCCAGGCTGGCTGGCTCCCGGACTAAGCGTCACGCCGCAAATCCTTGAGGGGGCTAACCCGATCCCTCGATTCGTGGATCAGTGCCTTGCCTCAGCAAACCTTCGATGGCGCATGAGGGAAGAACAGCGCGACCGCACTCACGCCATGGTGTGGTCGCGGGCTTCTCAACTCGCAAGCATCGAGCATGAGGCGCATCTGGTTCACGGCGACTTTGGCAAACGTAATCTGCTTATGCGTCCCGAGCGCGGCCAATGGTCTATCAGCGCGGTGCTCGACTGGGAGTTCGCCGTCTCGGGCTCTCCGCTAATCGACCTGGGCCATTTCCTGCGTTATGAACGCCACTCCCACCCGCTTCTCGAACCGCACTTCTCGCGAGGATACCTGCAATCGGGTGGCACTCTGCCGCACGATTGGCGGCCCCTCGCGCGTTTGGCTGATCTTGTCGCCTTGTGCGGGAGCCTGACACACGATCAGTTGCCTGATCCTGTTGTCGGCGAACTGCTCGAACTCATCAACGCAACTGTTGAAAATCGCGATCACCAGCTCTCTTGACCACCAGCAAAAAGCCGGAGCTCTTGGGCTCCGGCTTTGTAATTCTTATTGGAGAACGCTCTCTACTTCGCTGCCTTCACGAACTCCCACTTCCCTCTGCCGCAAAGATTCTTGCATGTGGGCAGCGTCTCGCCTGCCTTGAACTGTACTGGCAGCTTGCACACGCTGCACCAGTAAATACCTGTCTCGGGAGCTTCCGTCCCCGGTTGATTCGCCATTCCATTACCTCCCTGTGTATGTCTTCAATCCTAAAAGCCCACCGCACATTAGCTCAGTGATGCTCGTCACGCTGTGCTGTAAAACCCATCAGCGGTGGAAAACGTATAAGCGCCACAACGTATAACTCAGCGCCTCTCGCGAAACATGCAGCGCGCGGGCCACCAAGCCAGGCTCAATCTCCGGCTTGCGCGGTGAGGCGTAAACCACTCGCCCCTGCGCTTCCAGCAATCGCTTGATTCGGAAAACATGATATGGATCGCTCACCGCAATGCATGAGCGCATACTGTTCGTGCTCATGATGGTGCCAACGCGCACGGCGCTCTCCGCGCTGTTCTCACTTTGCGTCTCGGCGATCAGATGGCCATCGCCGATGCCGCGCTCCATCAGGTAGTCGCGCCCCACCGCACCTTCGGTGAATTTCTGTTCCCCGCCACTGCCCCCGGTCGTGATGACCAGCGGAGCCAGTTTTCGCTGATATAGATCGAAGGCGTGATCCAGTCGCGCACGAAACACCGGCGAAGGTTTGCCGAAATATTCCGCCGCTCCAAACACCACAATGGCATCCGCTGCCTGCGCCTCATCGCTCCCGGACTGCGCCACAATCTGCGCGCACGTCCAAGCGAAATAGCATGCGTACGCGGCGAGCACCGCAGCGGCAATCCTGCCCGGCCTAAACCATCCCCGGCGCAAGCCATCGCTCATTGATCGCCCAGCAGGTCCTCAATCTCAGCCAGCGCAATCGCCCCATCGCGCTGCATGGACCACCGTCCATCCTCGGTCAGGTTAATGATCGTGGTGGGCACGCTGCGCGGCGTGGTGCCGCCATCCACCACCAGTTGCACCCGGTCGCCCATCTGATCCACTACGCCCGCCGCATCGGTACATTCCATCGCCCCGGCCAGGTTGGCCGAAGTTGCTGTGATCGGGCATTTCAGGGCGCGAAGCACCGCCAGCGCCACCGCCGAATCCGGCATGCGTACCGCGATATTGCCCGAGTTTGCCGTAACCTTCAGCGGCAGCCGCGGAGCCGCACGCACAATCATCGTCAGCGGGCCGGGCCAGAATTTATCTGCCAGCAGAAAGAATTCGTCGGGCAGTTCGTACGCCAGCTCTTCCGCCTGCTCCACGCTCTCAATCAGCAGTGAGAGCGGCTTGTGCCGCCCGCGTTCTTTGATCTCATACACGCGCTCCACTGCGTGCAGGTTGTAGGGGTCGACGGCCAGACCATAAAAGGTGTCAGTCGGCATGCCAACCACGCTGCCCTGGCGGATTCTGTCCGCCACGTAGTTCACAAGGGACAGCTCGGGTTCAACTGCGTTTACGTGAATAATTTCCGGGCGCACCCGTTTACCTCTTCTTTCAGGCTCAAACCAGCGAACCTTCACACAAGTTGAATTCAACCGAACAGATTAACTCAGAACTCCCTTGCTTCAACAGGTTATGTTCCAGAGTTATCATGTCCATGCTGGTACATCAGCATTCTACATTGCACCAACCAACGTCTGCGACCGGAAGCCTTCATAACCCTGCCGCCGCCGACCAGCGTCCGCGACCGAAGGGCCGTATGCCCATACCGGCGCCATACCAGCTTTCCACCGGAGGAATATGTCCCAGGCCTACTCAAACCCGCCGCACGAACGCCTCCGCCCCATCGCCAGCCGCCAGAACGCGGTGGTCAAGGATCTCCGCAAGGCATTCAGTCAGGCCACCGCCGTCGAGGACGGATCCGTGGCCATCGAGGGGGTAAAACTCGTCGAGGAAGCCATCCGCAGCGGACTCCGCCTCCGTGCCGTGTTCTTCTCCGAAGGAGGGCGCGAGCGCGCCAACCGCCTGCTCCCGCAGATCAGCCACGCCACCATGACCGTCCTGCTCCCCGACGACATCTTCCACTCCGCCGTGGCCACTGAGACACCGCAAGGCGTTGCCGCCCTGGTCTATCCTCTCTCGTCCACTCTGGAGGACCTCTTCCGCGTCAATCCCTCCGCCACCGACCAGCCAGCAGGTGCCCCGCTCATTCTCGGCTGCGCCGGTCTGCAGGATCCCGGAAACCTCGGCACCATCCTGCGCAGCGCCGAAGCCTTCGGAGCCAGCGGCGTGCTCTGCACCGATGGCACAGTCTCCTCCGCCAATCCCAAAGTAGCCCGCGCCTCCGCCGGATCGGTTTTCCGCCTTCCCTGCATCAAGCTCTCCACCGCCGACGCTATCGCCGCCATTTCAGAGCACGGACTCCGCCTTGCCGTAACCTCCAGCCACAAAGGCCGTCCTGTGCATGAACTCAACCTCACCCTGCCCACCGCAGTCTTCATCGGCAGTGAAGGTCAGGGAGTCCCACGCGCCCTGCTCGATGCCGCCGCCGAAGCCATCCTGATCCCCCACTCTCCCAAAGTGGAGAGCCTCAACGCCGCCATCGCCGCCAGCATCCTGCTCTACGAAGCACAAAGGCAGCGCAGCAAGTAGCTCAAAAATTGTGTACAATCTCACACAGAGGTTTACACAATGGCCACCAACCTTGCTCTAGATGACAAGCTGATCGAAGCAGCACAAAAGCTCGGCGGCCACAAAACAAAGAAGGCTGCCGTGACCGCCGCACTCGATGAATACATTCGCCGCCATAAGCGGGAGAAAGCCATCCAGGCGTTCGGCACATTCGATTTCGATCCGGCTTATGACTACAAGGCTGAGCGAAAGGCTAAACGCGCGTGAACGTGCTCGTGGACACCTCAGTCTGGTCGATTGCTTACAGACGCCCGGCAGCAGCTCTCAACCTTCAGCAACGTTCTCTGCTTAACTCGCTGCGAGAATTGGCATCTGATGGACGCGCCCAGTTGCTGGATGTAGTGCGCCAGGAGATGCTGAGCGGACTGCGCGAGACTTCCCAGTTCGAACGACTACGTAAGTTGCTCCAAGCCTTTCCAAATGTTCTCCTGGAATCGGAGGATTACGAAGAGGCTGCACGCATGAATAACATCTGCCGCGCCAAGGGTGTTACAGGAAGCGGCGTCGATTGCTTGATGTGCGCCGTAGCCTTCCGGCGCGATTGGTCGATTCTTACTCTCGATCGCGACTTTGATCACTATGCGAAGCTTGTGTCAATCAAGCTTTTAGCCATCAAGTAGGGCTACCCACTCATCAGGGTCTTCTGCTTTTCCACACAGGCAACGCCGAGCCGTTCGCAGCACTCTATCTTCTGGCACACTCGTCGAAAACCGATTTGGAGGATCTATGAAGAAGCTAGCCTTGCTCCTTGCCTCTGCTCTGTTACTGAGTGGATTGGCAATCGCCCAATCGCACGACGAACGTCAATACGACCCTAATCAGCAGAACAGCGCGAGTCATCAGGACAGGGCGATGGCCGATAACCATGACCGCGCCCCTGCCGAGCGAATCACCAACGGCCCGGTAATCGAGAATGTGGGAAGTTCCTGGGCCACCGTCGCTTGGTCCACCGACACAGGCGGCAGTTCCGTTGTGCACTACGGCACGGATCGCGACCGGCTCACCCAGATGGCCGAAACCCCTTACGACGTCAGCAAGGGTGACCACGGCGTCACTCATCGCGTCAAAATCGATCACCTGCGTCCCGGCACAACCTACTACTACACCGTGGATTCCGGTCAGGGTCAGGGCACCGGAACCGAAGCCCGCAGCCGTGTTGAAGAATTCACAACCAAGCGCTAATACGTCTGCGCAGACAGGGTCGCGGCCAGTCGGGTCGCGACCTTTGCTTTTACTCTTTCATCTTCTGCTTCGTCGCCTTGATCGCCGCCAGCCGTTCGCGAATCCGCTTCTCCACGCCTTCTTCCGTCGGGTAGTACCACTGCTTACCCTTGAGATTGTCCGGCAGGCATTCCATGTCCGTAACTTTCTCTTCAAAGCTGTGCGCGTACTTGTAGCCCTCGCCATACCCAAGCTCTTTCATCAGCTTCGTCGGAGCATTCCTCAGATGTAGCGGAACCGGGTCCGCCGCCGTCTCTTCCACATCGTGCTTCACCGCGCCATAAGCCATGTAAAGCGCATTCGACTTTGGAGCAATCGCCAAGTACACTGCCGCGTGCGCCAGCGCCAACCCGCCCTCGGGCAAGCCCATAAAGTCCAGCGCGTCGCGCGCCGCCATGCAAATCTCCAGCGCATGCGGATCGGCCAGCGAGATATCTTCCACCGCCATGCGCACAATGCGCCGCGCCAGATACATCGGGTCTTCGCCGCTCTCCAGCATCCGTACCAGCCAGTAGAGAGTCGCATCCGGGTCGCTATTACGAACCGACTTATGCAGCGCCGAGATCAGGTTGTAATGCTCTTCGCCCGCCTTGTCATAGCGCAGCACCCGCTTCTGCAGCGCGTCTTCCACCTGGGCCGGCTCAATGACACCGCCAGCGACTTCAGCCGGGTACGCGGCAACAGACGCCGCTCCGGCCGCAGGCGCACGGGCTTCCACCGCCAAGGTCGCAGCAATCTCCAGCACGTTGTACGCAGAGCGCGCGTCCCCACTTGAGTATGCTGCAATCCGCGCCAGTGCTTCCGGTCGAGCCGTGAGCTTCAGTGCGCCGAGTCCACGCTCTTGGTCGGTCAGCGCCCGCTCCAGCAGCAAAATAATCTGCTCCTCAGTCAGAGGATTCAGCGTGTAAACCCGGGAGCGTGAGAGCAGCGCCGAAATCACTTCGAATGAAGGATTCTCTGTCGTCGCCCCAATCAGCCTTATGTTGCCGCGCTCCACGTGCGGTAGAAACGCATCCTGCTGCGCCTTGTTGAAACGATGAATCTCGTCGATGAAGACGATGGTCCGCGTGCCATATTGCTTTGCCCGCTCGGCCTCCACCATCACCGACTTGATCTCTTTGATTCCGGCCATCACCGCGGAAAACTCGACGAACTCGGCCTTCGTGCGCCGCGCAATAATCTTCGCCAGCGTCGTCTTCCCCACGCCCGGCGGTCCCCAAAATAGAATGGAGCCAATGTCGTCGTGCTCAATCTGCACCCGCAAAGCCTTGCCAGGCGCAAGAATATGCTCCTGCCCCACGAACTCATCCAGATCGCGCGGGCGCATCCGGTCCGCCAAAGGCCGCGTCGGATCAGAAGCTTCATCAATCGGATTGGAAAACAAATTCATCGCAGCAAGCCTAACACTGAATGCAAGGTTTCACAGGTTACAAGGTTGCGCAGGTTACGCACGTCCGCAGATGACACAACCCAGAGGATTCCCACACAAACAAATACCCCCAGCACCCGCCGGGGGCATTGCACCACTCAAAACTTACGTGTGCAACCTGCGCAACTTTGTAACCTGCGCAACCTGCTCTTTACGCCTTTGCTCTCGCCGTCTTCTCATCGCCCGCAACCTTGCCATCGCGAATATGAATGATCCGGTGCGCGAACTCTGCTATATCGTGCTCGTGGGTTACCAGCACAATGTTGTTTCCCTTGGCGTGCAGTTCGTCGAACAGCGCCATGATCTCGTTTCCCGTCTTCGTGTCCAGGTTGCCCGTAGGCTCGTCGGCCAGAATGATCGAAGGACGGTTCACCAGCGCGCGCGCAATCGCCACACGTTGCCGCTGACCTCCGGAGAGTTCATTCGGCTTGTGATTCATGCGCTCGCCCATGCCCACGCTGATCAGCGTCTGCCGTGCGCGCTCCAATCGCTCATCGCTCGGAACGCCCGCATAAATCAGTGGCAACTCCACATTGTGCAGTGCCGAAGCCCTCGCCAGCAGGTTAAATGTCTGGAAGACGAAGCCGATCTCCTTGTTGCGAATGCGTGCCAGTTCATCGTCATCCAGTTCGCTCACCAGGTGACCATTCAGCCAGTACACGCCTTTCGTCGGAGTATCCAGACAGCCGATCAAATTCATCAGCGTCGATTTTCCCGAGCCCGATGGTCCCATGATCGCGACGTACTCATTGCGCATGATCGAGATATTCACTCCGCTCAGAGCATTCACCTGCTGCTCGCTGCCCATGTCGTAGGTCTTCCACAGGTCCTGCGTGCAGATGATGCAATCCGGCGGCGGTGCTTGCGGTTGCTGGCCGATGTCTGCGGTCTGTGTTGCCATTCGCTCTCTTCTCCCTCGTGTGCCATCGGCAGGAACGGCATCTGCTGCCGCGTTCCCAACCGTGAAGCCCATTCCTCTTACGACTTATCGTCTTCCTTCTTAGGCGCCGAATTGTCGATCTTCACCGTCGTGTCTGGCTTCAACGTGCGCAGCACTTTGTAACTTCCGGTCACAATCTGGTCGCCTTCCTGCACCCCGTCAAGCACTTCAATGTCTGTAGTTCCCGTGATGCCGGTCTGCACAGGAACAAACTGTGCTTTTCCTGCGCGGATCACGAACACACCCTGCACTTCTTCCTTCGCGGCCTTGATTTCTTCGGGCTTCTCTGCTGCCTGTACCGCGTCCTTGTCCTTGCCCTTCTTCTTCGGCACAAGGTCGCCCTTCTGCC
>Ga0181537_10000211_pt1 | contig 54315 bp, 45 predicted proteins | sample PEATcosm2014_Bin_39_FD_119765 | JGI IMG/M metagenome (GOLD analysis project Ga0181537, IMG submission 119765) | Peatland microbial communities from MTU Mesocosm Facility, Houghton, MI, USA - PEATcosm2014_Bin23_10_metaG | ecosystem: Environmental > Terrestrial > Soil > Wetlands > Peat | place...
AAGCGCGCCCGCCGAAAGCGGCGGCGTGAACAGTTCGCCGTTCTTCACGATGAACAGATTGTCCGCCGTGCATTCGGCCACGAAACCTTCGGCGTTCAACATCACCGCTTCCTCGACGCCCGCATTGTTCGCCTCGATCTTCGCGAGAATGTTGTTGAGATAATTCAGCGACTTGATGGCCGGATTGAGCGCGCTGTGCAAATTGCGCACCGTCGGCACAGTCACGATGTCCATGCCGCGCGCGTAAAGCGCCGGAGGATAAACCTGGATTTTCCCGGCGATGATGATCACCGACGGTTTTTTGCAGTTGCGCGGGTTGAGTCCGAGATTTCCCATGCCGCGCGTCACGACAAGCCGGATGTAGCCGTCGCGCAATTTATTTTTCCGGCAAGTCTCGACGGTCGCCTTCATGAATTGCGCGTGCGACATCGGAAGTTCGAGTAAAATCGCCTTGGCGGAACAAAACAGGCGGTCAATGTGTTCCTTCAACTTGAACACACGGCCGTTGTAGGCGCGGATGCCTTCAAAGATGCCGTCGCCGTAAAGCAGTCCGTGGTCGAACACGGAGATTTTTGCGTCGCGCTCGTCGAGATATTTGCCGTCGATAAAAATTTTCATGCGAAATCGGCTGCCAACGTATTTCAAAAGGCGGGTCGAGGCAAACTTGAATTTGATTTTGCGTGACAGTGAATGAAAGATGATTATATTGGCGCGCTCTTTGACGACCCTATGGTCTAGCGGTTAGGACACTGCCCTTTCACGGCGGTAGCTCGGGTTCGATTCCCGATAGGGTCGCCATTCTTTGCAAGAAGCTTCAAAGCATTTTGTTCAGCATCACAAAGCCCGTGTGAAAAATGCAGCCGAGCAGCGCGATGACGACGAACGACAGCACAAACCAAAATGCGTAAAAAGAAATTCCTCGCGCCGCCATCCAGCGGCCGCAGTACGGACATTTCTTTTCCTTCAAACCAATTTGCCCGCCACAGCCCGGACATTTCACGGAATCGTCGCTCATGCGTCCAAGTTAATCCGACGAACCATCCCGCGTCCAGACCAAGAACGCTTGCCAGCGGCCGCCCGCCGCGCATAAAGTTTTCCAGCGATGGACTGGCTTGAAAAAATCTCCCGTTTCTGGCCGCACATCGCGGCGGGTTTTCATTTTCTGGCCGCGCTGCTCGCTTCCGCCCACGCCCTGCTCCACAAGCGCGACACTCGCGCCGCGACGATCTGGATCGCATTCGTCTGGCTCATGCCCGGCCTCGGCCCGATTCTTTACCTCGCGCTCGGCGTCAACCGCATCCGCCGGCGCGCCGTCCAGCTCGGCGTGCATAAAACTTTCAGCCGCGACATTCCAGAAAATCTCGGCGAGCCGGAACACGACGGCGCGGAACATCTCAAACACATCGCGCACGTCGTCAGCCGTCTTGCCAGGCAACCGCTCACGGCGGGAAATAAAATCGAGCCGCTTGTCAATGGCGACATTGCGTTTCCCGCCATGCTCGCCACGATTGAAGCCGCAAAAAAATCCGTCACGCTCGGCACTTACATTTTCGACAACGATGCGAGTGGAAAACAATTTGTCGCCGCGCTCGAACGCGCCATGAAACGCGGCGTCGCCGTCCGCGTGCTGATTGATTCCGCCGGAACGCGCTATTCGTTCCCGCCGATCACATGGAAATTGCGGCGCACAAAAATTCCGTTCGCAAAATTTTTGCCGGCGTCCATCTTCACGCCGTGGCGCGTGGCCACAATCAATCTCCGTGACCACCGCAAGTCGCTCGTCGTGGACGGGCAGATCGGTTTTACCGGCGGCATGAACATCCGCCACGGAAACGTCCTCGCCGACAGACCAAAAAACCCGGTCCAAGATTTGCATTTTCGCGTGGAAGGCCCGGTCGTCACGGAATTGCAGGAGGCGTTTGCAAACGACTGGGCGTTCACGACCGGAGAAATCCTTGACGGCGAAATCTGGTTTCCTGAATTGAAAGAATCCGGCGACGTCATCGCCCGCGTCATCCCCGACGGGCCGGATGCGGATTTTGAGAACGCGCGCTGGACGCTGCTCGCCGCGCTGGCCGAGGCGCAGACTTCGGTGAAAATTCTCACTCCGTATTTTCTGCCGGACAACGCGCTCGTCACCGCGCTCAATCTCGCCGCGCTGCGCGGCGTGCGCGTGGACATCATTCTGCCTGCGAAAAACAACCTGCCGTTCGTGCAATGGGCGTCGCGCGCGATGTGGTGGCAGGTGCTGGAGCGCGGCTGCCACGTCTGGCTCACGCCGCCGCCCTTCGACCATTCCAAGCTGATGATCGTGGACGGACACTGGGTTTTGCTCGGATCGGCGAATTGGGACGCGCGCAGCCTGCGTTTGAATTTTGAATTGAACGTCGAGTGCTACGGTCGCGCGTTCGCGCAGGAAATGGAAAAAATCATCGCGAAGAAGATTTCCGCCGCGCACGAAGTGACCCTGGCCGAAGTGGATGCGCGGACGGTTGCCGGAAAGTTACGCGACGCCGTCGCCCGGCTGTTTTCGCCGTTTTTGTGAGCTGATAATTTTATCCGCGCCGGTAAATTTTGTTTTGGCAAGCGCGCAATTCGCGGATTAACTGTCGCCATGCAAGTCGTCCTCGATTATCTGAAACGCAACCAGACCCGCTTTGTCGCGGGACTCTGCGATTACCTCCGCTTCGCCAGCGTCTCCGCACAGCCGCAGCACAAAAAAGATTTGCGCGCTTGCGCCGAATGGCTCGTCAACCATTGCCGAAAAATCGGTCTCGACGCGAAAATCTGCCCGACCGCCGGTCATCCCATCGTCGTCGCCAAAACGAAGCGCGCGAAAAATTCCCGCAAACCGCACTTCATGATTTACGGCCATTACGACGTGCAACCGCCGGAGCCGCTCGACCTGTGGAGATCGCCGCCGTTTGAGCCGCGCATCGTTGGTCGCTCCATTTACGCGCGCGGCTCAACCGATAATAAAGGTCAGAACTTCGCGCACCTGAAAGCTGTCGAGGCCTATTTGAAAACCGGAACTCCCCTGCCCTGCGATTTGACTTTCGTCATCGAAGGCGAAGAAGAAGTCGGCAGCAAAAATCTTTCCGTTTTCCTGAAGAAAAACCGCCGCGCACTGAAATGCGACGCCGTCGTCGTTTCCGACACGGGAATGCCCAGCCCGAAACATCCTGCGCTCACCTATTCGCTGCGCGGCATCATCGCGTTCGAGATCACGCTGCAGGGCCCATCGCGCGACCTGCATTCCGGTGGCTTTGGAGGCGCGGTGGACAATCCCGCCATGGCCTTGAGTCAGTTGCTCGGCAAGCTCCGCGATAAAAACGGACGCATCGCCATCCCCGGTTTTTACGACGACGTGAAACCGCTGACCGTCTACGAAAGAAAGCAATTCGCCCGCCTGCCGGTCACGGACGGACGGCTGCAAAAGCTGACCGGCGTTAAGAAACTTTTCGGCGAACGCGGCTTCACACCCACCGAACAGCGCAGCGCGCGTCCGACTTTTGAAATCAACGGCCTGACGAGCGGCTATCAGGGCGCAGGCACAAAGACAATCGTGCCCGCGCTGGCCAGCGCGAAAATCACCTGCCGCCTCGTGCCGAACCAGAATCCGGCGCGCATCCGAAAAATCGTCTGCTATCAGCTCAAAAAGATTTGTCCGCCGACCATGCGGATGGAAATCGAAGCTGGGCACGGCGCGGAAGCCTATTATGTTTCTCCCACGAGCGCGCAGGCGCAAGCTGCGTTGCGCGCGCTGCGCAAGGCGTTTGGCCATGAGCCGGTGGTGATCCGCGAAGGCGGCTCGATTCCTATTGTGAATGATTTCAAAAAAGTCCTCGGTGCTGACACGCTGCTGCTCGGCCTCGGCCTGCCGGGCGACAACGCCCATTCGCCCAACGAAAGTTTCAGCCTCGATTGTTTTGAAAACGGGCAGCGTGTGAGCGCGCTGCTGTGGCAGGAGTTAAGCCACATATGAACCGGACTCCGCTGAATCTGGCTGTCCGCGTCGGCTGCAACCTCGTCTACGAAACCACCGTGCAGACGCCGGTGCTGTTCGTGCTCAAGCCACGGCTCGAGGGCAAAGTGCTCGTGATGCAGGAAAAACTTTCGTTCGGCATCGGCCTGCCATCGTATGAATATCAGGATTCCTATGGCAACATCACTTACCGCTCGACGTTCATGCCGGGTCGCAACGAAATCTGCCACGATGCGCTTGTCGCAGTCTCTTCATTGCCAGACAGCCGGGAAATCATCGGCGACATCGTGCCTGTGGGCCAGCTCCCGCATGAACTGCTGCGCTACACGTTACCAAGCCGTTATTGCGATTCGGACAAGCTGATGAATTTTGCATGGAATCAATTCGGGCAGATCACCCACGGACTTCCGCGCGTGCAGGCCATCTGCGACTGGGTTCACAACAATGTTGAATACCGTTATATGTCCGGGCGCTCCGACCTTTCTGCTTCCGAAGTCATCGAACGGCGTTATGGAGTCTGCCGCGACTTTGCACACGCGGCCATCGCGTTATGCCGCGCCTTTAATCTGCCCGCACGTTATGTGACGGGACATTTACCGGACATCGGCTACATTGATCCCGGCACGCCGATGGATTTTCACGCCTACTGCGAAGTTTATCTCGGCCAGGAATGGCTCACCTTTGACGCGCGGTATAACGTCCAGCGCATAGGACGCGTCAAAGTCGCGCACGGTGCGGACGCGGTGGACGGCGCATTTGCGACGATCTACGGCGAGGCCAAGCTGACCCATTTCCAGGTCTGGGCTTATCAGGTGAATCCGCAACAGGTTTCCGTGGGCGATCCGGTTGATTTATCCAAACGCCTCGATGGCAATCAGACGGTGAGGCTCAACTAAAAATACCGGCGCGCATCTGTTGCAGGAATTGGCACGCTAAAACATTGCATTGTCGAATTGTTAAATCGGTTTGCGATTAAACAACTCCAATTCTTCCTGTAATTGCTCCGCCGGCAAGCCGACGACGTTGCTGTAAGAACCGGAAATCTCCGCGACGATTGTATCGCCGTGCTCCTGGATCGCGTAAGCGCCCGCCTTGTCCAGCGGGTTCATTTTTGAAAGATAGTCGCTGATTTGTTCCGCCGTGAGCGGACGAAACGTCACGTCCGTGCTGGCGGCAAAAATCCGTTCGCGATGCACGCGCAGGTGAATCAAGCTGACGCCCGTGACGACTTGATGCGTCCGGCCTTGCAGCCGCGCCAGCATCTGTTTCGCCTCACCGAGGTTGCGCGGCTTGCCAAAAATTTCACGTCCCAGAAAAACCAGCGTGTCCGCGCCGAGCACGAGCGCGTCCGGAATTTTCTTTGCGACGGCGCGCGCCTTGCGATGCGCGTTAAGCTGGCAAAGTTCGCGCGGCGACAAATGATCGTCAAAAACTTCCGCTGCGTCGCCGGGAACAATCTCAAACTCCAACTTCAATTGCCGCAGCAATTCCGCGCGGCGCGGCGACGCGGAAGCCAGGATGAGCGGCGGCAGTTTCACTGCTGAAAATTTAAGCGCGAATCGCAAATTGTCCAGAAGCGACAAAATTTGAGGCGTGCGCCGCGCGGGAAAATCCGTTAATCCGTTGCCATGCAAAGCGACCGCCGCATCGCCAATCTCGCGCTCATCGGTTTCATGGGCACGGGCAAGACCTCCGTTGGCCGGCTCGTCGCCGAGCTGCTGGACTTCGATTATCTCGACACGGACGAAATGATCCAGTCCGGCACGGGACGCACCATCAGCGACATTTTCAAGGCCGACGGCGAACCGGCCTTCCGCGCGCTTGAGGAAAAAATCGTGGCCGAACTTGCGGGCCGCACGAAAACGGTCATCGCCACCGGCGGCGGTCTGCCGACGAACCCGAAAAATCTCACCGGCCTCAAGATCCACGCGCTGGTCGTCTGCCTTTGGGCCTCGCCGGAAAAAATCTGGGAGCGCGTCAAAAACCAGTCGCACCGCCCGTTGCTGCACGACACGAACCCGCAGGCAAGAATCCGCGAGCTGCTCGCCGCGCGCGAGCCGTTTTACAAACAGGCCGACGTGCTGCTGAACACGGAACTGCGCTCCGTGCGCGAGGTCGCGCAGCAGATCGTCCACCAGTTCCGCCTCGCAACGTCCAGCCGGTGATGAAAGAAAAAATCCGACAGCGCGCGCTGGAACTGGGCTTCGACGACTGCCGTTTCACTTCCGGTGACGCACCCGCGAGCGCGGGACAATTTCAAAACTGGCTCGCCGGAAAAAATCACGGTGAAATGAATTACCTCGAACGCAACGCGCCGAAGCGGACGGATCCGCAGAAAGTTTTGTCCGGCGCCAAAAGCATCGTCGCGCTGGCGGCGAGCTATGAAATTGAGAATCAGAAATCCGGCGGCGTGGCGCGTTATGCACGCTTTGATGATTACCACGAAATTCTCGGCGAACGCCTGAAACTGTTGACCGTATTCATAAATCAACTTGCCGATGAAACCCGTTCGCTCTGGTATGTGGACACCGGGCCGATTTTGGAACGCGATCTGGCACAGCGCGCCGGGCTTGGTTTTGTCGGCAAGCACACAAATCTTATCAGCCGACGGCTTGGCAACTGGATTTTTCTCTGCGAAATCATCACGACGCTGGAACTTGAAGCGGACGCGCCGGAGAAAAATCACTGCGGAAAATGTTCGCGCTGCATCGAAGCCTGCCCGACGAACGCCATCACCGCGCCGTTTCAACTCGATGCGCGCCGCTGCATCTCCTATCTGACGATTGAACTCAAAGGTTCGATTCCAATCGAACTGCGCGCGGCCATCGGCAAGCGCATTTACGGCTGCGACGATTGCCTCGCGGTTTGTCCCTGGAACAGATTCGCGTGCGAAGGAAAATTGATGAAATCGCACGCGCGAAAAGAATTGGACGAACCGGATTTGATTGAACTGCTGCAATTGGACGAGAAAAATTTCAGGTCGCGGTTCGCCGGTTCACCGATTTTACGGACGAAACGCCGTGGATTTTTGCGGAACGTCTGCGTCGCGCTGGGAAACACCGGCGACAAATCCGCCCTGCCCGCCCTGGAAAAGGCTGCGCGCGATTCCGAGCCGTTGATTGCCGAACACGCAGGCTGGGCGGTTGAACAAATTAAAAACCGTTGTTCCCTAAAATAGACGGCTGCTTCTTTTTTCTCGCCACGCCGGTTTTGATCGCGGCCGCCTCGACAGCGGCGGCTACCCGCTGGACGACGCTGCGGTTGAACACGCTGGGCACGATGTATTCGGTGTTCAGTTCCCGTTGCGAAATGCAGCCGGCAATGGCATGGGCGGCGGCGAGCTTCATCTGCTCGTTGATCCGGCTGGCGCGGACGTCCAGCGCGCCGCGAAAAATTCCCGGGAAAGCCAGCACGTTGTTGATCTGATTCGGATAATCGCTCCGGCCCGTCGCGACGATGAGCGCTTTCTCCGCCGCTTCTTCGGGCATGATTTCCGGAATCGGATTTGCCAGAGCAAAGATGATGGGTTTTGCTGCCATGCGTTTGATTTCCTTTGCGCCCAATAAATTAGGTCCTGAAACGCCGACGAGGACGTTCGCACCTTTCAATGCATCTTCAAGAGAACCTTGCAGCTTGCGCGGGTTGGTGTTCCTCGCCAGCCACAGTTTGCTTTCGTTCAATTCTTCGGCGCGGTTTTCACAGATGATTCCCTTGCGATCACAAATCAGAATTTCCTTCGCGCCCGCGCTCAAAAGCATTTTGGTGATGGCCGTGCCGGCCGCGCCCGCCCCGGCGATGACAATCTTGAGCTGCGACATTTTTTGTTTCGTCAGGCGCAGTGAATTCAAAAGCGCGGCCAGCACGACAACTGCGGTGCCGTGCTGGTCATCGTGAAACACCGGGATGTCGAGCCGTTCCTGCAATTTCTGTTCAATTTCAAAACAGCGCGGCGCGGAGATGTCTTCGAGATTGATGCCGCCAAAACCGGGCGAGCAGGCGGCGACGATGTTGATGATTTCTTCGGGGTCTTTTGTGTTAAGGCAAAGCGGATAAGCATCAATGTTCGCAAATTCCTTGAACAACATCGCCTTCCCTTCCATGACCGGCATCGCGGCTTCGGGGCCGATGTCGCCAAGTCCCAGCACCGCAGTGCCGTCGCTGACGACCGCGACGGAATTTCCCTTGATCGTGAGCTGCCACGCCTTCTTCCGATCCTCGGCGATCGCAAGCGACACGCGCGCCACGCCCGGCGTGTAGGCCATGGACAACGCGTCGCGCGTCGTAACGGACAGCTTGTTTTGAATCGAAATTTTCCCGCCAAGATGCGCCAGAAACACGCGGTCGGACATCTGCAGGACCTTGACCTTATCAACATCGCGGATCGCATTGACGATTTCATCGACGTGCTCTTCATTGCGCGCGCGCACGGTCACGTCGCGCGTCATGGTTTTTGTGTCGGAAGAAACGATGTCAACAGCGCCCAGATCGCCGGAGTGCCGGCCAATCGTCTGTGCGACGCGCGCAAACATTCCGATTCCGTTGGGATAATTCAGCCGCATCGTGAACGTGTAGCTGGGCGAAGGAGCCGAGTGATTTGATTTCATAAAATGGTCGTATCAAACCGGATGGAATTTCCCATCCGAATTCTGAAGACCATCTTATTCCGGAATCGTTTCAACCGCTCGCCATTTATTGGCGGAAGAACACCAATGGTTGCCCGAACCGAACCTCACGGAAATAATCATTCCGGCATCTTCATCATCTGGTCGCCGATCATCGGTTGCGGGTGAGCTCCGATGGCTGCGCGCACAGCCTTCACGTCATCAGCTGTGACTTCGCCCATGCCGTTGCCCCACGAAGCGCGGATATAAGTCAGCACGGCGGCGAGATCAGCGTCGGGCAGCGCCGCACCCATAGCGGCCATGGACAAATTCCAAGGCTGGTTTTCGACCATGATCGATCCGCTAACCCCGGTCAGCGGGATATGCGTCAGGCGCTGGACGCCTTTAGCTTTGACCCATTCCGAACCGGCCAGCGGCGGCGCTATGTTCGGTTTACCAAGCCCGTCAACGCCGTGGCAAATGCCGCAATTCATTTCGTAAAGTTTCTTCCCGCGCGCGATGGCCGCCGCCGCGCCGGACTTCGGCTGATACGAATCCAATTGATCAGCCGAGGCGTAAGGCCCGTAGACTTTCGCGTCGAACCAGCCGCCGTGATGGTCGAAATAAACCGCGCCGAGATAAATCAGCACGAGGGTCAGCGAAAAAATCCACATCGGCACGGTCGAGCGCGTCGCCGTCGGCTCGGCATCGGGTTGCGGATTTGAAATTTTCGGGTCGTCGCTCATTTTATTTGGCCGGGGCATTTGTTGAAACTTGTGCTGGCGTGAATGGCGCTTCATACAGCGGCGCGTCGGCGCGCAGGCTCAAGAGATACGCCACGAGTTGTTTCGCTTCAGGCTTCGGCACGACTTCGCAACCGGCGGGCGGCGCGAATTCCTTCGGCAGATTCAAGGCTTCCGGCGAAGGAGCATCATCGATTTTTTTGATTTCAAAAAGAAAACGGAACGGCGGCATCGCGGAATTTTTCACGACGCTTTGCGGTGCGTAAAGATGGAGCAACTGCCAGTTCGCGTTACCCAGACGAGCGCCGACATCTGCCAAGTCCGGCCCGATGCGCTGGCTGCCGAGTTGGACGGGTGAATCGTAAAGAAAATCCGCAGCGACGCTGCGACGAACGCCCCATCCGCGTGAAATGTCCGCGCCGGTGGGAATCAAATGAGTTTCAACTTTTCCGCCAGCGGCAGTAATTTTATCGGAAGCGGAGTCGGCAATTGTCTTTGTAACGCTGTTTAAGATGGTTGCTGGCGAAAATGGTTGTTCGGGAGACAGATGTTCAACAAGCATGTCATAAAGATTTTTGTCTTTGGGATTATCTTTGTAAATTAATTCACAGGTTTCTTGAATTGCACTCCTTACCGCCATTGGATTTTTCCCAAGACCGGTTAAAACCACATCAAACGCCACACCACTTTGTTGAATTTGTTCCGTGTGACAAGCCGCGCAATCGTTCGCGCGATAAACTTGCAAACCGAGCGTCGCGTCACCGGTTCGCTGAATCGGATAAGTGTCACCAGAAACGAGAACGGCGGTCTGCTTCGCCGTGCCGAGTTGCAACAACGGTGCGAGCACGAAACCGCACCACGAGGCTCCAAGCGCGATGAACGCGGCGATGAAAACGCTGAAACCATTTTTCACGGTTTTACCTCCGCAGTTTCGAGCGGTGACTTGATGTAGGCAATCACCGATTTAATCAGCGCGAGCTTCCATTTGAACGTCATCACAAAAATGTTCGCGGCGAACAGCAAGCTGCCGAGCAGCAGGAACAGTAGGCCGAGCGTGCTGGCGCGCAGAAACGGCAGTGATGCCTCCAAAATGTCATTCGAAGAATTTTTTGGAACAAGCGCCGCCAATCCTTGTTTAATTCCGCCAACTGCCAGCGATACGACCAAAAGAATTATTCCGAGCATGAAAAGCCAATGTTGCCAGCGGACGAATTTCGGGAACGGCAATCCGAAGCCCATCACGCGCGGCAGCAATTCATAAATCGCGCCGCAAATGACGATCGCGAAGAAGCCTAGGATTTGCAGTTGCGTCTGCGCCTGCTCGAACCATGTGAATTCCGCGATGCGGCTGAAATGCGGACAGGCGGATGAGATAAGCATCAGGCCGGACAGAAGAAACGCAACGGTTCCAAATTTGATGTAGCAGAACGGTCCGCCTTTGCAGGTGACATTTGCGCCGCAAACGGTTTTACAAAAAATTATGGCGATGGCGATGAGCGGGACAATCAAAAGCGACGACGCGACGGAAGTCAACGCCGGCAGCCACGCGGGCACGGGCGCGCCTTGCGGGATGCCGCACCACGTTCCGAAAATCATCAAAGTCCAGAACGCGAACAGCGCGTAAAACCGGCTGTGCAGCGGGCGTCCGGCGAGTTTCGGCAGGAGATAAAATGCCGTGCCGAGGCCGACGAGCGCGAGCCAGACGAAAATCAGATTGTCCGCGAACCACCAGCCGATGACGGCCTGCGTCACGCCGCGAACCGGATGACCGGAGGCCAGCAAAAGATTCGCCGTCGAATAAATCCACGGAAACCACAGCAGCGCGGCCAGCAAAAACCAGTGCGATGGATACAATTCGCGTTCTTTTCTTTGACCGAAAGTCGCGACGGCGGAAATTGCAATCAGCAAAAATGCGGCGAACAACAGAACCGAACTGCCACGCGGAAATTCCAGCCACACGAAGCCGGTGCTGTCGCCAATCAGGATTGCGACGATGCCGATGAATACACCGAGATGCCAGATGTTCGCGGCGACAATTGGAACGAGCGGCAGGACGAGTTCGGTCTCGCTCAAGCGCGCAAAAATCCAGAGCATCACGCCGAGTGCGGCGGGTATGCAGAAGCCGTAAAGGATCGCGTCATTCGCAGCGGGTTGGGCGTGACCGTAAGTCAGGAACGGACAGCACGCAAACATGTCAGGCTTATGAAACGTGAGCGATGCGACCACCGATAACGCCAAGCCGACAACAAGCCACAGCGTCGCGCCGCCGAAGAGCGCGAGCAGCGGCACGCGGCACGAGGCGTCAATTTTCTGTTGTGAAATTTCGTTCATTCAAATGGATTCGGTTTCGGCGCAGCAACCGGCGCGGGCGCGCTGGCCTTTTCTTCGCGCGCGATCAAATCCGCGCGGGCGGCGGCGGGATTCTGCCATTCCTGCGTTGCGATCTGGATTGCAGTCTCAATCGGCAAGCGTACGATGCCGCGCGATTCATCGGCCCAGCCGGCGCTGTTGAGCGACTTGGCTTCGGTCGCGCGGATTTCCGCGAGCGCTTTTGTCCGAACAGCCGCGCTGTCGGCGTCAATCGCCGGAACGTTCACCAAAAATTTCACCGCAACGACGAACACGGCGAAAACCACGCTTCCGGCGATGAAAGCGATTGCCGCGCCCGATGCGCTCGTATGCGTTTTTTGATTCATCGGTCACCTCCGTTGGCGGGCAGCGTGTCGGGATATTCTTCCGGTTCGAGGCCGATGCCCATCGCTTCGAGCACGCGCGGGTCGCGTTGCGGATACGGCGGATGGCTGGCGAATTTTTTCAGGAACATCCACGCCAGAAATCCGCCGATGAACGCGAGGCAGCCGAGTTGCAGAGGAATCCATTTGAGCGGATAACCGTCCGGGCGCGCGACGGGCAGGATGTTGAAGCTCAAGTCGAGCGCGTGCATCAGCCACGCGAGCGCGCAGACGGGCAGGACGATCTTGAAATTACTCTTCGCCTTCACCGGCAACAGCAGGAAAAACGGCACAAAGAAATGCCCGACGATCAAAATCATGCTCACCCACCACCACGAGCCGTGTTCGCGGATGAGATACCAGAAAGTTTCCGTGGGCATGTTCGCGTTCCAGACAACGAAGTATTGCGCGAACTCGGTGTAGGCCGAGAAAAGCGTGAACGCGAAAAACCACATCCCGAGAAAATAAAACTGGCTGTCGTGCAGCACGCCGTCGAGGATGCGCTGGCGCTGCAAAATCACGGTGATGACATAGACCGTTGCAAGCGCGATCCAGGTGCAGTCGGAGAAAAAGTAGACGCCGTAAATCGCAGAGAACCACTGGTATTGGAGCGATTTCATCCACAGGATGCACGCGCCGGTGATGGTCGCCGCGAACGCCACGATTCCCCAGCCCGAATGGAAACGCATCTTGCGGACGCAAAGCGCGTCGCCCGTCACGTCCTGCCGCAATGACCAGTAGCGAAGACGAGACGAGAGCAGCCACCACACACCGAAGAACGCTGCGGACACGGCTACGAATCCGTAGCAGGTGAACACCGGCCAGCGTGCGCGGATCAATTCATCGGTCGGCGGCAACGTGAGCCAGGTGAAAATTTTTGGAGCGAATAAAATGACTGGCAAAAATAAAATCGCCAGCCACGGGAACAGCAGCGACGCGAGATGTTCGCAAAAGCGGCGAATCGGAACAGACCAGCCCGCATCGGTCAAATGATGCACGATCACGAGAAACAATGCGCCGAGCGCAATCGTCAAATAAAACATGAACGCCATCAGCCACGAATATCCGAACGCCGTTGGTCTCACGATTGCGCCAATCACGGACAAAATTCCGCCGACAACCATCAGCACAGCGGGCAGCCTGCGCCAGCCGGATAAATCCAGCGGCGGCGGCAAATGAGTTTTTTCGTTATGCGAACTCATAATCATTTCAGCGCGGCTTGTTGGTCAGCCGTCAGATCGTTGGTCGAACCGAGCCAACTCAATTGCAGCGCTCGCAAATAGGCGATGATCGCCCAGCGATCCTCGGTCGGAACAATCGGGCCATACGCGCCCATCGTGCTTTTTCCAAAAGTGATGGTGTTGAAAATCTCGCCGTCCGCCAATTCGACAATCCGCTTGTCGTGCAGATTTGCCACGGCGGGCATCAAGCCAAGCTTTTTGGTGATGCCATTGCCGTCACCAAGTTTGCCGTGGCACGGCGCGCAATAAATGTTGAATCGTTCGTGTCCGCGCGCGAGCAAAGCACCGTTGACCGGCAGCGGATTCGTCTCGACAAAATTTGTCGTGCCGGAAATTTTCCCGGTGTTGACGGGCGCATCTTCAAAGCGATAAACCGCGCCGTCCACGGTTTGAATCGGCTCGCTGCGCGCGATCGTTCCGGCGGGCGGCAATTGAGAACTGACGCCGTTCGGGAAAAAATCGAACGGTTTTTGCGGGCGCAGTTTTGCCTGGCGGTCCATGTCGGGAAACACCTCGATGGGCGGTTTGCGCGACAGCCGTCCGGGAAATCCGGCGATGCCGACAACCGCCGCGCCGAGCGCCGCGCCAATCAACAGCATGGAGATAATGTAGCGCATCAGTCTGCGTCCTCCACGAGCGTGATGTTCACGCCGCCGATTTCTTCGAGCAGTTTGCGCGTTTCGGTTTCGGAAAATTTCGGGTCGGTCGCGCCGATGGCGAGGAAAAACTTGTCGCGCGTGGCAAGCGCGAAGCGTTTGTTCGCAAAAAGCGGATGGTGCAGTCGCGGCAACTGGTTCAGGCCGAGCATTCCGACGAGCGCGCCAATCGCACTTCCCATGATGAGTAAAATATAGGCTGGCACGAACGTCATCGGCTCGCTGAACATCGGTTTGCCGCCGACGATGAGCGGATAGTCAAATGCGTTCGCGAACCAGATCAATCCGACGACGGACAAAAATGCGCCCGCACCCATCGCGAGCGAAACCCAACCGACCAGCGAATTGCCGAGCTTCATGACTTTTTCCATCCCGTGGATCGGAAATGGCGTGAACGTGTCCCAGCGACGGTAGCCGGCGTCGCGGACTTTTTCCGCCGCGCGCAAGATCGCGGCGGGCGAATCGAATTCAGCGATGATGCCGTAATGTTTCATCGGTTTCTTCCTTTCGCGCCGCCGAGCGGATGATGCGGGTCGGCCTCCGGCATCACGCTTTTGACTTCCGAGATCGCGATCATCGGCAGAAATTTCACGAACAGCAGATACATCATGAAAAACGCGCCGAGCGTGCCGACATAAAGCGCGATGTCCCAGCGCGTCGGAATGTATTTGCCCCAGCTTGACGGCAGAAAATCCTGATAGAGCGAGCCGACGACGATGACGAAACGTTCCGTCCACATGCCGATGTTGATAAGCACGCCGATGATGAAAAGCGCCATGAGGTTTGAGCGAATTTTTTTGAACCAGAGCAGTTGCGTCACACAGACGTTGACGATGATCAGCGTCCAACCCGCATACCAATAGGTATGGCCGAAAAGCCGGTGGGTGAACACCCAGCGTTCGTAAGTGTCGCCGCTATACCACGCGATGAAAAATTCCATCGCATAGATATATGCGATGATAAGGCCGCTCACCAAAGTCAGCTTGGCGACCTTGTCCATGTGCGACATCGTGATGACATTTTCGAGGCCGCACCATTTGCGCAGCGGAACCAGCAGCACCAGCATCATGCCGAAGCCGCAGAAGACCGCGCCGATGACGAAGTAGAGCGGGAAAATCGTCGCGTGCCAGCCCGCAAGCATCGAGGTGCAAAAATCCAAACCGACGATGGAACTCACCGTGAACACCAGCAGCGTGCAAAGGCCGCACAGCACGACGTAGGCTTTTTCATAATTATGCCACTGCCGCGCCGAGCCGGTCCAGCCCATCGCCAGAAAACTGAAAATGGTTTTGCGAATGCGCGTCGTTGAACGGTCGCGCAGCACCGCGAAGTCGGGAATCATGCCCATGAACCAGAAAAGCATCGAGACCACCAGATAGGTGTTCACCGCGAAAACGTCCCACATCAGCGGCGAGCGGAATTGCGGCCAAAGTCCATTTGAATTTGGGATCGGGAACATGAACCAGTCGAACCACGCGCGCCCGACGTGGATGGCCGGATAAAGTCCCGCCATCATCACGGAAAAAACCGTCATCGCCTCGGCCATGCGGCCAATCGTCGTGCGCCAATGTTGCTTCGTCAAAAACAACATCGCTGAAATCAGCGTGCCAGCGTGCGCGACACCGACCCACCAGATGAAACTCACGATGTCCAATCCCCACATCGCCGGAGAATTGTTGCCCCAGACGCCGACACCCGTCGTGACCTGATATGTCAACGCCACCGGCAAAACCACCATGGCGCAAAACGCCGCCGGGATGAAAAACGCCAGCCACCAGCGCGGAATTTTTCCCTCAGCGAACTTCGAGAGTTGATCCGTCAGCACGCCGAGGCCGCGATGATTTTCGACGACGGGTGCACGCCGCAATCCTGCGGGCGGCGCGAGCGTTTTCAGATTGGTGGCGGATTCAACCATTGTGTTTTTCGTATTCCTCGGAACTGTAAGGCGCGTGATAATCCGGCATCAGCGGATTCGGGTTGCGGACGCGCGCGAGATACGTCGTGCGTGGCTTCGTAAGCAATTCGCCGAGGACGGAATAATTCAGCGGCAATAATTTTTGTTTTGAAACGCTGCTGTCCGGGTCGCTGACATCGCCGAACACAATCGCCTGCGCCGGACACGCCTGTTGGCACGCCGTTTTCGGAATCGTGCCTTCCGATTCTTTCAAACGCACGTTGCCGCTCGCGCCGGCTTTCACCTTTTGCGAAATTTTTGCCTGCTCGATGCGCTGCGTGCAGTAAGTGCATTTTTCCATGACGCCGCGCATGCGCACCGTCACGTCGGGATTTTTCGACAGCTTGATCAAATCCCATTCATCTTCCGTGCGCATCCCGCTGTTCGGATCTTTCCACCAGCGTAAAATGTCCAGTTTGCCGTCCGTCTTGTGACCGAAAATCGCGGTCGAATAATCCGGTCCTTTCAATTCGCTCAACGGACGCTTGTTGAAATCGAGATAATTGAAACGGCGGACTTTGTAAGGACAATTGTTCGAGCAATAGCGCGTGCCGATGCAGCGATTGTAAGCCATCACGTTCAAGCCTTCCTGATCGTGGACGGTCGCGTTGACGGGGCAGACGTTTTCGCACGGCGCGGACTCGCACATCTGGCAAAGCATCGGCTGGTTCACCGCCTGCACGTCATCAATCCATTCCGCAAATTGCTGGTCGGGATCAGCCTGGTTTTGGTCGGCCTTGAAATCAAAAAAGACCGGGTTGTTTTTGCGCTTCGGATTGCTCGTGTAATAACGGTCAATCCGCATCCAGTGCATTTCGCGGCCGCGGTGCACCTGATCCTTGCCGACAATCGGGATGTTGTTCTCGCTCTGGCACGCCAGCACGCAAGTGCCGCAGCCGACGCACGAACTCAAATCAATCGCCATGCCCCATTGATGCAGCGCCGTCTTCTTCGCCGCGTCGAGCGGGTTCGGATAAAGTGACTGCACGACGGGCGGTTCTTTCTCGTGCATCTCCTGCGCGAAAGTTTTGTCTTTGTTGTAATCGTCGAGATTCGCCTCGCGCACTGCCGGACGGCCTTCCATGGACCAATGCGATTGCGTCGTCGCGATCACATAAGTCTCGCCCGTCTTGCGGATCGTCGCGCCGGTCTCGATATATTTTCCGCTGAAAATTTTATACGCGTTGAAGCCGACACCCGTGCCGACGCGCCCTGCCCGCTCGCGTCCGTAACCGAGCGCAAGACCGAGCGAATAATCCGCCATGCCCGGCTGCGTCCAGATCGGGCCGGAAACTTTTTTTCCGTTCAATGAAATCTCAACCACGTCGCCGTTCGCCACGCCAAGTTCGCGCGCCGTCTTGCGGCTGATGAGCACGGCGTTGTCCCAGGTGATTTTCGTGACCGGATCGGGCAACTCCTGCATCCAGCCGTTGTTCGCGTAACGCCCGTCGTCCACTTTTGCATCGCGATAGAAAATAACTTCGAGGCTGTTTGCCGATGGTGCAGGAATACTTTTTATAGAAGGCAAAGTAACCATTCGACCGTCATCAAAATCAGGAGTCGTTTTGGGCACAGAATTCTCCAGAAATCCGTTGAACAAAAACTTCTTCCAATCTCCAGAACCACCAAAAGTTGCCTGAACAATTTCGTAAGGATTTGTTTGCGACTCGCCAGCAATTCGCGCGAGAAATTCCAGATCGTTAATTCCGCCAAACAACGGCTGAATCAACGGCTGAATTGGAACAAGCATTTCATCGCTGGTTGTGGCGTCGCCCCATGATTCGAGATAATGAGTAGCCGGAAAATTCCAATCAGACTTTTCCGAAGTCTCATCTTCGTAATAGCCGAGACGAAGAACCGTCTTCGGTTTTTGCGACCAATCCAAATTGTAAACCGGATTTCCGCCAAGAATGACAAGTGTGTCGGTTGCGCTGCTGTCAAAATTCTTAAAATCCGCACCAGTAATTTCCGTTGTCGAAAGTGAAACAACAGTGTTGCCTGTCGCAAACAACCAAGAATTGATTGCTTGCGCGAGCAAATGAACTTCAATCGGCTGGCGTTGGCCTACAACAACCAAAGCATTTCCTCGATTAGCAATCAAATCTTTGGCGCACTCCAAAATCCATTTTGAATCAATGCCTGCAATAGATGGCAATGTAGGTGAATAATATATTCCACCACTTTTAGCTTGGATCAAAAAACCTAGTTGTTTTGTAATTATATCTGCAACTTGTCCAATCAAACTCGCCGCCACTCGCAGCCGATGATCCGCATTCGCGCCCGTAAGCGTAAACAAAGATTCAATCGCATAAAGCCGACTCATTCCATCACCCGCTTTGCGGCCAGCGGCAAATTTGCGGATGTGATTGTGCGCGTCGTCTTCGCCGCCGAGAAAATCACAGTCGAGCGACAAAATGACTTTCGCCTTATCGAAATTGAAAACCGGTTTGACCGGTTGGCCGAACGCCTGCGTCGCCGCGCGTTGATGGATGCCGGAATCAATCGCATCGTAAGTGAACCATTTCGATTGTGGAAATTTTTGCGCGATGATTTTTTGCAGCCGCGCACGCGACGGCGACATGCTGCTTTCGGCAAGAAACGCCAGACCTTCGCCTTGATTCGCAGAAAATTTTGCGGACAAGTCGTCGAGAAATTTCAACGCTTCGTCGCGCGAAACAACTTTGCCGTCGTGCTTGAAATGTCTTGCGCGGTCGGGATCGTAAAGATTCAGGATGGAAGCCTGCGCGTAACGATCCGTGCCGCCGTTGCCGCCGGGATACAGCGCGTTGCCCTCGATCTTTATAGGACGGCCTTCGTAGGATTTGACGACGAGCGGAATCGCGCCGGTGCGCGTCGGCATCGCCGTGGCATAATACTCACACTTGCCATAGACGTAATCTTCCGGCTGTTTGCCGAACGGTTCGAGTTTCTCTTCCGGTCGCCGGCAACCCGCGCCCGCCATGGCCAGACCCGCGAACGCGAACGACGCGGACATGATCTTCAGGAAATGCCGTCGCGAAACATCGTCGGTGAACTCGCTTGCGCCCTGCGGAAATTCGCGGTGCAGCCAGTGCTTGAACTCCGGCGTGTCGGCCAGTTCGTCCAGGCTGCGCCAGTAACGGCGACCGGTCGTCGGCGCGGGTTCGTATTTCAAAATCGTTTTCATCGGTGACAGGCCGAGCAGCTTTGCAGCGATTCCACTTTCCAGTCGTGAACGAATTTTTTGCCGTTCACTTCCTGCAATTTTTCGGCTTCGGCGGCGTTTGTGCTCCATTGCCAGCCCAAGTCCGTGACTTTGTCCGTCGGGCGGATGTGCGCCGCCGGGTCGCGATGGCAATCAAGGCAGAAGCTCATGCTCAACGGCTTGGCGTGATAAACTTCGTCCATCTGATCAATGCGTCCATGGCATTCGACGCAACTGATGCCTCGCATGACGTGGACGGAATGGTTGAAATAAACATAATCCGGCGTGATGTGAACCTGCACCCACGGGATCGGCGTGTTGTTCGCCGCGCTTTCGCGGACAATGGCAAGTCGTGGGTCGTCCTTCAAAACTGTGCTGTGGCAATTCATGCAAGTTGACGCGGCGGGAATGTTTGCCACCCACGATTTTTCCACGCCGCTGTGGCAGTAACGGCAGTCGAGTCCGAGTTGTCCCGCATGGATCTTGTGCGAGAACGGCACGGGCTGCACCGGTTCGTAGCCGACGCGGGTATATTTGGGCGTGAAATAAAAAGTCACGCCCGCCGCGACGGCGCCGCCCGCCAGCGCGGCTCCAACGCCAAGCGCCAGCGGCAACCAGTTTGTCCACTTCGGAAAAATTGCTGACATTTCGAACGGCCGTGCGCGGCCAAATTCCTTCAATTAAAAATGACACGATTGAGTCTCAAACCGTGTCGGGGCGGATAGTAATTAAATTGTCATCCGCCTCGCAAGAAAAGTTTGTGAAAAATTTCACTTATTCCCTCGGATGGTTATGCTCGGTTGCTTTGTCAATCTACTGGTCGTGGCCGGGGACAAGATTCGCGGGCAAGATGTAATTATTGACATAAATTCCTTAAAAGTTTGACGGCGCGGCTGTGGCGGAGAATCTTGTGCCTGTTTTGCGCGTGAACAAGTCGTTTGTAAAAAATTGCAGGTCGATTTTAGCCTTCGCTTTGCTGGGCAGCCTCGTTTTTTCCACCGATGCCAAACCTTACGGCCTCACCGCGCACCCAAACGTAGGTGCATTTCTCAACGGCGCGATGCCCGAGACCGCACCGGCCATTTCAGGCAACTGGTCGGCGGTCGTTGCGTTCACAAACCTCGTTTTCACCAATTCAGTCGGCCTGACATTCGTGCCGGGCACGGATGAGCTTTGCGTCTGGGAACGCGAAGGCCGCATCTGGACGTTTCAAAATTCCCCGGGCGCGGCGCAAAAAAAGCTCATGCTCGACATCCACAATCAATGCCAGGGCTGGGACGATTCCGGCCTGCTCGGCGTCGCGTTCCATCCCGGCTTCGCGACAAACCATTTCATTTTCGTTTATTACACATGGGTCAAGCCCGGCACGGTCGTCGGCGACCCGAACACGCGGCCAAATCCGATCCTGCCGGACACTTACCACGACCGGCTTTCGCGCTTCACACTCGATGAAAATGGAGTTGCGATTTCAAATTCCGAAATGGTTTTGATTGACCAAACCGACCAAACCGTCTGGCATCACGGCGGCGGAATATTTTTCCATCCGCAGAACGGTTTCCTTTACCTGACCATCGGCGACAATTCCGTTGGCGACAACGACCAGGTCATCAACAAGAGTCTCTTCTCCGGCGTGCTGCGGATTGACGTGGATTGTCGCGGCGGAAACGTGAGCCATCCAATCCCGCGCCAGCCGCTTAACGGCGTGACGGCAAATTATTTCATCCCGAACGACAATCCGTTCGTCGGCCAGTCGAACGTCCTCGAGGAATTTTTCTGCCTCGGCCTGCGCAGCCCGCATCGCATGACTTACGATCCGCCGACCAGAAGGATTTTCATCGGCGATGTCGGCGAAAGCGCGCGCGAGGAGATTGACGTGATTGAGCCGGGCGAATCCGGCCTGAATTTCCAGTGGAATTATTGCGAAGGCACGTTGGGCAAAATGCCGTCAAGTTACATCGGCATCAGCCGCGGGCCGGTTTTGGATTATCCGCACAGCGACGGTCGCGCCATCATCGGCGGCTACGTTTATCGCGGCAGGGAATTCGCGCGCGACCTCGGCGGAAAATATATTTTCGGCGACAACGTCTATCGCACCATCTGGGCGATGGACGAAACGACGACGCCCGTCCAAAAAAATGTTCTCTGCGTGATCCCCAAAGGCGACGGCCCGAATTCCGGTGCGGATTACACCGGCCTTTCGTCGTTCGGCACAGACGCGGACGGCGAGATTTATCTCTGCCAGATGAGCAGCATCGGCGGACGCATTTTCAAGCTCGCTCGCGGCGGTCCGCCGCCACCAACGCATCCGATGCCGAAACTGCTTTCGCAAACCGGCGCGTTCGCCGACGTCGCAAAATTAAAACCCGCAAATTATTTGATCCCCTATTCCGTCAATTCGCCGCTGTGGTCGGACGGCGCGGTGAAATCGCGCTGGATGGCGCTGCCGGAAAATTCCAGAATCAGTTTTTCCACCAATGGCGAATGGAAATTTCCCGCCGGAACCGTGTTCGTGAAAAATTTTTCTTTGCCCGTGGACGACACGAACCCGAAAATCTTGCGGCGGCTTGAAACCCGGCTGCTTGTCCGCGACACAAACGGCTCGGTTTATGGCGCGAGTTACAAATGGCGCGCGGACAATTCCGACGCCGATTTGGTCAACGCAGGAATCACCGAAAACATTTCCATCAAAACCGTTGACGGCACACGTCTCCAAAAATGGTTTTTTCCCGGACGGCAGGATTGCCTGACATGCCACACGCACGCGTCCGGCGGCGTGCTCGGCGTCAAAACACGCCAGCTCAACGGCGATTTCAAATATCCGGACGGCGTGACCGACAACCAGCTTCGCGCATGGAATCACGCCGGGCTTTTCGACACGACGCTCGACGAAAAGGAAATCCCGCATTTCGACAAATTGGTTTCAATCACAAATTCCGCCGCGCCGCTGGAACTCCGCGTCCGCTCTTATCTCGACGCCAACTGTTCGCAATGCCATCGCCCCGGCGGTGTCGAGGCGTTTTTCGACGCGCGCTTTGACACGCCGCTGGACAAACAGGGTTTGCTCAACGGCCCGGTCGAAAACCCCCTCGGCATTTCCGGCGCAAAAATCATCGTGCCCGGCGACACCAGCCGCTCCGTGCTGTTTCATCGCATCAGCATCACCGGCAATTTGCAGATGCCGCCGCTCGCGCGCAATCTTAACGACCGCGCCGCCATCACCGCCATTGCCGCGTGGATCAATTCAATGCCATACAACGAATCTTCACTGCCCGCAAACTGGTCGCACCAGGACATCGGCATCGTCGGTTTCAATGGTGAAGCGAGTTTTCTGAACGGACATTTCAACCTCATCGCGTCCGGCGCGGACATTTGGGATAATGCCGACGCCTTTCATTTCGCCTGCACCCCGCTGGTCGGAGACGGCCAGATCGTCGCGCGCGTGACTTCCATGCAATTCACCGATCCGTGGGCGAAGGCCGGCGTGATGTTCCGCGAAAGTTTTTCACCCGGCTCAATACACGCATTGATGGCTGTCACCGCCGGCGGAGGTTCCGCCTTCCAATGGCGTCCGGCATCCGATGCCGCAAGCCGCAACACCGACGGCCCATCAACCAAAATTCCATATTGGATGAAACTGGTTCGTTCCGGCGACACGTTCACCGGCTACGTTTCCGCCGACGGCGAAAACTGGCGGCGCGTGGACAGCGTGACGATTCCGATGGAGAAAAAAATTTATGTCGGCCTCGCGCTTTCCGCGCACAACAATTCCGCGCTGAACTCGTCGCTGTTCGACAATGTTCAAGTTTCAAAGTAGCTGCAAATAATTGCGCGCTTGCCAATTTATTGCAATGGGCATATTTCAAAACGCATGAATCGGAAGCAATCAATTTTTTGTATTGCCATTTTTCTTGTCGCGTTGACTTGGAACAATCTCGCCTTTTGCGACGAAATTCATGATGCGGCTGCGGCTGGCAATTTGGAAAAGGTCAAGAAGCTCCTCAAATCAAATCCTGATTTGGTTTTCAGCAAAGACAATAAAGGTGAAACGCCTTTGCACTGCGCGGCATTTGATGGTCACAAAGGCGTTGTGGAATTGTTGCTGGCAAACAAGGCCGATGTTAATGCTACAAATAATGCTGCTTGGACACCTTTGCATGAGGCGGCCGTTAGCTTTGCTAAAGGCCAAAAAGATGTGGTTGAATTGCTGTTGGCTCATGGAGCCAACGTAAATGCTAAAAGCAATGACGGCCTGACACCTTTGCACTGCGCGGCAGAAAGTGGCAATAAGAATGCGGCAGAAATGCTGTTGGCAAATAAAGCTGACGTAAACGCCAAAAATAGTGATGGCGAAACGCCTTTAGTCTGGGCAATTCAGAACCATTTTGCCGAGTCGAAGGATTTGACTGAATTGCTTTTGGCCAAAGGAGCCGATGTCAATGCCAAGGATAACGAAGGTGACACTCCTTTGCATGATGCAGCGCAAAAGGGCGACATAGATTTTGTGGAATTGTTTTTAGCCAAAGGTGCAGATGTTAATGCCAGAAATAATGAAGGGAAGACTCCTTTGGATGTAGCTGTGTTCAAAGATCGTGACGATGTTCCCGGATTATTACGTCAGCATGGTGGCCAAGAATAATTTGCTCTATCAACTTCTTTGAGTTTCACATCGTTTCTCGACAAATCGCCGGAATTTTCTAAATTGATTGCGATGTCAATCCGGTTTCCAGATCGCAAATCGCAAATCGCAAATCGTAAATCATAAATGAATTCGCCGCTCGTCATCGCCGGACGGATTTTCCGCTCGCGGCTCATCATGGGCACGGGAAAATTTTCGTCGCCCGAAGCCATGCGCGACGCGCTCGCCGCCAGCGGCGCGGAAATGGTCACCGTCGCGTTGCGCCGCGTGGATTTGTCCGGCAAAAATGATCCGTTCGCGAACATTTTGGAATTTATTGATCCTAAAAAATTTCTCCTGCTGCCCAACACCAGCGGCGCGATGAACGCCGAGGAAGCCGTCCGCCTCGCGCGCCTCGCCGTCGCCGCCGGATTGCCGAAATGGGTGAAGCTCGAAATCCATCCCGACCCGCGCTACCTGCTGCCCGACCCGATTGAAACGTTTCGCGCGGCGGAAATTTTGGTCAAGGAAGGTTTCACCGTGTTGCCTTACATCAACGCCGATCCGGTTTTGGCGAAACGCTTGCAGGACATCGGCGTCGCAACGGTGATGCCGCTCGGCTCGCCCATCGGCTCGAATCGCGGCGTGCAGACGCGCGACCAAATCCGCATCATCATTGAACAAGCCACCGTGCCCGTTGTCGTAGATGCGGGACTTGGCGCGCCGAGCCACGCCGCCGAGGCGATGGAAATGGGCGCGGACGCCGCGCTCGTGAACACCGCCATCGCCGTGGCGAGCGACTCGGACAAAATGGCCGTCGCATTCAAGATGGCCGTGGAAGCCGGACGCGCCGCGTTCGAAGCCGGGCTCGGCTCAACACAGGAAACCGCCAGCGCAACGAGCCCGTTGACGGCGTTTCTAAATTAAAATATGAGCGCAAAAACTTTATCCACTTCGCGCGCACGGCAAATTTTGTCTGCCGCGACAAAAACCCCCGTGCTCGTCCTCGGCGACGTGATGCTCGACCAGTTCATCTGGGGCGGCGTGTCGCGCATCTCGCCGGAAGCGCCCGTGCCGGTGGTGGATTTCGAGCGCGAGAGCTTCATGCCCGGCGGCGCGGCGAACGTCGCACGCAACCTGACGGCGCTGAAAGCTCCGACGGAACTTTTCGGCGCGATTGGAAATGATCCGGCGGCGGCGCAATTAAAAAAACTTTTGGCCGGACAAAAAATCGGCTGTGCCGGGTTGGTGGCAAACTCCTCGCGGCACACGAGCGTCAAAACGCGCGTCGTCGCGCACAAGCAGCAGATCGTGCGCATTGACCGCGAGACGCGCGACGGCCTCGACGAAAAATTGTCAGCGGAATTATTGCGAGCGTTGAAATCAAAATTGAAAAACGCCGCCGCCGTTATTGTCGGCGATTACGGCAAGGGCGTCGTCACCCAGCCGTTGCTGAACGAAATCAAATCGCTGTGCCGCGAGCGCGGCGTCTGGTTGAGCCTCGACCCCAAGCCGGTTCACCATTTGAACTTGAGCAGCCTCTCGCTCATCACGCCAAATCGCAAGGAAGCATTTGAGCTGGCCGACCTGCCGGACGAAACCAAAAACGCAAATCCGTTCGCGGACAAAAATCTGATGCTGGTCGCGGAACGGTTGCTAAACGAGCTGCGTCCGGCGGTTCTGCTCATCACGCTCGGCGAACTGGGGATGCTGCTTTGCCAGCGCGGACAAAAACCGTTTCACATACCGACCGTCGCGCAGGAAGTGTTCGACGTTTCCGGAGCAGGCGACACGGTCATCGCAACTTTCACTTTGGCCGTTGCCGCCGGAGCGTCGCCGGTTGAAGCGGCGATCTTGTCAAACCACGCCGCCGGAATCGTCGTCGGCAAAATCGGCACGGCCACGACAAGCGCGGAAGAATTGCTGGCAAGCTTTGAAAAACGTTAAATCGTTACATCGTTGAATTGTTAAATCGGCAAGAAGCGCCAGACGATGCAACAATTCAACGGTTCACAATTCACGAAATGAAAATCACCGTCGAAACGATCCGCGCGATGAAAAGGCGCGGTGAAAAAATCGCCGCGCTCACGGCTTACGATTTTCCGATGGCGAAGCTGCTTGATGAAACAGGCGTTCCCATCATCTTCGTCGGCGATTCGCTCGGCATGGTCGCGCTCGGTTATCCCGACACGACGCACGTGACGATGGCCGAGATGGAGCATCACGTCCGCGCCGCCGCGCGCGCGAAGCCGGATGCGCTGCTCGGCGCGGATTTACCGTTCAAAAGCTACGGCACGATTGAAAGCGCGGTTTCAAATTCAAAAAAACTCGTCGCCGCGGGCGCGGAATTTGTGAAGGCCGAGGGCGGCGGAAAAATTCTGCCGCAAATCCGCGCGATCGTTTCGGCGGGAATTCCGTTCATGGGACATCTCGGAATGCTGCCGCAAAGCGTGCTTGAAGAAGGCGGTTATCACGTCAAAGGCAAGATTGAAACCGAACACCAGAAATTGCTCGCCGACGCAAAACTTCTGGCGGACGCGGGCGCGTTCGCCATTGTCCTGGAACTCGTCACGCCGCCGGTCGCGAAGGAGATTTCCAAAAGCATTTCCATTCCCACCATCGGCATCGGCAGCGGCGACGATTGCGACGGACAGATTCTGGTGACGCTCGACCTGGTCGGGCTGTTCCCGTGGTTCACGCCGCGTTTTGTGAAACCGCGCGCGAATTGTGCGGCGGAAATCAAATCCGCCGTGACAGCGTGGAAAAATTCCGTTCAGTCGCCGGGAGTGAAATGATTCGCGTAGGAGACGAGGTGACGAGTCTCAAACTAAAAAATAATTGGAGACTCCTTACGTCGTCTCCTACAATTTTGAAAGAGATTGAACGTGAAACTTTTCATGGAATCACGGTGTTAAAATTACGGATGAAATTTTTCGTCGCCATTTTACTGGTCGCATCGGCCGTCAGCGGCTGCACCACCAAATCGCAGGCGCGGGCGCAGGCGCAGGCGGCTTATCTGGCCGGCGAAAACGCGGCGCTGCGGCAGCAACAGCAGCAGGAACAAGCTCCGAGCGTCACGATTGTCGGGCCGGTGCAAAATCCGCAGGTGCCGTGGGTGGAAGGATTGACACTGGCGCAGGCCATCGCCACGGCGGATTATCTCGATTCAAAAGCGCCGAAGGAAATCATCATCACGCGCGAAGGTGAAAATGCGAGCGTTGATCCGAAGGTTTTGTTGCGCGGCGTGGCCGTGCCGTTGGAAGCTGGCGATGTGATCACGCTGCGGTGATTTAAGCTCGAGTGGGTCGGAGAGCAAAAATTAAAAAAAAGAAAAACGCAGCGATTAGATATAATATAATTTTCACAACCCACCCCTGTTCCAATTTGGGCAAAACAATGTCCAGCACCGCGCCGCAAGCAAGTGTGGAAAACAGCCAAGAAATTCCCGCAATAATATAAAAAAGAGGCTTGTTGAATCTCTGCCAAGCCCGCCATTTAATTTCGAGTCGCTTAATGCAGGTTTGAGCTTTCTGATGCAGCTTTCGTGCGGCTTTGTCCATATAGGCAGAGCATCCCCAAACGCCTGAAAAGCGTCCAGCCTGATATTTTTGTTAAAAACAGAGAAAAACCCACTTTCACCCTGATTTCTATTGGTTTTCATCGTTTTTCTTGGGTTTGTGAAGTATACAATCCCGCGAAATAATTTGCTTGGACAGCATTTGTCCTACCCCTCCTGTCAGGATGTCGCGCAAGAAAGGTTCATTATGACAACAACAAATGCGACAGACGGACAGCTCGAACTCGGATTCAACGGCATCCAGCCCCGCGCGCGCGCGGCGCGGCGCGAAGGGCGCATCGCCCGCGCGAACTGGTGGTTCGCCAAAATGCGCGAAGCCGTGTCCAGCGCGATGGACTGGCAGACGCAGGCGCAGCCGCGACCGGAACAAATCTGGATTCCCGGCGCGAACCGTGAAGTGAAGGTTTGATCTTCCCAAATCCGCGTGCTTGCGCGGTTTCACCAGCGCGCCGGTTATTTGCCCACAACCGGATAACCGGCGCGCACAAATTCGCGGAGAACGGCGATTTCTTCCTCGCCGTGAATCGTGTGCGCCTTGGGAAATTCGCGCCATTCGATCTTGAATCCGGCGGCCTTGAGCATCGGAATCTGCGCGCGCGGTATTCCGACCGGCACAATCGGGTCGCCCGTGCCGTGCGTCATGAGGAAACGCTGCTGCAGCGCGACGGGCGGAAGTTCTTTCACGGTTTTTTCCGCTTCAAAAACCCAGCCGCTGATGCCGACGATTCCGGCAAATTTGTGCGGATAATGGAGGCCAACGTCCATCGCCATCACGCAGCCCTGCGAAAAACCGCCGAGCGTCATCTGCTCCGCCGGAAAATTTTTCGCGCGCAAATCGTCGAGCAGTTCGAACAGCTGTTTCCGGCTGCGCAAAACCCGGGGCGCATAATCGTCCGGGTAATCAAACCATGACCAGCCGCCGAAATATTCGTCCGGCGCGTTGACGAGGAGAAAATTCAGCCACGGCAGGTCCATCGCCTCCGGCAGCCAGCGGTAGCCTTCGATGCTGTCGCCCAGGCCGTGCAGCATGACCATCAGGCGGCGGGAATTTTTGTCGGCGGCAGGGATCAGTTCGCTGTGCAGCATGAAATTTATTTTTGCGGCAATGCTTTCAAACGCGCCGCTTCCGCGTCAAGCCAGTCGGTCAATTCCTTGCGCTGGCTGTCGGTGAATTTCGCGTCGGCGTGGAGCAGCGTGTATTTTTTCGGCGGCATTTCGTCGTAGCCAATCCTCTCGCTCATCCGCTCCAGCTTTTTCGCCGCGCGTCCGGAATCCTGCGGCCAGTCGGAAAGATTCATCTCATGGCGGCCGCCGTTCACGTCGCTGGCAATCAGCCACGACACCGGCGCGACGTGCGAATACCACGGCCATTTTGTCTCGTAGGAATGACAATCGTAGCAGGCCGAGTGCAGCATCGCGGCGACTTCCGGCGGCGGCACGCTCGTGGCCATCAGATCATGCACGACCGGCGGATTCGTGCGCGACGGATTCGCAAGCTGCAACAAGGCGAACACCGCGACGAGCGCGACGAAAATCCATTTCAATTTTTTTATCATGTGTTTCCGAAATTCAATTCATAGTGGAAATCACGACGCGAGGCAAATTTGAAACCCCGGTCAATACCGGAAAAGCCGCGCGGCATTTTTCGCGCGCGGCAAAAGTCTTCCGCCGTGCCGGACTTCCGCCAGCCGCCCGCGCGACCATTTTCGCAGCCGGTAAATCGTGCCGAACGTGAAATCCGGCGCCGCACCGCCCTGCCCGCCCACAATTTCAGCGCCGCGCCGCACGTTGTCCATCATCCACGCCGGCAGCCGCGCGTGATATGGATTTCGCCGCACCTCGCCGACGTGACACGCCAGCGCCGCAACAATACCTGCGGCATCTTCAACGCCTGACTCGACGAGCAGGTTTGGATCCGTCATCTGCCCCCAAAATTCGGTCTCGACGACGAAGCATTGGAAATTTTTCGGCAAACTTTTCAGCGCGTCCAAAACCAAAAAATGCGTGCCGACATGCTTTGGATGAACGTCGTTTTGGTGCGGCAGAAAAATCACGCGCGGGCTTTGCTTCGATAAAATATTCGCAATGATTTTCACCGCCGGATTCCATGAAGCCCTGTTTTTCTTCCGCGTCTCCAGATTGATTTGTCCCAATCCGGCGACAATCAAATCGAAGCCGAGGCAGTCGCAGGCATTTTTCAATTCGCGCAAGCGCGCCTCGCGCCGGACTTGCCTGCCGCCAAGCGTGACGGCGACGTTTGTGACATTCCATTTCGCCTCGCGCAACAAACGCAATGCGAGCGCACCAACAATGCACTCGTCGTCCGGATGCGGCGAGAAAATCAAGGCGCTTGGCGCGTTCCGTGACAAGACGGAGCGGGGCTTGCGGCTCAAACCAAGCGGAAGTTTTTTTGCGCTTTGAAACAGTTTTGCGTGCGCGGAAACAAATTTTTGAAACGGGTTCATAATTTTTTCGCGCCGCCGAACAGCAGCCGCAGGCTGTTCATCACGACGACAACAGTGCTGCCTTCGTGGCCGACAACGCCGATGGTCAGCGGAATTTTTCCGAACATCGCGAATGTCACCAGCACGACGACCGTGCCGAGCGAAATCACCAGATTTTGACGAATGACGCGGCGCGCACGCTGGCTCAAGCGAAACGCCGCGAGAAAGTTTTCCAGACGGTCGTGCATCAAAACCACATCGGCCTGTTCCAGCGCCGCGTCGGAACCGCGTGCGCCCATCGCCACGCCGATGTAAGCGGCGGCAAGGCTGGGCGCGTCGTTCACGCCGTCGCCGATCATCGCGACGTGCTTCCCCTGCCCGCTCAATTCGTGGATAGCCTCGACTTTTTCTTCCGGCTTCAATTCCGCGCGCACGTCGTCAAGTTTCAACTCGGATCGCAGATGTTCGGCGGTCGCTTTGCGGTCGCCGGTCAAAACGACGGAGCGCAAACCTTCCTGCCGCAATTCGTCAATGACGGACGCGGCCTGCGGGCGGATGTCGTCGCGCAAAATGATCCTACCAAGCAAATCATCTTCAGCGAGCCAGATTTCGGAAAAACCGGCATCGGTCGCAGGAACCTGCGAAATGATTTTTGCGCGGTCGCCTTGCGCGAGCCATTCGCGTCGGCCAAGCAGGCAATCATTTCCTTTTCGCTTCGCTTTCAAGCCCTGGCCGGTGACGGATTCGAAATGGTCGAGCGCGAGCGGCTCAATCTGTTTTTGTTTGCCATGACGCGTGATGGCGCGGGCGAGCGGATGCGTGGATAATTTTTCCAGCGAATACGCCAGCCGCGCGATTTCGTTTTCGCGCCCATGCGGAAAACTTTCGATTTTTTCCACACGCAACTCGCCGGTCGTCAGCGTGCCGGTCTTGTCGAGCGCGACGACGTTGACTTCCGCCAATTTTTCCACCGCCGCGCCGCCGCGGAACAGAATTCCGTGCCGCGCGCCCCACGCAATGGCCGCGAGCACGGCGGATGGAATCGAAAGCACGAGCGCGCACGGCGACGAGACGACGAGCAATGTTCCCGCGCGGTAAAGGGCGCTGTGCGATTCGACGGCGGATTGCAATGGCGCGTAGCCGAGCGCGAGCCACCACACAAAATACATCGCGAACGACAATCCCAAAACAAAGTAAGTGTAGACCGTGCTGAACTTGTCGGCGAACAGTTGCGCGGGCGCTTTTTGCTGCTGCGCCTCGTGGATGAGCGTGATGATCTTTTGCAACGCGCTTTCGGCGGCGGGCTTTGTGACGATGATCTCAACCGCGCCCCAAAGATTGATCGTCCCGGCAAGAACCGAATCGCCGAGTTTTTTTTCAGCCGGCGTCGCTTCGCCGGTCAGATTGGATTCGTCGGCGGCGGTCGCGCCCTTGGAAATTTCCGCGTCCACGGGAAATTGCGCGCCGGGCTTGATGAGCAGCTTCATTCCCGGACGCAGATTTTCGACCGGCACTTCGCGTTCGCGGCCTTGATCGTCGAGCGCGGTGGCGGTTTTGGGCGCTTCGCGGAAGAGCGAACGGATTTCCTTTTGCGTGCGGCCAAACGCGTAATGTTCGAGCGCGCCGGAAAGCGAAAATAAAAACAGCAGTGTCGCGCCTTCCGCCCACGCGCCAAGATAGGCGGCGACGGCGGCGACGAAAAGCATCAGAAAATGCACATCGATCGTGCGTTTTTTCAGCCGCTCCCAGATTTCTTCAACTTGATAAAAACTTCCGGCGAGATAGGCCGCGACGAAGAAAACTATTTTGAACGGCGCGGGCGAAAAAAAACCGGCCAGCCCCAACACGCCGCACAAAATCGCGGCAGCAAGCTGCGGTTTCCACTCGTTGATGTGCGTGTCGTCGTCGTGCAGTTCGATCTCGCGCGGGACGACTTTCGGGAACGGCATGTCGCGCCAGCGCCAGAATTTCGGCGCAGTCGGACAGGTCAAACGCGCGATGGTCGTGCTCGCGCCGTCATGCTGGATCGTGATTTTTTTGCGTTCGGTTTCGGACAGCGGCGAGCCGCAGACGGCGCATTCACTTTTACCGCTCAACAAAGTGCAGGCGTGACCGGCGTCCGCCGTCTGGACGGATTGAAATTTTTCCGTGAGGCGTTGCGTCAATTTTTCCACGTCGGTGCGACCGAGCGTGGCGACAGAAATTTTCCGGTGCGCGGAATCAATCGTCACAGCCTCGAGCGCCGGTTCCTCGGCGAGCGTGTCCACGACGGAGCGCGCGAGGCATGAATCGGACTCGCTGCGGGACGCATTAAATTTGCCGGGCGCGGAATTCATGGCCAATTTACTTTTAACACATTGCGACTCTTGACGCGACGCAAAAAAGGCCGTGGAAAGGCCAATTTTTGCAATCAATTTTGCCTGTTCAAATTCACGCTCGTCTGGCAGTTTAAGTAAGCACAATTTTTGGAATTTTTATGACAAACAATAATCCTCCCACTTCAAATCAAAAAATTCTCTCATGGGTCCGGGAAATGGCCGCTCTGTGCCAGCCGGAAAAAACCCACTGGTGCGACGGCTCGGACGCGGAAAACCAATCGCTCTGCGATCTGATGGTCAGGAGCGGCACGTTCGTCAGGCTGAACGAGAAATTGCGGCCCAATTCTTTTCTCGCCCGCTCGCATCCGAGCGACGTGGCGCGCGTGGAAGACCGCACGTTCATCTGCTCCAAGACGAAGGACGAGGCCGGGCCGACGAATAATTGGGCCGACCCCGCCGAGATGAAGAAGACGATGCTCGAACGGTTCAAGGGCTGCATGAAAGGCCGGACGATGTATGTGATTCCGTTCGCGATGGGGCCGCTCGATTCGCCGATATGCAAAATTGGAATTGAAATCACCGATTCACCCTACGTCGTTGCGAACATGAAAATCATGACGCACATGGGTCAAAAAGTTTTGGACAAGCTCGGCGCAAACGGGACTTTCATCCCGTGCATGCACTCGGTCGGCGCACCGCTCGCGCCCGGCCAGAAAGATGTTCCGCGGCCCTGCGAAGGCGATCCGAAGAACAAATACATCGTCCATTTTCCCGACGAACCTTCCATCTGGTCTTATGGCTCCGGCTACGGCGGCAACGCGCTGCTCGGCAAAAAATGTCTCGCGCTCCGCATCGCTTCCTGCGTCGCAAAACGCGAAGGCTGGATGGCGGAACATATGCTGATCCTTTGCCTCACCTCGCCGCAGGACAAAAAGTTTTACGTCGCCGCCGCGTTTCCGAGCGCGTGCGGGAAAACCAATCTTGCGATGATGCAACCGACGCTGCCCGGATGGAAGGTGACGACGCTTGGTGACGACATCGCGTGGATTCGCATCGGAAAAGACGGACGCCTTTACGCGATGAATCCTGAAACCGGATTTTTCGGCGTCGCGCCGGGAACTTCGCAAAAATCAAATCCGAACGCGCTGAAAGCCTGCGCGAAAAATACAATTTTTACGAATGTTGTGCTCACACCTGACGGCGATGTTTGGTGGGAAGACATGGGCGTGCCGGCGCCCGCACACGGAATTGACTGGGAAGGCAACGAATGGACGCCGGCCAGCGACAAAAAAGGCGCGCACGCGAACTCGCGCTTCACCGCGCCCGCGTCGCAATGTCCGGTGATTGATCCCGACTGGCAGAATCCCGAAGGCATGCCGCTCTCGGCGATTTTGTTCGGCGGACGACGCCCCAGCACGATTCCGCTCGTGAACGAAGCGTTCGATTGGGAACACGGCGTGTTCATGGGTTCGGCCTGCGGCTCGGAAACGACCGCCGCCGCGCTCGGCAAGGCCGGCGTTTTGCGCCGCGACCCGTTCGCGATGCTGCCGTTCTGCGGCTACAACATGGGCGATTACTTCGCACACTGGCTTTCGTTCACGCAACGAACCGACCGCGCGAAACTGCCGAAGGTTTATTTCGTCAACTGGTTCCGCAAGAGCGCGGATGGAAAATTCCTCTGGCCCGGCTACGGCGACAATTCCCGCGTGCTCAAATGGATTTGCGAACGCATCGCCGGCACAGGCAAGGCGCAGCAGACGCCGATCGGAAATCTGCCGACGCCAGACGCGATCGATTTGTCCGGCTTGAACATTCCCTACGACAATCTCAAACAACTGCTCGCGGTGGACGTTGCCGGCTGGAAAAACGAAGTCGCCGACGTGGCCGCGAACTACGCCAAGTTCGGCAGTCATTTGCCGAAGGCGTTGGGAGAGCAGCTTGACGGCCTGCGCAAACGACTTGGTTAATTTTCGAGCAGCGACTTTGCTTTCGCCAAAGCCTCGTCCAGCTTGCTGGCGTCCTTGCCGCCACCGCGCGCGTTGTCCGGCTTGCCGCCGCCCTTGCCGCCGACAATCGGCGCGATGGTCTGAATGATTTTTCCGGCCTGAACCTTCGCCGTGAATTCGGGTGAAACGGCGGCAACCAAGGCAACTGCGCCATTCAACGCGCCGCCAAGAACAATCACGCCCTTGAACCGGCCTTTCAACGAATCCGCCACGGCTTGCAGAAAATCTCCGTCCACGCCGCCGACGTTGTGGATGATTGCCGGAATTCCGTTCACGGTTTGAACGCGCTCCAGCAATTCGCTCGCGGCGTTCGACGCCTCGCGTTGCTGCGCGGATTTCAATTGCTTCTCAATCGCCTTTTGATGTTCGAGCAGCGATTCGATTTTCTTTTCCAATTCGTGAACCGGAGAATTCACTTTGCCCGCGAGATTTTTAATCAAATGCAATTCGTCGTTCGCGCGTTTGTAAGCTTCCAATCCGGCAACGGCTTCTATTCTTCGCACCCCCGCCGCCACCGCCGCTTCGCTGACGATGCGGAACAAACCAATCTCGCCCGTCGCGCGCGTGTGCGTGCCGCCGCACAGTTCCATGGAATAACCGTCGAGCTTCCCGGCCCCGCCGCCGATTTGGACGACGCGCACTACGTCGCCATATTTGTCGCCGAAGAACTGCATCACGTCCTTGCGCTGCTTCACGTCGGCGTGCGCGACTTCCGTCCAACTGACACTGGCATTCTCCAGAATTTTTTCGTTTACCAATTTTTCGATGTCCGCAACCTGCTGCGGCGTGAGCGGCGCGCTGTTGAAGTCGAAGGTCAACTTGTCCGGCCCGACGAACGAACCTTTCTGCGACGCCTCTTTGCTCGCGACTTCGTGCAACGCCCAATGCAAAAGATGCGTGACCGTGTGATGACGCTGAATCGCATCGCGGCGGGATTTGTCAACGTGGAGAACAACCTTATCGCCGGTGGCTGGAACATCATGGCCGTCCACGAAATGAAGGAATGTGTGGCCGGATTTTTGCGTGTTCGTGACTCGTAGCGGCGTTCGGCAGAACGCCGCCATATTTACGGACGCGGGAGAAGTTTGCGGCTGACTGCCGTCAGCCGCTACGAGAATTTCGCCGGTGTCGCCGACCTGGCCGCCCATCTCGGCGTAGAACGGCGAGGTGTCCAGCACGACGGCGGTTCTGTCTTTGACGCTGACGACTTCGAGCACGCGCGCGGGCGATTCCAGTTTTTCAAAGCCGGTAAATTTTGTCGGCGCGGTCGTTTCGATTTGCGAAAGCGAAATGACTTCTTTTTTCTGCGCGGCGCGGGCGCGGGCACGCTGCTCATCCATCAATTTTTCAAAACCGTCCTTGTCCACGGTCAAACCGCGTTCGCGCGCCATCAACTCAGTGAGGTCGAGCGGGAAACCGTAGGTGTCGTAAAGAAGAAATGCGCTTCCGCCTGCGATGCGATGACGAACTTTGTGAAAAATTTTAATCGTGTCGTTTGCTTTGACTCGATTAAAAGTCTGCACAATTGTTAGCTCGTCAATCAATTGAGCGAGTTTTTGTTGATCAGTGTCTAAACCAAAATCTGCATTCGGTGGAATCCATGCCGGCCCTTGCCTCATGTAAGTGGACTTCAACGCTTGCAATATTTCATTATCTCCAAGTCCGCGATTTAACAAAGTTTCAAGTTCTTCTGCGCGCTTCTCAACGTAATTCATCGCGTGCAATACGCCTTCAGACACTGCCAAGCCATCTGCCAACGTTCTGTTAAATACATTTGCCTCTTGTCGAAGAACTTTTTTGATGTGTTCTTTTTCTCTACGAATTTCGGGAAACACATCACCCATTGTGATTGCAAGCGTTTCAACAAGGGCGTCTTGTATTTTCAGCAACAATTCATCTTGAATATCAATCGTTGAGGCGTAACGCACCATGCGTTTATGGATGCTTCGCAAAACTCCATTTCGGCCTTTAATTCCTGGCTGAATACCATCAGCAATCGAAAACGAAAGAGTGCGAATGTGGTCGGCAATGACGCGAAAGGCCACGTCAATTTTTTCCTGCTCGGTTTCGCCCGCGCTGCCGGATTTCGGCAACGTCGAGCCATATTTCTTGCCGCTCAATTTTTCGATGGCGTCGAAGATCGGACGGAAGATGTCCGTCTCATAATTGGAAATTTTTGCATTGGCGAAATCGGAAAAATTCTTCGTGCCTTGGATGATCGAAGTCACGCGCTCGAAACCCATGCCGGTGTCAACGTGCTTCGCGGGCAGCGGCGAAAACGTGCCGTCGGGGTTCGCGTTGAACTGGATGAAGACGAGGTTCCAAATCTCGATGCAGCGGGCGTCGCCCTTGTTCACGAGCTTGCCTTCGGTCTTGCCGTCTGGCGTTAAATCCACATGCAGCTCGGAACACGGCCCGCACGGGCCGGTCTCGCCCATCATCCAGAAATTATCCTTCTTGTTTCCAGGAACTATGTGAACACGGGGATCCAAGCCGACTTTTAGAAATAGCTTGGCCCAATGATACGCAGCCTCAACGTCAGAAAAATCGGTGGATTTCAAATTCGGAGGAACGCTTTGCGCACGGAAATCTATTTCTACACCGCCTTGCACTGATGCCATCGCGTCATGAATCGCATTTCTTATTTCCAAATGCCATCGCTGCATATCCATGTGTGGGCAATAAACGGTCGCGTAAAGCCGTGTCGGCGGAAACTTCCAAATCTCCACGACGAGTTCCCACGCCCAGTCAATCGCCTCGCGCTTGAAATAATCGCCGAAGCTCCAGTTGCCGAGCATCTCGAAAAATGTGTGGTGATAGGTGTCGAGGCCGACGTCGTCGAGGTCGTTGTGCTTGCCGCCGGCGCGGATGCACTTCTGGGTGTCGGCGGCGCGGCCGGGATTGTAAGGACATTTGGTTTGCCCAAGAAAAATTGGAACGAACTGGTTCATGCCGGCGTTGGTGAACAGCAGGTTTGGGCTGTCCGGCATCAGCGAGGACGACGGGACAATGGTGTGCGACTTCGATTTGAAAAAATCGAGGAAGTCCTTCCGGACCTGGCTGCTTGAACGGATTTGTGTGCTGGTCATCACGGCAAATTCAAAATTGAAACATCGGAGATTAGTCAAAATCCGGCGCGCAAGGCGAGTTGGAAGTTTTGCACGATTTTTTCAAAATTGTTGTGAAGTCATATCGACAAGCTGAAAAATTTATGAGAATATGGAAAAAATTCTTGATGAGCATGATGACAGGTAAAGACCTCATTCTGGCGACCAAGCCTTACGCGGCGGATTTCACGGCGCGAAGCTGGTGGTGCATCCTTTCCACGGCGTTTCTGCTGGCGAGCTGCATTGCCGGGACGCTGCCGCAGATCGCAGGAATCCATTTTCCCCTGGCCGGACGGATCGCCTGCAGCATTTTAAGCGGGCTGCTCATGCTCCGGTTGTTTGTGATTTATCACGACCAGCAGCACCATGCGATTCTGCCAAAATCTCGGCTGGCCGAGGGCTTGATGAGGATTTACGGCATCATTTCGATCAGCCCCAGCAGCATCTGGCGCGCCTCGCACAACCATCATCACAACCACAACTCCAAACTGCGCGGTTCGCACATCGGTTCCTATCCCATCATGACCCGCGCGCAGTATTTGAAATCATCGAAGAGCGAACGGATCCAATATCTTTTCATGCGGCATCCGTTGACGATTTTGTTCGGCTATCTTTTCGTCTTCCTTTACGGGATGTGCATCTATCCGTTCTACAATAATCCCAAGGAACATTACGATTGCCTGATCTCCTTTTTGATCCACGTCACGCTGGCGGTGGTGGTGACCTTTTTCTTTGGCTGGACGGCGCTGATCCTGACGTTGATTGTCCCCTACTTCATCGGCAGCGCAATCGGCGCCTACCTGTTTTATGCGCAGCATAATTTTCCGGGCGTCGCTTTTTTCGACCGCGCGGGCTGGGCTTACGAGAAGGCCGCGATGGAATCCTCCAGCTACATGAAGACCGGACCGATCATGGCGTGGTTCACGGCCAACATCGGCTACCATCACATCCATCACTTGAACGCACGCGTCCCTTTCTACCGGCTGCCGGAAGTTTTGAACAAAGTGCCCGAGTTGGCGAAACCCAAGACCACTTCGCTCCATCCGTTGGAAATCATCCGCTGCCTGCGCTTGAAAGTCTGGGATGTCGAAACGCAACAGATGGTGGGACTCCGAAATGTCTGGCGGCTTTCAAAAAACCAGGGCGAAGGCCGGACAGCCGTGAACTGATCCAATCGCCATGCCCTTCACCGCCGCTCAAATCGCGGAACAACTCCGGGGCGAAGTCATCGGCGACGGCTCGGTCGAATTGACCGGCTTCGCGCCCGCCGATTGCGCCCGGAACGGCGACCTCACCTTTGCTGAAAAAGAAATCCACTTCACCGCCGCCGAACAAAGCCAGGCCGCAGCCATCCTTGTGACTGGTGAATTCGCAGTCTCGTCAAAAAAAGTCCTCATCCGCGTGCCGAATGCGCGGGTGGCGATGGCCAGATTGCTGCCGGTTTTTTTTCCACCGGATCAATATCTGCCCGGCATCCATCCGAGCGCGGTCATCGCTCCAACGGCGCAGATCGATCCCACGGCGCACATCGGCCCGAACTGCGTGGTGGGCGCACGCGTCCGGCTCGGCGCGCGCTCCGTGCTCATGGGCGGCAATCATCTCGGCCGCGACTGCCAGATCGGCGACGACGTGCGCCTGTTTCCAAATGTTGTCATCTACGCGCAATCTCAAATCGGCCATCGCGTCATCATCCACGCCGGCACAGCCATCGGTTCGGATGGTTATGGCTACGTTCTTGATGAAGGCCGTCACCGCAAAGTGCTGCAAGTCGGCAACGTGATTATCCACGACGATGTGGAGATCGGCGCCAACACCGCCATTGACCGCGGCACGCTCGGCTCTACCGTCATCGGCCAGGGCACTAAGATCGACAATCTCGTGCACATCGCACACAACGTGGTCATAGGCCGGCACTGCCTCATCCTGGGCCAGGTGGGTTTTGCGGGCAGCACGCGCCTGGGCGATTATTGCGTGATTGCCTCGCAGTCCGGGATTGCGGGACATTTGAAACTTGGCAACCAGGTCACCATCGCTGCGAAGTCGGGCGTGATGCGCGACATTTCCGACGGGGAAAAACTGCTCGGCATCCCGGCCATGCCGGACAAACAGGCCAAGCGGCAGATCATCGCGTCGCAGCAATTGCCGGAAATGATCCGACGGATGCGCAAACTGGAAAAGGAAGTCGAGCAACTCAAGGCCAGATCCGGAGGTTGAGAAATGTTACATCTAGGTTTCATTCCCAGAATCACTTTTCATTCGGGCGCAAGTTTTTTTATTCGCGGTGCGAAATTTTTTTGGAAATATTTCTTGAGAAATTGTGCGGACGGAGCGATTGGTTATCCAGAGCAAGCGATTAAGTCAGATTGATCTTTGCAAACATTTTAATTTCCCTGCCCTGTTCGTGATTCGCAACAATCCTTGAACCGTAGTAAAAACGAATCCGGGACGAGCCGCGGTTGTGGCCGACACGCCTTTGCTGGAAGTCGAAAGCAGCCCGTCGAGTTCCACATGTTGCAAAACATGTTCAAAGGAATAGTTAGACACGGCAACGGCGGGGGTTCTTTCAAGATTTCAGGTTTGAAATTTCAAATCTGAAATCAAAGCCCGCCACCCGTCGCGGGCTTTTTTCTTTTGGGCAAATAATTTGCCCGGTGCTAATCTCAATTCATGGCACGCGACGATTTGTTTTCCGCTCCGGTTGAAGATCAGCCTGAGGAAAAATCCCTGCCCGCGCCGGAAAATTTCCGCAACCAGCCGCTCGCCGCACGGATGCGCCCGCGCAGTCTCGATGAATACGCCGGACAAACGCACATTCTCGCGCCAGGGCAATTGCTTCGCCGCGCCATTGAGGCCGACCGAATCCAATCGCTGATTTTTTACGGCCCGCCCGGCACCGGCAAAACCTCGCTCGCCCAAATCATCGCCCGCCAGACGAAAAGCAAATTTGAAAGGTTAAGCGGCGTGGAATCCAACGTGGCCGACATGCGGCACGTTTTGTCCGCCGCCGCCAATCGCCTTGAAAACACCGGTTCATCCACGATTCTCTTCATTGACGAAATTCACCGCTTCAACAAATCGCAGCAGGATGTTTTGCTTCCTGACGTTGAAAATGGCGTCGTCAAACTCATTGGCGCGACGACGCACAATCCGTTTTTCTTTGTAAATTCGCCGCTGGTTTCACGCTCGCAGATTTTTGAATTGCGACCGTTGAGCGAGGAAGAATTATTTTCGCTTTTGCAACGCGCGTTGAAGGACGAAGAACGCGGCCTCGGCTACATGAAAATTTCCGCCGATGAAAAGGCGCTGCGCCATCTCGCAACAATTTCCGACGGCGACGCGCGCAAGGCGTTGAACGCGCTGGAAATCGCCGCGCTTACGACCGCACCGCAAAAAAATGGCGTAATCAAAATCACGCTCGAAGTCGCCGAGCAGAGCATCCAGAAAAAGGCCGTGGTCTATGACGGCGATGGCGACGCGCATTACGACACGATCTCCGCGTTCATCAAATCCATGCGCGGCAGCGACCCGGACGCGGCGCTTTACTGGCTGGCGAAAATGATCCACGCCGGCGAAGACCCGCGATTCATCGCGCGGCGGATCATGATTTGCGCGGCGGAGGACGTCGGACTGGCCGACCCCATGGCGCTCGTGCTGGCGAACGCGGCGTTTCAGACTGCGGAATTCGTCGGCTGGCCGGAAGCGCGGATTCCGCTGGCCGAGGTGACGATTTACATCGCGACCGCGAACAAAAGCAACAGCTCCATCGCGGCGATTGACGCCGCGCTGGAAGACGTGAAGTCCGGCCGCACGCTGGCTGTGCCGGAACATCTGCGAGACGCGAGCTACAAGAGCGCGAAAAAGCTCGGCCACGGAGTTGGCTACAAATACGCGCACGAGGGGGAAAATCATTTTGTTCCCCAGGATTATCTCGGCGCGGACAAAATTTATTACGAGCCGACGGAACAGGGCGTGGAAAAGAAAATCAAGGAGCGCGTCGAAAAATGGCGCGCGCAACTGGCTGAAGCCCGCAAACCGAAAGCCGGATGATTTATGGAAACCGCCCTGAACGCTCAAAAATCCGCATTGCGGAAACAAATCCACACCGTTCTTCAAAAGATTTCCCCGGCGGCGCGCACGGCGGCGTCCGTACAAATCTGTGCGCGGCTGAAGGAGCAGCTTTTTTTTCAGGCTGCCTCCACGGTTCTGCTTTTCGCGCCGTTGCCGGGAGAACCGGACTTGTGGCCGTTGCTGGAAGAAACGCTTGCGTCGGGAAAAACGGCCGCCCTGCCCCGCTTCGATCCGGCGGAACAAAGTTACGTCGCGTGCCGCGTGCAAAACCTGCGGACTGAAATCGCGGCCGGCCAGTTCGGCATCCGTGAACCAGTCCCAAGCTGCGTTGAGATTCCGTTCGGGCGATTGGATCTGGTCTTTGTTCCTGGTGTGGCGTTTGATTTGCGCGGCAACCGGCTCGGCCGCGGCAAGGGATTTTACGACCGGCTGCTGGCGGAAATCCGCGGCGTGAAATGCGGCGTCGCCCTTGACGAACAGATTGTGGACGAAGTTCCGTCGGGAAAAATGGACGTGCCGCTGGATTTTATCTTGACACCGGCGCGCTGCGTGAAAACTGCGGGATGAATTCCAGAAGCAAAATCAGTCGTGCTGCCCCATGTCAATGGGCAGGCCGCTCTCCCATCCTTGCGGGGCGTTCCACGGACGGACGGAGGCGTTTTCAGGCTCGGTCGCGCAACCACCGACCCCGGCAAGAATTGCAGCCAGAATGAACAGCAAAAACCACTGGGCTGCGCGCAGTCTCATTTCAGGAAGCCGGATGGGCGGGACTGACCGCGTCGCCCTCGAAGACTTCGCCAAGTTTCCAGCCGGGGACGATATTGGCGATGCTGCGGTCTTTCTCAACAGTGCGGACAACCACTTTGGCGACAAGCTTTCCGTCGCGGCTCACCAAAAGCTCGCCGTCCTGTTTTACACCTTGATCATCGCCGACGTTCAGCACGACAAAATCCCATTTGGGATCAACGGTGAGAATTTTTCCAGTGAGGTCGGCACGCAATAAAATATCCGTGTTTGTCCCTTCGTACCTGTCAAGCCGGACCTGCAATTTTTCCGTGATGCGCTGAAGCACGGCTTTCTCTTCATTGACAACTTCTATTTCAGCCTGCGCGTCCTTGAGCGATTTGCCCAGTTTGCCCACCTGTTCAGCCGTAAGACCGATTGAAGTATATGCCGTCAGATTATTCTGGATGTCGTCGCGTTCCTGCACGGTCTTGGTGAGCTTGTCGGACAAGTCATCGGCGCGCTTGGTCTGCGCGGCGGCGACATCCTCTGCTTTTTTCTGCGAGGCCTGGGAATCCGCCAACTCCGTTTGCGTGTGCTCAAGGTTCTTTTCCGTCTTGGCCAGCTCCTTTTTGGTTTTGTCCCTTTCACCTTCAGCCGAAATGCGGCCGTCGCGCTGGGTGTTCCGGTCGGTGGTAAGCGTATTGATCTTGTCCTTGACAAATACAAAGTTCACAACTCCGACGCCGAGCGCCGCGAGAATTGCCAGAATCAAACAGATGCGAATTAACATGGCTTGGTTGAAATTTCGTCAGCACATTAAACCTTCGAGCCCGGCGTGTCAACGCCGTTTGCGCTTTTCAAATGTTTTATTTCATCTCATTTTCCGCAGGTGGAATTAAATCACGGCCTGCATCTCGCGTATTGCACCAACATCCATCGCGGCGAAACGTGGCGCGAAACTTTTGACGCGCTCAAAGCCCACGCGCCTGGCGTGCGTGAAAAAATCTGCCCGCAAAAACCGTTCGCCATCGGCCTGCGCCTGGGCAACCAGGCCGCAATGGAATTGTCCGACCCAGAAAAACTTTTGGAATTTCAAAAATGGCTCGAAAAAAACTACTGCTACGTTTTCACCATCAACGGATTTCCGTTCGGACAATTTCATGGCGCGCGAGTGAAGGAACAGGTTTATCTGCCCGACTGGACTTCGCCAGCGCGTCTCGCCTACACAAACCTGCTTTTTGATCTGCTCGCGGAAATTTTGCCCGCCGGAATCGAAGGCAGCGTCAGCACGCTGCCCGGCTCGTTCAAGGAACTTATTTCCAGCCGCGAACAGGAGGTTGAAATCCGCAAAAATATTTTCCGTTGCGTCGAACACGTCTCGCGCCTCGCCGATAAATCAAAACACAAGCTGCACCTCGGCCTTGAACCCGAACCGCTCTGCCTGCTTGAAAATTCCGCCGAGACCATCTCATTTTTCGAAAAATTGCGCGGCGAGAACAAAAACGACCCGCGCTTCGGCGAATTTCTCGGAGTCAATTATGATTGCTGCCATTTCGCCGTCGAATTTGAAGAGCCGCAAAATGCGATCGCAGCATTTCAAAGCGCCGGAATCAAGATCAGCAAAATCCATTTGAGTTCCGCGCTCAAAACCAAGGCGAACAAGGAAGCGCGCGGCGCGCTGGCAAAATTTGCCGACGACGTCTATCTCCATCAGGTCATCGTGCGCGACGCGAACGGCAAGTTAAAATTCTTCCGCGATTTGCCCGACGCGCTCGCAGCTAAAAATCCGCAATTGGAAGAATGGCGGATCCATTTTCACGTCCCGCTCCACGCGCCCGTCGCGCCGCCGTTTGAGAACACGAACGGCCATCTGCTTGGCGTTTTGGATTTGCTCGCCGAAAATCCAAAAATCTGCCCGCATCTCGAGATGGAAACTTACACTTGGGAGGTCCTGCCGCCGGAGTTGAAATCGCGCAGCGTCGCCGGCCAACTCGTCGCTGAATACGACTGGACGCTCGCCGAACTCGCCAAACGCGGACTCGCCAGCCGCTGAATTTTTTGCTTTGCTTCGCCCACCATGAATTTTGCCCCACAATTCCGCACGCTGCTCGTTTTGGGCCGCGTGTCGAATCTGCCGACGGTCTGGTCGAATTGTCTGGCGGGCTGGTGTCTTTCCGGCGGCGGAAATAATTGGAAACTGCCGCTGCTATTTTTCGGCGTGAGCGCGCTTTACACCGGCGGAATGTTTTTGAACGACGCGTTCGACGCAGATTTCGACCAGCAACGACGCGCATCAAGGCCAATCCCGTCCGGCAAAATTCCAGCGCAGATTGTCTGGCGTTTTGGCTGGGCGTGGCTGGCGATTGGAATCTTGTGCCTGTTGTTTTTGGGGAAAATCGCCGGCGCGCTCGCCATCGTCCTCGCCATCTGCATTTTGATTTACAACGCGATCCACAAGGCCGTCACGGCGTCGCCGTGGCTCATGGGCTTGTGCCGTTTTTGGGTTTATGTCATCGCCGGAACGACGGGCGCAAACGGCCTGAACGGCAATTCAATCTGGTGCGGATTTGCGCTGGCGTTTTACATCGTCGGCTTGAGTTACGTCGCGCGGCGGGAAAGTTTTCGCGGGACGGTCCCGCACTGGCCGATGATTTTTCTGGCCGCGCCGATTTTTCTGGCAATGTTGCTGGACGCGGGCGGCGCGCGGAAACCGGCGGTGCTTGTCGCGCTGATTTTTGCGCTGTGGACGGCGCGCTGCGTGCGGACAGTTTTTCAGGCGGGCGAAATCAACGTGGCAAGAATCGTTTCAGGTTTGCTTGCCGGAATTATTTTTGTGGACTGGCTGGCGGTCGCGCCGCAATACCCTCATTGGCTTGGTGCAATATTTCTAGTTTTGTTCGGCGCAACGGTTTTGTCGCAACGGTTCATTCCGGCGACTTGAAGCTTTTTAATTTCCGCCACCACCATTGCCACCGCGCCCGCCGCCGCCAAATCCTCCGAATCCACCGCGCCCGCCGCCAAAAATCTGCCGCATATCCTGCGGTTGGATTTGCGAACCGTTTTGCAGGGCGTTCTCGGCCAAAGTGATGGCCTGCGAAAGCGTCGGGTCGCTGGCGGCCAAAGATTCCGATTGCTGGAGAAGTTTCAGCCGTCCGCTGATGATTTGCGGATCGGTCGGCGCATCGGAAGCATTCGGCCCGAAACCGCCACCGGCGAGCTGGATGATTGAAAATGCCTTGACCTGCGTCGGAAGGTCGGCGTTGTTCAGCGTGTCGGTGAAAAGCTGGTTGGCCTGTGGATTTTGCCCGGCGTAGTTCAAAATTTCGCGGCCGAGCGTCATCTTGTCGAACTGGTTCGAAAGGCTTGAATTTTGATAGGCCGAATAAAGCGCGGAGACGGACTGGTCTTTCAACACGGTGGAAAGATAATCCATCGCGTCCTGATCAAGCCGCCCGTCGTCGCCGACGAGCATCTGCTGCGCGTTCACGACGAACGACGTGTCCTTGTAGAATTCCAGCACGCCGTAAAGGTATGATTTGGACAAATCATCAAGCCGGTCGGGGCTGTCAACGGCGGGCGGGTTCATCAGCAATTCCTTCGCGGCGGCGATGGCGGCATCGCGGTATTTGCCGGGCGCGATCTCTTCGAGCATGACCACAAGATAGGCGACCTCGACGCCGCGACCGGTGCTGCTCAACATTTCGGCCAGTGCTTGTTCGGATTCCGCGCCGCCGATTTCCTTCAATGTGCCGACCAGACCCAAACGCAGTGACGGCGGGACAATCCAGTCCGTCCTCAAATTTTCCAGATTGCGGGCGCGACGCGCGCTGCCGCGAAAATTATTTCCGCCGCCGCCAAATCCACCGGCAAATCCGCCATTGCCCCGGTTGTTCCTGCGGTTGTTCCCGCCGTTGTTGTCATTCGTTCCGGCGTTGTTGTCGGTGTTCGTGCTAGCGGCACTGGCGTTTCCGTTGTTGCCGCCATTGTTGTTGTCCTGGGTTGCGTAATCCACGTCCACATTGCGGCCAAGGAACTGGCGGATGAAGGGCACGGTCGGCGTGCCGCGAACCGTCAGCGTCTCCAGTTTGTAGACGACCACGCGCAACGCCGTGCTGCGTTCGCTGCCGGTGCCGAGCTTCACGTTGAGCAAATCGTTGAGGATGTCCGATGACGATTCCTCGGCGGGCGCGGATGGCGCGGCCATCGCGATGACTTTTTCCACCGGCGCAGGCGCGGCGGCGGCTTGCGGCTGCGCCTGTTTCAACCTCGCCAGTTCGGCATCCTTCTGATTTGTGACGACGAAATAGGCGGCGGCGAAACCGACGCCGAGAGCTAGGATGATTGCGACCAAAGTTTTCATGGCGGATTTAATATATGGAATTCAACAATTCGAGACAAAGTTTAGACGCTTCACACCGGACCGCAGTTACAAAAACAAGCTGTTCTTGAACAAACACCCTCCATCAGCTATTTTGGAACTTCGCTTATGAGCGCTGAAGCACCAGTAAAATTGACGCACAACGAAGAAATCAAGGCCGCGATCCCAACGCTGGCGGGCACGATTGCCGCGACGCTGAACGACGCGGACGCCGACCATTTCTCCGACGACGACAACCAGTTCCTGAAATTTCACGGCAGCTACCAGCAGGACGACCGCGACCTGCGCAAGACCGGCAAGAAATACATCATGATGATCCGCGGGCGGATTCCCGGCGGCGTCATGACCGCCAATCAATGGAAAACTTTTGACGATTTGGCGACAAAATATGGCAACAATACTTTGCGCATCACCACGCGCCAGAGCATCCAGTTTCACGGCGTCGTGAAATCCGGTTTGCGCCCGCTCATCAAAAAAATAAACGAATCGCTGCTCTCCACGCTCGCGGCCTGCGGCGACGTGAACCGCAACGTCCTCGCACCGCCCACGCCCGCATATACAAAAGCGCGCGAACAGGTTTTTGCCGATTGCAAAAAAGTCGCGCTGGCGGTCGCGCCGCAGACCAAGGCGTATCATTCAATCTGGATCGACGGCGTGCAGCTCGACAACGAAGCAGCGGAGAATAAAAGTTTCGTTGACCCACTTTACGGCAAAACGTATCTCCCGCGAAAATTCAAGATCGCGTTCGTCATTCCGCCGGTGAACGACCTTGATGTCTTCACGAACTGCCTCGGCCTCATCGCCGTAGTGGAGAACGACAAGCTCACCGGCTACAACCTCGCCGTCGGCGGCGGCATGGGTCGCAGCCACGGCAACACCGTGACTTATCCGCGCCTCGCGGACGTCATCGGATTTTTCACGCCGGACAAAATTGTGGACGTCGCCAAAGCTGTCATCACCATTCACCGCGATTTCGGCGACCGCACCGACCGCAAGCACGCGCGCCTGAAATATGTCATCGCCGAGCGCGGCGTGGATTGGACACGCGCGGAAATCGAAAAACGCGCGAACCTGAAACTCGCGCCCGCGAAGCCTTACAAATTCACGACGACCGCCGACCTGCTCGGCTGGCACAAGGCCGTGGACGATAAATGGTTTTTCACTTTGTTCGTCGAAAGTGGCCGCGTGAAAGACGCGCAGAAGACCGCGTTGCGCGATGTAGCGGACAAATTTCCGAGAATCGAATTCCGCCTGACAGCGAATCAAAATGTGATTCTGGCAAACGCCAATCACGATGAAAAAGTTGCCATCACCGCCCTGCTCGCGACGCACGGCGTGAAAACGGAAAATCAGGCGAGCATTTTGCACGCGGCCTCGATGGCCTGCCCCGCCCTGCCCACTTGCGGCCTCGCGCTCGCGGAATCCGAACGCATGTTGCCCGGTTTGATTGACCGCATCGAAAAACTTTGCGGCGACCTCGGTCTCGGCGGCGAGGAAATCATCATCCGCTCGACCGGCTGCCCGAACGGCTGCGCGCGGCCTTACATGGCGGAGATCGCGTTCGTCGGCAAGGCGCCGGGACGTTATCAGGTCTGGCTCGGCGGCAATACTTCCGGCACACGCCTCAACCGCGTCTGGAAAGACGTCGTCAAAGACCCGGACATCGAAAATGAATTGCGTCCCGTCCTCGCGCGTTTCGCGAAGGAAAGGGATTCCGGCGAACGCTTTGGCGACTGGTGCGACCGTGTTTTTCTCAACGAGCAAAAGAATTGAACGACATGACTGCGGAGCAAATTTCCAAAGCCAATGCCGAGTTGCGGAACAAATCGCCGCTCGAAATTGTGAAGTGGGCCATCGCGCAAGCCAAAGGCCGCGCGATTGTCTCGACCAATTTTCGTCCTTACGAGGCGGTCGTTTTGCATCTCGCCACGCAAGTGCAGGCGGACATTCCTGTGCTGTGGGTTGACCACGGTTATAATCGTCCGGCGACTTACAAGCACGCCGAGCAATTGAAAAAATTGCTCAAGCTGAATTTGAAGCCGTTCCTGCCGAAAATTTCCGCCGCGCATCGCGACGCGATTTACGGCGAAATTCCGTCCACCGACGACGAAAAAGGTTTGAAGGAATTCAGCGCAGTGATGAAGCTCGAACCGTTCCAGCGCGGCATGAAAGAACTCGCGCCGACGGTTTGGATAACGGCATTACGAAAAATTCAAAACCCGAATCGCGCCGAACTCGACATCGTTTCCGAGGACAAAAATTTCGGCGCGCTGAAAGTCAGCCCGCTTTTTTATTGGAGCGACGCGGACATGGAAAATTATCTGAAGCAGAACCATTTGCCGAACGAATGGGATTATTTCGACCCCGCCAAGGCCGACGACAAGCGCGAGTGCGGATTGCACGCGACTTGGGGCGGCAAGGCTGTTGTGGAATCCGGCGCTGGAATTTAATCAGAATGAGCAGCTATCACCTGGATCATCTGCAGTATCTCGAAACGGAGGCGATTCACATCATGCGTGAAGTCGCCGCCGAGTTCGAGCGCCCTGCCCTGCTTTTTTCCGGCGGCAAGGATTCCATCTGCATGTTGCGCCTCGCGGAAAAGGCGTTCCGTCCGTCGGACATCCCGATGCCGTTTCTCAACATCGAGACCGGCCATGAATTTCCCGAGCTGATCGAGTTCCGTGACCGGCGCGCGAAGGAACTTGGCGCGAAACTGATTGTCCGAACGGTCGAAGACGCCATTGCCAAGGGCATCGCGATGCCCAAACCGGGCGAAGTCAGCCGCAACCAGTTGCAAACTCCCGCGCTGCTCGCGGCGATCGAGGAATTTCAATTTGACTGCGCCATCGGCGGCGCGCGGCGCGACGAGGAAAAGGCCCGCGCGAAGGAAAGATTTTTCAGCTTCCGCGATTCGTTCGGCCAGTGGGATCCGAAAAATCAACGGCCTGAAATTTGGAACCTTTACAACGCAAGGGTGAATTCCGGCGAAAATATGCGCGTATTCCCGCTCTCGAACTGGACGGAAACGGATGTTTGGGAATACATCAAAAGGGAAAAACTTGAAGTTCCAAGCATTTATTTCAGCCACACGCGCAAGTGCGTCCGCCGCCACGGCCAATGGCTGCCGGTCACCGATTTGCTGCCGCCCAAGCCGAAGGAAAAAGTGCAGGAACTCGTCGTGCGCGTCCGCACCATCGGCGACATCATCAGCACCGGCCTGGTGGAATCGCCCGCGAACACCGTGGACGACATCATTGCGGAAATCGCCGCCGCGCGCGTGACCGAACGCGGCTCGCGCGCCGACGACAAAGCCAGCGAAGCGGCTATGGAAGACCGGAAGAAAGCGGGATACTTTTAATTTATGACGAAATCCAAGGGCAAACTGTTCCTGTTCCACTGGGAAAAAGAAGGCGCGAAAACGCGGGCAGCCGAACTTGCCGGTGAAGGCTGGCTTGTGGAAATGGAATTTGAAGAAGGTTCGCGCGGTTGCCGGAATCTCAAGGCGTTTGGCCCGGATGTCGTCGTTTTTGACATCGCCAAAAAGGCGGTGCATAGCCGTGAATGCGGACGGGCTTTGCGCAATGCCAAAAGCTTCCGCGAAACACCGTTTATTTTTGTGGATGGAACTGACGAAGACATTTCCAAAGTGAAAGAAAAAGTTCCTGCCGCTGTTTTTACAACAAGCGGCGGATTGAAAAAAGTTTTAGCAAAGCACGCCCCGTAATTTTCATGCCACACACGCAACATCCAATCGAAATTCTGCGCTTCAACACCTGCGGCAGTGTTGACGACGGTAAGTCCACGCTCATCGGCCGTTTGCTTTACGATTCAAAGTCGCTGATGGAAGATCAAATCGAGGCGCTCGAACGCAGCGCGGACATCACCGGCGGCGGTCAAATTAATCTGGCCAATCTCACCGACGGACTGCGCGCCGAACGCGAGCAAGGCATCACGATTGACGTCGCGTATCGCTACTTCGCGACGCCGAAGCGGAAATTCATCGTCGCCGACACGCCGGGCCACGTGCAATACACGCGCAACATGGTCACGGGCGCTTCGACCGCAAACCTGTCCATCGTTCTGGTGGACGCGCGGGCGGGCGTCATCGAACAGACGCGCCGCCACACTTACATCGCCGCGCTGCTCGGCATTCCGCACCTCGTCATCGCCGTCAATAAAATGGATTTGGTGGATTGGAAGGAAGAACGCTTTCAGGAAATCCGCGACGAGATCGAGGATTTTCTGCCGATGCTCGGCGCGTTTCGCGACGTGAAATTCATCCCCATCAGCGCGCTTGACGGCGACAACGTCGTGGACCGCTCGAAAAAAACGCCGTGGCATGAAGGCCCCACGTTGTTGAACCATCTCGAAACCGTCCACATCGCGAGCGACTGGAATTTGAGCGCGCTGCGCTTTCCCGTGCAATGGGTCAACCGTCCAAATAATCCGACCGACAAAAAATTGCATGATTTCCGCGGCTTGAGCGGCCAAATCGCCAGCGGCATCGTGCGCGAAGGCCAGGAAGTCATCGTGCTGCCCATCGGCCTCAAGACCACGGTGAAAGACGTTTGGACTTACGACGGTTCGCTGCCGGAGGCATTCTGCCCCCAATCCGTGACGCTCTGCCTCCAGCACGACATTGACATCAGCCGCGGCGACATGATTGTCGGCCTCGAAAATTTGCCCGGCCGCAGCGCGGATTTGCACGCGCGCATCTGCTGGATGCACACGCGGCCTTTGCAGGCGAACAAAAAATATTTTCTCAAGCACGCCACGCAGACCGTCCAGGCCGTCGTGACGCAACTCGAAAGCCGGATCAACATGGCGACGTTTGAATCCGAGCCGAACCCCGACGCGCTCGCGGTCAACGACATCGGCGTCATCCGCATCAAGACCGCCAAGCCGATCGTTTTCGACGGCTACACGACGAACCGGCTGACCGGCTCGTTCATTTTGATCGAGCAAGGCACGAACGCGACCGTCGCCGCCGGAATGTTGTTCCCGCCCACCGAAGCTGTGAAGCCGGAATACACGGACTTCGCGATTTGAACGCGCGAAAAAGTTGACGTCGCCGAAAATTCCGCGGATGCTTCCGCCGTCGGAATTATGAAGGCAAACACTTCGAGTCCACTTTTGCCGCGGAAGCGGAAACTTGCGCGCTGGATTTTCGGCATCCTGCTTTTCTACGCGATTCTGGGCTTTCTGATTCTGCCGCCGATTGTGCGTCATGTGGCGGTCAAGCAACTGTCGCAGCAACTCGGCCGCGAGGTCTCGATCGAAAAAGTAAAAATCAACCCGTTCGCGTTCTCGGCGAGCGTGCGCGGATTGCTCATCAAGGAAAAAACCGGCGAGCCGTTCGTTTCATGGGACGAAGTTTATGTGAATTTCAAACTCACATCGGTTTTCGGCAAGGCATGGACATTCCAGAAAATCAGCACGTCAAAACCTTACATGCATTTGAGGATAAACGAGGACGGCACATTCAATTTTTCCGACATCATCGCCAGATTTTCGGCCAATGCGGAACCGGCAAAACCCAAAACGGAATCAAAGCCGCTGGCCGTCCGCATTGAACAATTGCAAATTGATGGCGCGCGAATGGATTTTGAAAACCGGCAGGCCGCGACAAATCCCGCAGTCGCACCGGTTGAAAATGAAACGACGAATCCGATCGCCGGGAATTTATTACTGCTCCGTTCGGTCACAAACGCGATCGCCATGCTGTTCAACAGCACAAACCAATTGAGCGGTACGCTTGATAAGCTGGAGATGACAAATTGCGCGGTGCACTTCGAGGACTGGGCGAATTCGCGCCCGGCAAAACTGGATTTGAGCGGCATCACGCTCGAGGCAAAAAACATCTCAAATGTTCCGACCACAAATCTCACGGCGAATTTGTCGCTGCGCTGGAACCAGAATGGTTCCATAAAGATTGAAACGACCGCTTCATTTCTGCCGCCGACCGTCGATGTTCAACTCGATCTCGACCGGATTGACCTCGGCACGCTCGATCCGTATCTCGAACCGAAACTCGACCTGTTTATTTTGAGCAGCGAAGTCGGGCTGCGCGGAAAAATCAGTCTGCGCGCACCGGAAAATCAACTGCCGGAAATCACTTTCAGCGGCGACACATGGCTTGATGATTTTCACACGGTGGACGGCGTGATGGGCGAGGATTTGTTGAAATGGGATTCGCTGCGGGTCAGCGGCATTGACGTCAATTTGAACCCCGAAACTGTGGCGATAAAAGAAATCGCCGTGGACAACGCCTATGCGCGGCTCGTCATCGAAACGAACAAGACCATCAATTTACTCAACGCGTTGCGCCTGACCAATGCGCCCGCGACCAATGAAACAAAGGTCGCGGTCGGAAAAAATCCCGGCATGACGAATCCGCCGTTGCCGCAAATTTTCGTGGGCGCAATCGTGATTTCCAACACAGCGGTGAGTTTCACGGATCATTCGCTTGAGCCGAACGTGAACATTGCGATCAAGCAGGCGGACGGGACGATTTCAGGAATCTCCTCGGAGCAGCTTCAGCATGCCGACGTGGATTTGCACGCCGTGGTGGACGGCATCGGTCCCGCCGCCATCACCGGCACGATCAACCCGTTCAGCGGCACGCTGACGAACAGCATAAAAATTTCTGTCAAGGACGTGGACTTGACGCCGACCGGTCCGTATTCGGGAAAATTTGCCGGTTACAGCATCGCGGAAGGAAAATTGAACCTCGACCTGACATATGAAATCGTCGGCAAAAAATTGGACTCCAAAAACGTCATCACGCTCGACCAGTTCACGTTCGGCGAGCAGGTGAACAGTCCCGACGCGACGCATTTGCCAGTCCGGTTGGCAATCGCGATCTTAAAAGACCGTGACGGGAAAATCATTTTGGACGTGCCAATCCAAGGCAATTTGGACGACCCGAAATTCCGCATCGGCAAAGTCGTGACGCGCGCCATCATGAACATTTTGGAAAAAGTCGCCACGTCGCCGTTCTCGTTGATCGGCGCGGCTTTCGGCGGCGGCGGCGAGGAATTAAGTTATCAGGATTTTGCGCCCGGCGACGCGAAGCTCACCGCAGACGACACAAAAAAACTGGACGTGCTGGCAAAGGCGCTTTACGAACGCCCCGGATTGAATTTGGAAATTTCCGGCAGCATTGACCCCGCTTCCGACCGCGACGGTTTGCAGCGCGCCGCTTTGGATAAACAGCTTCGCACCTGCAAATGGATGTCGCTCGGCAAATCCGAACGCGCCGCGACGACGCCCGACCAGATTATCCTGACGCCGGACGAGCGGGCGCATCTGGTGAAAAAACTTTACAACGAAGCGTTGTCCGACGGCAGGATCACCCCGGCATTGATCGCTGCGGACACAAATCTCGCGGCCATCGCCGCGCAAATAAAATCGCGGTCGCCGAAAATTGAAAAGGGCGCGACGGTTTTGATGAACAACCCGAACTCCATCGCGCAAAAATCTTCCGGCGTTGCAGCCGCCGCGCCTTCGCAATCAAAACTCGCGCCACTGGCCGACCCGAAGGAAGCCTTGCTGGCAGCAGTGATTCCGGTTTCAGACGGTGATTTTGAAACGCTCGCCGCCGACCGCGCCAAGGCAGTTCGCGCCTACATTCTCCAGTCGGGCAAAGTTGAAGCCGCGCGGCTCTTTTTGAAGGAAAACCAGACCGGCGGCGTCCGTTCGGGCGGCAGCCGCGTTTATTTGCAGTTTCAATAAATCGCCTTGAGCGTCACCACGGCGGTCACAGACCGCCGCTACAATAATACGCGGCTATTGCACAGAACGGATGCGCCAGAAATTGTTGGTGGTTGAATCGGGTGTGCTGGTGAACACCAATGCCCCAACGCCGACGGTGGGATTGGTCGCCTGCGGAATCCAGTTGGCCGGTGACAGGCTGGAGGAACGATCCAGCGCATATTTCGCTCCGGCGATGCCTACAAAAGACAAAGACGCATTGCCACC
>Ga0181537_10000212_pt1 | contig 54230 bp, 45 predicted proteins | sample PEATcosm2014_Bin_39_FD_119765 | JGI IMG/M metagenome (GOLD analysis project Ga0181537, IMG submission 119765) | Peatland microbial communities from MTU Mesocosm Facility, Houghton, MI, USA - PEATcosm2014_Bin23_10_metaG | ecosystem: Environmental > Terrestrial > Soil > Wetlands > Peat | place...
GCCGCTGTATACCGGACCGCTGGCCAGGGCCATGGGCGGTATCGACCTGTCATGGATCGTCGGCCTTGCGATTACCAGTCCCGGCTATTACTGGATGGCGAAGCGCTCGCAGTCGCGCCGCGATGCGCAGCTTGCGCGCGCCGAACAACTGCGCGCATGACACCGGGCGTCTCCGGCCTGCGGGGACTGTGGCGCCGCTCGATGATCGCCTGGCCGGATGGCACCCGCGACAGCGCCAGCAGCGTGCGCTGGCTGCAGGGCCTGAGCCTATGCATCGATGTGCGCCAGCCGGCGATGCCTGTGGCAGCAACGGCGGCAGCGGCAGCAACACCGGCAGCGGCAGCAACGCCGGCTGCCCCAGCGGCATTTGCCGGCGTGGGGGCACCGTCCGATCTGTCGATCGATCAATGCGTGCAGCTAGCGCAACAGCAGGGCTTTGCCGGCCGCTGCGTCTTCGACGGCAGTCATTTCGTCTGGAGCCGGTCGATAGACTTCCAGCCGCGCTCGCCGGTCGCGGATGCCGGATCACTGCACTGGGAAGGAAACGTGCTGGTCGAGACCGGTCGCGATATCGCGTACGTTGAGTACTGGCATCGCGATTCAACCGCAGCCACGCTGCCGGTAGCCGCGGCTGTGCTGCGCGAAACCGAGCACGGCACCGCTGCCATGCTGCTGCGGGTCGGTCAGGTGTTCATGTTCGCGCGCGATCGCGCGTTGACGCTCGACGGCCCACAGGCGCTGGGCGAATACGTTGCCGGAGCCGCCAGCTTGCGGCAGGCGCAGCAGCTGGTGGATTGCGAAATCTCCTTCGGTCGCGCGCTGCCGTCGGGTTTCCGGATCACCGCATCGACTCTGCCGTGGCGGATCGGCGTGCTGCTCGACCAGCGGATCATGCGTACACAGCTGACGACGCTCGATTGCGCGGGGAACGGGAGCGCGATCACACGCCGCTGGGAGATCGTGGATGCCGAGGGCGACCTTGGTGCGTTGGCCGCGGCGGACCTGTCATCCGCCTGCGGGAGGTGAACGGTGGATAGGGCATCCAGGCCGATTCCGATGGTCGATGTCGGCGCCCTGTTCGACGGCACTGCGAGCCAGATCGCCGCCACCGCGAAGGCGCTGGGTGCGGCGGCGCGCGGCTATGGTTTTCTCTACGTGACCGGCCACCGCGTGCCGGCGGCGCTGTACCAGCGGCTGCTGCACGCGGCACAGGAATTCTTCGCGCTGCCGCTGGCCGAAAAAATGCGGGTGTATATCGGCAATTCTCGCAATCACCGCGGCTACGTGCCTGAGGGCGAGGAAGGGTTCGCTGGCGGCATACGCGACGCCAAGGAAGCGTACGACTGTTCACGCGATCTGCCGGCGGATGATCCGGACTACCTGTCTGGCAACCCGTTACTCGGGCCGAACCAGTGGCCGCAACTTGCCGGCTTCCGCAGCGCAGTCGATGCCTACTATGCTGCGACATTCGAACTCGGCCGCGTGCTACTGCGCGGCTTTGCGCTCGCGCTGGATCAACCAGCGGATCGGTTCGATGCGGTCCTCATCAAGCCGCCGAGCCAGTTGCGTCTCATACACTACCCGCACGACCCGCAGGCCATGGATAAGCCGGGAATCGGCGCCCATACCGACTACGAACTGTTCACGCTGCTGCGCTCGACCGCCCCCGGGCTGGAAGTCATGAACGAATCCGGAGTCTGGATCGACGCGCCGCCGGTGCCTGATGCCTATGTCGTCAACATTGGTGACATGCTCGAGCTGTGGACCGGCGGTGAATTCGTCGCCACGTCGCATCGCGTGCGCAAAGTGTCGCAGGAGCGCTATTCGTTTCCACTGTTCTTCGCGGTCGACTACCACACCCGCATCGTGTCGATGCGCACCAGCGCTGCGGATCGAGACGCCCGGCAGGGACTGATCGCGGGCGAGCACCTGTATGCCCAGACGGTGCACACCTTCAACTACCTGCAGGCGCGGCTGCAGCGCGGTGAACTGTCGCTGCCGGAAGGCACGGCTGCGCCCGGCAGTTTCGGCCAGCAGGCGAGGCAGCCTGGATCTGCCCAAAAAACGCCATAATGCTAACAAAAACAATAATTTAAGCGCTCCGTCGGCGCGACGCCGAAGCCCTCATCGTTGGTCCTGGACGCCTGCCTGTCGGGCGGTCGGCCCGCGATGTGGAACCAGATGACGCAGATTTAATCCAACTAAGACGCAAGGATTGTCCACCGCCCATTAATCTAAGGCGTTGGTGTGCTCAGCGTTACTATCAGCGAGGCAGGATATGAAAAGTCGTACCAAATGGTTAATGGTGGCACTGGCGATGACCGGGATCGCGGGCGCCGTGATGGGTCAGACCGCCAGCAGTTCCAGCAGTGGCGGCCCAGGCTACGGCGACGGCCATCACTGGCATCACCGTGGCGGCATGATGCTGACTGGGGGCTTGCTGCACGCCTTCAAGCAGCTCGATCTGACGCCGGCCCAGCAGCAGAGCGTGCATACGATTCTGACCGCCGCCCATGCGCAGTTCGAAGCCGAGCGCAAGGCTGCCGGTAAGCCTGACTTCACCGTACTGTCGAATCCGGGCGACGGAAACTACGCGACGGCGTTGCAGGCACTGCAGACGCAGATGACCAACCGGCTGCAGGAGCAGAGCCAGACTGAGCAGGCGCTCTACAACGTGCTGAACTCGACGCAGAAGGCGCAGCTGGTCACGGTGCTGGCTTCGATGAAATCGAGGATGTCGCAGCACACCGCCAGCTGACCCGGCGGCTACAGTCCGGCGCGCCCCAGCAGGTCGATGAACTCGCGCAGGCCAGCGGATAGCGCTGGGTGCTCGGCATCGAACTCGACCGCGAGCGCCTCCAAGCGAGGCAGTGCGTGCGCCGGGGTGGCTGCCAGCGCCGAGGGCGCTGTCGGCGATGTGGTGCCGGCTGGCGATGCGAGCCCTGGCGCAACCGCAGACGCGGCCGCGCCGTGATCCAGCAGCCTCTCGATATCGCCCAGCACCTCGCGCAGCAGGCGCTTCGAGGCGTCATCCACGCGCGGCGTGCCTACCAGCTGATGGTGCAACTGCGACAGCGACTGCTGCAAGTGGTCCGCGGTCGGCTTCAGGTCATCCATACAGTATCTTACGCGCTCAGTCGGGGCGTTTGTTATGGTGAGTGCAGAAGTCTGGCGCCCGCTGTCCCACCTACCCAATGAAACCACCACGGCCCCGGTCGCGATCCACATCGCCACGCCCGCTCGACCAACAGGCGCTCGACCAGCACGCGCTCGACCAGCAGGCGATCGATGCGCGCTATGGTCTTGAACCGGTGTTCGAGCCGCAGGGGGGCACGTCCGCGAGCGCCGACGGCGGCACGCAGTTCACCATCGTACAGTGTCCATACTGCGGCGAGTCATTCGATACGGCGATAGATCTGTCGGCGGGATCCACCAGCTATATCGAGGATTGCCAGGTCTGCTGCCGTCCGATTGAACTCGGCATCGAGATCGGCGTCAACGGCGAGCTCGATTCGGTCAGCGCGCGCCGCACCGATTAGTCGTCTTCCAGCCCCTGCCCCGGAAACAGTTCCTCGTTGAACCCGAAGCGGCTCAGGTCGGTCATGCGCATTGGGTACAGGATGCCGTCCAGATGATCGACCTCGTGTTGCACCACGCGCGCATGAAAGCCGCTCACCTGCCGCTCGATGCCACGCCCCTGCGGATCGACGCCGCGGTAGCGTAGCTGCATATAGCGTGGCACCAGCCCGCGCATGCCCGGCACCGACAGGCAGCCCTCCCAGCCCTGCTCCATCTCGCTGCCCAGGGGCGTGAGTTCCGGATTGATGAGCACGGTGCGCGGCACGATTTCCGCGTCCGGGTAGCGCGGATTGGGGGCATCAGTGCCGAATATCACCACCCGCCAGGGTTCCCCGATCTGCGGCGCCGCCAGCCCCGCGCCGTTGAGCGACGCCATCGTTTCCTGCATATCGCCCAGCAGCGCGTGCAGCTCGGGCGTGTCGAACTCGATCACCCGATCGCTCGGGCGCAATAATCGCGGATCGCCCATCCGCAATACCGGTCGTATGGCCATGGCCCATTCTAGCGAAGCGCACGGATGAACGGGTGTACCTGCGGCATCAGCGCCGCCACCAGATGCATCTTTCCCGACAGCACGCCGCGCCGCGAGATCATCTCATCGGCAATCGCCTGCAGGGTCTTGACCGGCCCCTGAACCAGGATCACTTCCATGGTCTGGTTGCGCACCAGGTGCACGTGCAGCGAACTGATGACCTCGTCGATGTGGCGCGCCTGCAGGTCGGCGAGCTGCTTCTGCAGGCCCGGCACCGAGTTGTCGTACACCAGCGTGACCGTTCCCACCATGATGTCATCGCCGCGCTCGCGCTTATGTTCAATCAGGAACTGATGCAGCATGTCGGCGATCGCCTGCGAGCGGCTGATGAAGCCACGCTCACCGACCATGCGATCGAGTTCCTTCAGTAGTGCATAGGGCAGCGACATGCTGATGCGGCTGACCGGGCGATTGTGCTGGCGTGCGATGGCGTACATGCCGTCCCCTAAGACAGATGACTAGAACAGATGACTGTAGCGTTCAACTTCCCAGGCGCTGACACTCAGGTGGTAGGACTCCCACTCCACGGTCTTGTAATGCACGAACTCGTCGCGCAAGGCCGCTCCCAGGGTGCGCTCGATCAGCGGATCGGCGGCAAAACTCGCCACCGCCTCCTGCAGCGTCTGTGGCAGGAATTCGATGTTGCGCGCGCGGCGCTGGTCCTCGCTGATCGCGTACAGATTGTCCTCGTTCGGCTCGCCCGGATCGATGCGCTCGCGCACCCCCTCAAGTCCCGCGGCGAGCGCCAGCGCGGCCGCCAGATACGGATTGACCGATCCGTCGGCGTTGCGCGATTCACAGCGACCGCCGCCGGCCGGCACGCGGATCGAGTTGGTGCGATTATTGGAGCCGTAGGAATTGAACACCGGCGCCCAGGAGAAATAGCTCATGGCCCCCTGCCTGACCAGCCGCTTGTAGCTGTTCACGGTCGGGGCGAAGGCGGCGCACAGCGCGCGGCCGTGGCGCAGGATGCCGCCGATGAAGTGATAGCCGAGCTCGGTCAGCCCCAGGCCGCGCCGGTCAGCTCCCCGGTCGCAGGCAAACAGGTTGCCGCCGCCGCCCAGCTCGTACAGCGACATGTTGAAGTGCGCGCCGGTGCCGGTGCGATCGGCAAACGGCTTGGGCATCATGGTGGCGATCAGGCCCTGCTGGCGCGCGTAGTGCTTCGCCATGTCGCGGAAAAGTATCAGCCGGTCGCACATCGTCAGCGCATCGGCGTAGTGAAAATCGAACTCGTACTGGCCGTTGCCGTCCTCGTGGTCGAACGAGTAAAGATCCCAGCCCAGCACCTCCATGCAGCTCGCCACCTGGTCGAGCCAGTTCAGGTCGTGCAGGAAGCCACGCACGTCGTAGCACGGTTTCACCAGCCTGTCGTCGGGGTTGGGCACCGACAGCGTGCCGTCGGCGTTCTGCCGCAGCAGATAGACCTCGCACTCGATGCCCAGGTTCATGCCGAAGCCAAGCTTTGCGGCCTCCGCCAGCACCTGCTTGAGCACCACGCGGGTGTTGAGCGGATACGGCTGGCCCTGGAAATAGTTGTCGGCCGGCATCCACGCCACGCGCGGCTCCCAGGGCAGCTGCAGCACCTGATCCAGGTCCGGCATCGAGGTGATCTCATCGTCGTGCGGCAGTTGCCCGAGGCCATCGAGTGCGTAGCCGGTGTAGCGCTCCGAACCGGCCGCCATCTGCGGCAGATGTGCCAGCGGCACGACCTTGCCCTTCGGTACCCCGTGAATGTCGACATAGGCGCCGATGCAGTACTTGACTCCGAGCGCGGCCAGTCGCTGCTGGGTTTCCCGGATCTTGTCGCTGCTGTACATGCGGTGGCGGTCCTGGGTTAAGAGCGGCAGAAGTACGAGTGGTCCAGCGGCGGGGTTTCCTGCAGCCCACGCTCGATCAACGCGCTCAGGTCCTCGACCATCCAGTCGAACACCCGTGTGCCCTGGGCGGCGCTGGCGCTGCTCGGAGTCCCGGTGACGCCATTGGTGCTGGTGCGATTGACCGGATGCGAGAACACCAGGCCGGCGGTGCGGTCCGGGTCGTCGGCCCCGGCTGTCAGCGAGGTACGCACCAGTTCCGGCGCCAACGCCAGCATCAGCGAGGTCTCGGCGCTATTGGCATGCCAGTCCTCTCCGTCCGCGACATTGAACTCGCGCACCCGCGGACTGAGCGTGGCCGAATTGAACAGCGCGACCATCAGGTCGTCGTGCCGTGCGCGCAGCATCTCGAGCGCGCAGCGCAGCGGCGCGGCGTTGGTGACGTGGGTGTTGACCATGAACAGGCGCCGCACGCCGCTGACGTAGGCCCAGTCGCCGATCTGCACTACCAGCTCGATCAGCGTCGGCGGTTGCACGCCGATGGTGCCGGGCCAGCGCTGGCTGTGGCCGAGCGAGCAGCCGTAGGGCAGCGTCGGCAGCATCGGTACGCGGGTGCGCACGGCCACCGCCGCGCACAGCTTGTCGGCCAGCACCGCGTCCACGCCGCAGCCCAGGTGCGGGCCGTGCTGCTCGGTGGCGCCGATCGGCAATATGGCCGCGTACTGCACCGCCGCCAGATCGCCCGGCAGCTCCGACCAGGTGCGCTGTGACCAGAACATCGCGCTCTACTCGACATTGTCGGTGACGTGCGTCATCCGACCCATGATGGGGTACTGCTCCTCCTCCGCCGGCTCGTGCGCGCCGCTGTAGATCAGCTCTTCCAGCCGCGCCTTGGTGGCGAGGAACGGCGCCGACACGATCTGCGCGACGCTGCGCGGCCGCGGCACCGGCACCTCGATCAGCTCCTGGATCTCCCCGGGGTGCGCCGACAGCACCAGGATGCGATCCGCCAGGAAGATTGCCTCGTCCAGGTCGTGGGTGATGAAAACAATCGTGATGTCGATCTTGCGCCAGATCTCCAGCAGGTGCGCCTGCATGCGACAGCGCGTCTGTGCATCCAGCGCACCGAACGGCTCGTCCATCAGCAGGATGCGCGGCTGGTTCGCCAGCGCGCGCACGATCGCAACCCGCTGCTTCATGCCGCCGGACAGCTGGTGCGGGTAGACGTCGGCGAATTTCTCAAGTCCCACCAGTTGCAGCCACTGCATCGCCTCGCGCTCGCACTCGAGCTTGCCATGGCCGTTCACCTCCAGGCCGAACATGACGTTCTTCTTCACCGTCAGCCACGGAAACAGCGTGTAGCCCTGAAACACCATGCCGCGATCGCGGCCGGGTCCGCTGACCGGCTGGCCTTGCAGCAACACGTCGCCGGAACTGTGCTCCTCCAGCCCCGCAAGGATCCGCACCAGGGTCGACTTGCCGCAGCCCGACGGCCCGACCACGCACAGGAACTCGCGCCGGTGGGTGCTGAAGTTGATGTCCTTCAGCGCCAGCGTGGTCTTGCCTTCGCTTTCAAAGGTCTTGTGCAGCTTCGAGACCGTGAGGATCACCTCGCGCGCCGCAAGGCTCTCGAAGCGCGCGCGCACCGCGGCCGACTGTTCGCGGTACGAGGGCAGCAGCCCGCCGGGTATGACGATATCGTCCATTGCGCGCTCTCCTTCAGGCAAATTTCGCCAGCGAACGATCCCAGGGGAACAGCCGCCGGCCCAGCAGCGCCAGCAGCATGTCGGTACCCAGGCCAAGGATGCCGATCATCGCGGTCGCGGCGTAGACGTTCGGGAAGTGCTGGAAGCGCGCCTGCTGGGTGATGAACCAGGTGATCCCCGAGGTGGTGCCGATGAGCTCGGCGACGATCAGGTAAGTCCAGGCCCAGCCGAGCAGGATGCGCTGGTCGCGGTACAGGTCGGGCAGGATCGCGGGTACCACCACGCGCGTGAGCAGTTGCCGGCTCCTGGTGCCGAGCGTCAGCGCCGCTTCCAGCAGCGCCGGGTCGAGCTTGCGCGTGGTGTTGGCGATAATCAGCACCTGCTGGAAGAAGGTGCCGATCACGATGATGGCAATTTTCGGTCCGTCGTAGATGCCCAGTATCGCGACCATCAACGCGCCAAACGCCGGCGCCGGCAGGTAGCGAAAGAATTCGATGAACGGCTCGTTCACGCGCGCCAGCGCCGTGTACGCGCCGCACAGGATGCCCAGCGGCACGCCGATCAGCGAGGAGATCACATAGCCCCAGAAGATGATCCGGATACTGTGCCACAGGCTCTGGGCCAGCCATTGACCGTCGCGGGTCTCCGGCGGCGTGGTGAAGGAGGTATAGAAAGCCTTCAGCACCTCTCCCGGCGAGGGCAGGTAGATCGGATTGGCCGGCACGCCGCTGGGCGGTGCCCGGCCCTCATGCCTGGCATCCTCGACCTCGCTGTCGTAGGCGTGGCGCGCCAGGTGCGCGCCGACATCCAGGTAGCTCACCGAGCCGGGGTCGGTGATCATGATCTGCGGATGCCATATCGCCGGCACATAGCTCACCAGGCTCCACAGTCCCACCGGTAGCACGAACGACAGGATGCCGATGACCAGCTTCGCGCGCGGCGACAGCGGACGCAGGACTTGAAACAGGCTCGACCTGGCCACGTGCAGGGGCTTCGCTAACGTCAGGACTTCGCGGCCATCAACGCCACCTCGCCATCAGCGCCGCGTCATGGCTGCGCCGCCGTCAGCGCCGGATAAATATAGCCGTCGATCTTCTGCGGCTGCTTGTAGACGGCATTGTGCACGTTGAAATCGTCTGCATTCTGCGTCGATCCATAGAGCGATCCGAGGCCATCGGCCTTGACCATGATCTTCTTGGCCTCGGCGATGCTCACCAGGTGAGTGCCGGCGAGCAGCAGCTGGTACTTCGCCGGCGCAAGGCCAACGCGCGCCGCCATGATCTGCACCGCATCGTCCTGCGTCTTCGGATCGTTGATGTAGCTGACCACCTTGTCCCAGACCTGGACCATCTTGATGTAGTCGGCGCGATGCGCGGCGATGCTGGCCGGATTGACCGTCAGCACGTCGTAGATCAGGCCCGGTGACTGGGCCGAGGTGTACACCGGCCGCGAACCCGGCAGCGCCTTCATGGCAAGGCCGGCGTTGGGCTGCCAGGCGCCTATGGCATCCACCTGTCCTGAGGCCAGCACCTGCGGCGTCTCATTGGTCTTCGAGTTCACCAGCGTCACATCGTTCTGCGTCATGCCCTGCTTCTTCAGCCCATCGAGCAGCAGAAGATGGTCCACCAGCCCGGTTTCGATGCCAATGCGCTTGCCCTTAAGGTCCGCCAGGCTCTTGATACCGGGCCGGGCAACGATCATGTCGTTGCCGTTGGAGTAATCGGTAATCAGGATCATGGCGTTGCGCGCGCCGCCCGCGCCCATCACCAACGCATCGCCGTTGGTGACGAAGTCGCCGTCGATCTTGCCGGCTGCGAACGCCTCCATCGATGCGGAGTAATCGAACCAGTCGAAGGTCACGTCCAGTCCGGCCTCGCTCAGCCAGCCCTTGTCGATCGCGACCTGCCAGGCGACCCAGCCGGGCCAGTCGCTGTAGCCGATGCGCAGCGGCGCGCCCGCCGCCGACGCGCTCGAGGCGTTGAAGGCGAGCGCCCACGCCAGCACTACGGCCACAAAGGCCATGGCAGTTCTGCGAACGATCATCATTTTCGGGTCATTTCTCGTGGGTTGTGTTATTACGAATTCGGAGTTCGGTATTACTTGGTCTCTGCAAGCGCTATGCCTCGATTTCCGCGTATTCCAACCGCCCCTGCTCCCCTGCTACGCACCGCGATAGTGCCCGTGGGTCGATACGCGAGCCGGGGTGGTGCGCGCGCCGGGCTTTACGCGATCGTCCGCTTGCACTAGTTTGCTGACCTACCGATGAGCAGCAGCACGTCCCTGACACAGCCCGAGGCGCTGACACCGCCTGACGAGCTGTGGAGCGAGCAACTGCAACCCGGCGAACACTGGTCCGGTGTACTGCGGCGCGGCACCTCGCTGCGGCTGACGGCGCTGGAGCCGCGCGCCAATGTCGCCGCCATGATGTACAACTACGAGTCGCTGCCGGAGCGCTACAACATGGCAGATACGCTCAAGGCGCAGCACACCGCCTTCCTGACCGCCGGCTGTGTCTGCTATTCGGACATGGGCCGCGTGCTGTGCTCGATCACCGCGGACAGCTGTGGCTGGCATGACACGATCTGCGGCCTGTCGGATGCGGCGATGGTGCAGGCGAAGTTCGGCGCCGGCCGGTTCCAGCAACGGCGCAACGAGTTCTTTCGCAATGGCCGTGACAGCATGCTGAACGAGCTGGGCAAGTACGGCCTCGGCAAGCGCGACCTCATCGCCTGCATCAATTTCTTCACCCGTGTGACTGCCGACGAGACCGGCGCGTTGCATTTCGACCCGCAGCACTGTCGCGGCGGTGACTACGTCGAACTGCGCTTCGAGATGCACACGCTGCTGGTGCTGTCCACCTGTCCGCATCCGCTCGACCCGGAAAGCCACTACCGGCCGCGGCCGGTGATGCTGCGCGCGCGCGTCACCGGACCGGCGCCACGCCAGGACGCCTGCCGGCTGCGCTGTGAGGAGAATGCCCGCGGCTTTCGCAACACCGAGATGATGTTCCCGTCGTGAGCGCCCGCGATGAAGTCGTAGCGGCCGGTGAGCCCTGGATCGGAACCGTGGCGGCCGGACAGCTGCTGCGCATCGTGGACCTCGAGGGCAACCAGGCGGTAGATACGCTGTTCTACAACGCCCACGATACCGCCGAGCGCTACAGCGCCGTCGACACCATTCGCGCCCAGGGCAACATCTACCTCACTACCGGCAGCGCACTGCGCTCGAACCTGGGCGCCACCATGCTGACCATCGTCGAGGACACCTGCGGCCGTCATGACACGCTCGGCGGCGCCTGTTCGGCCGAGAGCAACACCGTGCGCTACGCGCTCGACAAGCGCCACATGCACAGCTGCCGCGACAACTTCCTGCTGGCGCTGGCGCAGCACGACGGCGGCCTCGGCAAGCGCGACTTGCCGAGCAATATCAATTTCTTCATGAATGTACCGGTGACCCCCGAAGGTGGCCTTACGTTTGCGGACGGCATTTCGGCAGCGGGGCGCTACGTGCAGCTGCGCGCGCACATGGACGTGCTCGTGCTGATCTCCAACTGCCCGCAGCTCAACAATCCCTGCAACGCCTACAATCCAACACCGATACAGATCCAGATCCGCGGGACGACCCGCAGCTCCTGATACTTTGCCGGGACGACCCGGCGCGCTCACGAGGGCACGGGTTGTTCGACAAGCTCCTGATCGCCAACCGCGGCGCGGTCGCCTGCCGCATCCAGCGAACGCTGCGGCGGCTGCATATCGCCGCGGTAGCCGTCTATTCCGAGGCCGACCGCGGCAGCCTGCACGTACGCAACGCCGAGCAGGCGGTGCTGATCGGCGGCGCCGCGCCCGCCGACAGTTACCTGCGCTCGGATAAGATCCTCGAGGCGGCGATCGCTACCGGCGCGCAGGCGATTCACCCGGGGTACGGTTTCCTGAGCGAGAACGCGCAGTTCGCGCAGGATTGCGAACGCGCCGGCATTGCCTTCGTCGGTCCGACGCCCGGGCAGATCCGCGACTTCGGGCTGAAGCACCGGGCGCGCGAACTGGCCGCCGCCAACGCGCTGCCGCTGCTGCCCGGAAGCGGGCTGCTGGAGGATCTGCCGCAGGCACTGCGGGCAGCACAGCGCATCGGCTATCCGGTCATGCTCAAGAGCACCGCCGGCGGCGGTGGCATTGGCATGCAGCAGTGCGCCAGCGACGCAGAGCTGAGCGTCGCCTTCGACAGCGTGCGTCGCATCGCCGGCAGCAACTTTCGCGACAGCGGAGTATTCCTGGAGAAGTACGTTGCGCGCGCCCGTCACATCGAGGTGCAGCTGTTCGGCGACGGTGCCGGCAAGGTGATCGCGCTCGGCGAGCGCGACTGCTCGATGCAGCGGCGCAACCAGAAGGTCATCGAGGAGACGCCCGCGCCGGGCTTGAGCGATCGGCTGCGCCGCCAGCTGTGCGACGCGGCGGTACGGCTGGGCAGGGCGGTGCAGTATCGGTCCGCCGGCACGGTCGAATTCATCGTCGACGCCGATCGTGCCGCCGCCGACGCAGCGGACGCGTTTTATTTTCTCGAGGTCAATACGCGCCTGCAGGTGGAACACGGCATCACGGAAGCGGTGACCGGAATCGACCTGGTGGCGTGGATGATCCAGCTGGCCGCCAACGAGCCGCCCGACCTGGCCAGCTATCGGCATGCCCCGGATGGCGTCGCGATCCAGGCGCGGCTGTACGCGGAGGACCCGGCGCGCGGCTTTCGCCCCTCGAGCGGGCTGCTCACCGAGGTGCGCCTGCCCGACAGCCTGCGGGTCGACGCCTGGATCGACAGTGGCAGCGAGGTGCCGGCGTTCTACGATCCGATGCTCGCCAAGCTGATCGCACAGGCACCGACGCGCGACGCGGCGATTGATCAGCTGGATAGCGCACTCGGGCAGACCGCGATCTATGGCGTGGAAACCAATCGTCAGTATCTGCGCATGATTGTGCGCCAGCCCGGTTTTCGCGCCGGCGACTACAGCACCCGCTTCCTCGATAAGCTGTCATTCAGCTCGGACACGCTCGAGGTGCTGCAGCCCGGCACGCATACCACTGTGCAGGACTGGCCCGGGCGGCTGCGTTACTGGCACGTCGGCGTGCCGCCGTCGGGACCGATGGACGGCCTCGCCTTCAGGCTTGCCAACCGCCTGCTGGGAAACGACGAGCATGCGGCCGCACTGGAGATGACGGTTACCGGACCGGCGCTGAAATTCGGCTGTGACGCACTGATCGCGCTGAGCGGCGCCGGGATGCGCGCCGAGCTCGACGGCATCGGCGTCGACTTCTGGAGCGCGTTGCCGGTGCGGGCCGGCAGCGTGCTCAAGCTCGGCGCCATCGAGCACCATGCCGGGCAGCGCAGCTACCTGGCCATACGCGGCGGCTTCGATGTGCCGCTGTACATGGGCAGCCGTGCCACTTTCACGCTCGGTCAATTCGGCGGTCACGCCGGCCGCGCACTGCGCAGCGGCGATGTGCTGCGTATCGGCACCGACCATCTGCCCACAGGCGGCGCAGACGCCGCCGACCGTCTCGCCGGCGCGCGCGTGCCGGAAGCGCTGCGTCCGGTCTACCGCCAGGACTGGAACATTGCGGTGCTGTACGGACCGCACGGCGCGCCCGATTTCTTTACCGAATCCGACATCGACATGTTCTTCGCTACCGACTGGCAGGTGCATTACAACTCGAGCCGCACCGGCGTGCGCCTGATCGGCCCCAAGCCGCAATGGGCGCGCCACGATGGCGGGGAGGCCGGCCTGCACCCGTCCAATATCCACGACACCCCTTACGCCATCGGCGCGATCGATTTCACCGGCGACATGCCGGTGATTCTCGGCCCCGATGGCCCGAGCCTCGGCGGCTTTGTCTGCCCGGCAACTATTGCGCTGCACGATCTGTGGAAACTCGGCCAATTGCGCCCCGGCGATCGCGTGCACTTCGAAGCCGAGACGGCCGACCAGGCCCATGCGGCGCTGCTGGCCCAGGATGAGGCGCTGCGCTCGCTGTCGCCCGCGCCAGTGAGCGCATCCGTGCGCGCTCCGGCGACCGCGGCACGGCAGGCGATCCTGGAGCGGCACGACGCGACCGCCACGCGGCCTGCGGTGTGTTATCGCCAGTCGGGCGAGGACAATGTGCTGATCGAGTATGGCGAGCCGACGCTCGATCTGGCGCTGCGCTTTCGCGTGCAGGCGCTGCTGGATGCATTGCAGGCCGAACCGCTGCCCGAGGTCATCGACCTGACACCCGGCGTGCGCTCGCTGCAGGTGCACTTCGACAGCCGCCGTACCAGTCGCGGCCGGATCATGCAGGCGCTGCTGAAGGTCGAGGCGGCGCTGGCGCCGATCGATGACATCGAGGTCGCCGGACGCGTCGTGCACCTGCCGCTGTCCTGGGACGATCCCGGCACGCAGCTTGCCATCGAGCGCTATATGCAGTCGGTGCGCGCCGATGCGCCCTGGTGCCCCAGCAACATTGAGTTCATTCGCCGCATCAATGGCCTCGATAGCATCGAGGACGTGCGCCGCATCGTGTTCGAAGCCAGCTACCTGGTGATGGGCCTGGGCGACGTCTATCTGGGTGCCCCGGTTGCCACGCCGCTCGATCCACGCCACCGCCTGGTGACCACCAAGTACAATCCGGCCCGCACCTGGACGCCGGAAAACGCCGTCGGCATTGGCGGAGCGTACCTGTGCGTGTACGGGATGGAAGGCCCGGGCGGTTATCAGTTCGTTGGCCGCACGGTGCAGATGTGGAACCGCTATCGGCAGACCGAGCAGTTTCGCGATGGCAAGCGCTGGCTGCTGCGATTCTTCGATCAGCTGCGCTTCTATCCGGTGTCGGGCGAGGAGCTGCTGCGCCTGCGCGCCGAATTCCCCTATGGCAAGGCCAGCCTGCGCATCGAGCCGGCGACGCTGCGGCTGCGCGACTACCAGCAATTCCTGGCTGCCCACGCGACATCGATTGCCGCGTTCAAGGCGCGCCAGCAGGCGGCCTTTGACGCCGAACGCGAGCGCTGGCGCAGCGGTGATCGGGGCGATGACATCGGCGCCGATCAGGCGTCCGATCCGGCAGGCGAGCCGGCCTCGCGAAGCGGCGCCGCGACGGCGCTCGACGCCGTGCCGGCGGGCTGCATCGCGATCAGCTCGCCAGTTGCCGGCAGCGTCTGGCAGATCAATACCCAGGTGGGTGCTCGCGCCGAGGCGGGTGCGCCGTTGATCGTGATCGAGGCGATGAAAATGGAAATCGCCGTGCAGGCCGAGCAGCCCGGTACCGTGGTGCAACTGTGCTGCCAGCGCGGCCAGCCGGTGGCCGCCGGAGAGACCTTGCTGCTGCTGCGTCAATCGTAAGTTCAGCAGCGCTTCGCTGGGAGAGCCTAAGGACCATGAATACCTCGCCTGCAGACGATCCACCTGTGCTTGCCGTCAGCGCTCTACTCGCCGCTTACCGCGAGCGACGAACGACGCCGAGGGCGGTGCTGCAGCAGATATACCCACGCATCGCCGCCGCGGCCGGCCACAACATCTGGATCACGCTGCTGCCTCTGGAGCATGCGCTGGCACAGGCCAGCCGCTTCAACGATCGCGATCCGGCATCGTTGCCTCTCTATGGAATTCCATTCGCGATCAAGGACAACATCGATCTGGCGCAGGTGCCTACCACCGCCGCCTGCCCGGCGTTCGCGTATACGCCGGCGCAGTCGGCCTACGTGGTCGCGCGCCTGATGGATGCCGGAGCGATTGCCATTGGCAAGACCAATCTTGATCAGTTCGCCACCGGCCTGGTCGGCACGCGCTCGCCGTACGGGGCCTGCCGTAACAGCTTCGACCCCGACTTCATCAGCGGCGGCTCGAGCTCCGGCTCGGCAGTGGCCGTGGCACTGGGGCTGGTGAGTTTCGCGCTGGGCACCGATACCGCCGGGTCCGGGCGGATCCCGGCCGCCTTCAATAACCTCATCGGACTGAAGCCGACCTGTGGCCGCCTGAGCCCGCGCGGGGTGGTGCCCGCCTGCCGTACGCTCGACTGCGTCTCGCTGCTGACACTCACCGCGGAGGATGCGGCACTGGTGTGCCGCGTCGCTCAGGGCTTCGATGCGCTCGAACCGTATTCGCGCCGGGCGGGGGAGCCGCCGCGGCTCGCCAACATGGCGTCCGGCGCATTCCGCTTCGGCGTGCCGCGTCCGGATCAGCTGCAGTTCTTTGGCAACGACGAGTATGCGCGCCTGTTCGACGCCGCGATCGCACAGATGCAGCAGCTCGGCGGCGAGCGCGTGCTGATCGACTTTGCACCGTTCCTGGAGACCGCGCAGCTGCTCTACCAGGGCCCGTGGGTCGCCGAGCGCTATCTGGTCGCCGAAGCACTGCTGCGCCGCGACCCGCAAGCGATCTATCCGGTCACGCGCCAGATCATCGAGGGCGGGGCGCAGCCGAGCGCCGCGGACGCGTTTCGCGCCCAGTACCGGCTGCAGCAGCTGCGTCGCAGCACTGAACCGGTGTGGCAGCAGATCGATGTGCTGCTCACGCCCACCGCCGGCGCGACCTATCGGATCACCGAAGTGCAGGCTGACCCGCTGCGACTCAACACGCAGCTTGGCACCTACACCAACTTCATGAACCTGCTCGATCTGGCCGCGGTGGCAGTACCCGCCGGCTTCACCGCCGCGGGCCTGCCGTTTGGCGTCACACTCGCAGGTCCCGCCTGGAGCGACTTCGAGCTGTTGCGGCTGGCCGCCAGGCTGCAGCGTTGTGGCGCGCCGCGCCTCGGCGCGCTGCCACTGCCACTCGGTGCGGCGCCGGCGTTTGATTGGGCCACCTTGGGCGGGAGCAGCGCGCACGGCGGCCCCTTAAGCGAAGCCACCTTGAACGACGCCACCTTGAATGACGCCGTTTCGCTCGCCGTCTGCGGTGCGCACATGCAGGGACTGGCGCTGAACCACCAGCTGCTCGAGCGCGGCGCGGTGCTGCTGGAGCGCACCGTCACGGCGCCGGAGTATCGCCTGTATGCGCTGCCCGGCGGCACGCCCGCCCGCCCCGGCCTGGTACGCGTGCCGGCCGCGGGGGCTGCCATCGAAGTCGAGGTCTGGTCGCTGCCCGCGTCCACCGTGGGGGCTTTCGTCGCCGGCATCCCGGCGCCGCTCGCCATCGGCAAGATAACGCTCGCTGATGGCCGCGCCGTCAGCGGCTTCGTGTGCGAGGCGTACGCGGTAAACGGGGCGCGCGACATCACCGGCTTCGGCGGCTGGCGCGCCTATCAGTCCGGGTGACGATCCCAGTATTGCTCGATGCGTCGGCGCGCCGCGGCATCGGGCAGCGCTCCATGCGCCGCCGCCTGGTTGTCCTCCAGGTGTTCGAGCCTGGTGCTCCCGGCGATCGTGCAGGTTACGGCCGGATGCGATATCACGTACTTCAACAGGAGTTGCGGCCAGTCGGCGGCGCCAAACTCGGCGGCAAACGGCGGCAGCGGCCGATCCTTGCTCATTGTCAGGTTGCTGCCGGAGCGGCCGCCGAACGGTATATTGGTGATCACCGCAATGCGGCGCCGGAGCGCGAACGGGAATATGCTGCTGGCCGCATCGCGATTGGCGATGGAATAGTCGACCTGCACGAAATCCACGGGATACTTGTGCATCAGAGCGAGCATCTGCGCATGCTGCTCGTCGCCCGCAGTGGTGATGCCGATGTAGCGTATCTTCCCGCTGCGCTTCCATTCGGAAAGCTGCGGCCACAGCGCATCGACGCCCTGCAGGTTATGCACCTGCAGCAGGTCCAGATGATCGGTCCTAAGCCGCTGCAGCGAGCCTGCGAGGCTCTGCTCTCCATAGATGCCTGAGTCAATATTGGGCGGCCCCAGGTCCATCGGACCGGCGGTCAGCTTGGTGGCCAGGAAAACCCGTTCGCGTATGCCCAGCTGCGCGACCAGCTCGCCGATGACCTGCTCGCTCTCTCCATACACCGGGGCGGTATCGATCACCGAACCGCCCAGTTCCACCATGCGCTTCAGCAGCGCGCGCAGCTCATCGAGCCTCGATTCAGCGAAGGCGTTGGTACCGACGCCGATCACCGGCAGCCGCTCGCCGGTCGCAGGAATCGCCCGCGTGATCAATCCCTTCTGCTCAAGCGCCAGCGCTCGCGCCGGACGCAGCGCCGTTGCGCCCGCTGCCAGCGTCAGCGCCAGCGCCTCGCGCCGTGAAATTCGATTGTCCGAGAGCTGCTGCATGCCTACCAGTCCGTGTGCCCGCTGATGCAACGTCCCCGGTGCCGCTCAGTGCGCCTTGGGCCCCGGGTGGCTCGCGCTCTCCTGCGCCACCAGGTATTTCACCAGCTCGATCAGCTGGTCGTCGCCGCCGGCCGCTCCCAATGTCACGCGGTACTTGCCGTTCACCAGGATGGTGGGCGTTTCATCGACCTGCGCGGCCCTGATGAGCTGATCGGCCTGGCGCATCTTGACGTCGACGCCAAAGGAATTGGCGTTCGCGACGAACGTTTCCGCCTTCACGCCCGCCACCCGCGCATAGAACCGGGCGGCATCCTCGATACCCGGAGGCGGCACCTTGATCCGCTGGGTACGGGCGTCGAACACCGCCAGCTCGCCGGTCTTCCACACTGCATCAAACGCCGCGTCGTGGGTCTTCTTGTCGATGTCCATCAGCTGCGCGGTGTAGTAGGCGCGCTGGAACATCGGCCAGTCCTCGTCGGCCCTGAATGCCGCGGCGACAAAATCCAGTTCGGCATTGGCAGGCAGCGCCGCCCGCAACCGGTCGACGACCGGGTAGAAGCGGTTACAGGCCGGACAGGCGTAGGAGAACACCTCGGTAACCTCGACCTTGCCGGGGGCGACCGATGTGGGTAGCTCGGGCCTGATCAGGAAATAATTGCTGCCCTGGACCCAGTTGGCAGCGCAGTAGGCCGACGGGGCTGCTGCCAGCAGCAGCACCCCCGACAGCAGCAATCCCGGCAACGCAAATGCCCTGAGCAGCTGTGGTCGCATAGGTACCTCGAAACTCCAGTGGCCAGACGGGCAGCATAACTTGCATGATCCGGCTATGACATTGGCAACCTGGCTTTTGTTCTGCGTCACGGAAACCGTGCTGTGCTTTATTCCCGGGCCGGCGGTGCTGTTCGTGCTGGCCACGGCGCTGCGCCGCGGTTTTGCGTCGGCCAGCATTGCCGCGGCCGGGATCCTGGCCGGCAACACCTTCTATTTTGCGCTGTCCGCCACCGGCATCGCCGCCGTGATCGTCGCATCGCACGCGGTATTCGGCGCCTTGAAGTGGGCCGGTGCCGCCTATCTGGTATGGCTTGGCCTGCGCATGCTGCTGGCGCGGGCAACCGGGCCGGCCACCGCGCCGCAGCGCGAGGACGGTCGCGCCGACCGGGTATTCAGCCGCGCATTCATCGTGCAGGCGGCCAATCCTAAGGCGCTGGTGTTCTTCGTTGCGCTGCTGCCGCAATTCATCAACCCGGCTGGCAGCGTGCCCTGGCAGATCCTGCTGCTCGGGCTCAGCTCGGTGGTGATCGAGTTCACGGTGCTGAGCCTGTACGCCGCGCTGGCGGCGCGCGCGCGCACCATGACCGGAGCGCGCTTCGCCAGCTCGCTCGAGCGCGTCGGCGGCGCCTGCCTGATTGCCGCCGGTGCCCGGCTGGCGTGGTTTCGCATCGTCTAGCTGTAAGGGCTCACGTCTGGCCGTCGCTTGGATGCGCCGGGGCATTGAGCAGCAGTTGGAAAAACGCCAGGTCGAGCCAGCGACCGAACTTGAATCCGGCCTGCCGGATGTGCGCGCATTGCTCAAATCCCAACCGCCGGTGCAGCGCGATGCTGGCCGCATTGTCGGCATCGATGCCGCCAATCAGCATGTGATAATCCTGGCGCGTCGCGCTGGCAATCAGCTCGGCCAGCAGCATCCTGCCGATACCCTGGCCGCGATGCCTGCGCTCGACATAGAGTGAGTGTTCGATGCTGTACTTGTACGCCGGCCATGCGCGAAACGAGCCGTAGGAGCCGAAGCCGAGCAGTTCATTGGCGTCATCGAGCACGCCGATCACCGGATAGCCGGCCCGCTGCTTGGCGTCGTACCAGGCATCCATCATGGCCGGCGTGCGCGCGTTATAGTCGTACAGCGCGGTCGAGTTCGCGATGGTATCGTTGATAATCGCCAGGATCGCTGCAGCATGGGAGCGGTCGCAGGCAATGATACGCATGCTCATTCAGGGACCTGGTGGCTGCAATCGGCTGGCCAAGCGCTTATATTGAGTGCCATGACTTTCCACCGCAAAGTAGTCTTTATCATAAAGTCTACAATCGACTCACTGCCGCCAGGGCTGCTCGCCCTGCCGGGGCTGCTGCTCCTGCTGTCGCTGTACCCAGCGTGCTCGCAGGCCGCCGGCGGCCCGCTCGGCATCGATCATCGGTGGAGCTACGACGACCACGGCATCTGGGCGCCGCGCTACGAGCAGGACCTGGTGTACGGGGTGATGCTGTTCGAGGCCGGCGGCGCTGTCTGGCTCGGCAATGACGAGGACTTTGGCCATACGCTGTGGCAGTCGGTGGACGCCTCGATCGTGTCGGGCGTCAGCGCCGAAATCCTCAAATACGGCTTCAGCCGCGCGCGCCCGAACCAGGGTGGCAATCCGGACAAATGGTTCCAGGGCAGCTGCTGCGACAGCTTCCCCAGCGGGCAGGTCACGCTGCAGGCAAGCTTCGTGACGCCGATCATCCTGCAGTACGCGCAGCACGAGCCCTGGATCTGGCTGCTGGAAGTGCTGCCGGCGTATGACGCGCTGGCGCGCCTGAAGCACCAGGATCACTGGCAGAGCGATGTGATCGCCGGCTGGGCGCTTGGATCGGCCGCCGGCTACTGGGCCAGCACACACGAGACTCCGCTGATGGTGCAGATCCTGCCGCGCGGAGTGACGATCGGCTTGAGCCGGCATTTCTGACGCTTCAGTGAACGGTCGGCGGCGTATCTGCCGGAGCGCCGGTGGCTGGCGCAACAGCGGCCGGCGCCGCGTCACCCGGGGTCAGCCCCTTGGAGTACAGGATGCGTCCGTCCGGCGCCACCAGCACGGCGTCGACGTCGTCGAGCCGGTTGTAGATCCTCATCGCTTCATCCGGGCCGAGCACGAACGCGGTCTTCGACAGCCCGTCGGTGCGCGTCGCGGTCGGTGCGATGACGGTGGCGCTGCGCACCTTGCTGGCTGAATGGCCGGTGTGCGGATCGATGATGTGATGGTAGCGCACGCCGTCCTCGTCGAAATAGCGCTCGTAGTCGCCGGAGGTGGAAAACGCAGTATCAACCAGCGGGATGCGGGTGATGATCTGGTCGGGATGGTCCGGATGGCGGATGCCTACCACCCACGGCCGGCCGCGACGATCGCCGATCACGCGACTGTCGCCGCCGGCGTTCACCAAGGCGTGGCTGTAGCCGCGCGCCTTGAGGATCTCGATGCCCTGATCCACCGCATAGCCCTTGGCGATACCGCCCAGGTCGATGCGCACGCCAGGTTGCGAGAAGCGCACCGAGGAGGTCTTGCGGTCGAGCAGCAGGTGCCGATAGTTGACCGCCGGCAATGCAGCCGTGATCTGCTGTTCCGTCGGGCGCTTGCGCGCGCGGAAATCGTACATGTACCCGACACTGGCGTAGGTGATATCGAACGCGCCCTCGGTGATGCGCGAGTACTCCAGCGCGGTGGTCAGCAACCGGAACAGTTCCCTGCTGATCCGCACTGGCTGCGTGGCCGCGAGCGCATTGACCCTGGAGACCTCGCTGCTCGGCTTATAGGTGCTCATGGTGTCATCGATGTGGCGCATCTCGTCCATCACGGCATCGATCGCCGCGTCGCCCGCAGGCACGTCTTCGGTCCAGATCTCGACGAAGATGCGCGTGCCCATGATGCCATCGACGGTGCGTGACAGCCATTGTCCGTTCTGCGGTTGCGCAGGCGGCGCCGGTGCCAGCGCGGGCTGGGCCTGCATCTGCCCGTGGGCCGAGGCGATGCTCAGCAGGCTCGTGAACATCACGCGAAGGGCGATAAAACGCCATGCGGCGCGGCTGCCACTCATGCGGGAGCGGCCGCCAGCCCTGCCGCCTCAAGCAGGCCCTTCTGTGCCAGCCAGTCGCGGTTGAAAAGTCGCGACAGGTATTTTGAACCGTTGTCGCACAGCACCGTCACCACGGTATGGCCTGGTCCAAGATCGCGCGCCACGCGCACCGCGGCGGCGACATTGATACCACTGGTACTGCTGACGAACAGCCCCTCCTCGCGCAGCAGGCGGTACACGTAGTGCACCGTCTCGGCATCCTCGATGTGCACCGCATCGTCGATCGGCGCACCCTGCATGTTGGCGGTGACGCGGCCAATGCCGATACCCTCGGTGATCGACCCGCTGCCGGTAACCTTGAGCACGCCGTGGCGGATGAACTCATACAGCGCGCTGCCGGGCGGATCAGCCAGCACCGTGCGCACTCTGGCATTGCGCGACTTGAGGAATTCCGACACGCCCGCCAGTGTGCCGCCGGTGCCGCTGGCAGCAACAAAGGCGTCTATACGCCCATCGGTCTGCTGCCAGATCTCCGGGCCGGTAGTCTCGACGTGGGCGCGGCGGTTGGCGGTGTTGTCGAACTGGTTGCTCCAGATGGCGTTCGGCAATTCCTGCGCCATCCTGCCGGCGGTCTTCTGATAATGGTTCGGGTCGCTGTACGGCACGGTCCTGACCCGGTGCACCTCAGCGCCCAGCGCCTCGATCAACGCATACTTCTCCGGCGACTGGTTATCGGGCATCACAATCACGCAGCGGTAGCCGCGCGCATTGCAGACATGCGCCAGGCCGATGCCGGTGTTGCCGGCGGTGCCTTCGACCACGGTACCGGCGGGCTTGAGCAGCCCGCGCCGCTCGGCGTCGAGCACGATGCCACGCGCAGCGCGATCCTTGACCGAGCCGCCCGGATTCATGAATTCCGCCTTGCCAAGGATCTCGCAGCCGGTTTCATCGCTGACGCGACGCAGCCGGATCAGCGGCGTGTGTCCGACCGCAGCGACGAAGTCCGGCACGATAGTCATGGATGAGTCACGCGTATGTCATGCGTTAGCGGCGCCGCGCGCCCCCAGCGCCTGCACCAGGTCCGCGGATAGTTCGGCGCGCCGCGCCACTTCGCCGACGATCAGCAGCGCCGGTGCGGTGACTTGCGCGTGCTGCGCCTGCGCGCAGATGTCGTCCAGGCAGCCGCCAATGACGCGCTGTCCGGGCAGCGTCGCTTTCTCGACGATCGCGACCGGGTGCCTGGCCGCAGCGCCGTGCGCACGCAGCAGCTCGACGATTCGCGGCAGCTGTGCCACGCCCATGTAGAACACGACGGTTTGCAGCGGCGCCGACAGCGAGCGCCAGTCGAGGCCTTCGGCCCCTTCGCCGGTCGCAGTGACAAACGTGACCGACGGCGCCACACCGCGCTGTGTCAGCGGCAGGCCGGCGGAGGCGGCCGCGCCCAGCGCCGCGGTAATGCCGGGCACCACGATCACCGGAATACCCGCGCGCCGCAGCAGGTCCAGTTCCTCGCCGCCGCGGCCGAAGATGAATGGATCGCCGCCCTTGAGTCGTGCCACGCGCAGTCCCCTGCCGGCGTACTCGAGCAGCAGCGCGTGGATGCGCTCCTGCGTGACGCGGTGGCGCCCGGACTCCTTGCCGACAAAGATGCGCTCGGCGTCGCGGCGCACGCGCTCCAGCACGGCAGGGCTTACCAGGCGGTCGTACAGCACGACATCGCTTTGCTGCAGCAACTGCAGCGCACGCAGCGTCAGCAGGTCCGGGTCGCCGGGGCCAGCCCCGATCAGGTAGACCTCGCCGCTCGGCCGATGCGTGCCGGCGGCGGCCGCGCGCAGCTCGGTTTCCAGCAGCGCCTCGGCCTCGCGTGTGCTGCCGGCATACACCTTGCTGGCGATGCTGCCGGCAAACAGCTGGTCCCAGAATCGGCGCCGCTGGTCGATATCGGGCAGCGCGCGCTGCACGCGTTCGCGCGCGGCGCCCGCCAGCCGCACCAGTTCACCGAGCCGCTCGGGCAGCAGCGCCTCGAGCTGGGCGCGCACGCGCCGCGCCAGCGTCGGGGATTGTCCTGACGTGCCGATCGCAACCAGCAGCGGCGAGCGATCGACGATCGCAGGCATGACGGCGGATGAGGCCGAGGTATCGTCCACGACGTTGACAAAGATGCCGCGCGCAGCGCCGGCCGCCGCCACCGCGTGATTGACCTCGATCCGGTCGGTGGCCGCGATCGCAAATAGCGTGCCGTCCAGGTGACGCGGTTCGAATTCGCACGCCAGGTGCTCGATCCGCCCGGCATCGCGGAACAGCGACAGCTCGACATGCAGCCGTGGCGCCACGACCCGCACCTGCGCATGAGCCTTCAGCAGCATTTCCACCTTGCGCGTCGCCACCGCGCCGCCACCGACGACCAGTGCCAGCTGATTGCGCAGATTCAGGAATACCGGCAGATAGTCCATGGGTTGGACTTTAGCCGATCGTGGGCCGATCGGCTTCGCCGTGGCTGCGCTGAATTGAGACCCTGGCCTAGCCGACCGCTGCCGGCCGGCGCCGCGGATGCAGGCCGCACTCGCGCGAGTCGGGATTCTCCCACCACCAGCGGCCGGCACGCTGCTCGGCCCCCGGCTCGATGGCGCGCGTGCAGGGGGCACAGCCGATACTGGTATAGCCGCGATCGTGTAGCGGGCTGTAATAGAGCTGCCGGGCGCGGATATAGCTCCAGATATCTTCCTCGGTCCACTCCAGCAGCGGGCTGATGCGCTGCAGCCCGGTGCGCTGGTCCAGCGCCACCGCCTCGGCCGCGGCGCGTTGCAGCGACTGTTCGCGCCGCACCCCGGTCACCCAGGCGCTGTAGCCGGCCACCGCGCGATTGAACGGCTCGATCTTGCGGATCTGGCAGCAGCTGACGCGCTCGCCGAGGCTGTTATAGAAACCGTTGATGCCGTGCTCGCGCACATAGCCCTGTAGCGCCTGAGCATCCGGGTAGTACAGCTTGATGCGGCGGTGATAGCGCCGCTCCAGCCGCTCCAGCAGCGCCAGCGTCTCCTCCGGCAGCCGGCCGGTGTCGATGCTGACGATGTCGATCTCCGGCACCTGGGTACAGATGAGGTCGATCAGCACCATCGCTCCGGCGCCCAGGCTGCTGGCATATACCAGCCGGCCATGATCGCCCAGCGCCTGGCGCAGCAGAGCCAGGCTGCTGTCCGCCTTGGCCGCGAGAGCCGGATCAAGCCTGGTTTCCTGGGCCGCGGCCGTTTGCATGGGCGTGATTGTGCTCGCCGCCCTCATAACAATGGCTTATAGGTTAAGTTAAGGACGGGCGCCGCCGGGGCGGCAACCCCCAGCGTAGCGATGTGACAAAGCGTGACCGCCGCCCTGGGGGCTCGCGGCAAACTCCACCGCATGAGCTCCCTCGATCTGCGCCGCCTGCGTCAAGACGAGCATGTGCGTGCCCTGACACGCGAAGTACACGTTCGGCTCGAGCAACTCATCCAGCCGTTGTTCGTCGCCGAGGCCAGCACGCACCCGGAACCGATCCCCGGTCTCAGCGGCGTGCACCAGGAAAGCACTGATTCGCTGCTGCGCCAGGTCGAGCGCGATCTTGAGGCCGGGGTCACGAAGTTCCTGCTGTTCGGCGTACCGCAGGCACGGGCCGAGCGGCAGATCGACTGGTCGTTTACCGCCGGCCAGGTGCGGGCGCTCAAGGCACGCTTTGGCCGCGACATCTGGCTCGCGACCGACGTCTGCCTGTGCTCATCGACGCCGCACGGTCACTGCGGCGTGCTGGACGCCGAAGGTGACCATGTCGACAACGATGCCAGCGTGGCCGAGTTGGTGCAGGCCGCCCTGGCCTACGCGCAGGCCGGCGCCGACTGTGTCGCCCCGAGCGATATGATGGACGGACGCATTGGCGCGATCCGCACCGCACTCGACGGCGCGGGCCTCGCTCGCACGATCCTGATGAGCTATGCGGTCAAATTCCATTCGACGCTGTACGGACCATTTCGGGTCGCTGCGGATTCGGCGCCCAAGTCCGGGTCGGCGCTCAAGGATCGCGCCAGCTACCAGCTCGACCCGGCGCGTCCGGGCGATGCGTGGCTGTGCGCCGAGCGCGACGTCGAGCAGGGCGCCGACATCCTGATGGTCAAGCCCGGGCTGCCGTACCTGGACCTGCTGCGCGAGCTGTCGCGCGCGATCAGAAAGCCGTGGGCCGTGTATCACGTCAGCGGCGAGTTTGCGGCGCTGGAAGCGCTGGTGGGCCTGGGTCTTGCCAATCGCGCGGCCTTGCACCGCGAGATCATGACCGCCTTCCGGCGCGCCGGCGCCAGCATGATCATCACCTACGGCGCGCGCTTCGCGCGCGAATGGCTCGCAGCTTGAGCGCGCCAGTCGCGGCCGGCCAGGTTGGGCGCTCCGAGGAGCTGTTCACGCGCGCGCGACGGGTCTCGCCGGGCGGGGTGCATTCCCCGGTGCGCGCTTTTCGCGGCGTGGGCGGCACGCCGCGCTTCATGACCGGCGGCGCCGGCGCCCATTTGCGCGATGTCGACGGGCGCGAGTACCTGGATTTCTGCATGGCGTTCGGCCCCCTGATCCTGGGTCACGCCGACACCGGGGTAAGGCTTGCCGCCGAAGCGGCGCTGGCGCGCGGCTGGAGCCTGGGCACGGCCGAGCCCTATAGCCTCGAGCTGGCGGAGTTGATCAGCGCGTGCGTGCCGTGGGTGGAGAGCATTCGCTTCGTGAACTCCGGAACCGAAGCGGTGATGTCGGCGCTGCGCGTAGCGCGCGCGGCGACAGGACGCTCGAAGATCCTGAAGTTCGAGGGCTGCTACCACGGACACACCGACTCGATGCTGCTGCGGGCCGGTTCCGGCCTGGCCGAGGCGCCGCTGCCGGATAGTGCGGGCCTGGCGCCCGACGTGGTGCAGCAGACGCTGATCGCGCCGCTCGACGATGAGGTGGCGCTGGAAGCGATGTTCGCGCGCCACGGACGCGAGATCGCCGCGGTCATCATCGAGCCGCTGCCGGCCAATTACGGCCTGCTGCCGCAGCGACCCGCGTACCTGGGCTTGATTGCACGGGTCGCGCGCGCCCACGGCGCGCTGCTGATCTTCGATGAGGTGATCTCGGGCTTCCGGCTGTCCTTTCAGGGCTACGCCGGCCCGAGCGACATACGGCCGGACCTTGTGACCTATGGCAAGGTCATCGGCGGCGGCTTCCCGGTCGGCGCCTACGGCGGCCGCCGCGAGCTGATGGAACTGGTCGCACCTGCCGGTGCGGTGTACCAGGCCGGCACCCTGAGCGCCAACCCGCTGGCCATGTGTGCCGGATTGGCAACGCTGCAGCGCCTGCAGGACGGCCGGCTCTACCAGCGGCTCGAGGAACTCGGCGCCAGGCTACAACGAGCGCTCGGCGACGCGCCCGGGCTCGCGGTGCAGCGCGTCGGTTCGATATTCTGGATCTGCCGCTCGGCAGCGGCCTTCGCCGCGACGCCGATGCGCTCGCTGCAGACACTGCCGTCCGATGCGGGCAAGTGCTTTGCGCCGCTGTTCCACCACCTGCTCGGGCGCGGCATCTACCTCGCCCCGAGCGCCTTTGAGGTCGGCTTCCTGTCCGCAGCACACACCGAGGCCGACATCGATACGCTGGCGCAGGCGGTGCTCGGCTTCCAGGCCTCAGTTGTCGACGCTGGCAATGTCGGCGGTGGCAATGTCGGCGCTGGCAACGGCCGCTGATGCCGCAGTACCCGGCAGCGCCGCCTTGTTGACCGCAGTGGCAGCGAGGTCGCCGGCGGCAGCCGCTGCAACGATCGCGGTCAGCAGCTGCACGCTGTGCGCGGCGACGTCGATCGCCGCCAGCTCGATTTCCCGATCAGCGTTCTGCACATCGGCGCTGTTGAGCCGCAGCCACCAGCGAAACCTGGGTTCCGGCAGCTGAAAGCTGTGTGAATCGGAGGTGTTGTTGGTGAGCAATAGGCTCACCTCGACCCGTGCCTCATCCAGTCGCCGCGCACGCCGCACGCTCAGCAACCGCCCTTCCGTGTACTGCCAGTCCTCGGGTCGCATGATGTCGCCGCTTTCGTCGAACCACTCGATATCGCGCACCTGCGGCAGCGGCTCGATGCGACCGTGCTGGTAATAGTCGCTGCGCAGGCTGCTGAACTCGCGCCGCAACCTGATCAATCGGGCCACATAGGCACGCTGCTCGCTGCCCGCCGGTGACAGCGCCTGCGTCCAGTCGAACCAGGACAGCTCGTTGTCCTGCGCGTAGGCGTTGTTGTTGCCGTGCTGGGTGCGGCCGCATTCATCGCCGCCGAGCAGCATCGGCGTGCCGTGCGAGAACAGCAGCGTCGCGAGCATCGCACGCCGGACCGCGGCGCGCGTCGCCTGCACCGCCACATCGTCGGTGGGTCCCTCCACGCCCCAGTTGTTGCTGGCGTTGTTATCGGTGCCGTCGCGGTTGTTCTCGCCATTGGCCTCGTTGTGCTTGCGGTTGTAGCTGACCCAATCCTGGAGAGTGAAGCCGTCGTGCGCGGTGATGAAATTCAGCGACGCCCATGGACGCCGGCCATGGTGATCGAACAGATCGGCCGAACCCTGCAGGCGCGCGGCCAGCGGGCCGCGCAATCCGGAATCCCCGCGCCAGAAGCGGCGCACGTCGTCACGAAACTTGTCGTTCCATTCGGCCATGCCGGCCGGATGGTTGCCGACCTGGTAGCCGCCCGGTCCCAGGTCCCAGGGCTCGCCGATCAGCTTGACGCGCGCCAGCGTCGGGTCCTGCAGCATCGCATCGAAGAAGCCGGAGCCCGGATCGTAGCCGTTCTGTTCGCGGCCCAGCGTCACGCTCAGGTCGAAGCGAAAGCCGTCCACGTGATAATGCTCGACCCAGTAGCGCAGCGAATCGAGCGTCAGCTGGATCACGCGGGCGTTGGAGAAGTTCACGGTATTGCCGGTGCCGGTGTCGTTGATGCAGCTGCGCAGGTTGTCAGGCAGCAGCCGGTAATAGGCGGCGTTGTCCAGTCCGCGCAGGCTTAAGGTAGGCCCGAGTTCGCTGCCTTCGCCGGTGTGGTTATAGACCACATCGAGCAGCACTTCGATGCCGGCGGCATGTAGCGCCTTGATGGCGCCCTTGAGCTCATCGGGATTGCCGTCGGACAGGTAGCGCGGTTCGGGCGCAAAGAACCCGAGGGTGTTGTAGCCCCAGTAGTTGGCCAGGCCACGTTCCACCAGCACGCGGTCGTTGACCGACGCGTGGATCGGCAGCAGCTCGACGGCCGTAATGCCGATACTCTTCAGGTACTCGACCGTGCGCTCGTGCCCGAGCGCGGCTGCGGTGCCGCGCAACTGCTCGGGAATACCCTCAAGCCGCATCGTCAGGCCGCGCAGGTGTGCCTCATAGATGATGGTGTCGGTCCAGGAGGTACGCGGCGGCTGGTCATCGCCCCAGTCGAATCGATCCACCGTAACCACGCCCTTCGGCATGGCGAACGCGCTGTCGCGCCGGTCGAACGACAGGTCAGCCCGCGGCGAGGTCAGGCGGTAGCCGTACAGCGCATCGCTCCAGCGCAGCGTGCCGGCCAGCCGTCGCGCATACGGATCGAGCAGCAGTTTGTTGACGTTATAGCGGTGACCCTGCTCCGGCAGGTACGGTCCGAGCGCGCGATAGCCGTACAGCTGGCCCGGCGCGATGCCCTCGACGTAACCGTGCCAGACACCGTCGGTGCATTCGCGCAGTGTCAGCCGCCGCAGCTCCTGCCGGCCGCTGGCATCGAACAGGCACAGGTCGATCTGTTCCGCGTTACCTGCGTAGAGGGCAAAGTTGCAGCCGCCAGGATCGCAGCTCGCACCCAGCGGATACGCGGCTCCCGCTAGCGGGGCTTTCAGCAGGTCGGAAGGCATGCACGGCGATCCTCGATGGCGATCACCCCCCGTGGCGCAACAATACCGTGGCCAGGGGAGGGAGTGTTAATTCGAGCGAGAATGGTTGTCCGTGCGACGGCTCGCTGCTGGTCTGCAGCCTGCCGCCATTGCCGAGGTTGGAGCCGCCGTACAGGCTCGAATCGGTATTCAGGATCTCGCTCCACACGCCGGCGCGCGGCGCGCCCAGCCGGTAATGCCGGCGCGGCACCGGCGTGAAGTTGCAGACCGCGATCACCGGCGCCGAATCGGCGTGCCCCTGGCGATAATAGGCGTAGATACTGTTGCTGTTGTCGTCGGCGACGATCCAGCGAAAGCCGGCGCTGTCGCTGTCGAACACATGCAACGCCGGCTCCTGCCGATACAGGCGATTCAGGTCGGCGACCAGCGCCTGCACGCCGCGGTGCAGCGGATGCTCGAGCGCCACCCAGTCGAGCTCGCCGTCGTGGTTCCATTCCCAGTCCTGGCCGAACTCCCCGCCCATGAACAGCAGCTTCTTGCCCGGCTGGGTCCACATGAAGCCGAAGTAGGCGCGCAGGTTCGCGAACCGCTGCCAGGTGTCGCCCGGCATGCGCCCGATCAGCGAACCCTTGCCGTGCACCACTTCATCGTGCGAGAGCGGCAGCACGAAGCGTTCGGAAAACGCGTACAGCAAGCCGAAGGTCATGTCGTGGTGATCGAACGAGCGATGCACCGGGTCGTGCTGCATGTAGCGCAGCGTGTCGTGCATCCAACCCATGTTCCACTTGTAGGAGAATCCCAGGCCCCAGTCGCGGGTCGAGCGCGTGACGCCGGGCCAGGCGGTGGATTCCTCGGCGATCATCAGCGCGCCGGGAAATCGCTGCGCCACCGCGTCGTTCAGGTGCCGCAGGAAATCGATCGCCTCGATGTTCTCGCGACCGCCGTACCTGTTCGGGATCCACTCCCCGGCGCGGCGCGCATAGTCGCGATACAGCATCGAGGCGACGGCATCGACCCGCAGGCCGTCGATGTGATAGCGCTCGATCCAGTGCAGCGCGCTCGACACCAGGAACGCATGCACTTCGCGCCGTCCGAGGTTATAGATGGCGGTATTCCACTCCTGGTGAAACCCCTCGCGCGGGTCGGTGTGCTCGTACAACGCGGTGCCGTCGAACCACGCCAGTCCATGCGCATCGGTCGGAAAGTGACCCGGCACCCAGTCGAGGATCACGCCGATGCCGGCGCCATGGCAGCGATCGACGAAGCGGGCGAACGCGGCCGGGGAGCCGAACGTGGCCTGCGGCGCATACTGGCTGAGCACCTGGTAGCCCCAGGAGCCGCTGAACGGATGGCCCATCACCGGCAGCAGCTCGAGGTGGGTGAAGCCCATCGCGATCACATGGGCCAGCAGCTGATCGCCAAGTTCATCCCAGTTCAGCGAGCGCCCGCCCTCGGCCGCCACCCGCCGCCACGATCCGGCGTGCACCTCGTAGATCGACAGTGGCGCGTGCAGCAGTGCATTGTTGGCGCCGCGCGCTTCGATCCAGCGCGCATCGCTCCAGCGAAACGGCGTCGGATCCGGCACCACCGAGGCATTGCGCGGCGGCGCTTCGGTCTGCAGCGCCACCGGATCCGCCTTCAGCGGCAGCAGGCCGTTGGGGCCAAGGATTTCGTACTTGTAGAGCGTGCCGGCCGGCAGTCGGGGAATGAACAGCTCCCACACGCCGGCCTCGACGCGCTTGCGCATCGGATGGCGTCGGCCATCCCAGACGTTGAAGTCACCGACCACCGAGACCCGCTGTGCGTTCGGCGCCCAGACGGCAAAGCGCACCCCCGCTACACCGTCGATGCTCATCGGCTGCGCCCCGAGGCAACGTCCCAGCTCCAGGTGGCTGCCTTCGGCCAGCAGGTAGATATCAAGTTCGCCCAGCAGCAGCCCGAACGAATACGGATCCTCGGTTTCCTGCAGCAGCCCGCCGGGCCAGTGGATGCGCAGGCGATAGGGGTTGCCGGCCGGGATGACGCCGGCGAACAGACCGGGTGTCGGCAGCGGCTGCAGCGCGGCCAACAGCGCACCGCTGCGATCGAGCACCTCGACGCCCTGCGCCGGCGGCAGGTAGACGCGCACCACGCTGCCACGCGCACACGGGTGCGGGCCGAGCAGCGCAAACGGATCGCCGATGCGACCCTCAGCCAGCGCGCTGACCGCGGACGGATCGCCCGCCAGCTCCGGGTCCACCTGCGGCGCGGTCGCGCGCCGCCGCTCACTATCCCTGGCCGGCCCGCTCCCGTCCTGCACGATTACCCCAACGCCTGGCGCACCATCACGGTTGTGCGGGCCATGATAGCGCAAACCCGCTACCGCCCCGGCGTGCTGTCAGGCCGGATTGGGCCTACGCTGCACGTGCACCAGCTCGTCACTGGCATCCTGGTAGGCGACACTGAAGGCATCCAGTGCGCCCAGCGACGCTTCCAGATTCTCGCCCGGCGCAAGGTCGAAGCTGTCGAAGCCACAGCGCGCCAGGAAGAACAGCTGGTCGCGCTTGAGCTCGCCGCGAGCACGCAGTTCGCCGCCGTATCGATAGCGCTGGCGCAGCAGGCGGGCCTGGGAGAATCCCCTGCCCTCGCCGATCTTGGGGAATTCCACGACGATCAGGTCCAGCAGCCCCAGGTGCGGCGCCAGCGTTTCTACCTCATCCGTCGGACCGACCAGGATGGCAGCACCGGCGGCGATGGCATGACCGGCGCCGAGGGCGGCGATGAATTCCGCCGCCGGCCGCACCCGACGCGTGCCGGCCGCCGCCTCCTCGCCGCCATAGCGCGCGTCGTCGGCCACCAGCTCACGCCGGCGTATGATTCGTCTCATACACCCGCTCCTGGAACGGCTCGATGCCGATGCGCCGCACCGCGTCGACAAAGCGTTCATCATCCCCGTGGCGCTCGCGCAGGTACACCTCGAGCAGCCGCGCGATGGTCTCGGACACCTGCTCCTTCGGCACCGACGGACCGATGACCTCGCCCAGCGCCGCCGGGGCAGCCGAGGAGCCGCCGATGGTGATCTGGTACCACTCCTTGCCGTGCTTGTCGACGCCGAGTATGCCGATGTGGCCAATGTGATGATGGCCGCAGGCATTCATGCAGCCGGACATCTTGATCTCGATCGGACCCAGGTCGTACAGGTAGTCCAGGTCATCGAAGCGCGCGTGTATCTGCTTGGCGACGTCGATCGAGCCGGCGTTGGCGAGGCTGCAGAAGTCCAGCCCCGGGCAGCAGATCATGTCGGTCAGCGTGCCGATATTCGCGGTGGCGAGCCCCAGCGCATCGAGCTCGCGCCATACCTCCGCCAGCGCCGACTGCGGCACATCGGCCAGCACCAGGTTCTGGTCGTGGGTTGCGCGCACCATGCCGAAGCTGACGCGATCGGCCAGCAGCGCCAGTGCATCCATCTGCGCGCCGCTGATGTCGCCGGGTGCCTCGCCGTGTTTCTTCAACGATACGAATACCACGCGATATCCGGGGACCTTGTGGCGGCGTGTGTTGTAGCGCAGCCAGGACTCATAGGCCGGCGACCCGGAGCTGGCGCCGCCGATCGCGGGCGTCGCGTCCTCAAGCTTCAGGTACGGCGGCGGTGCGAAGTAGCCGCGCATGCGCTCGACCGCCTGCGGGGTGAGCTGCGGTGCGAATTCGCGCCCGGCCTCGAATTCCTGCTCCACCTGCCGGGTGAACTCCTCCGCCCCGAGCGTGCGCAGCAGGATCTTGATGCGCGCCTTGTGGATGTTGTCGCGGCGGCCATGGCGGTTGTAGACCCGCAGGATCGCCTCGAGGTAGGCCAGCAGGTCGGCCTGTGGCAGGAAGCTGCGGATCAGCTTGCCGATGATCGGCGTTCGTCCGAGGCCGCCGCCGGCCAGGATCTCGAAGCCGATCTCGCCGTTCGGACCAGCCTTGAGGCGCACGCCAACATCGTGGACTTCCACCGCGGCGCGATCCGCCGGCGATGCGGTGACCGCGATCTTGAACTTGCGCGGCAGGTAGCTGAATTCCGGATGCAGCGTGGCCCACTGCCGGATGATCTCGCAATACGGCCGCGGATCGGCGAGCTCATCGGGCGCCACGCCCGCCAGGTGATCGGCGGTGATGTTGCGGATGCAGTTGCCGCTGGTCTGGATGGCATGCATCTCGACACTCGCCAGGTCGGCGAGGATATCGGGCACGCGCTCGAGCGCCGGCCAGTTGTACTGGATATTCTGGCGCGTGGTGAAGTGACCGTAGTCGCGATCGTAGCTGCGTGCGATATGCGCCAGCATGCGCAGCTGCACACTCGACAGCAGCCCGTACGGAATCGACACCCGCAGCATCGGCGCGTAGCGCTGGATGTACAGTCCGTTGCGCAGCCGCAGCGGACGAAATTCGTCCTCGCTGAGCTCGCCGGCCAGGAAACGCCGGGTCTGGTCGCGAAACTGGGCGACCCGTTCGTTCACCAGGGTCCGGTCTATCTGATCGTATCGGTACACGCGCCTGCTCTGCCGGGGCCAACGGCCAGTGTAATATCGCCCCGCGGCCCGATACACCCCCGATGCACCGAAGTCCGGTTATGACCATGGTGTGTGCTTGTTATCAGCCAGTGGTCTGCAGGCCGCGTGCAATGCCGCTGACGCTCGCCTGCAGCGCTTCGAACAGCTCCCGATTCTGCCGCCCGCTCGCGCGCCAGCGCTCCAGCAGGTCGACCTGCATGAAGTGCATCGGGTCGATATAGGGGTTTCGCAGCATGATTCCCCGCTGCAGCGTCCGATCGGTGTCCAGCAGCGTGCTGCACTCCTTGACCTCCAGCACCAGTGCACAGCTGCGCTCGTATTCGGCGCGCAGCTGCGCGCCGTAGGGGCGCAGTTCCGGCGGCGCCAGCCGGTCATAATGCGCTGCCACGCCCAGGTCGGCGCGCGCCAGCATCGCCTCGATGTCATCGATCAGGCTGCGGAAGAACGGCCAGCCGCGGTAGCAGCGCCGCAGCAACTCGATGCTGCGCTCGGCGATGGCGAATTCCAGCCCGGAGCCGGCGCCAAACCAGGCCGGCAGCATGTGCCGCGACTGCGACCACGCCAGTACCCACAGCGCCGGCCGTATCGCGTCCACCCCGACGCGCTCATTGCGCTGCAGCGGGATACCGCCGATCTGCATGCGCTCGATGACGTCGATTGGGGTTACCGTGCGGAAGAAATCCAGGAACTGCGGCTGCTGGTGGATCAGCTCGCGCCACACCTGCGCGCTGCGCGCCGCGACCAGGCTCACGCACTCGGCCAGCGTTGCGCTCTCGGGTACCGCGATGCCGCGCCGGACGGCCAGCGTCGCCAGCGCCAGCGTGCTGAAGGCGCGCTCGAGCGTGCGCATCGCGTTCGGCCGCAGCCCATAGTTCTGGCTGATGCTCTCGCCCTGCTCGGTGAAGTGCAGCACGCCGTTGATCGACTCGGCGGGCGCGGCGCGCAGCAGCGCGTCGATGCGCCCGCCGCCGCGCGCGATGCTGCCGCCGCGGCTGTAGAACAGTACGTGCTGCTTGCTCGCCTTCCGCAGAGCATCGGTGAGGTGGCGCTGTGCCCGATAGGCGGCCAGGCGCGAGGCCACCATGCCGCTCTCCTGGTTGCTGTCGGAAAAGCCGATCAGCACCGTCTGCAGCCTGCCGCGCGCCTCCAGATGCCGCTTGTAGACCCCGTCCTCGAGGAGTTCGCCGATCACCGCTCCGCAGCGCTCCAGCGTCTCGACGCTATCGAACTGTGGCGCCACATCGAGCGCCACCTCGCCCTTGCTCTTGTCGTAGGCGCCGGCCCAGCGCGCCAGTACCAGCGGTGCCAGCACGTCGTCCGCCTGCGCCACGCCGCTGACGATATACAGCCCGATGGCTTCATTACCGTAGCGATGACGGCATTGGGTAATGGCGTCGAACACCGCCAGCGTGCGCTTGGCGAGTGCGTCGAAGCTGCCGGTCGGACCGATATCGCGCTCCAGGATCTCGATCAGGCGCGCGTGACGCTCGGCCGGGCTGCGGCCGCTCCACGCCGGATCGTCCATCCCCTGTGCCAGCACCGCGTGATGCACCGCCGTGTGCGCCCGCACGTCGAGCGTCGCCAGGTGGAAGCCAAAGGTATCGATGCGATACAGCAGCCGCCGCACCTGGTAGTAGCCGGCATTGACGCCGCGATTGGCGAGCAGGCTGTGGGCGATCAGTTCGATGTCGGCGCGAAACTGCGCCGGATGCTGATAGCCGTTGGAGCGGCCATCGTAGGTGACGTGCAGGCGCTCTGCGATCTGGCCCAGCAGCACGCGGTACGGCATGCGGTCGTGGCGCGACGGCGTGATGGCCTGAGCGCCGGGCAGCAGCGTGCGGTATTCCTCCACCCGGCGCATCACGCTGCCTGCGATACCGATGCGGCTGGCGCTCTGTGATAGCGTCTGCGCCAGCTTCAGGCACTCATCGTAATAGGTGTTGATGATGACCTGCTGGGCGCGCGCGAGCGTGTCGCGAATGCTCTTGGCGTGCACGTCGGCCGATGTCTCCATGTCGCCGCCGACCCAGGTGCCGAAGCGCACCATCACCGGCAATTCGATGGTCTCGGGTGGCGCGCCATACAGCTTGCCGAGCGCGGCGGCGATCTCCTGGTAGAACGCCGGAATGATCGTGTAGAGGATTTCGACCAGGTAGAAGATCGCATGCTCGCGCTCGTCGGACACCGTCAGGCGTTCGCGCGGGTGCTCCTCGGTCTGCCAATCGGCGCTGACCTCGGCCCGCATGCGCTCCAGCAGCGCGCGCTGCTCGTTCGGCGCGAGCGTGGCGTTGTCGCGCTCCACCAGCAGTGTCGCCATGCGCTGCTGGCGGCGCAGGCTGGTGCGCCGGGTCGATTCCATCGGGTGCGCGAGCAGCACCGGTTCGATCGACAGCTGCGCCATCAGCGCCAGCACTTCCGCAAGGCTCAGGCCCGAGGACTTCAGTTCCGACAGCGCGTCCTCGACCCCGCCGGGTTGCGGCCGTTCGTTGTCCTGCTGGAAATACTCGCGCCGGCGCCGGATGCGGTGCACCTTCTCCGCCACGTTCACCAGCTGGAACCAGGACGAGAATGCCCGCTCCAGCTCGCGCGCCACGCGCGGCGGACGGCCGCGCACGCGCACTGCGAGCGCCTCGGCGGCGCCCGCCATCCCGTCGCGCCAGCGCATGGCCGTCAGGCGGTCCTGCTCTACCAACTGCCACAGCTCGGCGCCACCCTGCTCGCGCAGCACCTGGTCCATGAGCTCCGCGAGCGTGCGGATGTCTTCCCGCAGCGGGTGGTGGCGCGTCGGGAACTGGATATCGTCGTGACTCATCGGGGGGCGGATTCTACCCTAGCCGGCCAGCAGCACCGCCTCGGCGTGCTCCAGCGCCTCGGGAATGCCGTAGATCACCACCACGTCGCCCTCGCGCAGCTCGGTGTCGCCGGCCGGTTCGCGCCCGGTTATGCCCTGGCGGCGGATTGCGGTGAAGGCCACTTCGGCGCCGCGCGCACGGATCTCCGACAGCCTGCGCCCGACCGCCCAGCCGCCGGGGGGCAGCACCACCGAGCGCAGCTGATCCACCGATTCCTGCTCCGAACGCGTGCGCAGCGTCGCGTAGCGCTGGCGTCGCAGCGTGTCGACCACGCGCCCGACCTGCGGCGCCGGCAGCTGCAGCAGCGTCAGCGCCTGCGACACCAGCGTCAGGCTGGCTTCGAAAGTCTCCGGAACCACCTCGGTGGCGCCGGCCGACGAGAGTTCGGCGAGGCGCGAGTCGTCCTGGGTCCGCACCAGCACCGGCACGTCGGCGCGCAGCCGGCGCACCGCGCGGATCACGTGCAGCGCGACCGCCGGATCGGCAAACGTAATGATCACGACATTCGCCAGGTCCAGGCCGAGACCGCGCAGCAACTCTTCATCGGCGCAATCGCCCCAGACCACCGGCACGCCAGCCTGGCGTGCAGCGCGCACATTGGCCGGATCCAGATCGATCGCCAGGTACTCGAAGCCCTGCGAGTCGAGTACCTGCGCCAGGTGGCCGCCGACGCGGCCGAATCCGCAGATGATCACGTGCTCGCGTCGTGCCAGTTCGGTGGTGGCCGCCTGCTCGCGCTCGATCGCCGTGCTCGGCGGCCCGGCCTCGCGCAGCACCAGGCGCGCGAGGCGCTTGTTGTAGCGGATGATCACCGGGCTCACGATCATGCCCAGCACCACCACGGCGAGCAGCAGCTGTGTCGGGCGCGCCGGAATCAGGTCCGGCCCACGTGCCAGCAGCGTCAGCAGTGCGACGCCGAACTCGCCGCCACCGGCCAGCACCAGCCCGGTGCGCAGCGCCTTGAAGCGATCGAAGCCAAAGGCGCGCGTGGTCAGCGCCGACAGCAGCGCCTTGGCTACGCTCACCAGCAGCAGCAGCGCGACGATGCGCGGGAAGTCGGCAAACAGCGCTTTCAGGTCGAGCAGCATGCCGACCGTGATGAAAAACAATCCCAGCAGCAGCTCGCGAAACGGGCGGATGACGGCGTCGATCTGGTGGCGGTACTCGGTCTCGGCCAGCAGCATGCCGGCCAGGAAGGCGCCGAGCGCCATCGACAGCCCGAGCGCCTGCGTCACCCAGGCGGCGGTCAGCACGATCAGCAGCGCGGTGAGAGTGAACAGTTCGCGCAGCCGGCTGTGCGCGATTTCATGCAGCAACGGCCGCAGCAGCCAGCGTCCGATCGCCAGCACGGCGACCAGCGCCAGTAACCCGAGCGCCACCAGCCGCAGCAGCAGCGCCGCACCCGACTGCGATTGCGCCTGCGTCTGCACCGTTGCCAGCGCCAGCAGCGGCACGAACGCCAGGTCCTGGAACAGCAGCACCGCAAACGACAGCCGGCCGTGCGTGCGGTTGAGTTCGTCCTGGTCGCCGAGCTGCTGCAGCACGATCGCGGTCGAACACATCGCCAGCGCGCCACCGACCACGATCGAGTTCGGCCACGCGACTCCGATCGCGTGCGTCGCCAACGCGCCGGCACTGCCTACCACCAGAGTCTGGGCGGAGCCGAGACCGAATACCTCGCGCCGCATCGCCACCATCCGCGGAAACGAGAACTCCAGTCCGAGCGTGAACAGCAGGAACACGACACCGATCTGCGCGATGGCCTGAGTCTGTGCGTCGTTGCGCAGCACCGCGAACGCCGACGGACCGAGGGCAATGCCGACGATCAGGTAACCCAGGATCGCGGGCATGCCCACGCGCCGTGCCACGGCCAGCACCAGCACCGTAGCAAGCAGCAGTATCAGGACCTGGCTGAGCGAATGGACCGGCACAGCGCGACGTTACGGCGCGTGCGCATTACTTGTCTATGGCACCTTGACGCACGGCGCCACGTATCGGCGCTTGCCCCTCACCTGTCTATGGCAACCGTGGCATCGTAGCGGTCAAAGGCGTGGATCGCGCGGCGGTAGGCGTTGAGTACCAGTTCATGGGCGACCAGATCGGCCCCCGGCGACAGCAGCATGCGCAGCACCACGTCGTCTGCCGGCCGCGTCGTGTCATCCGCCAGCAGCTGTTCGATGAAGCTTGCGACACGGCTGACGATCTCGTTAACGAAGCGCAGCCGCGCCCCATCGTGCACCTGCTCGGCAGTCGGTCCGTAGGTGCTGCGCGCCTCGACCGCCAGCTCGTGCAGCAATACCGCCAGCAGCCGCGCCTGGTCCACCGGTCGCACATCGCGGAAGTATTCGATTTCGGATTGCAGGTTCACGGCGCGCCGCTCAGGTGGTCGGCACGAATTCGATCGGCTTGGTGGTGGTGATTGCCGCCACGTCCCTGGCTTCGAAGCGAAACAGCTTCACGCGCGCGACGATCTTGCTCTCCAGCTCGGCGTTTTTCAGCTCGCTCGAGACGACGTGGCACTCGGTCACCTCACCGGACGGGGCAATGGTGAACTCAAGCACCAGCTTGCCCTGCAGGTCGGGAATGTCGCGCAGCGCACGTCCATAAAGCGCGTAGATCGCACCCTTGTTGCGATCGAACACCAGCGCGATCTCCTCCTGGCTGCGCGACGGCTTGCCGCTGCCGCCCTTGGCCACATTGCCGCCGGCGCCGGCGGCGACAATGCGCGAATTCACCGCGGTGGTGTCGTGCCCGGTGAGCGAGCCGGCGCCGGTACCGAAGCCGCGACTGGCGTTCGCGGTGGTGATGCCGGCGGAAGCCCCGCCGGCCTTCGAGGCAATCAGCGAGCGTTCCGCGTGGCTGTCCTGGCCGACCGCACCCTGCAGGTTCTTGGTCTGCCCGAGCGGCGTCAGATCGACGTTCTGCCGCAGATCCGCCAGCTCGTCCTGGAACTTCAGCAGGCCGGAGCTCTGTGCCTTCTTGCGTGCCTCGGCGGTCTTGTCCACCGGCTTTGGCACCGGCACCGGCACCGGCTTGGTTTCAGGCTTGGGCGGTTCCACCACCGGCGGCGGCTTGGGTTTCTCTTCCACCATCAGCCGCGCCAGGCGCTCGGGTACCGCTTCCGCCGCCGGCTCGGTCGCCTTGGGCAGATGCACCAACGGCAGGATCACGCCCAGCAGCAGCAACAGCAGCAGCGCGCCGCTCAGCAATCGGCGCAGACGGCGCTGGTCCTGGCGGTCGATCTCCCAGGGCAGATCGTAGCTGCGGTAGTACTCAGTGAGCTGCATGCGCAAGTTCCTGCATCACGAGGTGCCCATGGCACCGGGTGGCACTGGCTTGTCCTTCTGCAATACCGCCAGCGAGATACGGCCATAGTCGGCGTCGGTACAGGTGCGCATGACTTTCTTGAGCACGTCGTAGGGCAGCGCCTTGTCGCCCATGACCGTGATCTCGCGGTCGGCGAGGTCCTTTTCGGTGACCTCCTGGCCGACCAGGGTCGGCCGCTTGAGCGCGTCGCGCAGCGGTTCGATGATGTCGCCGGCGGTGGCATGAATCTCCGCCACCGTGGCAATCGGCTCGCCCTGCACGAACAGTTCGTCCTTGGTGAGCATCACGACCACGGTCTGGCGCGGCTGCTGCTCGGCAATCGACTGTGGAATCTCGATCGCCTTGGTGTTCTGCAGTACCTCGACATTGGTCGAGTACACCAGCAGGAACGACACCATGACGCTCAGGATGTCGATCATGGGAATAAGGTTGAGTTCGGCATCGGCGCGATGGCGCATCTGGTGCTGCAACATCCGCTGCGCGCGGTGCGACATGCTCATGGCGAAGCGCTCACTGCCGGCGCATCGCCGATCGAGATATCCGGGAACAACTCGTATTGCACGACGTTGAGTCCGGCGTTCACTTCCAGCACCCGGATCCGGTCCATGGTCTGCACCACGATGTCGTATGGCGTGTCCGGTTCCAGCAGGATGGTGGCGTCGGTCTTGTCGGGGAATTTCGATTTCACCTGCTGCAGGTAGCCCGACAGGCCGTCGTAGTCATAGGCGTTGTCCTTGTTTGGAAAGGCAGCCAGCGGTCCGGAATTGCGGTCACCGACCTGCAGTGTGTCCTTGCGCACCGTCACCTCCAGCTGCAATCCAGGCGGCGGTTCCTTGAACTCCGCATTGGCCGGCGGCAGCTTCAGCTCCAGGATCACGGTGCGCGAGAATACCGCCGTCATCAGCAGGAAGGTCACGAGCACGGTAAAGATGTCGATCATCGACACCAGCATCAGCTGCGAGTCCCGGTGCTGATGGCGCTGGATGCGGCGAACGCTATGGGCGCGGCGCATGCTCTGGCTCGGGCTGTGGCTCGGACTGGGTTGGCGGCAACAGCCGCATCAGGCCGCTGCCGGGGCGGTCTGCGGTCGTTCGGTCACGGCATTGAGAAATTTCACCGACGCCATCTCCAGGCTGTCGATCAGCTCCGTGGTCTTGGTCTGCAGCACGGCATGGATCAGCAGCAGCGGCACGGCGGTGATCAGGCCGAAGGCGGTGCAGTTCATCGCCACCGAGATGCTGGCCGAGAGCAGATTGGCCTTTTCCGCCGGATTGACGGTAGCCACCGCGGCGAAGGCGTTGATCAGTCCGATCACCGTTCCGAGCAGGCCGAGCAGCGTTGCGATGTTGGCAAACGTGGCGATGTAGTGGGTGCGCTTCTCCAGCCGCGGCATGATATCCATCAGGCTCTCCTCCATCGCCTTCTCGATATCCTCGCGTCGCCGCGCTGAAGCGATGCGCGCCAGGCCGTAGCTCAGGATCTGGCCGATCGCGGCGCTCGACTTGGAAGTCAGCTGCACCGCCTGGCGGAAATTGCCCTGCGCCAGCAGCGGTGAGATCTCGTTCCACAGCGTGCGATTGCCCACCGCGGTGACCGTCAGGTAGATCCAGCGCTCGACCGCGATCGCCAGGCCCACCACCAGCACCACGGCGATCGGGTACATCATGTATCCGCCGCCCTGGAAAAAACGGACTATGTGACTGAACATGCTCATCGTGCTGACTCCCGTACCATGCCGCTACGCTCTGCTAGAGATGACCAAACTAAAGTGAGCTACCCGCCCGGACCGCGACCTACTTCTCATCCTAGGGTGTTGGCGCCGCAGCGCCCGTGGCGGCGGCTCCAGGCTGTGACTTGGGCGACCCCGGCTCGCCCGACAGCGCTGAGTAGTAGCTGTTCTGCCGCCTGAAGACGTCGCGATCCACCGGGGTCAGAGCCTCATCGAGCAGGCTGTTGGGGGGCCGACCGCTGAATTCGCCTGGGTCGGGCCGACGCCACGGCACCACATACATGACCTTGGGCAGCTCGCGATTGCCGCTGATCTGCGTGGTGTCGAGTTCCAGTCGATCGCTCGACTTGCCGCCTTTGAGCGGCGCACCCGCTGCAGCGCCCGACCCCGGTACTGCCGCTGGCCCCGACCCCGGCGCCGGCGCCGCTGCCGCGGCTGCTTTCGGGGCTGCCTTCGCGGCTGGCTTCGTGGTGGCGGCCGGCTGCGCAGCAGCGGGCGCGGCCGCCGGCGAGGTCTGCACCGCGGGCATAAGGTCCTGCTGCGCGCTGGCGGCGATCGCCAGCAACGTCAGGGCCAGGGCCGTGAGCGTGTGTGTCAATGCTCTCATGTAGGGCCTCCGTGCTCGGCTGCTGTGGTGGCATCGGGCACGGCCGGGTCGGCCGGACCGGCCGGCACCGGCGCCGCCGGTGGCTTCACGCCGGTGCGCGCCCGCAGCTCGGCGATCCACGAGCTCACCGGCTTGTCTTCTGCGGTCAGTGCCTTGTAACGCTCCATCTCGGGCAGCGCCGCCACCGGATCGCCCAGGTACAGGTCCAGCAGCACGCCCAGGTTTCGATGCGCCGGTGCGTAGTCGGCATTCGCCGCCAGCGAGTGCTCATAGGCGGCGCGTGCCTCGGTGAATTTGCCCTGCTGGCGCAACGTCACGCCGAGCTCGCTCCAGGCCGCCGCATTGCCCGGATCGAGCGTGGTCGCCTGCTCGAGCAACTGCTCCGATTTGGCCAGCGCGTCGGCGCTGGCCACAACATTGGGTACCGGTTGCAAGTTGGCGCCGAGCTCGGTTTTACCATAACGCGCCGGCTTGAGTTCGGCCAATGCGGCGAAGCTCTGGCGCACCGAGTCGTCGTATATCCCGTCCTGCACCCGCTTGGCGTTGATCTCGTGAATCGCGATCGCCTGCTCCTCGAACGGAAACGACTGTTCATCGAGCAGTGCGTTGTACTGTTCCAGTGCCTCGCCCGAGAGCTTGTTGGGCCGCTCCGACGTCATCAGATCGTGTGCCAGCGTCCGATACAGCTCGGCGGTCTGGTAAGTGGCGGCAGTGGTGGTCTCGGCCACCTGGTACTCAGCCACCTCCTTGTAGGCCAGCACCGCGGCATCGAGCGATTTCTTCTTCGCCACCAGGCTCTGCTTGAGCGGCGCCACCAGCTTGATGCTGCGAAACTGATCGCGCAGCGGCGCTGCCAGCGCCAGCCGCGCCTTGGAAGCGATATACCTGGTGCGCTCGGTGCGTCCCGCGCCGGCACTGGCGTCGGCCTTGACGATCTCCTGCTGCCAGTAGCGCTGCCGCTCGGCGTCGCCATTCTTCGCCGCGCTATCCGCCAGCCGCTGGCGCACCTCGATCGCCTCGGCTACCGGCGTCGGATACTCCTTCACCAGCCGCTCCAGCATCGTCACGCTGCGCGCGCTGTTGCCGGACTGCTGGTACAGGTCCGCCGCGCGCACCAGCGCTTCATGCACCAGCGCCGGATCCTCGTGCGGATCTGCCGAGATGCGTGCGAATTCGTCGGCCGCCGGCCCGGTGCGGCCGGCGGCCACGTACGCCACGGCAAGCTTGCGGCCGACATCGGCGCTGTACTCGCCGTTCGGATAGGCGTGCCGATAACCCTCGAGCACCTCGATGGCGCGATCCCACTGCTGCGCGTTGATCAGTGCGGCAGCGGCGTCGTATTGCGAGGTGGCGATCACCTTGGACGCCGGCGCCACGCGCGCCACACGCAGGAAATCCTCGGCCGCGCCGACCTGGTCGCCGGCCGCGCGTTTTCCCTCGCCCTGCTTGTAGACCGCGGCGGCCAGCCGCTCGCTGATATCGGCACGCTCCGGATCATTGGCCGCCGCGGCTGCAAGTGCGTGCGTGAACGCGTCCTCGGCCGCCGGGAACTCGCCCAGGTTGAAGCTCACCTGGCCGACAATGGTCCAGGCGATACGCTGCTTGGCGGCGTCCACAACCGGCGTGCGGGCCAGCAGCGCACGGGCACTGACCGCCGCCTGCGCCTGGTCGCCCGCTGCATACAGGTCCTGCGCCGCGTGCGTCAGCACCACCGGGCTCTCCGGATGCTCGGGAAATGCCAGCGCAAACCTGACCGCGGCAGCGGTCGCGCGCTGATGCGCGGCGGCGCGCGCCTCGGGTGCCAGCGTGTCCTCGTACTTCTGCTCCGCCACCAGCGCCGCGTAGCCGGCCTCGGCTGAACGCGCACCCTTCGGATAGTCGTAGGCGGTGTGCGCATATTCAACCGCCGCATCCGGGTATTGCCCGCTCTCGAACAGCGCGTCGGCGAGCAGATAATTGGTCGCGGACGAATCCGCATCGCCCGGAAACGAACTGAGGTAGCTGCGATACCAGTGCGCGGCGGCAGCGTAGTCCTCGGGCTTTTTGCTCTTCTGCGCTTTGGCGTGATAGTACTGCGCGACATCCTTGAGGTTGATCTTGAGTTCCTCGACCACCTGTGGATAGGCGCCGTGTTCGCGGCCTTTCCAGAACGGGGCGTCGAAACCGTAGCGCTGCACGTACTCGAGCTTGCCGTCGAGCATCAGATCGGCAAAGCCGCCCTTGCGGTAGGCCTCGATCGCAGCGTTGGTGAGCACCGGCGCGTGCTCGTCGACCGGATCGCGGCTCACAAACGCCCGATAGGTCGCCGCCGCGTCCTGGTAGCGCTGCTTCTCGACGTACAGGTCTCCAAGGCGCGTGTACAGCAGGTAGGCGTACGGGATGCGGGCGCGGCGCGCGGCGAATTCGTCGACCGATTTGGCGCCGTCCAGGTACGCGAACGCGATGCTCATCACGCGCAGCGTGTCGTCCACCAGTTCGCGATCTGCGCGGCCGAGCGCATTCCAGTCGCGCATTCGAGCCGCGTCCCTGGGGTCGACCAGCATCAGGTCCAGCAGGTCGCCGAAGGATTGCAGGCTGTCCTCATTCTGCCCCTGCTTGAACAGCGACCAGCCATGCTTGTAGAGGCTCTGGATATAGAAATTGGAGCTGTTGCGCCCGTGCGCCAGCACCGCTTCGTAGGCATGCTGCGCGTCGGCGTAGCGGCGGTTGGAGAACAGCAGTTCGCCGCGCCGAAACTGCACCTCCGCGATATCGCGGCTTTGTCCATAGCGCGCCACGATCATGTCCAGCGTCGCCAGCGCCTGATCGCTCTGCCCGGTGGTCTCATAGGCGCGGGCCAGCTGGTACAGCACCTGGTCGTTGCGCGGATAGTCCGGATAGGCCTTGAGCAGCGTGCCATAGAGCCGGATCGCCTCGGCGCCCTGCATATCGAGCTGCGTGACTTCGTTCGCCATGCGCTCGAGTTCGCCCGACTCGAGATTCAGGTCCCCCAGCCGCCGCAGCGCCTCGGCGCGCTGCCTGGGATCGGTATTCTGCAGCTTGAGAAACTGGCGGTAGTTCTCCATCGCCTTGGCCGCGCCGCCGGCAGGCACGCTGCCAGCCTGCACCGGCACCGACTTTGTGCTGTCCAGATCGCCGATCGTAGGCGCGGGTTTGGCCGGCGGCGCCGCCTTTGCCGTGCCCAGCAGCAGCGCGCAGCACAGCGCGCTGCACAGCGCCAGCGCACACAGTCGCGCTGTAGCCTGCCGACGCGGCTTCGGACGCGCGGACCGCGTCATCGCGGCTCCGATGCCGGCGTCGCTGGAGGCGCTGCCGGTGCCCCCGGCTCAGGCGCTGCCAACGGGGCGGCGCCCGGCGCGCTGTCGGCCCGGTCATAGATGTCCGCCAGCGCAAAGCGCGCCTGCACCGCGTACTCCGCCAGCCGCTGCTTCTGCGCGCTCAGCTCGGATGCGGCCACGTTCTGCAGATAGACGCTCTGCTGTCCGGAAGTGTCCGCCAGCCGCTGGCGCACCGAGCGGATGCGCGCGGCGAGTGCCGCGATGCGATCAGCGAACTCACCGGTATTGGACGGCACCGTGGCACGCGCGTTCTGCACCAGCACCCAGCGGTTCTGCAATTGCTCCAGCGCCGCATCCAGCTCGCGCAGCGCCCGCCGCTGCTCGTAGCTGCGTTCCTTGAACGTGGCGTCGAGCCGCCAATACAGCACGCCCTTGATCAGCCGCAGCTTGTCGCGCACCGCGTCAGTCTCAATGCCAGGCGGCAGCGCCGCGGCCTGCTCTTCCAGCATCGCGATGCGCGCCCATTGGGCGCGCTCCTCCGCCGTTCCCAGTGCCGCCACGTCATTGCCGGTCTCGATGGCGTTGAGGCGCGAGTCGACCGCGGCGCGCGCGGCGCGCAACTGCGTCGGCGCATCGGTCGCCAGAAGTGCATCGGTGCGTGGCAGGCGCTCGGCATAGGCGCGCTCGCGGGTGTCGATCATGGCCGCGAACGCCTCCATGCTGTCGTCCCAGCCTGACAGGCCGTGCTGCAGGAAGTTGAGGTCGCGGTAATTCTTCAGGCCTTCCTGGAAATCGTTATCCGCCAGCAACGCGTACAGGTAGCGCGACTGCGGCGCATCGGGCAGCGTCTTGAGCTGCCATAACCAGCCAATGTGCGAGTCCTTTTCACTGCCGAGCAGGTCCTCGAGCATATGACCGCCATTGATGCGGGCGACAGCGGCGTCGATATTGTCGGATTCGCCGCTGAACGAGGACAGTGCGGCTTCGTAGTAATCGGCCGCCTGCGCTGTGGCATTGAGCTTGCCATACGCGTAGGGCACCGCCAGGTACGACTCCTGCACGGCGGCGTCGAGCAGGTTGCGCTGGTGCAGTTCCAGCCAGGGCACCAGTGCCGCCCGGTAGTCGCCCAGCGCCGCACGTGCCCAGCCATCGCCGAGCAGCGCGCGGGTCGAATACGGACCATCGAGCCGCACCCGCTCCAGCGGCGCGCGCGCCCGCGCCGCCTGGTCGGCCTGCAGGTAGGCAAAGCCAAGTGCCAGGTTGGCCTTGTCGCGCATCGTCAGCAGGTCATCGCTCTCCGTCTGCAGCGTGCCGACGTTGGTCAGGATCGGATCGGCCTCCGGCAGCCGGCCGGCGCGCACCAGTGCCACGCCGAGGTTGAAGCGCGCGTACACCATCCAGTCCACCGGCCCCTGCCAGCCGTTGAGTCGCGCGATGGCCTCGTCGTAACGCTGCTCGCGCATCAGCACGTTGACCAGCAGATGGATGCGCTCGGCTTCCAGTTGCGGCGCCAGCGTGCCCTGGATGCGGTTCAGCGCCTGCTCGCTGCGTTCGAAGTAACCGCGTTCGTACCAGATCTTGCCGAGATAGAACCAGGCGCGGTTGCGCACCCCCAGCGGTATGTTGTCTCCGAGCAGCGTCTCGAAGCGCGCACCGGCCTCGTTGTGCATGTTGAGCTGCAGGTACAGGCTGGCCGCCAGCAGCTGCGAATCCACCGCATGGTGCGGCATGCGCTGCCAGTGGTTATAGGCCTCCAGCCGTGTCAACGCAGCAAGCCCGGCATCGTCATCGGCCCAGTAGTGAAACAGCACGTCGCCGTAATGCAGGTCCTGCACCCGGATGCTGGGCAGCTTGTCCGGATCGGTGCGGTGTGCAGCCCAGGCCGCCGGCGGCCCGGCAGCCAGCAGCGTCATCGCCAGTCCCAGGAAGCGGCGCCCCGGTGTCATGCGCGCGCTATTCCCAGTCCTTGATCTCGAATTCGGGCTGCTGTGCGTGCGCATGATCGGTGATCTTGAGCTCGAGGTATTTCGCGCCGACACCCTTCTCGAAGCGCAGGTTGGCGCCGCGCCGGTAGTAGCGCTCGTTCGGGCCCTTGCCGTTGCACAGCACCACCAGCTCGTGGGCGCCGGCCTTGAGATTACCGACATACAGCCGTTGCACGCCGCCCTTGATCAGCGCCGCCACTTCCCGCGGGGTATACAGATAATTCATGACATCGCGGTTATCGATCTTCAGCGTGATCGAATCGAGCGCGAAGAAATCCCCGACATCCATCGATACGAACACCGCGACCTGGGTGTTGGCGGGAAACAGCAGCTCCTCCTCGAGCACGAACAGGTCGCGGTTGAGATCGATGACATCTTTCTTCAGGTCCTGGATCTGCTGATCGAGCGCGCGGGTGCCGGCCGCGGCCCCGTCGGCTGCCACCGCGGCGGCCGCGCTGTCGGCAGGCGGCGTGGCAGCAGGCGCAGTGGCCGCAGCCGACGCATTGGCAGGCGCCGCAGCCGGCGCGGCAGTTGCTGACGCCGCCGGAGCCGGCGCGGCGGCTGCGGCCGCCAGCGGACTGATACCCATCAGCAGCAACGGCGGCAGCAACAGCAGCGCTCGCATCATGGACAGTCCTTGCAGATGAATCGGGGACGGTGTGTTCATGGGTCTTTGCTGATCAATGAAAAATTCATGGCGCCGCTACCGCGTCGTCCAGCAGTGCCCGGATTTGCGTGATATAGGATCCGTCATCGGCACGGTCATCGCCGTGCCAGTAGCGCACGGTGCCGGAGCGGTCGATCAGCACCGTCGACGGCAACCGGTCGATCGCATAGGCACGGCTGACCGACTTGGCGCCGTCGAGCAGCAGCGGAAACCCGCCGGCGTGGGCGCGCGCATATTGCTCGGCATGCAGCGGGTCATCATCGACGCTGACCGCGAGCACGATCAATCCCGAGGAGCGATAGGTGCTGTAGAGCCGATCGAGCAGCGTCAGCTGCGTGGCGCAGACACTGCATCGGCTGCTCCAGAAAGAAATGATGACCGCCTGGCCCCGATACTCCGACAGACGCACGTTGCTGCCGACGGCGGCCGGTAGCGCAAAGTCGGGGGCCGGGTGGCCGATCAGGCTGCCGGCCGCGGCAACCGCCACCGCCGCGGCGCTGGCGGTCAACAGCGCGAGGCCCAGCACCACTGGCAGCCGGCGACGGATTGTGGGGAGACGATCAGCCATCGGAAGCCAATTTGACATCATTCGCCGGCCGGCGGCGACTGTCAAACCGTAAATACATGACCGCTCTCGCAATTAAGCAGCGAGGCCGCGGCGCGGCGGCGCCGTCACGTAATCTGGCCGTTGACCACCGAAGTAAGCTGGCCGAAAGCGATCAGCTTGTCGTAGTTCGAGGCCGCCCCGAGACCGGTCGCGATGCCACTGGCGTACGTCATGGTCTGGAACGCGCCGGCCTGCCCGTGCAGCGCCATGTAGTTGAGGATCACGGTCTCGGCCAGCAGGTTGACGGCATTCGCCGCCGGGCTGGAGGTGGACATCACCGAGCCGTCGGCATTGTAGTAGCCGATCTGGTGCGTCAGGGCGGTCGGCTTGGCCTTGGGATCGTAGACCAGCATGAGCGAGGCGGCGGTCGCACTGTTGTCCGCCAGCCAGATCCCCTTGCCGCGGCCGTTGACCGAATTGTCGGGCATGCCGTTGGACACCAGCGAACCGTCGCTGAACACGTAGATCATCAGCGGCAGGCCCACGCGCGCCGCGTATTCCAGGCAGGCGCCGATACATTGCCCGGCCTTGAAGTCGCGCTGCTCGCCGGTGGCACGGGTGCTGTCGTGATAGTCGAAACCACCCATCTCGATGGTGCCGGCGCCGGCATAGCCATTGACCACCATTTTCATCACAGAGGCGGTCGCCAGGAAGTCGGAGTCCTGCAAGTCGGTGGTACTGAATATGCCACCGCTGCCGGTGATATGCGTATCCTTGGTCGGGTCGAGCGCCGCCAGCGCATTGCCATACCGATCCACCAGGTAGGCGGAATCGACGTAGCTGCACTGCACCAGGTCCTTGATCGCGGCATCCTGGCTGGGAATGTTGGTACTCACCTGGCCAAGCTTGGCGGCGCTGATGCGCTCTACCGACTCGAGCACCGACACCGCGTCGGCCTGATCGAGCAGGCCGACCAGCGACCCGGTGTTGACCAGGCCGGTCACGTCCGAAGGATTCGTTACCACGGTCGGGTTCACGGTTGGATCGATCATGTAGGCCGGTGCCATCGAATTGCCGCCCGAGGCGGTAGCCTCGGTGCCGATCAGCACCAGCAGGTCGCCGGCGGCACCGGCCGAGTGAATGCCGTACATCGGATTGTGCGGGTTGAGATCGGTGTCGGTCTGGCTGATCGCCGGAATCACCGCGCCGTTGACGTTGTTCAACGTGCTGATCGCGGCGCGCTGCGAGATGCCGCGCAGGTAGGCACTGTCGCTGTGCATCGCCAGCCCGAGCGTCGTGTTGACGAAGTTGCCGGCGCCGACCGATGAGTTGGGAATCATGTTGCCTGGCAACCCGAGCTTGTTGTAGCCGGCGGTGGACAGGAAATCGAGTTGCCCGCCGAGACCGCCGACCAGCGCGTTGGAGCCGGCGATGTTGCCGCCGCCCGCCAGGTCAAAAGCGATAAACGGGATCTTGCCGGCGCCCGCGCGAATATTGCACGGCGAGGCTACCAGCGCCTGGATGTCCGCCGCCAGCGTCGCGTAGGCCTTGCGTGGATTGGCGAACAGGCTGAACAGCGACGAGACGCCCACCACCGTGGCGCCGGCGCTGAGCATGCCGCGGCCCAGAAACTCGCGACGCGTCACTGGCGGACGATGATCCAGGTTGCGCAACTGATGCGGATGCGGTGGGCGCCTGGATGGATGCTTCTTCATTGCCTCGGCCTCTGGATACTCGTCGGTAGCTTGGATGTGGTGTGCAACACGGCTATTTGATCAGCGTCGTGGCGCTCGACAGGATCGCGGTGCAGGCCGCCATCGTGATGATCTGCGTGCGGCCGGTCGGGCAGGCGCCACCGCCGCAGGCGGACAGGTCGGTAATCAGGTCGTACAGCTCATTGCTCACCGCGGCTGGCGGCGGCTGGCTGGCGATATTCTGGCCGATCAGGTGGTTGATCAGCGGCTGCACCACCTGATCCATGCCGGCGGTGCTGCCGAAGGCCGTGGCCGGCGGCGCATTGAAATTCATGCCAGGGAAAAACGCCGGCGCCAGCGTCGGATCGTTGACCAGCCCCTGGCAGTACTGCATCGCCAGCTGCGCGCTGGCGATCTGCGCACCAGAGCTCACGCTCTGGATGTTGAACACCGTCGGCAGCCCGGTCTGCACCGTCAGGTAGGTCGAGTTGACCGCCGGCAGGTTGGGTGACACCCCGGTGAGCTTTGCCATGGTGCCGTTGACTTCGTTGAACACGCGCATGCCGATATCGGACGCTGCCGGCTGGTCCACCGGCGTCGGTGGCACCGGTACGGCCTCCGAGTAGGCGCGCGAATGGGTGCCGATGTGCGCGAACGTCAGGAAGAACTGATCCGTGGCCGGACCGTTCTCCAGCGGGATGACGGTGCCGATCGGCGACAGCAGTTGACCGGTGACCGGCGAATAGTCGGAGCTGTCGACGTTCACGCTCAGCGGAATGTAGGCCTGGTCGACCGGGACTTCCGCGCCATTGACGCCGATGCGTATGCCCTGGATCGGGATGCTGCTGCTCGGCTTGAAAGCGCTGTCCAGGCTGATGAACGTCGGCCGCGCGAACAGGTAGCTGTAGCTGTCGTACTGGCTGGCGGTGAACATGATGTACGACTGCGGCGTGCTGGTGAGGCTGCTGACATCGAACAGCAGGAAGTAAGTCGCACCGACGCCGGCAGCGTAATTCTGCTGGATCTGCTGCTGCGTGAGCGCTACGTCGTGCACCGCGGCGAAGCGCAGCGTGCCGGTCCACGGATGATCGCCCGAGGTCTCGTTGCCGACCAGGAAGGCAAAGCTGTTGTCCCAGTTGTTGATTACCCCGCCGGTGCTGCTGTCGATATCGCCGGTGAATACTCCGTTGACGTACAGCCGGCGACCGTGGGTCGCATCATAGGTCATGACCACGTGCTGCAGCGCCGCCTGCGCCAGCTGGTTGTTGGGGTTGGTAATCAGCGTCGGCGCGCCGTTCTGGTCGGTGGCGCTGCTGCGCGCGAATGCCTCGTACTGGAAGGCATCCTGGGCGACGGTGAAGTTGCGCAGCGTATCGCCGCCCGAGTAGCTGGCGATGTAGGCCTTGGTCTGGGTCACGTTTGCCGCGTTGACCCACAACTCGACGCTGTACTGGCCACTGGCGCTCAACTTGGTATAGAGCTTGGAGCTGGTCGCGGTGCTCGCCTGGGCGCGGCCGTTTACGCCGAAGCTCACACCCCAGCCGCCGACCCAGCTGGTATTGCCGCTGAGCGTCAGGTCCATCCCCGGATCCACGCCGCTGGTGTCATAGGCAACCGTGCCGGTGCCTTCCTTGAATTCCCATTTGGCGATCGCATGCGTGTCGTAGCGATTGGCACCGGAGGCCACCGTACCCTGGGCAAGCGTCAGCGCCTTGGATACCACCAGCGTCGGGTCCACCGGCGTGACGGCGATGCCCGCGGCCATCGCCTGCAGCGCCGCCAGCATGACGGCGGCGCTGGCCGGACAGTTCACCGGATTACCCCAGCAATTGTGCGACTGCTGCGCCAGGCGCAGGTAGAACACCGAAGCGGTAGGCGAATTCAGGTCAATCTCGGGCTGCGCGTACGAATAGGCCTCCTGCAGGCTGTCGCTGGCAAAGTACGGCGACTGTGGCGTGGCCGCGGTATCGGAATGGCAGCGCGAGCAGTACTGGCGCACCACCGGATAGACCGTGGTGCTGAACAGCGTCGGGTCGGCCGGGAAGACCTTGGTCGCGCCCACGGTCACCGACGGCGGGGCGGTCAGCTTGATCTGCGTGCCGGCCGAGGACCCGGAGCCGCCGCCCGCCCAGTTGCTGATCCACGTGGTCAGGATATCGGCGCACGCCTGCGTGCTCGACAGCCAGCAGTTGTGCCCGCCGCCGACCTTCTGCACCATCAGTGAGGTTTCCGGCTGCGACAGGTTCACCACCGTCAATGCCGCGCTGTAGGCAAGGTTGATGTCGTCGGAACGCGCGAACATCGGCGTCTGGCCGCCGGCCTTGTGGCAATTGCCGCAGCGGTTGCTGGGCGAGATGTTCACCCACAGGTTGGCCTCGAACGCCTGCACGTCGGCGCTGCCGGGGGCCGGACCGTTGTAGGTGGCGACCTGCGCGGTCGCCTGCAGGTTCGGATTCTGCGTGGTCGAGGCGCCGCCGGAGCAAGCCGCCAGCAGCAGCGCCGCGAGCGCACTCAGCAGCAGGCGTGGCAACGGCGGCGGCTTGAACTGGATTTTCACGGCATGGGCTTTCACGGCATGCACTCCTACTGGCCCATGCAGTAGACAGCGGATTCCGCAAACGCCGTCTTCATGTTGTAGTTCGATGCCACGAAGTCAGCGGTGATCTTCGCCGCCTGTGCGCGATCGGCCGCGTTACCCGGCGGCCGCAGGCACATCGCCTGGAATACCTTCTGCACCTGGCAGTTGGCGAACTGCGCCGAGCTCTCGATTTCCTGGCCGAAGGACTTGGCGCCGTTGCCGCTGCCCGGCAGCGAGCTGCTCCAGCCCAGCAGCGCATTCGGACCGCTGCGCCAGTAATTGATCCAGCTGTCGTCGATGGTGACGTGACCGTACGGGAAATTGCCGGTGTTGATGGCGTACTTGCCCTGTACCTGGCCGGGCGTGTAGACCATCTGGCCGGTGGTGACGTCGAACTCGTAATAGGCGAACGCGCCGGCGAGCGCGTCCATGCCCGAGTGGCAGCCAATGCAGGTGTTAAGGAATATGCGGCTGTCGCCGCCCGGGGAGCGCGACGGATCCTGGCGGATGCGGTCCGGCGGCCGCGTGATGTCCATGATCTCGTTCAGGTCATCGCACATGTAGTTGATCATGGTGAAGCGCACCATCGCGCGGTTGGTGCCCTTGTAAAAGAATGCCGAGGCGCCGCCCAGCGTGGTCATCACGCCGGCGGTCGCCGCCGAGGGAATGCCGGTCAGCGCCGACTGCGTCTTTTGCTGCAGCACCTTCGACAGGTCGGCGCCGCTGCTATCCAGGTACTGGTAGTGGTTGTTGTTGGCCGGCGAATAGGCCGGCGCCCCGGACACGTTGCCGGTGTAGATGATGTCCGCCGACAGCACGCTGTTGAACGGCACGTTATCGCGCACCATGCCGATGATGGTGGCGGTGTAATCATTCAGCGGCAC
>Ga0181537_10000214_pt1 | contig 53965 bp, 42 predicted proteins | sample PEATcosm2014_Bin_39_FD_119765 | JGI IMG/M metagenome (GOLD analysis project Ga0181537, IMG submission 119765) | Peatland microbial communities from MTU Mesocosm Facility, Houghton, MI, USA - PEATcosm2014_Bin23_10_metaG | ecosystem: Environmental > Terrestrial > Soil > Wetlands > Peat | place...
AAATTCGGTTGCGTCCAGATTGCGTTAAGTTGCCTCAGCAGCCCTCCCCAGCGCCCTCGGCCAACAAAAAATCCCCGATTTACGGGGGTTTTCTGAGTACCGCTACCGGGATTCGAACCCGGGTTACCGCCGTGAGAGGGCGGCGTCCTAGTCCCCTAGACGATAGCGGCGCGGGGTGCAGCAGCTTAGAGTAGCGAACGCTTCCGCACCCACTCCCGACCAGCGCCCTCCTCCCTCCGAACGGCTCATGCCGATCCCCTCACGCGGTCAGTTGGCGGGCGTCAACTCCTCCACAACTGAGTTAGCTGCGTCGGCTACGTAGATCTTGCCCGAAGCGTCGATAGTTAGACCGGTCGGTGCGCCCAGGAGCGAGCTGGTGGCTGGGCCCGGTGTCGGGGTTCCGTTGAACGTCTCGCATTGCTGCGCATCCCTGCTGAAGTCGGAGCGGACCCCAGATATTCGGCGAGGCTGCCTCAGCAGGACGGAGGTCCGCCCTCAGACGCCGATCAACGCCCCCACCGCTGCGGTGCGATCGACCGGCAGGCAGTAGGTGTCGATCGGGTTGGCGGCGTTCCGGGTCATGCCTATGAAGAGCAGCTTCTGCCAGCTCCTCATGCCGGGTTTGTGTGTCTTGGTCACCCTGATCTGGGAGAGGAAGTAGGAGGCGTGCTCCAGGTCGAGGCTGCGTTCCAGCAGGCCGCGCTTGCGAGCAAGTCGCAGTGCGGCCGGCAGATCGGTGGTGTCGTGGTAGCCCGCCCTCAGGATCACACGCCTGACCTTGAAGCGGCCGCTGCCGAGCGTCTCGACGATCACCCGCTCCTCGGGATCGACGTGCGGAACCCCCAGCGGCACCACGGAGGTGATCAGCACCTTCTCATGGAAGATCCCGTGACGGGCGAGGTCGGCCTTCAGCGCCAGCGGGGTGGTGCTCTTGTTGGGGCTCAGGTAGATCGCGACGCCGCGGGCGCGGTAGGCCGGGTGATCGCTGACGCAGAGATCCTTCAGGAACTCGTCAAGGCTCCCCTCCTCTTCAGTGCGGTTGCGGGTGACGATCTGATAGCCGCGCCGCCAGGTGACCATCAGGATCGCGGTGACCAGCCCGACGCAGAGCGGGATCCAGGCACCGTGGCCGATCTTGCTCACATTGGAGGCGAAGAATGAGACCTCGACTATCAGCAACACGGTCCCGATCGCGCCGAGCCTCCAGACGCTCATCTTCCACAGGGAGCGGGCCACGGCCAGGAAGAGGATCGTGTCGAGCACGAAGGTCCCGGTCACCGCGACACCGTAGATGTCCGCCAGGGCGTTGGAGTTTTTGAAGACCAGCACCAGCGTGATCACACCGACGCCGAGGATCCCGGTGATGATGGGCACGTAGATCTGGCCCTCAAGGTCCGACGTGTGCAGGATCTTCAGCCGCGGCAGGAAGCCGAGCTGCACCGCCTGCCGGGTGATTGAGAAGGATCCGGTGATCGCCGCCTGTGAGGCGATGATCGTCGCGACCGTCGCCAGCAGCACCAGTGGGATCCGCATGCTGCTGGGCGCCAGCAGGTAGAAGGGATGGCGGATGTCGCCCGGATGCGCCAGGATCAGCGCGCTCTGGCCCAGGTAGCAGAGCAGCACCGAGGGGAAAACGATCCCGAACCAGGTGCGGCGGATCGGAGTCGCGCCAAAGTGCCCGCGGTCCGCGTAGAGCGCCTCGGCTCCGGTCACGGCCAGCACCACCGCGCCCAGCGTGAGGAACGCGGCGACGCCGTGGTCGATCATGAAACGGGCTCCCCAGAGTGGCGAGAGGCCCTGCAGCACACCGGGATGCTCCACCACCTCATGCGCACCCATCAGGCCGATCACCACAAACCAGATCAGGATCAGCGGCCCGAACAGCCAGCCGACTCCACCGGCGCCGAACCGCTGGGCGGCAAACAGCGCCACCAGGATCGCCACTGATATCGGTACCACCAGATGAGCGAGCCCGGGAGCCACCACCTGCAACCCCTCAACTGCAGAGGTGACGGAGATCGCGGGTGTGATCATGCCGTCGCCGAAGAACAGACCGGCGCCAAAGATCCCCAGCGTGACCAGCACGGCAGTGCGACCCACTCCGCGGCGCTGGATCAGCGCTGCCAGCGCCATGCCGCCGCCGTCGCCACGGTTGTGGGCCCGCATCAGCAGGCCGGCGTACTTGACTGAGACGATGATGGTCAGCGCCCAGAAGATCAGGGAGACGATGCCGTAGACCCCCGCCGGGTTGGCCCGCGCGGCGTCCGCGTGCTGCCCGAAGATCACCTGCTCCGTGTAGAGCGGGCTGGTGCCGATGTCCCCGTAGACGACGCCCAGCGCACCGAGCGCCAGCACCAGCTTGCTGGCGTCGGCTACGACGTCACGGTCGTCGTCGTTGGGCTCGAACTTCGTGTCGGCGTCAGCCACCGGCGCCGGCGCCGGCGCCGGCCCCACCTGCCAGTAGCCGAGCTTGTGGGCCGACTCATTGAACGAACGTTTCTTGCCGCCCGCTGCCGGCACATGTCCGTGCACGGCACCTGCGACTTTATGACTTGCCTCGTGGAGGCTTCGCTGTGCTGACATCCCGCCTATGCCGCCGGCGGCGGCCTAAACCACGTCCGTGGTCAGCAGCTTTGGATGCAGTCCGAGCATGCGCAGGTCCGTCATCAGCGACTCAAGCTCAGCCTGGACCTCCGCCTGCGAGTCACCCTCCACCTCGACCCGGAGCACCGAACCACGCCCGGTGCCGCGGGTCAGAACTGGCCGTTTGGCGCCCGGCCGGTGGTTGAGCCAGGCCCGCACCTCCGGCGTGATGGCGGGTCGACCAAGCGCGATTGAGATCTCGGACATGGCCGACAAGCGTTCCAAGGAAAGCGGCCGGCGGGTATAGGTCCAAGTACCCATCTCTCTGGGTCCGTGGGGATCCGTCACCCGGCTGCCCCGCTGGGCAGCCGGACCTTGGCAGCGCCCGCCGTCACGGCTCTACCAGACCCCGCCGGATCGCGTAACGCGTGAGCTCGGCGACGCTGCGCATCTCGAGCTTGCCGAGGATGTTGGCGCGGTGGTGGTCGACGGTCTTGCGGCTGATCACCAGCTCCGCGGCGATCTCATCACTGGTGTGGCCCTCGGCGATCAGCTTCACCACCTGGAGCTCACGCGGCGTCAGCGGGTCGGCGGGCGCCGCCTCACCGCGGCGCGCCTGCTCCAGGTAGTCACGCACCAGCGCGACAAGCGCCTTGGGGTGCAGAAACGGCTCGCCGCGCATCGCCGCCCGGCAGGCCTCAACCAGGTCACGGTTGGCGGCGGATTTGAGCACGTAGCCCGAAGCCCCAGCGCGTAGCGCCTCAAAGAAGTACTGCTCGTTGTCATGCACGGAGAGGATCAGCACGCGCACATCGGAGCGGCGTCGCAGCTCAACCGTGGCCTGCAGCCCGGTCAGCCGCGGCATCGACACGTCCAGGATCGCCAGGTCCACGTCCCCGCGCAGCGCCCGCTCCACCGCCTCCATCCCGTCCTGTGCCTCGGCCACGACCTCAATGTCGGGCTCGCCGTCGAGCACCGCCCGCAGGCCGCTGCGCACCACCGCGTGGTCGTCAGCCAGCAGCACCCGGGTCTTCAGCGGCGTGGGCACGCGTTCTAGACCGGCACACTGAGCGTCACGTGCGTGCCGCCCTGCGGCCCGACGCTGACGTCAAGCCTTGCGTCTATCACCATCGCGCGCTCACGCATGCCCCGCAACCCCTGCTCCTCTGCATCAGGTGGAAGTCCGCGACCGTTGTCGGCGACCTCGAGCACCACGCAGCCGTCGACTGCTCTGAGCTCGACCGCGACCTCGCTCGCGTCCGAGTGGCGCAGCACGTTGGTTAGCGCCTCCTGGGCGACGCGGTAGATCACCAGCTCAACCTCCGGCGCAAGCTTCGGCACGCTCCAGTCAAGCCCCTTGCTGACCCGTAGACCGCGTTGACGGTCGATCCGGCCGCACATCGCGATCACCGCGTTGACGAGCCCCAGATCATCAAGCGCCTCGGGACGCAGCTCGCGCCCGATCCGGCGCACGTCCTTGAGGCTGCCCAGCGCCGTCTGCGAGATCTCCAGGAGCGCCTCACGCTGCCCGTCGGCCGTCTCCCCCGCGCCGCGCTCGGCGCGAAGCGCTATGGCCGTCAGCATCTGCCCAACCTCATCATGCAGCTCACGGGCTATGCGGGTGCGCTCACGTTCCTGTGCGGCCAGCTCCCGCAGGGCGCTCTCCCGGCGTTCGCGTTCAAGGCGTTCCAGCATGCGGTTGAGCGCCGAGGCGAGCCCGCGGACCTCCGTGCTCGCGCCTTCAAAGGATTCGGCGCGATCCCCCGGCCGCGTGAGATCGACCGACCGCATGGTCGAGGCCAGCCGCCGCAGCGGGCGAAAGGCGCGGCGCAGCAGCAGCAGGTCGAAGACCAGCATCAGCACGAGGCCGAGCGCCAGCACCACCAGCTCACTGGGCGTGGCGATCCTGTGCACGGTCACCGGCGTCCACGCTAGCGCCGCGAACGCGATCATGAAGACCGCCGCGTTCGCCGCGAACACCCGCCACTCAAGCGACAGGCGATCCATCAGGGGTCGGGCCAGTCAGCTCCGTCGTTGAGCGCCTGTTGCTCGATGCGATGAAGTGTTTCGTCGGTGATCCGCTCGGCCACCATCGCTTCCAGCGCACTCTTGATGTCCGGCGCCCATACGCGACGGTTGGTGGCGGGTTCGCGCAGCTCCGTCCAGTCGAGCTGAACCCGGGTCCGCGCCGGATCTGGTGCCTCCGACGGCAACTGCTCGGCGGAGCTGAAGAGAACGATGTCCGCCTCCCAGCCGTCGGGGCAGAGCTCATCCATCATCGCCCGGGCACGGAGCTCGGCGGTGGCGGCCAAGCGGAGTCGGCGGGTGCTGGCAGTGCGCAGGCGCAGCGTGCGGCGAGCACGTGGCACCACGTGTTCCAGCAGCGTCAGCAGCAGCAGACCGGCAACGGCCGCTACCCCCAGCGTCACGAGCACAGGCAGCAGGTTCGTCGGCGTCGGGCGGTACGCCCCGCTCTGATTCGCGAGCGCCAACATGCTGTAAAGCTACCTCGTCACGAGTCTTTGCGATACACAAGCTGCTAAATAGCCTCTGCCATCGTCTCTCTCTGATAAGTGGAGGCGCCATGCAAGCCAGGAGACGACTGTGAAGCCGTTCCCGAGCCCTGACGACGGCCACGAGCGTGAGGACCTGACGCTGGCGCCGATCGACCGCCGCACGCTGCTGAAGATCGCCGGCGCCGCCGGCCTGATCGCCCCCGGGCTCTCGTTGCTGCAGGGGTTCAGCGGCGCGGGTGCCGTCGCCCAGGCCGCCGGCGCCGTCACCGCGGCAACGCCGGCGACGGTGACGCTGGGCGGTGCTGATGTGCGACCGCCATCGATCCCGCTGGCGGTGCGCTCGCCCTACCTCTCAGCCTGGCTGCCCGCCACCACCCTGACCGGGACGACGCCGCAGTTCTGGGACGGCTCCGCGCGCGGCTTCGTCGGCCTGGTGCTGATCGACGGCAATCCCTATATCTGGGCTGGCGACCCGACGCTGACGGTCAACGGTACGGCGGTGCCGATGATGACCCCAACCTCGACCGAGGTGACCGCCACCCGCTCAATCTTCACCGCCACCGCAGGCAACGTGCAGCTGGTGGCGGAGTGGCTCTCCCCGGTCGAGCCCGGCAACCTTGAGCTGCAGTCGGCACCGCTCACGCTGCTGACCGTCTCGGTCAGCGCCACCGACGGGAGTTCCCACACGGTTCAGGTCTACGCCGACATCACCGGTGAGTGGGCCTCCTCCACTGAGAGCGCCGGAATCAACTGGCAGACCACCTCTGACAGCACCGGGCGCTACTGGACGGTGTCGCTCGACGCCCAATCCCAGCTGAGTGAGACCAGTCAGATGGCCGACTGGGGCCAGGTCATCTGGGCGGCGGCGGCGCCGGTGGCCGGTCAGTCGCTCACCTACCAGTCGGGCCCCTCGACGACCGTGCGCAACCAGTTCGCGGAGCACGGTGTGCTCGTGCCCGGCAACTCCGATTCAGGACCACGGGCGATCGACAGCAATCAACCGACCTTCGCCTTCGCGTTCAACTGCGGCTCGATCTCCGCCTCCGCCGCTTCCGCTTCCTCCGCAAGCCTCGTGATCGGCCACGTGCGCACACCACTGGTCGCGTACGGCACCAGCGCCACGCCGCTGCAGCCGCTCTGGTCCCAGTACTGGCCAGGGACAACCGGCTGGCAGCAGATGACCGCCGACTTCATCACCGGCGCCCCCTCCGCCCGCCAGCGCGCGATAGCGCTCGACCAGAAGATTGAAGGCGACGCGACCAGCGCCGCCGGATCGGGCTACGCCGCCGCCTGCGCGCTGGCGCTGCGCCAGTGCTACGGCGGTACGGAGCTCGCGATCGGTCCCGACGGCACTCCCTGGCTGATGGGCAAGGAGATCTCCTCCGACGGCGACACGAACACTGTTGACATCTTCGATCAGGCGTTCCTCGCCTGGCTCTACCTCGATCCGGACCTGATCCCGCTGGTGATGGCACCGATCCTCGACTGGTGCGCATCCGCGGCCTGGCAGGACGCCTCGGCATGGAGCGGGATCTCTCAGCCCTACTACTGCGTGCACGACCTGGGCGTTTACCCGAATCCCTCCGGACGCCCGCCGGGCACGGCGACCGGCGCCGGCGAGCAGATGCCGATCGAGGAGTCGGCCGGCATGCTGATCATGGCCGCCGCCTACGCGAACATGGTGGGCGCATCGGCGGCAAAGGCCTTCCTCAACAAATCGCAGTTGCTGTGGACTCAATGGGCCAACTACCTGCTGACGCAGGTTCCGGCTCCAGCCACGCAGCTCTGTACCGATGACTGGGCCCCGGGCTACTCCACCACCACGGGCTCCGTGAACCTCGCCATCAAGGCGATCATCGGGCTGGCGGCGGCAGCGCAGGTCGCGGAGATCATCGGCGACAGTGCGAACGCCATCACCTGGGCGAACGCCGCGACCAACAACGTCGGCCCGTGGGTCAGCCTCTCAACTGATTCCGCGGCGGGCGACCACCTGACCCTCGAGCAGGGCGCCACCGGAACCTGGTCCTGCCTCTACAACGCCTACTACCAGGCGGTGATCGGCCTCTCACTCGTACCTGAGCAGGTGACCTCCAACCAGGCGGCCTTCTATCTGAACCAGCTGAGCACCGCGAACCCACCGACCCCGTACGGAATGCCATTGCAGACCGGCGCGAACGACCTCAACAAGGCTGCCTGGCTCTTCTACCTGCCCTCCTGGCTCAGCGCTTACCCGATTGCCGCCGAGTTGATGAGCCGCAACGTCGCCTACATCAACGAGACCAGCTCACGGGTGCCCTACGGCGACCGCTACAACACCAGCACCGGCGTTGAGGTGAGCGGCATCGAAGCCCACCCGACGCTCGGCGCGGTCTTCGCGATCCTGGCCGCTGACGCAGCTCCTCTGGCCACCCTGCCGGCGGCGCCCGCTGCGACGTTGACGCCATCTCCATCGCTGTCTGTCACGGTTGCCGCCACACCCGCGCCCAAACCGAAGCTCACACTCACCGTCAGCGATGGCAGCCTGAAGCTCTCGGGCAAGGATGTGAGCATTCACGTCCGCAGCTCTGCAGCTGCCGCCTGCCGGGGTGAGCTCAAGCTCGTCTATACGCACGAGGTTATGCTCGCGCAGCGCAAGCGCAAGCGCGAGAGGACGGTGATCGGACACTCCGACTACTCGCTGAAGGCCGGCAGCTCCCGCACCGTGAAGATCAAGTTGAGCGCGGCCGCTCTCGAGCTGCTCGACAGCGCGAAGCACCACCAGCTGTCCGTGGTCCTGGACGTGACGGTGAAGGGCGGCAGGTCGGTGTCCAAACAGACGACCATCCACGCCCAAGGCTCACGAGCTAAATCCTCAGCGCTTCGCTGACTCTGCCCGTGACCACGCCGGCGCTCGACCTGAGGCCGTGCCGGGCGACCTTGGCGGAGCCGAGCGTGGCGCGCTCATGCTTGGGCGCACCAGGCCGTCGATCACCGCGTCAGCGGCGGGCCGCAGCAGCTGGGCGGCGTCCGGTCGGCGCTCAAGGCCAACGACCAGCGCCACACAGATCTCCGCTGCCTGGCGCGGGCGCATCGTGGTGATGCCGGCCTCGGAGAAGAGCTTGGTCAGCATCTTGGCGATTTCGGCGGTGAAGTCGGTGCAGATATCGCCGAACAGGCGCCCCTTCTCGTCCAACAGCTCGGCGGTGTGCGGTGAGTCGCTGAGCATCCCGAGCACCAGCGCCAGCTTGACGCCGAGCACGCCACGGATGCGCTGCTCGGGTGTGCCTTCGCCATCGGCCGCGGCTCGCGCCTCCTCCAGCGCGCCTTCATGCAAGCGGATCGCTAGACCGCGGAAGGCGTCGTCCTTGTTGCGCACGTACTGGTACACCGCGGCGCGCGACATGCCGGCAACGGCCGCGATGTCCTCCATCGTGGTCCGTCGCACGCCGTACTGGGTGAGGCACTCGTAGGTGGCCTCGAGCACCTCGCCCCGTCGGTCTCGGGTCATCGCTCCGGCATCTCCAGGATCTGACGGCTCAGCAACCCTGACCAGGCGGTCGGGTGTGAAATCTGACGTGATGACGTTCTCGACACAGAACGTCAGGTTATCAATCGCCAGGTTCTTGCCGTGCAGATCTTCAGGTAGCCGCATCCGGCGCTGCCCAGACGGACGCGGACATATGATCCGATAGCTATGGGCTTCCAGGTCCTACACGCCGAGGATGCGTTCTGGCGACCCTCCAACCAGATGGGCGTCGCGAACACGAATCTCGCCGACCAGCTCGGCGCGCAGACGCTCGGCGCACGGCTTTGGCGGCTCACGCCGGGTCAGGCGTCGACCCGCCATCGCCACCTGGCTCAGCACGAGCTGTACGTCGTACTCGAGGGCACCGGTCGTCTACGGGTCGACGGTGAGCTGCTCACCCTCTCCCCTCTCTCAGTGGTGCTGGTGGAGCCCGATGCTCTGCGCCAGGTCTTCAACGACACCGACGCCGATGCGCTCTGGCTGATCGTCGGTGCGCCGGTGGAGGCCGCCAACACGCTAGCGATGACGCCAGAGCTGATCCAGCAGCTCTATCCGGACGGTGCCAAGGCGCTGCCGCCTGAGCTGGAGTAGACACTCGCGCTTTCCGGCGCGTTAGGCTGCCAGTTGCTAACTTCAGGCGTCCACTGCGGCTGTGGTGGAACTGGTAGACACGCAGCGTTCAGGTCGCTGTGCTCGCAAGGGCGTGGGGGTTCGACTCCCTTCAGCCGCATTCACTCCCGTCTGCACGCAAGATCGGCCCCGCCGCCCAGGTGCGCCATTCACTACGATCTGGCCGGGAGGTGTGAGCGCGTGCGCGTTTGTGCGACGGCGACCCTGGTCGCGTTTCTGACGCTGGTCATATGTGGTAGCGCCTCGGCTGCGGGGTGGAGCGCCCACGGCAGCGCTGAGCAGGTGTACGTCACCGGGCTCGCACCGCACGCACAGGCTGCACTGCTCTCGGCGTCCGGCAAGCGCGTGGCGAGGCTGCGCGCCGACAAAGCCGGCGGCCTGCTCTTCACGAACGTCTCCCCGGGCAGTGGCTACCGTGTGCGAGCCGGAGCGCCCGGCACCGAGTCAGCGGCGATCACCGTGCACAGCGACGCGGCGGCGCCGTGGGATCCGCAGATCTACAAGCAGCGCATCACCAGCAACGGCTACCAATACCTCACCACGCGCGACGGTACCCAGCTGGCGATCTACGTACACCCGCCCTACAAGCCGGCGGGCCTGCCCTCATTGCCGGACGGACTTTCGCTACCGAGCTCCTACGCGAAGCCGCCCTACCCGACTCTGATCGAGTACTCGGGCTACGGCTACGCCGACCCGGCGGGCCCGGACAGCGGCATCGCGGTGCTCGCGAACCTGATGGGCTTCGCCGTGGTCGACGTCAACATGCGCGGCACCGGCTGCTCGGGCGGCGCCTTCAACTACTTTGAGCCGCTGCAGGACCTCGACGGCTATGACGTGGTCGAGACGATTGCGCACCAGCCGTGGGTGCTTGACCACAAGGTCGGGATGATGGGCATCTCCTACGGCGCCATCAGCCAGCTCTTCACCGCCCAGCTTGATCCGCCGGCGCTGGAGGCGATTTCACCGCTCTCCACGATCGACTCGACCCTGACGACGCTCTATGCCGGCGGGATCCTGAACACCGGCTTCGCCGTGCCGTGGTCAAGTCAGCGCCAGCAGAACGCCGAGCCTGCCGGCCCGGACGCCGGGCAGCCCTGGGCGTACAAGCGCATCCAAGAGGGCGATACGGCCTGCGCGCACAACCAGGTCCTGCACGGTGAGGCGCCGAGCTTCAGCAAGGAGATCAGCCAGAACGCGCACTACAACCCGTCGGTCGCCGATCCGCTTGACCCGATCACGTTCGTTCACAAGATCAAGGCCGCCGTGTTCATGGCATGCCAGTGGGAGGACGAGCAGACCGGCGGGCACTGTGCGGACCTGGCCCAGCACTTCACCGGCACCGAGCAGAAGTGGTTCACCTTCACCAACGGCGCCCACATCGACTCGCTCGACCCGGCGACGTTCAACCGCTGGTATGACTTCCTCTCGCTGTTCGTCGCACACCGCGCACCGATGACCAACTCCGGCATCGTGCAGATCGGTGCGCCGCTCTTCTACCTCGAGGGCTTCGGCATCAGCGACATGACGCTGCCGCCCGACCCGATCCAGCGGATTCCCACCTACAGGGCGGCGCGGAGCGCCTTTGAGAAGCTGCCGGAGATCCGCGTGCTCTTTGACAACGGCGCCGGCGCCTCCCCGACCGGGACGGTCACCGCGGGAGATCCGTATCCGGCGTTCGAGCGGTCGTTCTCACGCTTCCCGATCCCCGGGACCGTCGCCGACACCTGGTACTTCGGGGCTGGTGGCCAGCTGGCCTCCAGCCCCGACACGACCCCTGAGGTCGACCACTTCACCTGGAACCCGAAAGCGCTGCCGGCTGTGGACTATGCGTCGTCCGACACAGCGGCCGGCGGCCTCTGGGGCAACGCCGTCGATTGGAAGTGGAATTGGCAGCCGAACCCGACGGGGACCGCGATCTCGTACGTGAGCGCGCCGCTCACGCAGAACACGACCGTGATCGGCGGCGGTGCCGTGCATCTCTGGGTGCAGGCCAGCGCGCCGAGCGTCGACCTGCAGGCGACGGTCAGTGAGGTCCGCCCCGACGGGTTGGAGACGTTCGTGCAGAACGGCTGGGTGCGCGCCGACGAGCGCAAGCTCAACGCCGCGCAGAGCACGCTGCTCGAGCCGGTCCTCAGCCTGCGCGCCAAGGACGTGGAACCGCTGCCGAAGGACCGCTTCGTCGAGGTGGTGGTCCCGCTCTACTACGAGGGACACGTCTACCGAGCTGGCTCGCGGATCCGGGTGACGATCTCAGCGCCGGGCGGCACGCAGCCACTCTGGGCCTTCGCCGACACGAGCCCGAAGGGCACAGCGCAGGTTTCGGTCCGACTCTCAGCCAGCACGCCCTCCAGCCTGATCCTGCCTGTCGTACCGGGCGTGAGCGTGCCGACCGGTCTGCCGCCCTGCCAGAGCCTGCGCAACGAGCCATGCCGCACCTACGTGCCGCTCGTCAACGAGACGAGCAGCAGCTGACCGCCGCGCGACGATGAGCCCGACCGCGGCAGATCACCAGGGCGTGCTGGCCTTCGGTGACTCGATCACCAACGGCGGCGGCGAGCTGCAGTGGGGCGTCGCGCTGCAGTCCTGGGCGTTGTGGCTGGCGCGCGCGCTCGGTCTGCCGTTCACCAGCTACGCGGTTGACGGTGCTCGCGTCGGCGACGTCATCGGCCATCAGATCCCGGCCCACCAGCAACTGAATGCAGTCGCGCAGCCGCGCTACCAGCTCGGCTGCCTCTATATCGGCGTCAATGACGTGCGCTCGCCCGACTGGGACGCGGCCGGCTACGAGCGTGACTTCGCGCAGGCCCTGGCCTACCTGCACGGTCTCTGCGACCGCGTCCTGACGGTCACGATTCCGCTCGACCTCGGGCGTCCGCGCGCCGGCGCGCGCGTGAACGAAGCCAACGCCGTGATCGAGCGCCATGCGGCGCAGACCGGCTCGCTGATCCTTGACCTCTCAGACCTGCGTGGCCGTGAGGTGATGATGTTCGACCACGTCCACCCAACCGCGATGGGACAGATCGCGATCGCCACACGCGCGCTCAACGTACTCCAGGCCGACGGGCTGCCGGCAAGGATCGAGCCGCGAACGCTCGTGACGCCCGACGATACGGCCGGGGCGAGGCGCCGCGCCGCCCTGACCTACGGCTGGCGCTCGCTCGGGCAGGAGCTAAAGATCGGCCTCGCCGCGCGAATCAACCGCAGCTGAGGCGCCCCGCCGCCTCGGTCAGCTCGCGCAGCCTGCGGGCGCGCGAGCCGCAGGGCAGCTCTTCGAGCGCCCAGCGCCAGCTGCCCGAAGCGCGCCCGGGCGCGTTCATCCGCGCCTCGCTGCCCAGCCCGAGCACGTCCTGCGCCTGGATGATCGCCGTCCGGGCCTGTGACTTCAGCGTCAGCGCGATCAGCGCCCACGAGGTGTCGCGCTCGGCGATGCCCTGCGCCTGCAGCAGCGCGTCCACCTCCTCACGTCGCCCCCGGTCAAGCGACTCATACCAACCCCTCGCGGTGTCGTGGTCGTGCGTGCCGGTGTAGACGACACGGTGCTCGAGATGGTTCGCAAAGCGGTGCGGGCTCTCGCGGTCGTCCGGATCGAATCCGAACTGCAGCACGATCATCCCGGGCAGTCGCAGGCCGTCACGCAGCCGTTCCACGGCGGGCGTGATCACGCCGAGGTCCTCTGCCACGAGCGGCAGCGCCGGGCCGCCCGCGGCCGACGACTCCAAGCCCAGGGAGCGGGCGGCGAGCTCAAAGGGCGCTTTGCCGGGCCCACGGTGCCAACGCCCCTTGGCGGCGGTGCGCGCGCCGGCCGGAACCTCCCAGAAGGCGACGAAGCCACGGAAGTGGTCAAGCCGCGCGAGGTCGAAAAGTCTCGTGGTGCGAGCCAGCCGCTGCACCCACCAGCGGTAGCCGCTGCGCTGCAGCGCCGGCCAGTCGTAGAGCGGATTGCCCCACAGCTGACCGGTCGAGGAGAACGCGTCCGGCGGCACCCCGGCCTGGACACCGTCGAGGAAGATCTCCGGGTGTGAGCGGTGGTCGGCTCCACCGGGCGAGACGTAGATCGCGACGTCCCCGTAGAGCCGCACGTGACGCTCGGCGGCGTAGTGACGCAGCGCGCGCCATTCGCGGTCAAAGCGCACCTGATCCTCGACCGCGCCTGGCCCCGCGAAGCGCTCCCAGTCACCGATCCAGAACGCCTCCCGCTCGCGGAACGCCGAGATCTCGGCGCTTGAGACCGGCGTGCGGGCGCCCGACAGCAGGCCCGGCCAGGAGGCGAACGCAGATTGCGCCTTGTACGGGGAGTGGTAGCGATCGGGCGGTCCCAGCGGCAGCACCTGCCACCAGCTCTGCCCCGCCGCCGCCAGCCAGTCGACGAACCGGTAGGCGTCACGACCGAGCGTGTGGCTCGGCAACGAGGTGATGTGCAGCTGGATCCCGCTGGTCCGCTTGTGAAGATGCATGAAAGGTTGTTTACCCGACGCGGGCGTCGGGCTAGCCTCAGAGCGTGAGCCCGAAAGACAAGCCGCCGTCTCGCATCGTCATCCAGTCGCCCGAGCCGGTGGTGGACGGCGGACGCTACCCGACCAAGCGCTGCGTCGGTGACGTCGTTGACTTCTCAGTTGAGATCTTCCGCGACGGCCACGATCTGCTGCGGGCAGTCGTCCGCTACAAGGAGCCTGGCGCTCGCAAATGGCGGGAGACCGAGCTCGTTCGCACCGACGCGCACCTGGACGGCGTGCGCTGGTCGGGCAGCTTCGCGGTCGAGGAGCCCGGCATCTGGCTGTACGACGTTGAGGCCTGGACCGACCGCTTCGGGACCTGGCGGGAGGAGCTTGAGCGCAAGGTCGGCGCCGGACAGCCTGACCTCTCCGGTGAGCTCTCTGAGGGCGCACTGCTGCTGCGGGACATCGCTGACGCGGCCTCAAGGAAGTCGCGCAAGCTGATTGAGCGCGACCTCGCGACGCTCGCCGACGAGGAGCTCGAGCAGGAGCTGCGGTGTCAGGTCGCCCTGCGGGGCGACCTCTATGAGCTGGTGGAGCGCGAACAGCCCCGTGGCGATGCGAGCAAGCTCGAGGCGCCGCTCAAGCTCGAGGTCTCGCGGGAGCTGGCCTGCTTCGGCAGCTGGTATGAGATGTTCCCGCGCTCCTGGGGCGGCCTCGCGGGCGTGGCGGCGCAGCTTCCGGCGCTCGCCCAGCTCGGCTTCGACGTGATCTATCTGCCGCCGATCCACCCGATCGGCCACACCAACCGCAAGGGCCGCGACAACGCGCTCACCGCCGGCCGCGGCGATCCCGGCTCACCCTGGGCGATCGGAGACGAGAGCGGCGGACACGACGCCGTCCATCCGGACCTCGGCACCACCGACGATCTGCGGGCGCTGACCGCCGCCGCTCGCGCGCACGGTCTGGAGATTGCGCTGGACTTCGCGATCCAGTGCTCCGCCGACCACCCCTGGCTGACCGAGCACCCCGAGTGGTTTCACCACCGCCCAGACGGCACGCTGAAATACGCCGAGAACCCGCCCAAGAAGTACCAGGACATCTACAACGTGAACTGGGAGTCGCCGGAGTGGCGCAGCCTCTGGTACGCGCTGCTCGAGGTGGTCCTGCACTGGGTGGAGTGCGGCGTCACACTCTTCCGGGTCGACAACCCGCACACCAAGCCCTCGGCGTTCTGGGCGTGGCTGATCGAGCGCGTCCACCGCCGCAACCCCGACGTGCTGTTCCTGGCCGAGGCGTTCACCCGCCGCGCCATGATGCGGCACCTCGCGAAGATCGGCTTCAGCCAGTCGTACACGTACTTCACGTGGAAGAACTCCCGCTGGGAGCTGACCGAGTACGTCTCCGAGCTCGCGTACTCAGGTGAGCAGGAGTACTTCCGCCCCAACTTCTTCGTGAACACGCCGGACATCCTGCATGAGTACCTGCAGCACGGCGGGCGCCCGGCGTTCGAGGCGCGGCTCGTGCTCGCCGGCACGCTCAGCCCGAGCTACGGCATCTACTCGGGGTATGAGCAGTTCGAGAACGTCCCGCTGCGCGAGGGCTCCGAGGAGTATCTGCACTCCGAAAAGTACGAACTGCGTGAGCGAGCGCTTGACGGGCCGCTCCTGCCGCTGATCCGCACCCTCAATTTCGCCCGCCGGGCGCACCCGGCGCTGCAGCGGCTCTCGAACGTCACCTGGCTCGAGACCGAGAACCAGGCGGTGATCGCGTACGCGAAACAGCGCGGCGAAGATACGGTGCTGACCGTCGTGAACCTCGACCCGCGCAACACCCAGGAAGGGCTCACCACCATCCCCGCGCATCTGGGCCTGCCACCTGTGTTTACAGTCCATGACCTGCTGAGCGATGAACGCTTCAACTGGCGCAGCGGGCCCAACTACGTGCGGCTCGAGCCCGGCGTGCGCCAGGCGCACCTGCTGGCGGCGGAGCGCTCGTGACGCCCGACACCGACCTGGTGTCGGGCGGCGAGCCCGCCCCCTCGTTCGCGCAGACCAGCCAGTGGTTCGAGTCCGAGCCGCTCTGGTACAAGAGTGCGGTCTTCTACGAGATCCACATTCGCGGCTTCTATGACGACAACGGTGACGGCTCTGGCGACTTCCGCGGGCTCACGGAGAAGCTCGACTACCTGCAGTGGCTCGGGATCGACTGCATCTGGCTGCTGCCGTTCTACGAGTCACCGCTGAAGGACGGCGGCTATGACATCGCTGACTTTCTCAAGGTCCACCCCGACTACGGAACCGTTGAGGACGTGCGGCGGCTCGTTGAGGCCGCACATGCGCGCCGCATCCGCGTGATCGCCGACCTGGTCATGAACCACACCTCCAGCGAGCACCCCTGGTTCCAGGAGTCACGCTCGAGTCCTGAGAACCCCAAGCGCGACTGGTACGTGTGGTCCGACACGCCCGACCCCTATCGGGACGCACGGATCATCTTCATCGACACCGAGTCTTCCAACTGGACCTGGGATCCGGTCGCCGGCCAGTACTACTGGCACCGTTTCTTCTCCCACCAGCCTGACCTCAACTACGACAACCCCGAGGTTCAGACGGCGATGCTCGACGTGCTGCGCTTCTGGCTTGACCTCGGCTTCGACGGCTTCCGGCTGGACGCGGTCCCGTACCTATTCGAGCGTGAAGGCACGATCTGCGAGAACCTGCCCGAGACCCACGAGTACCTCAAGCGCGTACGGCGTGAAATCGAGAGCAGCTACGCGGATCGGGTGTTGCTGGCCGAGGCCAACCAGTGGCCGGAGGATGTCGTCGAGTACTTCGGCTCCGAGGGCGATGAGTGCCAGATGGCGTTCCACTTTCCGGTGATGCCGCGGATGTTCATGGCCGTGCGCCGTGAGGAGGCCGCGCCGATCTATGAGATCCTCGAGAACACCCCGGAGATCCCGGCTAACTGCCAGTGGGGCCTGTTCCTGCGCAACCACGACGAGCTCACGCTCGAGATGGTCACCGATGAGGAGCGGGACTACATGTACGCGGAGTACGCCAAGGATCCCCGTATGAAGCTCAACCTCGGCATCCGCCGGAGGCTGGCGCCGCTGCTCGACAACAGCCGCGACGACATTGAGCTGATGACGGCGATCCAATTCTCCTTGCCCGGCTCCCCCGTCCTGTATTACGGTGACGAGATTGCCATGGGCGACAACGTGTTCCTCGGTGACCGTGACGGGGTCCGCACGCCAATGCAGTGGACGCCCGACCGCAACGGAGGCTTCTCACGCGCTGACTTTGCCCAGCTCTACGCGCCGCCGCTGATGGACCCGGTCTACGGGTACCAGGCCGTCAACGTCGAGGCGCAGCTGCGCACCTCCAGCTCACTGCTGCGCTGGATGCACCGCTTCATCGCGCTACGCAAGGAACATCCGGTCTTCGGCTTCGGCACATACGAGCCGATCCGCTCATCGAACCGCAGGATCTTTGCGCTGATCCGGCGCTTTGAGGATGACCTCGTGCTGTGCGTCCACAACCTGGCGCGAACCGCACAGGCGGTGGAGCTCGATCTCAGCCCCTTCCAGGGTCGTCACCCGGTGGAGATGTTCGGCCGTACGCGCTTCCCACGCCTCGGCGAGCTGCCATACCTGCTTACCTTCGCGCCTCGAGGGTTCTACTGGTTTGAACTCGTCGCCGAGGATACGGAGGGGACCGATGCCTGAGCAGACTGGAGGGGTGCGAGATATCGCGCCGCTCCTGGCGTGCGAATCTCTGCGCGGGTGGATGGCCAAGCAGCGCTGGTACGCGGCCAAGTCGCGCGGAATCAGCGCCATCGAGCTGGTTGAGAGCACTCCGCTATGCGACGACCTTTACCTCGCACTTGTGCAGGCGCGGCTGGCGACCGGTGCGCACGAGGTGTATCAGCTGCTGCTGATCACCCAGGACCCCGGCTCAGAGCGGGATCGAGCGCAGGACCCGATCGCGCGCACTCCCGAGCTCGAGGCGTTTGACGCGCTGAGCGAGCCGCGGCACGTGCTTGAGCTGCTGCGGCTGATGCTCTCGGACGATGAGCTTCGTACTGATCAGGGCTGCTTTGCCTTCCGCCACGTTGAGGGCGCCTACCACCCCGCAGAGGACGCGAATGTGCGCTCGATGGGTGCTGAGCAGTCGAACTCCTCGTTCATTATCGATGACCGTGTTGCGTTGAAGCTGGTCCGCAGGGTCGAATCCGGGATCAGCCCCGAGCTCGAGCTGCTTCGCTTCCTGACCGCACGCGGCTTCAAGCACATCGCGCCACTGCAGGGCTGGTACGAGTATGAGGGCAGCTCACTGGCTTCGACGCTCGGCATCGCACAGGAGTTCGTGCCCGACGGCAGAGACGGATGGGAGCTGGCGCTCGAGGAGATCATCTCTGATCCCCAGGGGCTACTGGAAAGGATTCACCGCCTCGGCATGGTCACCGGTCAGATGCACACGGCGCTCGCATCCGACGCCGGCGATCCGGCGTTCTCACCACAGGATCCGAGCACAGAGGCGCTGGCGCTGCTGACCGCATCGATCGACGAGGAGATCGAGCGGATGTTCCTGCGACTGCCCGATACCGAGGTTGTGGCCCCGATCTACGGCTGCGGCGAGGATGTTCGCGCGAAGCTCGCGATGCGGGCGCAGATCAGCGCCGGCGGCAAGCAGATCCGGATCCACGGGGACTATCACCTCGGGCAGACGCTCGCGACGCCTCGCGGCTGGGTGATCCTCGACTTCGAAGGCGAGCCCGCACGGTCGCTGCCGGAGCGCCGCCAGAAGCGTTCACCGCTGAAGGATGTGGCAGGAATGCTGCGCTCGTTCGCCTATGTGACCTCCGCGGTGGAGCTGCAGCGTGGCCAGCAGGCCCCCGAAGGCTTCGAGGAGCAGATGCGCGAGCAGTTCCTCAACGGCTACCTCGCCGAGGTCGATCTGGCACTGATGCCGGGCGGCCGCCCCGCGATCATGAACATCCTCTCGATCTTCGAGTTGGAGAAGGCGGTCTATGAGCTCCAATACGAGCTGAACAACCGCCCGGATTGGGTAGCCATCCCTGTATCGGGCATTCGCCGGCTGCTCGAAGCAGCGTGAGCACGACCAACCCCGACGGAGCCGTGACCGTGACCAAGGACCCGTACGCCTTCACGCCGACGCTCGGCGAACTGGACCTTCATCTGATCGCCGAGGGCCACCACGAGCGCATCTATGAGCTGCTCGGGGCGCACCCGCGCGAGCACGAGGGCACCGCCGGCACCGCCTTCGCCGTGTGGGCCCCGTCAGCCCGGGCGGTCAGCGTCGTCGGCGACTTCAACGGCTGGGACGGGCGCCTCAACGCGATGAGATCGCTCGGGTCGAGCGGGATCTGGGAGCTCTTCCTGCCCGCCGTCGGTGAGGGCGCCCGCTACAAGTTCGAGATCCTCGGAGCCGACGGCGGCCTGCGGCTCAAGGCCGACCCCTACGCGTTCGAGGCGGAGATCCCGCCGAACACCGCCTCAATCGTCAGCGCAAGCCACCACAACTGGAGTGACGGCGAGCTTGACTACCAGGAGGACCGGCGCCAGACGCAGCCGTTTGACCGTCCGGTCTCGATCTATGAGGTTCACCTGGGATCGTGGCGCCGCGACCCACACGAACCGGGAGAGCCGCTCAGCTACCGGGAGCTAGCTGATGAGCTCTCCGTCTACGTCAAGGAGATGGGCTTCACCCACATCGAGCTGCTGCCCGTGATGCACCATCCGTTCTCCGGCTCCTGGGGTTACCAGGTCACCGGCTACTACGCCCCGTCGCCCGTGTTCGGCTCTCCTGATGACCTGCGCCGCTTCGTCCAGCGCATGCACGAGCACGGGGTCGGCGTGATCCTCGACTGGGTCCCGGCGCACTTTCCGCGCGATGATTTCGGGCTCGCCAGGTTTGACGGGACAGCACTCTACGAGCACGCTGATCCCCGCCGCGGCGCCCATCCGGACTGGGGAACGCTGGTCTTCAACTTCGCCCGGCACGAGGTCCGCAACTTCCTGATAGCCAACGCGCTCTTCTGGCTGCGCGAGTACCACGCCGACGGGATCCGGGTCGACGCGGTCGCCTCGATGCTCTACCTCGACTACTCGCGCGATGAAGGCGAGTGGATCCCCAACGAGTTCGGTGGACGGGAGGACCTTGACGCGGTCGCCTTCCTGAAGGAGCTGAACACGCTCGTGCACGGCCGCGAGCCCGGCGTCATCTCAGCCGCCGAGGAGTCGACGGCGTGGCCGGGTGTTTCGCGCCCCACCTACATCGGCGGCCTTGGCTTCGGCTTCAAGTGGAACATGGGCTGGATGCATGACTCGCTCGCTTACTTCGAGCTCGACCCGATCTTCCGCCGCTACCACCACCACGACCTGACCTTCAGCCTCGTCTACGCGTTCAGCGAGAACTTCATCCTGCCGCTCTCCCACGACGAGGTGGTCCACGGCAAGGGCAGCCTCTACGCGAAGATGGCGGGCGACCACTGGCAGAAGCTCGCGAACCTGCGCACGCTCTACGCCTACATGTGGGCCCACCCCGGCAAGAACCTGCTGTTCATGGGCCAGGAGTTCGCCCAGATCGGGGAGTGGTCGCACGAGCGCTCACTCGACTGGCACCTCTTGGAGCATCCCGACCACGCCGGCATCCAGTCATTCGTACGTGAGCTCAACCGCGTCTACCGCGAGGAGCCCGCGCTCTGGGAGGTCGACTCGGAGCCGGCCGGCTTCTTCTGGCTCGAGTCAAACGACGCCGACAACAACGTGCTCGCCTTTGCCCGCACCACGAAGCATGGCGAGCGCGTGATCGCCTGCGTAATGAACCTCTCGCCGATGCCACGCGAGATGTACCGGGTCGGACTGCCTCATGCGGGCCGCTGGCGTGAGGCGTTGAACAGCGACTCCGAGCTCTATGGAGGCGCCAACGTCGGGAACCTCGGCAGCATCGAGACCGACCCACTGCCGTGGGGCGGCCAACCGGTGTCGGCGGCGTTGACACTGCCGCCGCTCGGCACACTCTGGCTAGTGCCGGACGGATGAGCGCTGATCGGGCCTGGGTGTCCCGGTTCCCCTGGGAGCGTTCCCTCGGCGCCCGCCCCCTCGGCAACGACCTGACTGAGTTCCGCGTCTGGGCTCCCAACGCCGGGCAACTGGCCCTGCGCCTGGGCGAGACGGACTTCCCAATCGATGCCGAGGGCTACGGGGTGTTCAGTACCGTGCAGAGCGCTGCGCAGGGAACCGATTACTGGTTCGTGGTCGACGGCACGGCGGTTCCAGACCCCGCTTCGCGCTGGCAGCCGCACGGCCTGAGAGGACCGTCACGCGTCTTCGAGCCGTCAACACCGCCGCCGCTGGGACTCGCTGAGCGCGTGCCGCTCGATCAGCTGGTGATCCTCGAGCTTCACATCGGCACCTTCTCGCAAGAGGGCACGTTCCTGGGGGCGATCCCGCACCTGGATGAACTCGCGCGGCTCGGCGTCAGCGCGATCGAAGTGATGCCGGTAGCCGAGTTCCCCGGCGCGCGAGGTTGGGGGTACGACGGCGTGTACATCTCGGCGGCGCACTCCTCTTACGGTGGCCCCGCGGATCTCATAGAGCTCGTGGATGCCGCGCACAGGCGCGGCATCGCGGTGATCCTGGACGTCGTCTACAACCACGTCGGCGTCTCCGGTGTCGATGCGCTCAACGCATTCGGACCGTACTTCGCCGGCAAGTACGGGACGCCCTGGGGCAAGGCTATGAACTACGACGACGAAGGCTGCGACGCGGTGCGCGAATGGGTGCTGCAGTCGGCCGAAGGCTGGATCCGGGAGTACGGGATGGACGGGCTGCGCCTGGACGCGATCCACGCGATCCACGACTCGAGTCCGGAGCACATCGTCGCCGCGGTCACGCGCCGTGTGCACGAAGCCAATCAGGACGCGATCGTGATCGTTGAGAGCGGGCTCAACGACCCGGCCGTAGTCCGCCCGCCGGCGGTCGGCGGTTGGGGAGCGGACGCCGTTTGGGCAGATGACTTCCACCACGCCCTGCGCACCCTGGTGACTGAGGAGCGCGACGGCTACTACGCGGAGTTCGGCCGTGTCGAGCTGCTTGCCAAGGCCTTTCATCGACCGCACGTGCACGACGGGAACTACTCGAGCTTCCGTGAGCGACGTTTCGGCGCCCCGGCGCAGGACGTCGAGCCCGAGCGTTTCGTGGTCTTCGACCAAGACCACGACCAGGTGGGTAACCGTGCGTTCGGGGACCGCATGCCGCCGCCGGCACGCCCGCTCGCAGCCTTCCTGACCCTGCTCTCCCCCTTCACCCCGATGCTGTTCATGGGTGAGGAGTACGGCGAGCGCGCCCCGTTCCAGTACTTCTGCGACCACATCGACCCAAAGCTCGCCGAGGCGACCCGCAAGGGTCGCCGGGAGGAGTTCGCGGCGTTCGCGTCATTCGGTGAGGAGATCCCCGACCCCCAGGCGCTTGAAACCTTCGAGCGTTCGAAGCTGACGCGCGTTCGTGACCAGGAACTCGCGCACCTCTACGCCCGCCTGATCGCGCTCCGTGCTGAGCTGCCTGCGGGAGACGCCGACGTCATCAGCTTCGACGAGGGTGAACGCTGGCTGCGGGTCCGCCGCGGCTCCTACGAGCTGCTTGCATCTTTCGCGGATGAGCCAAGATCGTTCAAGATCGCATCCGGGGCGGAGCTGCTGCTCGCCACACACCCCCTGGGATACGACGCTGATGGCCGGATCGAGCTGCCGGCCCTCTCCGGCGGGTTGCTTCAGATTGCAGCCTTGTGACAGGCTATCGCTCGCATGAGTCTTGAAACATGGCCAGGACGGCCATTCCCGTTGGGCGCGTGCTGGGACGGCAGCGGCACCAATTTCTCCATCTTCTCCGAGCACGCCGAGCGCGTGCAGCTATGCCTCTTTGATGAGGACGGGGAAGAGACGGGCGTCGAGATGCCGGGTCGGCGGGCGCTGAACTGGCACGTATACATCCCCGGGATCGGCCCCGGACAGCGCTACGGCTTCCGTGTGTTCGGTCCGTTCGCTCCTCATGAGGGGCACCGTTTCAACCCGGCCAAGCTGCTGATCGACCCCTACGCCAAGTCAATCGAGGGCGTCGTCGACTGGGCGCACGACGCGAACGTGCTGCCCTACGTGCCGAACGGGACGCAAGATGCCGACCTTGAGATAGACGATGAGGACGACGCGGCGGCGGTCCCGAAGTCGATCGTCATCGACGACGCGTTCGACTGGGAGGACGACACGCCCCCCAACGTTCTGCTCGCCGACACCGTCATCTACGAGACCCACGTGAAAGGCTTTACCGCAAGCCACCCCGATGTCCGTGAGGACCTCCGTGGCACCTACGCCGGCCTCGCCTCTGAACCGGCGATCGCCTACCTGAAGGATCTGGGCATCACCGCCGTCGAGCTGCTGCCCGTGCACCACAACTCGAGCGAGTCGTTCCTCGCCGAGCGCGGGCTCTCGAACTACTGGGGCTACAGCACGATCGGCTACCTGGCCCCGCACTCCGAGTACGCGGCCACTGGCCGCGCCGGAGAGCAGGTGACCGAGCTCAAGGGCATGGTCAAAGCCCTGCACCGGGAGGGCATCGAGGTGATCCTCGACGTGGTCTACAACCATACGGCGGAGGGCAACCACCTCGGCCCGATGCTGTCGTTCAAGGGCGTCGACAACGCGGCCTACTACCGGCTCTCCGCGCAAGACCCCCGCTACTACGTCGACTTCACCGGCACTGGAAACTCCCTGAATCCGGTCCACCCGAGTGTCCTGCGCATGATCATGGACTCGCTGCGCTACTGGGTCGTGCAGTTCCACGTGGACGGCTTTCGCTTCGATCTGGCGTCAGCGCTTGCCCGAGAGTTCTTTGAGGTGGACCGGCTCTCGGCCTTCTTCGACGTGATCCACCAGGACCCGGTGCTCTCGCAGGTGAAGCTGATCGCCGAGCCGTGGGACGTCGGCCCCGGTGGCTATCAGGTGGGGAACTTCCCGATCCTCTGGTCGGAGTGGAACGGCATCTACCGCGACTCGATACGCGACTTCTGGCGCCAGAAGTGCAAACGTGGTGAGTTTGCTCTGCGCCTCTCCGGCTCCTCCGACCTCTATCAGGCCGACGGGCGCGAGCCGTTCGCCTCGATCAACTTCATCACCGCCCACGACGGCTTCACGATGCGCGACCTGGTCTCCTACAACGAAAAGCATAACGAAGCCAACCTCGAGGAGAACAAGGACGGCACCGACGACAACCGCTCTTGGAACGGCGGCGTTGAAGGCGAGACCGACGACCCTGAGATTCTGGAGTTGCGAGGCCGGCGCCATCGCAGCCTGCTGGCGACTCTGCTGCTCTCTCAGGGCACTCCGATGCTGCTGGGAGGCGACGAGATCGGCCGCACGCAGAACGGCAACAACAACGCCTGGTGCCAGGACGATCAGATCTCCTGGTACGACTGGGAGAACGCCGACGAGGAGCTGCGAGCCTTCACCCGCCGGCTGATCAAGCTGCGCCGTGAACATCCGGTCTTCAGGCGCGAGAGTTTCCTGATCGGCAGCGAGGAGGGCGAGACCGACCGGCTGCCGGACGCCTGGTGGTTCCGCTCGGACGGGCGCAAGATGACCAAATCTGACTGGGAGGACGGTGAGCCGGTCCTGGGCCTCTTCCTCAACGGCGACGAGATCCCGAACCCCGGTCCACACGGTGAGCGGATCCGCGACGACTCGTTCCTGCTGCTCTTCAACGCCCACTGTGAGGCGCGCACGATCATGCTCCCGCGCCAGCACTTCGGCTCCAGCTGGACGCTTGAGCTCGCCACAGCCGAACCGGACGCGCAGCCTGGCAGCTCCACCCACGCCCCCCGTGAGGCGCTGACCTTGCCTGACCATTCGATGGTCGTGCTCAAACGTGCCGACGCCGCGCGGTGATTTAGCGGAGCGCGGGTAGCGGGGTCCTATGGCAGAGCTCCGCGCGACCTATCGTCTGCAGCTGACGTCGGACTTCGGCTTCGCCGCGGCCCGGGAGCTGCTCCCTTACCTGCGCGATCTCGGGATCTCGCACCTTTACCTCTCGCCGTCATTCCAGGCCCGCGAGGGCTCAACCCACGGCTACGACGTGATCGACCCGAGCCGCCTGTCAGAGGCGCTGGGCGGCATGGCTGAGTTCGAGCGACTGGCCGCCGACGCCGCAGCCGCCGGCATGGGCATCGTGCTCGACGTGGTGCCCAACCACATGGCGACCGACGACGGCAACCGCTTTTGGGCCGATCCCAAGCTGCGTGAGCAGTTCTTCGACGTGGACCCCTTCACCGGCCGGCACCGTCGCTTCTTCGACATCGATGAGCTGGCGTCGGTCCGCCAGGAGGACCCGCAGGTCTTCGCCGCAACCACGAGTTTCGTGCTCTCACTCGTCCGCGACGGCCTCGTCGATGGCCTGCGCGTGGACCACCCCGACGGGCTGGCCGACCCGGGCGCCTACCTCCGCGGCCTGCGTGGCAGCGGCGCCAACCACGTCTGGGTGGAGAAGATCCTCGGTCCCGGCGAGCACCTGCGTGAGTGGGCCGTCTCGGGCACGGTCGGCTACGAGTTTCTGAATGACGTCGCGGCGCTCTTCGTCGACCCGGCCGGCGAGGCGAGTTTGACGGCGCTGTGGGCGCAGGTAAGCGGTGACAGCCGCAGCTTCGGGGACGTCGCCCACGAGGCGAAGCTCGAGCAGGCCACCGGCACCTTCCGGCCTGAGCTCGAGCGCTTGGCACGCACGCTCGGGTTGGACGCTGACGCCGAGACAGCAGCCGCCCCGCTGGGTGGCCTTGATCAGCTGGCGCGAGCGCTCGCATCGCTGCCGATCTACCGAACCTACATAGATCCCGAGGCCGGCCAGGTCGATCCGGCCGACCGCTCGGCGATCGCCACGGCAAAGATGGGTGCCGAGATCGCCCAGCGGCTGCTGCTCGAGCGGGGCACGCCGCTTGAGTTCGTCACGCGCTTTCAGCAGACGACGCCGGCGATCATGGCCAAGGGGGTCGAGGACACCGCCTTCTACCGCTACTGCCGGCTGCTCGCGCTCTGTGACGTCGGCGGTGATCCCTCGCGCTTCGGGATTGACGTCGACCGCTTCCACGCCGGTAACTGGGAGCGCGCTGAGCGCTTCCCGGAGAACCTCCTGACGACGATGACTCACGACGCCAAGCGCTCGGCCGACGTCCGTGCGCGCATCGGTGCGCTGGCCTCGCTGCCCGGTGAGACCGAGAGCGCGTGGCAGCGGTTCGCCGAGCTGACCGGGCCGTGGTGTTCGGGCGGCGCTCCTGACGACACAGAGCGGTATTTCGTCTTCCAGACGCTGATCGGCACCTGGCCGATCAAGGCCGAGCGGCTCAAGCAGTACATGGAGAAGGCGATGCGCGAGGCCAAGCGCAACACCAGCTGGGTTGAGCGGGACGAGCGCTGGGAGAACGCCGTGAAGGGATTCTGCGGGCGGCTGATCGACGACGACTGGTTTGGTGTTGAGTTCGGGCAGCTCATCGAGACGGTCGCCTCGCTTGGGCGGCGCTCGGCGCTCGGGCAGCTCGCTCTGAAGCTCACAGCGCCTGGGATCCCGGACATCTACCAGGGAGATGAGCTCGAGTACCGTGCGCTGGTCGACCCCGACAACCGCCGCCCGGTCGACTGGGCCGCCCGCCGGTCGCTGCTCGATGAGCTGCGCGGCGGCGGTGATCTGGACGCCTCGACCGTGAAGCTTGAGCTGATCGTGAAACTGCTGGCGCTGCGGGCCGCTCGTCCTGAGGCGTTCGCCGGCGGGTATGACCCGCTCGACGCCGGCCCGGCCGGCTGTGCCTTCATCCGCGGTGGCACGGTCATGACGGTGGTTGAGCTGCCGCGAGTTGGGTTTGCGGGGACCGCGGCGCTGCGCGACGCCCCCGGCGGCCAGTGGCGCGACGTGATGACCGGCGCTGAACGCTCGTTCGCCGCCGGCGAGCGGTTGTCGAGCGTGGTCGGTCCGCACGGCTTCGCCGTCTACGAGCGCATCTAGTAGCCCGTTCAGCCCATTTACCACCGCGCGACCCCCCGCGAGTCGGACTTTGTGAATTTGCTTCCGGACGTCGGAAGCGAATTCACAAAGTCCGGCGGGGCTTCGCCGATTTGGGTCTTCCGCACGCCTTCACGGTAGGGTCGGCGGTATGCGTGTTCTCATGATCTCCTGGGAGTACCCGCCGGTGATTGAGGGCGGGCTCGGGCGTCACGTCCGCAAGCTCTCCGAGCAGCTCGCCGACGATCGTGTGGAGGTCCACGTGCTGACTCGCGGCGGTGGTCAGCTCCCACTCCAGGAGGTTCGCCACGGCGTGACCGTTCACCGTGTCCGCGAACCGCCGTTTCCACGGGATGTCGATCGGTTCCTGCTCTGGGTGCAGAACATGAACGACGATATGGCCGCGCTCGGGCTGGAACTGGCGGCGCGAACACGCTTCGATCTGGTCCACTCGCACGATTGGCTCGTCGCCGACTCTGGCCGCCGCATCAGCCGCGAGATGGATCTGCCCTGGCTGGTCACGGTCCATGCCACCGAGTACGGGCGCCATCAGGGCTGGGTCGAGAAGCCGCCGCAGTCCGGGATCCACGCGCTGGAGGGGCAGATGGCGAAAGACGCTGACTCGCTGATCACCTGCTCGCAGTACATGCGCGGCCACATTGGCCGTGTCTTCGGGGTGCAGCGCTCGAAGGTCACCGTAATCCCGAACGGCGTGGATCGCGCTGAGCTCGAGCCCATCGTGACCGACACCAATGAGATCCGGTTGCGCTTCGCCGCGCGGGATGAGCTGCTCGTGCTGCTCGTCGGCCGCCTCGTCTACGAGAAGGGCTTCCATCTGGCGCTGGACGCGCTGGCCCCGGTGATACACCGGCGCGGCAACATCCGCTTTGTCGTCGCAGGCACCGGCAGCGCCGAGGAGCAGCTCAAGCGGCAGGCGGAGAGCCTGCGCCTTGGCCGCTGCGGCACCTTCCTGGGCTGGGTGGGCGATGACATGCTGCACTCGCTCTACCGCGCGGCGGACCTCTGCATCGTGCCGTCGATCTATGAGCCGTTCGGGATCGTCGCGCTCGAAGCGATGGCCTCCGGCTGCCTCTGCATCGTCGCCGACACCGGCGGCCTGCGTGAGGTGGTGCCGGGCGACGAGACCGTCGGCCTGCGCTTCCCCGCCCGCGACGCTGACGCGCTCCGGGTCCTGCTGGAGCGCGTGCTCGAGGACGACAACGAGCGCCTGCGCCTGGTCGCCGAGGCCCGAGAGCATGTGCTCGCCTTTGACTGGGCGCAGGTAGCCCGGCAGACGCGATCTGTCTATGACAGCCTGGCCCCGCAGCCTGCGCTCAGCGACAGCCGCTAGACGAGGCACGCCAGGCCGGGCTGCTGCATCGCCTCAAACCGGTCACGACAGGGTCCCCAGGGCGTCATCGTTCGCGCGTCGAGGCGTCCGAGGCAAGACGCGCTCCTGGGTCGATCCGCTCAGCAGGTGCGTATACGATTACGCGAATGGGCGTGGTCTGCGTTCGGGGACCGATTCGCAAGCTCGCAGGAGGCCGTGCGGAGCACGAGCTTGCGGGCTCGACGGTGATCGAGCTCCTCCAGGCGCTGGAGCTCGATCACCCGGACCTGCGCGGCTGGATCATCGACGAGCGCGGCGTGATCCGCCGCCATATAAATGTGTTTGTCAACGGCGAGCGTGGCCGCGAGGCGACCGCGGTGCGCTCCGGAGACCGCGTTGAAGTGGTACCGGCGATAACTGGGGGCTGAGAATTGACTGAGCTGGTCGTTGGCACGAAGAAGGGTCTGTTCCTCCTTGAAGGCGAGCCAGATTCCGGTTTTGAGATCAGGGTGCGTGCGTTTCCTGGCGAGCCGGTTGACTTCGCGATGCGCGATAGCCGTAACGGACGGCTGTTCGCAACCGTAACCTCGCCGTTCTACGGCCCCAAGATCTTCTACAACGACGGCGATCCCGGCGGGGAGTGGAACCAGGCCCACGGTGTCGCTGTGCCCGAGGGTGGAAACCAGGCGCTCGAGCGGATTTGGGTCATCGCCTGCGGTGAGGGGGACGGTACTTTGTACGCGGGCGGGGATCCCGGAGTGCTGTTCGAGAGTCACGACGGAGGGGCTAGCTGGGAGATCAACGCCGGCCTGTGGGAGCAGCCTTCACGTCCGCGCTGGCAGCCCGGAGGCGGCGGGCTTTGTCTGCACTCGATCTGCACCTGGCCGGGAGATCCCGACAAGCTGGCAGTTGCCGTTTCCGCCGCCGGGATCTGGCTGACCGAGGATCGCGGCCGGACCTGGCGGCGGGGAAACGAGGGGCTCAACCCGCGCTACCTGCCCGAGGAGGCCCTCGCGGATCAGAATGCGGGCCGCTGCGTGCACCACGTCGAGCGCGCCCCGAGACGGCCCGACCGGATGTTCATGCAGTTCCACGGCGGCGTCTATCGCTCCGACGACGCTGGTGAAAGCTGGACCGACATCGGCGGCGGCGGGCTTCCGTCTGACTTCGGCTTCCCGCTGATGGTCGATCCAGCCGATCCTGACAGCGCCTTCTTGATCCCGCTCGTCGCCGACACCGATCGCGTCACGCCCGACGGCCGAGTGCGCGTCTACGCGACCCGCGACGCGGGCTCCACCTGGGAGGCTCACGGAGACGGGCTGCCGGCCGAGCACGCCTACCTGACCGTGTTGCGACAGGCGTTCACCCGTGCCGATCAGGGCGAGCGACTCCAGCTCTACTTCGGCGCCACTTCCGGTGACCTCTTCGGCTCAAGCAACGCCGGTGCCGCGTGGACAACGGTCGCGACACGCCTACCACCTGTGTACTCGGTGGTCGCGACCTGACGAGCTACCCGAGCACCCGCTCGCACCCATGAAATCTCACAACGTGGCGGCGTTCCACTGCTCAATCACGCGGTAGCTGTGCTCGTGGCCGAGTTTGGAGATCGTCGCCGTGCCGAGCAGGAGACGCTCGCCGCGGCCGGCTCCCAGATCGATCCAGCGTGCCCCCAGCACCCGCAGCACGTGCCCGTGCGCAAACGCGATCGTGTCCGTCGGGGTCTGCGCACCTGCGGTTGTTGCCGCGGCGGCGCCCGCTGCGCCGCCGACCGCCAGATCGATCGCGCGATCAACCCGCGCCGCCACATCCGCGGGCGACTCACCGCCGGGGCAGCCATCGCGCCAGAGGTTCCAGCTAGGGTTCTGCTCAAGGACCTGGGCGGTCGTCAGACCCTCATAGTCACCGTAATTCCACTCAGTGAGGTCCGGGCAGATCTCCATCTGGTCCGCGAACCCGGCCAGCTCACAGGTCTCGCGCGCCCGCGCCAGCGGGCTGCACAGCACTCGAGCGAACTGCTTGCCGGCAAAGATCCGCCGCATCTCCCTGGCGCGCTCACGTCCCTTGGGCAACAGCGTCAGGTCGGTGTAGCTCGTGTGACGACCGTTCTCACTCCACTCCGTGGCACCGTGGCGCACGACAACCAGGGCAGGCTCGGTCATCGCGCCGCTCCGGTGGCCGCGGCCGCCTCAAACTCCTGCGTGGCCAGCAGCCCGGCGCCCAGCACCCCGGCCGTCGCGCCCCACCGCGCGAAACGCACGTTCGCACGGCCGCGCAAACCCGGGTGCGTGTAGCCGGCAGCGATCTCACGCGCCGGCTCGATCAGCAGGTCGCCAGCGGCTATCGCGCCACCACCGATCACGACCTCGTCGGGATCGAAGGTGTTGATCGCGTTGGCGATGCCAACACCCAGCGCATGCGCCCAGCAGCGGACCACCCTGCCCGCCACCTCGTCACCATCACGGGCGGCGTCGACCGCATCGGCGCCGCGAACCGTCTTTCCGGCGGCCGCGAGCTGCCCGAGCGCGGAGCCGGGATTCGCCGCAGCAGCCGCCGCAGCTGCGTGGTCTATCGCATGGCCGGCTGACAGCGCCTCCAGCGATCCCGGCTGCGGGAAGTGGGCGCTCGGGACGGGCACATCCTGACCGATCGTCAGTCCGATCAGGGTCATACCGAACTCACCGGCACCGCCACTGCCGCCACGGAAGATCCGGCCGCCGATCACGATGCCGCCACCGATTCCGGTCCCGACCGTGATCATCACGAGGTTGCGCGAGACGAGCTTGAGGTCGTGATCGTGTGCCTCCGCCAGCGCGGCCACGGTCGCATCGTTGTCGACATAGATCGGCACACCGAGCCGGTCACCCAGCACCTTGCGCAGAGCGATGCCCGCCAGCGGAATGTTGGTCGAGGCGGCGACCTCACCGGTCTGGAAGCGGACGATCGACGGCACGCCGATGCCGACGGCGTCGTACGACTCTCCGCCGGCGGCATCCGCAGCCAGCTCTACAAACTGATCGATCAGCGCGTCAGCGCTGCCGAGCTGCGTCGGCTGTTGCTTGTGCTCCCCCAGCCCCCGCGACCCCAGCAGCGTCGCGGCGACCTTGGTGCCGCCGACGTCGATCCCGATGACGGTGCTCATAAGCGGTCTTTCACCATCAGCGCGTGTCCGGAGTCATTTTGAAAGCCGTTCATAGTCGGGCCGCGGCCGCCTCGTCGAGAAGCAGGGTGATCTCCGCAACGTGCTCCTTGAGCAGCGATGCGGGTACGTCATTGGTCGAGGGTGCGTCGTGCGCGAACGCGGCGGCGATCGCGTGAGCCTTCTCGTCACCGGTCGCCATCAACAGAACCCTGGTGGCACGGCTCAGCGCGGGGAAGGTCAGAGTCACACGCGGGACGAACGGCTCCATGCCCGCGACCGGCACGCCCACAGCCATACGGGAGCGCTCGTTCAGTGACTCCTGCCCGGGAAACATCGAGCAGATGTGCGAGTCGGGACCGATCCCGAGCAGGATCAGGCCAAAGTGGATTGCGCCTGGCCCGCCGCCGACATGCTCAAGCTCACGCTCGTACTCAAGCGCGCCCTCTTCTGGACCGCGTTCGCCCAGGATCCGGCGGCAGTACTCAACCTGCACCCCGGCCGCCACGAGCGGGTCCAGCAGCGATGCCTTCACCATCCCGTAGTTGGATAGCTCGGAATCACTCTTCACGCAGCGGTCGTCACTGAACCAGAGCTTCGCGCCGGCCCACTCGGCCGGTGAACCGCTCGCGGCCAGCTCATAGGCGTGCCTGGGGCTCGACCCGCCGGTGAGCACCAGGTCCTCCCCGCTCGCCGCCGCCACGGTCAGCATGTCGGCGCAGACCTGCGCCGGGTTTTCAACCACCTGAATATCGATGCTCATGGTGTGAGACTCCTTGCTGCCTCTAATGCAGGTCTATAGATCTCGTCACGCAGCAACGCCTGGCGCACGCCGTCACCGAGGATGCCCGCCTCGCCGCGTGAGGTCCCGAACATGCGCCACTGCTGTGGCCTGGCGCCCGCGCGCTGCTCGCGCGCGACCAGGCCGCCGGGGCCGCGGTCCAGTGAGAGCGAGAAGCCGGCATCACCGGTGACGGTCACGCCCGCGATCCCTCTGGTCCCCTGCGGGACCGGGCTGAACTCAAGGCTGATCGAACCGCCGCCGCCACGCTTGGCGGTGCCCCGCAGGGCACCGCCGGGGGCGGGCTCGAGCGCAGAGGGCTGCCAGCCGACCCGTGAAGCCAACCAGCCAATCAGCAGCAGCGCAGAGACGACCGATGCCGGGTTGTAGCGCACATAGATCCGCTTCAGGGACTGCAAGGCGGCACGGCGGGCGGGGTTCTCGAAGCTCCCGGCCAAGCGCTCACGCCAAGCGACCGTGCGCAACCAGGCCAGGTCAACCACGTACACGCTCGAATCAGAAAGCTGCGCGGCGCGCGCGAGCGCCGCGCCGGGACCGTCAAAATAGACCGGGTCGTCGGTATCTATGAGGATCACATCGACCAGGCGCAGCAGCGACTCGACGGCTTCGTCGTGGCTGTGCGGCGACCACAACAGCGTGGGAAGCTCAGAGACGATCACCGGGTCGATGATCGTGTCAACGTGGCCAAGGTGGCCCGGGCCGATCTCAATCTCGACGTTCTCGCGCAGCACGCCGACGCGCCCTTCGCCGGCGCCGTGACCGGAGACCGTGGCGGTCGCGTCCAACCGGTTACGGCCCTCTTCGACCGTGCACAGGATGGTGCGTGACGCGTGGTACTCGCCGAGGCGCTCGAGCCGGTTGACCACCTCGCCACGCCACTCGCGGTCGGCTACCACAACCAGGTTGAGCACACGCGCCGGGACGAGGGTTTCGTCGGCGGCGTGCTCCTCGCGCAGCAGCTCACGTAACGCCGCCTCAATCCGCTCCGGCGTCGTATCGCCCTCGGCCCAGCGCGCTTCGCTCACAGCCGCCGCCAGGCACAGCCTTCCAGCAGCGCGTCGGCCTCCTGCGGGCCGGCCGAGCCGGATGGGTACTGCGGGATCGGTGAACTCCTGTCGGCCCCCCAGGCCGACAGGATCGGATCGATGATCCCCCACAGCGCCTCGATCTCGTCATTGCGTGTGAACAGCGTGGCGTCGCCGCGCATCGCGTCCATGATCAGTCGCTCATACGCCTCCGGCGACTCAGACATGAATGAGGTGCCGTAGTGGAACTCCATGTTCACCGGCCGGATCTGCATCTTCGTGCCGGGGATCTTGGCCCCGAGTGAGACCGACACGCCCTCGTCGGGCTGGACCGTGAGGATGATCTGGTTGGGCTGCACGCCGCCTGGGCCGCTGCTCTGGAAAGCGAGGTGCGGAACCGGCCGCAGCGTCACCGCGATCTCGGTCAGCTTGCGCGACAGACGCTTGCCGGTGCGCAGATAGAACGGCACCCCCGCCCACCGCCAGTTGGAGACGTAGAGCTTCAGAGCTGCGTAGGTCTCGGTGCGGGAGTCTGGGGCAACCCCCGGCTCCTCCAGATAGGCGGCCGCCTCACCACCGGATACGACCCCGTCGCCGTACTGAGCACGCACGGCCATCAGCGCCACCTCATCCAGGCGCGGCGGCACGATCGCCTCCAGCACCTTGACTTTCTCGTCACGCAGACGGTTCGCCTCGAACGAGGTAGGCGGCTCCATCGTCAGCAGCGCCAGCAGCTGCAGCATGTGATTCTGCACAAGGTCACGCAGTGCTCCGGAGCCCTCGTAGTAACCGGCACGGGTCCCGACGCCGATGTCCTCCGACGCGGTGATCTGCACGTAGTCGATGAAGTTGCGGTTCCAGACCGGCTCAAACAGCGCGTTCGCGAAGCGCAGCGCCATCAGGTTCTGGACCGTCTCCTTGCCGAGGTAATGGTCGATCCGGAAGACCTGGGACTCATCGAAGTAGTTCAGCACCGCCGCGTTCTGCAGGCGCGCCGAAGCCAGGTCGTAGCCGATCGGCTTTTCGATCACCACCCGCACATCCGCGTCCTGCGCGGTGTTGAGGCCCGATTCACCAAGGCTGCCGGTGATCAGGGGGAAGAATTCAGGTGCGGTCGAGAGGTAGAAGACGCGGTTCATCCTCATCCCGAACTGCGCGTCCAGTGACTCGATCCGCGTAAGCAGCCGGGCGTAGAGGTCGGGGTCGTCGAAGGAGCCCGCAACGAAGCTGACGTGCTCCAGGATGCCGTTGAGCACGTCTACGTTGGGACGCCGGCGGGAGAAGCGGTCGACCGACTCGCGCACGTGCTCGCGGAACTGCTCGTCCGTGGTCTCGCCGCGTGAGATGCCGATCAGCTCGATCCGTTCCGGCAGCGCCCCCTCGTGCGCGAGGTTGTAGATAGCCGGCAGCAGCTTGCGGCTGGCAAGATCACCGAGGGCCCCGAAGATGACAAGGACGGTCGAGCGCACAGGCTGGCGCTCGAGGCCCTCGACCAGCGGGTTATCTGCCAACTGGTACTCCGGCTCCAGGACGCTCAGGGCCTAGCCCTCCACCAGCGCGCCGATGCGCGCCGTCAGTGCTCGGATCGCGGCGGCGGGTTTGCCCTCAAGCGCGATCCGTTCGGCTGGCAGGTTGTGCGAGCGTAGCGTCAGCAGGTTGCCTGCCGACGCCGCGTTTATCAGCGTCGTGAAGTCATACGGCTCGCCCGGTATCTGGGCTGATGCCACAGGCGTATTGACCAGCTGCAGGAAGCGGCCGTTAGGTGCGCCGCCGCTGTGCTCCTGACCGGTCGAGTGCTGGAAGCGCGGGCCGTACCCGAACGTCGTCGCCACACCCGTGCGGTCCCTGATCAGCTCTCTGAGCTCGCTGATCGCCTCATCGATGCCCTCATTCTCCGGGCCGTGGGTCGGTAGGTAGGCGAGGATCGCGACGTAGTGCGGCGGCTTGGCCTCACCGATCAACGCCTTGAGCGTCGCATCGTCAGCCGGCGCGAGCTCCGGCAGCGAGCCCGAGTTCAGCACCTTGCTGGTGTTGTCCTTGGCCTCCTGCACGTTGGGCTGGTCGAACGGGTTGATCCCCAACGCCCACCCGGCGACCGCGACGGCAAACTCCGCGATAAAGAAGAGGCGTCCGAGGTCAGTCGCGTCGTGCGTGCTAACGGTCAGCGTCGGGTGCCCGGCGCCGGTCAGCTTCTCCACGGCGTCGTCCAGCTCCTCACTGGGACTTTCCACGTTGCGCAGGTAGACAAACACGCGGTCATCGCCATAGATGTCGGGCTCGCCGATCGGCTCGTCGGCGACCGGCAGGATGCCCTTGCCCTGCTTGCCGGTCGACTCCGCCACCAGCTGCTCCACCCATAGGCCGAAGCTGTCGATCGGCTGCGAGACGATGAACGTGAGCTTGTCGCGACCCTGGCGGGCGAGCTCACCGATGGTCGCGCCGAGCCAGAGGCCCGAGTTCTCGTCGGCTGAGTTGAAGTGCGAGCAGCCCTGCTCACCGACCTGTGAGGACTTCAGCAGCGCCTCGACCGGCACGCCGGCGAGCGCGGCCGGGACCAAGCCGAAATACGAGAGCACTGAGTAGCGCCCGCCGATCTCAGGCGGGTTGAGGAAGGTGCGGCGCAGACCGTCGCTCTTCGCCAGATCAGCCAGCGGGCTGCCCGGGTCGGTCACCACGACGAACTGCTCAGGCTTCGCCTTCGCCTTGAAGTAGCGGTAGTGGGAGAGCGTCTCGATCGTGCCGCCGGACTTGGAGGAGACGATGAAGATGGTCTTCCCGAGGTCGACTGAGTGCTCAACCGCGAGCACCGCGTCGGGGTGGGTCGAATCCAGCACCGTCAGCTTCAGAGCGTCGGTCTGGTCTCCAAACGACTGCCGGATCACTTCCGGACCGAGCGAGGATCCGCCCATGCCCAGCAGGATCGCGTCCGTGTACCCCTCGTCGTGGAGCTCCTTCGCGAGCGCGGTCAGCTCGCCGGCGTGCTCAAGCATCGTGTCGGCGACGTTCAGCCACCCGAGCCGGTTCTCAATCTCCGGTACCCCGGGGCCGCCCCACAGCGTCTGATCGTGCTTCCAGACGCGCTTGGCAACCTCCTCGGAAACCGCCTGTTTGATACGCGCGGTCTCGGGCGCCTCGAACTCCGGCGGCAGGCTCGCGTCGATCGCCGGTGGACGCGAGGTGATGACCGCCTGGCGACTCTTGTCGATCCCGGCGATCAGCCCCTCCATCGCGTCGACGAACAGCGTGATGCCTTCGTCCAGCAGCTGCTCGGTGACCTCTGTCATGTCGATCCCGGCGTCAGCAAGCGCCTGCAGGTCGGCACTCGGGTCGATGCGCGCGCTGACGCCCGTGATCTTGCTGTGGTCAGCTGCGGCGTTCAGTGTTGCCAGCGGCATCGTGTTGACCGTGTACGGCGCGACCAGCTCGTCCACGTAGAGCGTGTCGGGATACGCTGGATTCTTGACACCGGTCGAAGCCCAGAGCGGGCGCTGTACGGCGGCGCCGGCAGCCACCAGCGTCTCCCAGCGCTCACCGCTGAAGATCTCCATGAAGCGCCGATATGCCTGGCGCGCATTGGCGAGCGCGGCCGTGCCCTTGAGCTTGACGGCGTCACCGCCGATGGCGTCGAGCTTCTTGTCCACGAGCGTGTCAACCCGTGAGACGAAGAATGAGGCGACCGAGTTCACATCGAGTGACTTGCCTTCGGCGTGACGCCGCTCAAGCCCGCGGATGTAGGCCTCGGCGACGGTCGCGTAGTTCTCGACCCCGAACAGCAGTGTGACGTTGACGTTGATGCCTTCGTAGATCGCCGTCTCAATCGCTTTCAGACCCTCGGACGTGCCCGGGATCTTGATCATGATGTTGGGACGATCAACCGCCTGCCAGTAGCTGCGGGCCATCGCGATCGTGCGGTCGGGGTCGCGCGCGATGTCGGGCGTGACCTCGAGTGAGACGAACCCGTCGCGCCCGCCGGTCCGCTCATAGACGACGGCCAGCACGTCAGCGGCAGCCTGGACATCGGCTATCGCAAGCGTGTCGTAGATCTCCTTCGCGCTCTTGCCTGCGCCCGCCAGTTCCTCGATCTCGTCGTCATAGTCCGCGGTGCCGAGGATCGACTTCTCGAAGATCGACGGATTTGAGGTGACGCCGTGCAGGCTCTCCTCCTCGACCATGCGCTTGAGCTCTCCGCCTGACACCAACGAGCGCCCGAGCTGGTCGAGCCAGACGGCCACGCCGGCGTCGGTGAGTGCCTTCAGTCGTGGGTTCACATCAGCAAGGGTGCTCATCAGATCGTCCTCTTTCGGGTCCTCTAGGCGGCGGCTGCGCGCTTGACGGCGGCGCGTCCGGCCTCGGCTACGTGTTCAGCTGTGAAGCCAAAGTGCGGGTACAGCTCCTCAATCGAGCCGGAGGCGCCGAAGCTCTCCATCCCGATCGTCTCACCGAGCTCACCGACCCAGCGGTGCCAACCGAAGGTGGCGGCCGCCTCAATTGAGACGCGCGCGCGCACCGCGGGCGGTAGCACCTGATCTTGGTACTCAGCGGGCTGCTCAGCAAAGTGGTCCATGCAGGGCATGCTGACGACGCGCGTCCTGACGTCTTGCAGCTCCAGCGCATCCGCGGCTCCCAGAGCGATCTGAACCTCGCTGCCGGTCGCGATGATGATCAGCTCCGGCGTCCCCCCAATCGCCTCCCGCAGGACGTACGCCCCGCGGTCAACGGCATCAGCGGGAATCGACGCCGCATCGAGAATCGGCAGATCCTGACGCGACAACACCAACGCCGACGGATGGTCCATGGCGGTGACGGCATGGCGCCACGCCAGGACCGTCTCATTGGCGTCGGCCGGACGAATCACCGAGAGGTTCGGCATCGCACGCAGCGCGGCGATCTGCTCGATCGGCTGATGGGTCGGACCGTCCGAGCCGAGGCCAATCGAGTCATGGGTCCAGATCCAGATTGACGGCAGGTGCATCAGCGCAGATAGACGGACCGCCCCGCGCATGTAGTCGGAGAAGGTGAGGAAGGTGCCGCCGAAGGCCCTGAAGCCATGCAGGCCAAGGCCGTTGACAATCGCGCCCATGGCGTGCTCGCGCACCCCGAAGTGAAGGTTTCGCCCGGCAAACTCGCCCGTCGTCACGTCGCCGCCATGGATGATCTCGGTGTTGTTGGAGCTGGCGAGGTCGGCCGAGCCGCCGGCCAGCTCAGGAACGCCAGCCGCAACCCACTGGATCGTCTTGCCCGATGCGGCCCGGGTGGCGATCGGTTTCTCATCGGCACCGAAGCTCGGCGGCCCCTTATCCCAGCCCTCCGGAACCCCGCCCAGTCCGACGATCCGCTGCAGCTCCGAGGCGAGCTCGGGCTCGGCAGCGCTGTAAGCCTCAAAGCGCGTCTCCCACTCGGCCTGCGCCTTGGCGCGCTCCGCGGCGGCGCTGCGCCAGTGCTCCAGCGCCTCATCAGGCACGTAAAAGTGCTTGTCCGGATCCCAGCCGTAAGCCTCCTTGGTGAGACGGACCTCATCCTCACCGAGAGCCGAGCCGTGCGCCTTGATCGAGTCCTGCTTGTTCGGGCTGCCGTAGCCGATGTGAGTACGGCAGATGATCAGAGAGGGCTTGTCCGCCACGTCCTTGGCGCGGTTGGCCGCCTCCACGAGGTTGTCGGGCGAGATCTCCTCGCCCACATCGATCACGTGCCAGCCGTAGGCTTCGTACCGCGAAGCCACGTCCTCGGAGAAGACCAGTTCCGTGGGACTGGCCAGCTGAATCTTGTTGTCGTCGTAGAAGACGGTGAGCTTGCCGAGGCCGATGTGCCCGGCGAGCGAGGACGCCTCGGAGGAGATGCCCTCCTGGATGTCGCCGTCAGAGGCGATCACCCACGTGTAGTGGTCGACGACGTTGTGAGTACCGACGTTGAAGCGCGCGGCGAGCATGCGCTCGGCCAGCGCGAGGCCGACGGACATAGAGAGTCCCTGTCCCAGCGGGCCGGTGGTGGCCTCGATCCCGGGTGAGTCGTTGCGCTCCGGATGCCCGGCCGTCGGCCAGCCGAGCACGCGGAAGTGCTCCAGGTCCTCGAGCGTCATCGGGTAGCCCGAGAGGTACAGCGTGGAGTAGAGCAGCATCGACGCGTGCCCCGCCGAGAGGATGAAGCGGTCGCGGTCGATCCAATCGGGATCCGCCGGGTTGTGGCGCATCAGGCGCGTATAGAGCGTGTACGCGACGGGAGCGAGCCCCATCGGCGCTCCCGGGTGGCCTTGATTGACCTTCTGAACCGCGTCCATGGCGAGCGTGCGGATGCTGTCGATGCACAGCTCGTCAAGCGTTTGACGTTCATCGATCGCGATCAAATGTGTCGGCTCCTTTGGCACTGGATCTCTTACTTGTACTCAGCATAAACTCTCCTAGCTATCAGGACGTCAAGCAGCGGTGAAGAACGACATAGGAGTCCTAAGGGCCGCCGGCTGATGCAGGGCGGGGCTGTGTTGCTCGGCTTGGCCGGGGCCGGCGTTGCGGTCGAGCTCCGCCACCGCAGACAGCTTTCCGCCGACCCGCTCGATGCGTTGCTTTCAACGCCCCTTGTCGGTGAAACGGTGCGCGTCATCTCAGCCGACGAAACGTTGATTCACGCCGAGGTCTTTGGGCCTGAGGGCGCACCAACGGCCGTGCTGGTTCCCGGCTGGACGGAGACGCTTCAGATCTATCGCCTGGTCATACCCGGCCTGCTGGAGCGCGGGTTCCGGGTTGTCAGCTATGACCTGCGCGGCCAGGGCCAGAGCGGTGAGCCGGTCGGCGGTGACCAGGCGATCGAGCGCTACGGAGAGGACGTTGAGGCGGTCCTGGCGACCGTAACCGGCGGGCTTGACGACGTGATCCTCGCGGGGCACTCAATGGGCGGCATGTCGATCATGGCCTGGGCCGCGGCTTTCAAAGCCTCGGCCCGAGTCCGCGCGGTCGCCCTGATCAACACCGGGGCCGTCGGACTCGTGGACGCCAGCACGCTGCTGCCCGGCCGTATACCCACCGCGGCGCGCCGCGGGATCGGCGCAAAGTTCGTCCTCGGAGCGGCCCCGCCGCCCCACATCTCAACGCCCGTGAGCCGAGCGATCCTGCGCTACGCGGCCTTTGGGCCGACCGCCACTGAGGCGCAGGTGGCCTTCTTCGAGCGCATGGGTTGGCAGTGCCCGGCGGCGGTCCGGATCGCCGCCGGCGCAACGCTGGCGATGTTGGACGTGACCGCTGGTCTCGCGCGGCTGGATGTGCCGACGCTGGTGCTCACCGGCGCGCAGGACCGGCTGACCCCGCCAGCGCTCTCTCAGCAGATGGCTGAGATGCTGCCCGCCCCAGTAGAGCTGAAGATCCTGGCTCAGACCGGGCACATGTCCCCGCTTGAGCGTCCCGGCGAGCTGGTTGAGGCGCTCGTTGGCCTATCCGGTGGCGTCGGGTTATCTGGCGCCGCTGTTGCCGGCGCTCCGGCGTCCGCGTGAGCCTACTTGCGTCTGTTTGAAGCTCGGGTCCGCTTGAAGCTTCTTGCGTCTGTTTGAAGCTCGGCGTCCGACCCTCTCCCTCCGAGTCGCCGCGTCTCGGCAGGCGAGCGTGTCAGACTCGCCTAGCAAGTGGTCAGCGTCTCTAGCAAGTGGCCAGCGTCTCGGTCTTGGTGATTATCGGCCCCGTGCCCGCTGTTCAGCTGAACAGCGGGCACCTCCAGCCGCGCAACTCCCTGCAGCCGGGTTATGATCAACCGACCACGGGGAGTGGCGCAGTCTGGTAGCGCACCCGGCTGGGGGCCGGGCGGCCGCAGGTTCAAATCCTGTCTCCCCGATTTAAGAAGAGTCCCGCTAACGCCGGGCTTTCCCCGGGCCCTCTCCAGTGTCTAACTGGAGAGGGCCAAGAGCTTCGCAAGGAGAGCGCAGTAGATCAGCCACGGCTGGCGCTGAGGCTGCGAGCCACGCGTCGTGTGGGCGCTCCGGTCGAGGCTACGCGATGGTCGAGCGACAAGCGGCTCGCATCGGTCTCAGCGTGTAAGGCCCCAGCTACCTGGGTGCGATCTCTGTGCTCCAGGCGGATTGCGTGAAGGATGAGGGCAACGACGCCGCCGGCGACGGCAGCGGCGAGAATGATGTTGAGGGCTATGAGCATGTCGGGCTCCTGGCGGTGGTGTTGGGAGAGAGAGGCGCGCCGTTTGAGGCGCACCACCAGGTTTGCCAACGGCCCTAAGAGAGATCGCCGAAAGAGGTGAAAGTGGTCTAAGACCTCACCGTCGCAGGTGATCTGCCTGCTCAGAGCGCTTTTCGGGGGAGTCAACGGATGCTAACCGGCACACAAAAAGGGCCTTCTGCATAGCGGCGTCATGACGAGAACCCAGAGATGAAACGTTGGGAGTGGCTCACGCTCGCCGGCCTCCACCACCCCCCAAGGACGATGGAGGCCGCCACAGCAAGCCGCCACAGCAAGCGGCTAGTGCACCGTTCTCGAACTGTGCACTAGTGGGTGGAGCGGCTTGCCCTGCGATCCGAGCGTCGGCCTACTCGATTGAGGCGATAGCGATGGCGATGATCGAAGCGGATCCCCACCGCAACCACTGCGATGATGACAACCACCACGACGAGGGCGAGAAGGGTATTCAGGACGACCATCTCTCCTCCCTTACGTTCGTTTGCTCGGCACGACGGCGCAGTCTGACGGCGCACCATCTGTCTACCAGCCGGCCCGCCATGCTAATCGCGGAATCGATTTGAGAGCTATGAGAGCCTCTGGGGCGCCGCTAGCGAACCACGGCTAGCGAACCACGGCGTCAACCGCGACAGCAGCGAACAGCAACGCCAAATAGAGCAGCGAGAAGTGGAACAGATGGGCCGCGCGTATCCGGTTGGGCTCGCGCCAAAGACGCCAGGCGAAGCCGCAGAACACGGCGCCCAACACCACCGCGCCGGTCAGGTAGACCGCTCCAAATACGCCCGCCACCCCTGGCACGAGCGTCAGCGCGACGAGCCCGAGTGAATAGACGAGGATCTGCAGCGCTGTATGGCGCTCGCCCCTCACGACCGGCAGCATCGGGATGTTGGCGTCGGCGTACTGCTCTCGCAGCAGCAGCGCCAGCGACCAGAAGTGTGGCGGGGTCCAGATCACCACGATCGCAAACAGGTACCACGCGCCCGCCCCCAAGCCGCCGTGGCCCGCAGCCCAGCCCGACAGTGCCGGGAAAGCTCCGGCGGCGCCGCCGATCACGATGTTGGCTGACGTCCGGCGCTTGAGACCGATCGTGTACACAATCACATAGAAGGCGCCGCCGCCCGCGGCGAGCGTCGCCGCCAGTAGGTTGTTGAGCGCCCACATCAACGCGAACGACAGCACGCACAGCGTGACCCCGAAAAGCACCGCGTCGCGCGGCCGGATGCGACCGGCGGCGACCGGTCGGTTGGCCGTGCGCTCACCCATCATGCGGTCGATGTCACGATCCAGCACGTGGTTGAACGCGCTCGCGCCACCGCACGCCAGACAGCCGCCGGCGGTCAGCGCCAGTAAGCCGCTTACGCTTGGAGCCCCGGCGGTGGCGGCCACCATCGCGCACATCGCCGTGAGCACCAGCAACGACATCACGCGCGGCTTCGTGAGCGTCAGGTAGTCACGCCAGGCGGCCGGGATGGCCACCGCCGCGCTGTCGGCAATGATCTCTCGCGCCGGGCGCTTGGATTGAACGGTCACCATCGCTCAGCCTCCGCCCAACGGCGGCCGGCCGCCGCGCGGTTGCGGCGCGACTCCGGCTCGGGTACTCATCCCACTTCGGGCTCGGGCGTCTCGGGCGGAGTCTGGGCAGGCTCGGTGGTGATCTTCCTGGTTGCGCCCGGGACCTGGCCAACCGGCACCCTGTACCGCCGCGAGCTGCGGCCGAACCAGATGGCCAGACAGATGAACACGCCGATAGGCAGGATCATCGTCGCCAGCGCTGCTTCCATGAACGATCCGATCACAAGTGTCATTGGGGTCCTCTTGTTGCGGTGCTGAGCAGGGTGGTCATGTGGCTACGGGCTCGCGCTTGACGGATGGCAGCGACTCTGGCTCGACCCATTTTGAGAACGCATAGATCGCGGCGATCGTGAATGAGACAGAGCCCACCACCCACATCATGCCGCCCGCCACCTGCTGATCCCCGAGCGCGCTGAGCTGACCGGGTCCGTGGTGCAGGTCGGCGTAGTGCGCATAGAGCGGCGTCGGGTAGAGCACCAGGGCGATGGCAAGAATCCATCCTACGATCATCGCGCCGATCACATAGACCGTCCGGTGCAGCCAGCTCAGGCGTGCCCGGATCGGGCCTGGATCCACGACGTGCGCCCAGAACAGCAGGCCGGTGAAAAAGAACAACGTGTGCTCGCAGTCGTGGATCCACTGGTGCTGGAGCGTCAGGTTGTAGAACGCCGGAACGTGCCAGACGAGCATGTCGACGCTGAAGAGCGTCCATGCGGGTACCGGGCGCGCGAGCCAGCGCAGCGGCAGGGTCAGCGGGCTACGCGCGAGCCCGCGTCCCACCGGCGTGCGCACGCCGCGCGGGATCGCGCGCCACATACGCGGCCACGGCCGCCCCAGCAGGATCAGCGGCGGCGCCACGGTCAGCAGCAGGATGTGCTGCCCCATATGCACCCAGAACCACTGCTCTGAGTAGTAGTCGATCGGCGAGCAGAGTGCGATCGGAATCGTCAACAGCCCGGCCGCGAACGACAGCTCCCGGAGCAGGCGCTCATGCTTGACGCGACCGCCGCCGCTCGCGCGCCGAAACGGCTCGCCCCCAGCACCGTCACGGACCCCACCGGCCCAATAGAGAACTGCCGCCAGTGCTACGTAGATCAGCGACGGATCAAGCGACCAGTGCGACGTCAGCGCGCTCATTGCGAATCGGCCTCCGTGTCCGGCTCAGAGCACGTAGAGGACGATGAACGTGAGCACGCCGATGGCGGCGTAGTACGCCCAGACGAACGAGCTGGCCTCGACCCCGGCACGCATCACCGCCTCTTCAGCCTCCGGGATGTGACGTTTGCTAGCGCGCCAGATGGTGGCGACCTGTGTCTCCATCCAATAGATGGCGCAGATCGCCCCCAGCGCGTAGGTGACGGTCCAGCCGATGAAGACACTGGCGTAGCCGCCGTTGACCGCCCCGAACCCGAGCGTCGTGTACTCCACAAACTGGAGCACGACGGCCAGCACGGCCAGCAAGATCGCAACGATCCCGGTGGAGATCGTGTCGGCGGGGCGCATCGAGCCGACGCGCCAGAGGATGCCGCTAAGCAGAAACAGCGCCATGATCGTCACGCCCAGGCCGCCGGACGGTGACACATGCTTGCCGATGATCCAGCCGCCGTTGATGTCGAGCGAGCGCAGGTACACGTACGCGAACAGGAACGCGGCAAAGAAGAAGGTCGTCGCGCCGCACCAGAGACGGGCGGCCACCGCCAGCGGGCGGGTTCTGAACTCGATCGGTTCCGGCGGGAGCCTGGGGTCCTCGGACGCTCCTTCGACGATGCTCATGTCATACCTCCAGCAGGCGCCACGCCTCCGGCGGGCACGGCCCCGCTCGGTGTCTCCAGCGGCTGTCCGTACGGGTATGGCTCCGGGCCGATGTCAGGCCATTCAATGAAGTCGTAGGCCGGTACCGGCGTGGGCAACTGCCACTCGGCCGACTTTGAGTCCCATGGGTTGGGGTCGGAGACCTCGCGCTTGAACACCAGCGACTGTACAACGTTCCAGAGGAACACGAGCATCGACACGCCGAGCACGAAGGCCGAAACCGAAACCCAGATGTTCAGGGCCTGGAGGTTGCTCGGGTAGGTGACCACCCGCCGCGGCATCCCCAGGATGCCTAGGGCAAAGAGCGGCCCGAAGGTCGAGTTGAACGCCAGGAACATCATCCAGAAGTGGATCTTGCCGAGGCGCTCAGAGAAGTTGAACCCTGTCATCTTGGGGCCCCAGTAGTAGATCGCGGCGAAGAATGTGAACACCAGTCCGCCCATGATCGTGTAGTGGAAGTGAGCCATCACGAAGAACGAGCCGTGCGTATCCACGTCGCTTGGGACGTCCGAGAGGAACACCCCGGAGATCCCTCCGAACAGGAAGTTGAAGGCCCAGCCCATACAGAACAGCATCGGCACGGTCAGACGTATTCGCCCGCGCCACATGGTGCCGAGCACGCACAGGAATGTGAACCCTGTGGGTAGCGAGATGATCTCCGTGGAGAGCATGTAGAACGGCCGCAGGTCCGAATCGATCCCGCTCACGAACAGGTGGTGCTGCCAGACGAAGAAGCTCAGCAGAGCCACACCTAACATGCCCGCAACGGCAGTCCGGTAGCCCCACAGTGGCTTGCGGCAGAAGACCGGCACAAGCTCAAGCACGATCCCGAATCCGGGGATCGCGAGCACGTACACCTCCGGGTGACCGAACACCCAGAAGAGGTTCTGATACAGAGCGGCGCTGCCGCCGTTGCCGGGGATGAAGAACGCCGTCTGGGCGGTGCGGTCCATCGCGCCCATCAGCAGGCAGGCGATCAGCATCGGTGAGGCAAGCACCATCAACACGCAGGTTGCGAGCACCGACCAGCAGAAGATGGGCAGCCGGGACCAAGTCAGCCCGGGCGCGCGCATCGTCACGATCGTGACCATCAGGTTCAGCCCCAGCAGGCACATCCCGAGCCCGACGAGCGCAAAGAAGCCGATGTACGCGTCGAAGCCGGCGGTGCCCTGGTCAGAGAGAGGCTCATAGCCGGTCCAGCCGGTCTGGAATCCGCCGAAGAAGATCGTGGTGATCAGGATCACGCCGGCGGCCATCAGCAGCCAGAACGTGAGCGCCTCGATCCGCGGGAAGGCCATGCGCCGCGTACCGATCATCATCGGGACCACCCAGTTGGCGAACGGGCCGAGGATGCCCGACGTCATCATTCCCATCATCATCGAGCCGTGCACGCCGACCAGCGTGAGGTACTGGTTGGGGCCAAAAACGTGCGTTGAGGGCGACAGTAATTCGGTCCGGATCAGCATCGCGTTGAGGCCGCCGACTGCGAAGAACACACCGATTCCGCCGAGGTACTGCAGCCCCACGATCTTATGATCGACCGACAGGCGCAGGTACTTCCAGATCCCGGGCTCGGTCACCTCGGCGTGATCCGGCAGCGACGCCGGATGACCCAGCATCCGCCGCACCGGGTAGTTGGCGAAGCCGAGGCCGACCAGGAATCCGACCACACCGAAGAAGTACCCGAGGAAAACCTCGATGTCGTTGTAGCCGGCCTCAGTGCCGTAATACGTCGTGCTGGGCGTGTTGATCCACGAGCCGATCAGGTGTCCGATCCACCAGCCGACCAGGCTGAGAATGATCGCCGTCAGCAGGTTGAAGCCGATCAGGCGCTGCCTGAGTGACTTCTCGACCGGCACCGTGCTTTCGATGACCGTCATCCGCCTCTCCTGTCCGGTGCTGGGAAGTAACTGCGGCTGTACTTCGGCAGGTTGCCGGAGACTGGCGCGAAGGTCTTCTGTTGCTGGGCGATCCAGCTCGCGAACTCAGCCTTGGGCACGACCTTGCCCGAGTTGTACATGTAGCCGTGGTAGACGCCGCAGAGCTCTGCGCAGTGAACTTCGAAGTTCAGCGGCGCCTTGGTGTTCACGTATGCGATGTTGTCCTCGCCCGGGTTGGCGTCGGCCTTGACGCCGAGCTGGTAGGCCCAGAACGAGTGGATCACGTCCAGCGAGGTCACGTGGAACTCGATCAGTGAGTTGGCCGGGATCTCGAGAGAGTTGGTCTCGACGCCGCCGTAGCCGGGGTAGCGGTAGGTGAACTCCCACTGCTGCGCGATCACCTGAACCTGGATCGCGTGGCCGGCCGGGACCGACAGCGGGTTTGGTCCCTGTCCGCCGCCGGCCCCGTCCTTGAGCAGCTCAATCGAGCCGAAAACGGCAAGGAAGAGGACGGTGGTGGTGGTGATCACCAGCCACCACAGCTGGATGCTCGAGTTACCGCGGACCGCGGGGCCTTCAAGCGTTGTGTCGGAGCCCGGACGCTCCCGGAACACGACCAGGCAGTAACCCAGGCACAGCAGCACGGCCAGCGCGATCGGCGTCGAGATTCCGAAAAGCACGGTGTTGTCCACGACGGCGGCGCTGGACTGGACGGTGGCGTTGCCAGGCGGAAGGCCTGGTGCGAGGACGAACACCACCAGTGCGGTGAGCACTACGCTGGATACGAGCCAGATGAGGACCAGCCGTCGGAAATATGGCGTCGTGTCTTGCATATCGATCGCCCTCAAACGACCTTGAGGAAGCCGTCCATGTACCCCACGGTCTGCATCGGTCCGCCGAAGCCCTGGATGTAGCCGGCGGCGCACGGCACAAAGCACTGCCAGCGGACGAGGCCCTTAGCGCCCGTGCGGAACGTGAACGTGATGGTCTCGTGGTCCTGGCTGAGCGTGCACGGCGCGTTGGAGCAGGGGTTCTTGGCGGTGGCCGATACTCCGAGAAGCGGGACTGTGAGCCCGTACGCGGGAATCGCGAACACGTGCGAGGTGGCGTTGGGGTTGATCGTCTTCGTCGTTTTGCCATTGAGATCGAACGTGCCGCCGACGGTGCCCGTCACCTGCGACAGGAACGGGTTGCGCAGCCCTGACGCCCCGTCGTACTGGTAGAGGGTCACGTGCACCAGCGTGTGGGCCGGCACGACCCAGGTCGTCTTGTGCTGCCAGTCCTGGTCGTGCGTGTTGACCACGTAGTACGAAACCCAGGTGGGATGCGGATCGTTGAGCGCGGCCGCGGGCACCGTGGCGAGGTTGAGCTGGACCCCTCCCTCGGGGCTTGCGCTGGCGATCGCCGTTCCCGGGTGGGCGGTCAGGTAGAGGCCGATATAGAGCCCGACCAAGACAAATGAGACGGCGGTGCAGACCAGCACCGCCAGCGCACGCTTATTCACGTTTGTAAGAACCTCATCGAACCGCCTCCATCCGTTACCGATGTCTTATACATTTTTGTTGAGGGGGAGGTAGGCGATATGACACATTTGTCACTTGCGCGTCACCTGGGGGTCATTTTCGTCCAGCGCCGGCGGTCTTCCCGGCCCGTCCAGTCCTCGGTGAGAAATGCGCATACTGGTTGTGGAAGAGGAAGCTCGCGTCCGCTCGTTTCTGGTGCGAGCGTTCGTCGCCGATGGTTTCGAGGTCGATCACCTCGGCGACCGGCATTTGGCGCTGGCGCACGCGCACGCCTACCACTTTGATCTCGTGGTCATCGCCATCGGCTTCTCGCATGCCGAGCATCTGGCCCTTTTGCGGCGGTTCCAGGAGCAGCTTCCCGAGCTGCTCGTAATTGTGCTGTCGGAGGCCGATGACCTCCCCACCAAGCTCCAGAGCTTCGAGCTGGGTGCCGTCGACTACCTTGTCAAACCGTTTGCGATCGCCGAGCTCCTAGCGCGTGCGCGGGTCCACCTGCGCCGCGTGGTTGCGGCCGGCATGAGCCTCGAAGGTGGCGGGCTGACGCTTGACGAACACTCGCGCGATGCAACCATCGGTGGCCGCGTCGTGAGCCTCTCGGACCGCGAGTTCCGCGTTCTGCGGCACCTGCTGATGCACCCGGGCAAGGTTGTCAGCCGTGAGCGCCTGCTCTCGTCCGTGTGGGGCTATGACTTCGATCCGAGGTCGAACGTCGTTGAAGTGTGCGTCAGACGCCTGCGCCGGCGGCTCGGCCCGGACGCCCCGATCGAGACGGTCCGCAACGCCGGCTACCGGATCGTCGTCGGCCACGCGGAGCGCGAGTCGCTTGAGAGCGCCGGGGGCGAGATCAACATCGCGTAGGCATAGATCCCCGCCGGCCACGGCGGTGTCGCCCGTCTCAGTGAGAGCCCAACGCGGCGTTCTGGATATCCGCGTCGAGCGTGCCCTGCGAGGTGTATTGGCCTATGTGGACGCTGACGATCTTGCCGCTGGACCCGATGAAGACGGTCGTCGGCGTGCCGACCAGACCGCCGGCCAGCAGCTTGTCGATGCTCGTATCGGTGGTGGCGTAGCTGGGATAGCTGACCGGGTGGGTGCGCAGGAAGGCGCGCGCGTCGGCGGCCTCGTCGTCAGTGTCGGCGCCAAGGAACGCGACCCGCTTGCCGTACTGCGCCGAGGCCTGCGAGAAGAGCCCGAACTCCTTCTGGCACGGCGTGCACCAGGAGCCCCAGATGTTGACCACGATCGGATAGCCGCGCAGCTTGGCGATGCGCGCGTCAAGCGCGGACTGACCGCCTGCGAGCAGTCGCGAGGACTGCGCGTGAAGGGCCGCCAGTCGCGGCGGCGAACCACTCAGCGCGAACTTGGCCGCTGACACGCTCTCGGTCCCGCTCGGTCCCGGCGCGAGCGCCGCCCTGACCTGCCGCTCGAGCCCCCGAAGCGTCGGCCAGCCGGACGTGTAGATCTCCTGGTACCAGACGATCTGGCCGGCCCGATTTGTCAGCACGAGCCACGGCTCCCCCTGCACCTCGTAACCGTCCGCGACACGACCGCTCGCGTCGGTTGCCACCGGGTATTTCAAAGGCGTGGGTAACCCCTTTACGAAGCTTGATAGTGCCTGGGCCGTAGGCTCGACACTGCCCTCGTCAATTGCCGTCAGGGGCGGTAGCCCTCGCTTCCGGGCCTGCGCCACATAGGCGTTCAAGGCATCGAGGTGAGCGGCGATCGGCGTGGTCTGCGCGTCCCAGGTCGCGAAGAACAGGTACAGACGCGCGGCGCCCGCGCCGATCCGAACCCGACCACCGCCGAGCGCGGGCAGCGTCGTCCGCTCGGTCGGCGGCGTGCCGGCGATCTGCGCGTACGAGTGATGGCTGCTGACACGCGGATGGTGCGGAAGCAGCGTCGAGGCGTCGTGCGCGATCAGCTGTCCCATCTGACCGATCGCCGCATAAGAGGGATATGTCGTGAACAGGTAACGCTCCCGCCCCTGCGGGTCGATCACGTAGGTGGCGGCGACGTGCTCGATGTCATTGCCGCCCGCCTGCTCAAACGCCTTCTCGTCGACGTGGTACGCGCTCCAGACGCGCTCCAGCTGGGGCAGCTCGCCGGTCAGGAAGTGCCAGCGGCCGGTCAGGCCGTGCAGCTCCGTGTAGTTGAGGACGTCGTCCACCTGCGTCGATTTCCAGTTGGCGTTGACGCCGAGCAGCTCCACCTGTTTGCCGGCCGCGCCGAGCGCCGCCTTGGCGTCGAGCATCGCCTGGGTCGTCAGCGGGCAGATGGTCTGGCACTCCGCGTCGACGAAGGAGAGCACCACGACCTTGCCTCGGTACTGGGAGAGGCTCACCTGCCGGCCACTCTCGTCGGTGAGCGTGAACCCCGGCGCCGGCTTCGGTGTCAGCGCAGTGCCGGGATCGAGCTCCGGGTTGGTGGCGAGCGTGCCGCCCTCGGCGGACGTCGGCGATGAGCCCGTCTGGTTGATGATCAGCGCGAGTGCCACGACCGCCACCAGCCCCACCGGCACGAACATCACAGGGCGCGGGCGGATCCGTAGCCGCAAACCACCGAGCCGGCCACTGCGCAGCGCGATGTAGGCGGTGAGCGAGAGGATCAGGATGATCGCCACGACCACTCCGAGCGTGCTCGAGTGATGCGCGCGTGCTGTGGCGCGCCGCGAGGATCTGGCCGGCGCCGGCCCGCTGGCCGGCGCCTTCTTTACTGCCGGAGGGCGCGCCGAGGCGCGTCTGAGCGTCGCCGCGCGCACCCCCGCTGCCGACTCGATGCGATCGACCGCAGCGACCGTGGCGGCCACCAGCGACGACGCCGTGTCGGCGCTAGGCCGCGTGCCCGCGAGCGCGGCCTGCAGCTTGGCGCCGCCGGCCGGGTCCGAGTGCCAGTAGACGCCGACGCCGTTCGGCATCACGATCAGCAGGCGGCCGTCGTAGGCGAGTGAAAGCTCGGTTCCCAGGTACCTCGCGTAGGTCGCAGGCTGTTGCCAGAGCGCTGTGACAGTGCCCAGATCGTCACGGTGGGCGATGATCGCCACGCGCAATGGCAGACCGACCCGCGCCGTTGCGTCAAGCAGATCCCCCACCTGCAACTGCTGCGCAGTCGACAGGTTCGCGTCCCAGGGCGCGAAGAGGTTCTGGTCCAGCAGCACGTCGCTGCCAGGGTCGCCGTCAGCGAGTGCCGCCGCGGGCAGCATGACCAGCGCCACCAGGGCCAACAGCGCAACGAAAACCGCAAAACCACGCCTCACGAGGCGGTCAAGTCTAAGTGGTAGTTCCTAAAGACCGGGGATGGCTCGCGAGAGCCTGGCTCAGTTCGCCGGACGGTGCACGCGCTTTGTCATGGCCGGTATGGTCGCGGCCGCCCAGGCCATCTTTGTGGCATCGGCGCGGCTGTTCACGCCGAGCGACCGATAACAGTTCTCAAGGTGCTTCTGAACGGTGCGCGGGCTGATCTGAAGGTGCGTCGCGATCTCCCGATCCGACGAGCCGATCGACAGGAGCTGCAGCACGCTCGCCTCACGCGCGCTGAGGCCCAGACCGACCAGGGCGTCCAGCTCCGGCGCCGGCTGACTGCGCGGGAGCGAGGGCCGTGCCACCAGCAGCTCCCGGTACCGCAGGGCGTTCCGGTACGCCTGGATCAGGAAGGGCCGTGCGGCGTTGAGCAGATCCCGCTCAGCGTCGGTGAAGTCGTGCTGCCCGCGACAGAGCACGACGCCCAGGATCCGGTCCGGCGCGTGCGGCAGCGTGAATGCGATCTGATATTCGATGCCCACCCGTCGATAGACCTCGGTGTAGATCTCGAGTGCGTGCAGCCGCTCGGGCGTTGTGACGTCGGAGAAGCGCAGCGCCCGCCCATCTCGCGTGCGCATGAAGTTCTCGACCAGCGGGTTCTGAACATAGAGGCGCCTGAATGCCTGCTCGACAGCCGCCGGGTAGGGCGGGTCGATGATCTCCATGATCGTGTCTGGGTCGGGCCCAACGTCACTGATCGCGACCCAGTCGGCTGGCACCGCCCTGCGCAGCGCGCCCAGGAGCCCGTCACGGAACTCCTCCAGCTCGAGCAGGCCGATCGTGTCCCCGATCAGTGCCAGAAGACGGTCCTGCATGGTGGAAGCTGCACTCGCTGTCATCGATCAGAGCCGGGCGCCCGAACGCCAGCCGACTCGGGCAAATCTACTGATCATGCAGACGGTCAACTTCCGATCGTGACGCCGGTGGTGCCGCACTTCGGCGGCTTCTGGACGAGACCGCCCTTGAAGGCGGCGACGTCGCTCCCGTTGAGCGCCCAGACGGTGTCCGTCCTCGCATCGACCGCCAGCGCGGCCGCCTGCGCCACCCCGTACACGTAGCCCAGGACCTTGTTGGCGCGACCGTCGATCTCAGCTATCACGTTCGGACAGCCTGCGATCTCCGACTCGGATGAGACATAGACCTTGTGTTTCAGGGCATCCAACGCAATTCCGTAATCCACCGCTGAATTGGTGTTCTTGAGCGAGATCTTCAGACCGTGAGAGCCGCGCCGCAGAACCTCTACCTTGGCTGTGGACCCGCTGTAGAGGACGTATGTGTTGCCGGTGGCCGGATCAGTGTCGATGCCCTGCGGCGCCTCGGGCAGCGCGACGGTGACCGGCTTTGTCGAGCCGTTGAAGCCGATCGGCGCGTTGGTGGCGCCGTCGACCTCCCAGACGCCCTTGGTCCCCACTCCGCCGGCCACGTAGACCCTTCTGCTGCCGGGATCGACGCTTACCGCGAACGGGTAGTAGATGTTCGGGACGGTGGCTATGGTTTTGCCCGTGCGAGCGTTCATGACGGTGATGCTGTAGCCGGGGCCGGTCAAGTACATCACTCGATGTAACGCATCGACAGCGATGCTCTGGCCACCTCCCGAGATCGGGAACTCAGCTTTGATCCGGCCCGTATGAGGGTCGATCTCCACCACCCCGCCCGTGTCGTTGCTGTCGCTTGCTGAAAGGCTCGTCGGCAGGAGGTTGTCCGCCACCACAAACGCGCCGGCAGCCGGATCAAAGGCTACGCCGGCTTCGGTGGCGCCGGGGAGCTTGATCGTCGCCGTGATCCTGTGCGTGTGGCCGTTGATCAGCCATACCCGGCCCGCTGAGGGCAGGATGCTTGATTGAGATGCGTTCGCCTTGCCGGTGATGGCGACGACATCGGCCGCGGGGTCGACCGCGACGCCGAATAGCGCACCCGTGCCGCTGAGCGCCTTGCCGTGCGCAACGGTGATCTCCGAGATCGGCGAGGGCGCAGAGCCGGCAACCGCCGGCTCTGCGGAGATCGCCAGCATGATGGTGCCGGCGGTCACCGTGGCCAGGCTCACAGCGCGCAACCTCCGCCGAGCCGCCCCGATCGGCAGAATCTTCCTACTCATGTTGCTCCCCTGAGTCCGGTGTGGTGACCGCCGGCCACATGTTGCCCCGGTCGACAGCCAAGCTAGCCAGCGGCCGGCCTGCAGGCAAGCCCCGATACGCAATTGCTTACGTAGAGACCACTTAGCCGGTGCCGCTTGGAAGCGCTCACGCACTGGCGAGCGTCTGACGAATCTACGCTTACGCTCCGGCCTGGGTCGCATCCCGGGCGGAGCCGAGCGTGGGCGTGTGTGAGGGGTCCAGATCGTGGTCGCATCGACGAGGTGGACTCTCTCGGCGCGTTCATTTTCTGGACATCTGCGCACGCTACGGTGGGCTTGTGCCCGCGCTTTTCGCTGAGGGACTCATCAAGAGCGTCGGACAGGGGCGCGCCGCGCGGCGTGTGCTGGACGGTGTGAGCCTGTCAGTCGAGCGTGATGAGGTCGTGGCTGTGCTCGGCCGCTCGGGCAGCGGCAAGTCGACCCTGCTGCACGTGTTGGGCGGCCTCGATGCGCCCGACGCCGGCACTGTCACGGTCGGGGGACAGAAGCTCACAGGGCGCAGGTCCGGTGCGGCGGCACGCGTGCGTCTGCGCCATATCGGCTTTGTCTTCCAGCAGTTTCAGCTG
>Ga0181537_10000215_pt1 | contig 53945 bp, 44 predicted proteins | sample PEATcosm2014_Bin_39_FD_119765 | JGI IMG/M metagenome (GOLD analysis project Ga0181537, IMG submission 119765) | Peatland microbial communities from MTU Mesocosm Facility, Houghton, MI, USA - PEATcosm2014_Bin23_10_metaG | ecosystem: Environmental > Terrestrial > Soil > Wetlands > Peat | place...
GCCGGGCAGGTTCGCATCGAGATAATCCGTTTGCGTAAGAGACATATGTGCATCCCCTCGGGTTCTCTTCGACTTATGCGCCGCCGGTCCGACAGCCGCAATGGGTCGCCGCGAATGATCCCCGCTATCATCGATGGTAAAGTCGTTCGCGCGCTGAGGCTCAGTGGCAGTCTCGCGGTGGTTAAATCGTGATCCCAATTTACGCCTAAGAACCCCGATGCGTGCCGCCGTTGGAGTTCTTGCCATGCCTCACTTCTTTTTTCGCGCCCGTTGTGAGCGACGAATGCTGACGGCGCGTTCGACGAGTTGCTTCCTCGCCAATTTCTTGGCTGAAGGCTTTCTTGTCGGCACAGGCAGAGCTTTTTTCGGCATGACCGACTATGCGCCCTCCGCGCCTGGTCCGCCAGCGGCGCCGGCGCGGCAGGACCCGTCCGCTTTGTGCTAAAAGGCCGACAATTCACACTTTTATTTGAAATGAGCGGGAGCCCAAAAAGAAAAGCCCCAGCAGGGGGCTCGGGGGGGCTGGGGTGCTGGGGCTTCTGATCTTCGAGATCAATACGTTGATACTCATCCCGGGGACCGTAGAGATAAGGGTCGAAAGGCAATTAGGTTCCCCCGTGCCTAAGCCGGTACCGACTCGCCCGGCCTCAGCAAGAGAATTCTAGATTTTACGAGGCCGCAGTCCGCACATTCGAAGTTGTGGATCGCAAGATCCCGGCTGGTCGGATGTGGTGTGACGGTCGTCTCCCTGATCGGTTTGCGGCACTTCGGGCAAGTGTCATTCATAAACAGGTCAATAGACATAACGGGTTCCTTTCGCGCCAGGCGAAGTGAGAACACCAGAAGGGGTACACTGCCGCTCTTGTAGTGCTGCTTGCGTCCAGGTCCGCGCAAGCTCGAGCAGGCTTTGCTTGTCCTCGTCGTTTTTGACAGTGGCGGCCGAGAGGATCGCTTCTTCGGCGTATTGCCAGAACTGATCTGTTATCGACATGGGACAACTCATGCCCCGCTCACAATACCAGCCTGCGTTCTTTGGCAGAGGCCGTCTGTTCAAAATTGCTCACCCCGTTCAATGAGGGGACAAGCTGTCGGGTATGCCCGCTTTGGGTCCAACACAGACATTGAACCGCAATTACGCAATGTCCGTTCCGGGCAACTGCCTCGTCGGTCACGGACTTGGCGTCAGCCGGACGGATCTTTGCGGATGATCCTGCTAAGCGAGATCGCTGGCATCGTTGTGAACGGTGCCTAAAACTAATAAATTCCCGCCAACGGCAGCACCCGCTGAAGGATCGCCGCCAAGCAAATTAGCACCACGAGCAGCTTAAGAAGATTTGCCAAACGGCGGTCTCTAACGAACTGTTCGATGGCCCAAAAACAAATCGCACCGACCACGCAAATAATCAGAACCCCGATTAAGACTGAAATCATAACCAATCCCTCTGCTGGTACGGTATTGAGTGACGGTCGACACCACGCCCGGCTGCTGGGCCAACCGACATTCCGCTAGATGGCCGCCAGACCGGCTTTCAAGAGTAGCAATATTTCGGGTTCTTTGGAAGCCAACCGCGAAGTGCGGACGGCGACAGCCGATGTGCAGCAGCTTACCTGCGGCTTATCGTTGCGTCCTTGGACGGCTGCAGCAATCAAATTTGTTCGCCAAATCTCTCGTACACGGCAGCAGCGATGAACTTTTTCCGTCCCTCGCTACTCGATTTCACCCCCTGGCTGGCGCACCAAGCCAAGAATGTGTCGGGATCGATGCGGACACGCAGGACGACGTGGCCGTAGGATGTAAGCCCCCGTTCCATTTCCTCGGCGATCTTCAGCCACTCCCTCCAAGTGCCCGGCATCTTGTTGCCATCGTCAAAAATTTTTAACAGCGCGGGGTAGTCTTCCTCGTCGATCCAATAAACTCCGACCGCCGGAGGTCGCGTGTCCTGTTTCGTGGTCGGAAACATTTTGGTCTTGTTCCAAAAGATAAAAAGGCCGCCAACTGGGGCGGCCTCAGATTCTTATAGTTCGTGGGTTAGCAATCAGTAGCCGCGATACGGCTTACAGACGCCGCCCTGTACCGTGAAACCCTGCGGGCAGCCATTGTCATTTCCATACCCCGGAGAAGAGTCGTAATAACGTGGCTGTTGCCGATATTGTCCCTGATACCCAGGGTTACCGACGCCGACGTGAACGCCAGGCACGTTTAGATAGACACCCTGCGCTTTGGCTGGCGCGGTAGTTCCGATTGCGATGGCGCCCACAAAGCCAACCGCAAGGGCAACTATAGCTGTGGTACGCATCATGTTGTCCTCTCATGCATCTCCGTGAGATGCTTCTGCAAGAGACAACGTCGGCGTGGCCGTGATCGTTCCAAATAGTCAATGACCGGCATCTGAGCAAAATTGCTCACACAGCCGACGAGGAGATCGAATATACATCGGCTGACGTTACTCCGGTGTGAGTCCGTGGGAAGCAACGTTGCTCAGGCATCTTGCGCGATCGGACGGCGAAATAGATTGCCCTGAAGAGAGTGGTGTTGAACTATTGCCTCGGTACGGTTTGCATTGTTTCGTCGCGGCAACCCGGACAGCTATAGACAATCTCGTCAAGCAACGGGGCGGTCGTCGCCGGCGCAATCGTTTTGATCTTCATCGGCGCGTCACAGCGCCAACAGATTACGGGCATGAAGTGGATTTTTTGACGTTTGCTCACAAGTGACAACGTTCAGCAAGGTATTAATATCATGCGCCTCTTTGGTAGCAGTCGTATGGTCAAAATCGCTCACCGAGATCGACAGTCCGCAGCAGGTGCTTTCGCTTTGAGGTCATAAGCGGCCTGGTGAGAGTCGCTTGCGCGAACGAAATTTGGAACTTGCGTTCAACCACGGCGTTCCCTATCGGAGCGCCGTGCCTTCAAGTTGAAGGCACGCATCGCCTCGTTGGAGCGCACAATGAACATTTTCTACATCATCGGCGTCGTGGTCGTAATAATCGTCGTTGCCGGCTTCTTGGGGGTGCACCTTTGAAAAAACAATTCGATACAAACGACTTGTTCGACTTCGTGAGTACGTGGTTTGAACCGGCGCGTTTCGGTACGGAAGCGCAGCTTGTGATGGCGTTACGAATGATGAGACTCGCCTTGGGTGGACCCCTCGCCGTAGCCGAAGCTCGACAAATGATTTTAGAAAAGGTTTCGGCCTTTGAAGAGTCTCAAGTGGCCATCATGACCGCCTTGGCTAGTGGAAACGGTCTCTATGCGGCCGCGGTCGGAGCATACGCGCCGTACCAGCGCCGCGTGCGTGTCAACCGTGTTAGGCTGGGCTCTTAAACGACAGCAACTCGTGTAAGCCGTGAGCAGATGAGGTCGATCGCCCGCGCTGTTTCGGGGATGGCCGCGATGTAGGCAACCGCGTTTGGATCGCCCCGGTATTTGCTCACCCGTATCAACCGTCCGTGGTCCATCGCCCATCGATGCGAAATCTCCGCCTCACGTGCGAAGAGAATTAGTGATCAATTCTATACAGATTCGCTTTTCAGATGGGTCCTAAGCTCCGCGCAAGTATCGCCAAATACTGCGCGTAGGATTTATGCAAAAAACCAATTTTAGAGAACAGTTTACCAATGTTGCGGACGCCTGTGCGCTAGCTCAGAGCATCGTCGATACGGTCCGGGAACCCGTAATCGTACTCGACAAGGAGTTGCGCGTTATTGCAGCGAGCCGCTCATTCTATTCGGCATTCGAGGTGAGCCCCGAGGAGACACAGGGCAGACTCCTTTACGCGTTGGGTGACGGGCAATGGGATATTCCGAAACTTCGTTTGCTGCTCGAGAAAATTATCCCGGAACACGGCCTGGTAACGGATTATGAGGTCGAGCACGAGTTTCCGCACCTTGGCACCCGCATTATGTGCTTGAACGCCCGCCAGGTGTTCTACAAGGAAGGCGCCGAGACGACCATTCTGCTCGGAGTTGAAGATGTCACCGTGCGGCGCGCTTTGGAGCAGGAAAAGGACAATCTGTTGCGACAAAAAGACGTTTTGCTGGAAGAAATTCAGCACCGGATTGCCAATAGTCTGCAAATCATTGCAGGCATTATTTTGATGAAAACAGACACGGTTAGTTCTGAAGAGGCACGCGCCCTTTTGCGGGACACTCACGATCGGGTCATTTCAATCGCGAGCATTCAACAACACCTCAATGCATCGGGGATAGTGGGGCCAATTGAAATGCTCCCTTATCTCGAAAGACTCGGTGCCGCCCTCGCGGCGTCAATGATCAGGGATGCTCGACCGATCACGTTGAAGGTGGTGGGCGTGGCAGGCAGTTTAAGTGCACGTCAGGCTGAGAGTGTTGGCTTGATCGCGACAGAACTTGTCATGAACGCGCTCAAGCACGCCTTCCCTGACCAAAATATGAAAGGCCGGATCAACGTGGCGTACGACGTTGATGGAACGAATTGGAAACTGTCAGTCGCCGATAATGGAATTGGCAAGCCGGACGGCGTCTTTGCCCAGCCAAAGACCGGGCTCGGCAGCAGCATAATCAAAGCCCTCGCGCAGGACCTCAACGCCAAAGTTGAAACCTTAGCCGGGGCCGATGGCACGATCGTGTCAATCACACACGCCACTTTTCCGCCAACTGTAACGCGGGCCGCATAAAGACAATCGTGTCTGCTTAGAGCGGCGTGTCAGCATTGGGGCAAAAGCAGCCGCGCACATTTTAATCCGCAAGCGACGGTCTGAAACCGCCCTCTGCAATTGTCTTCATGAATTCTACTCTGCTCCCGCTAGGGCAAAGCGAAAGGTCGATCCCAGGCCGGGCTGCGATTCTACCGATATGCCGCCGCCATGGCGTTCGACGATTTTCTTGCAGAGCGCCAGTCCGATGCCGGTGCCAGTGAACTCCTCCCGCGTATGCAGGCGCTGGAACATTCCGAAGATCTTTTCAAAATTCTTTGGATCAATTCCAAGACCATTGTCCGTTACCGAAAAATTCCATTTCTTCGCGCCGTTCATGGCGGCGGAGACATGAATTTTGGGAGTTCCGGGCTTTTGGTACTTGATTGCGTTGCCAACAAGATTCTGAAATAACTGAATCAGTTGGGATTTGTCGGCCAACACATGGGGAAGGCGATCGTGCGTGACTTGTGCTCCGCTATCTTCGATCGCTCCGCGCAGATTCATAATGGCCTGCTGGAGAGCGTCATCGCTGTTGATCTCAAGAAGCATCGTCTCCTTTGTTCCGACACGCGAATAGGTCAGCAGATCCTGGATCAGCTGGTGCATGCGGTTCGCGCCGTCGACCGCAAAAGCAATAAGCTCGTCCGCATCGGCATCCAGCTTTCCTTGGTACTTTCTGGAGAGAAGCTGCGTATATCTGATCACCATTCGCAGTGGCTCCTGCAGATCGTGCGAAGCGACGGAAGCAAATTGCGCCAAGTCTTCGTTTGACCGGCTTAATTCCTTTACCTGTTGCAGGATAAGTGCTTCAGCTTTTTTGCGTTCCGTGATGTCCCGTGTAACCTTGCTAAACCCGCGTAGCTCGCCGTTTTCATTGCAAAGAGGAGTGATCGAGTCGCTGGCCCAGAAACCGGAGCTGTCCTTACGCAACCGCCAGCCCTCTTCTTCGAATTCTCCCTGGCTGACCGCCTGGAGTAATGCCGCCTCGGGCTTCCCGCTGGCCCGATCTTCGGGCGCATAAAAGCAGGAAAAATGCTCACCAATGATTTCGTCAGCTTTATAGCCGTTGATTCGTTCGGTTCCCTCGTTCCAACTCGCGATTAGACCCTTGGGATCCAGCATCAAAATGGCGTAGTCCTTTACCCCCCTGACGAGTAAACGAAATCTTTCTTCACTCCTTCGCAGTTCGAGTGCTGCGTTCAGATTAATGACTTCGGTCTCCGCAACTTTTCGAACAATGTCTGTGTTGTGAAGAATGTTTGCAGTCCAGGCCACCGCGATTACGCAAATCGTGATGCCCATCAATACAATAAGGGCCATACCGAATTGAAATCCATATAAACCCGCCTGCGCGCCTTTGAGGCCGATCCAGCCAAGAAAGAACAGCGTGACGGGAATTATCGGCAGCAGCCAGCGCGACACCACGCCACCGGCTGTATCGCTGGCTGCGATCAACGCAAATCCATGTTTGAAATCTGCGGCCCAGACCGACAGAGCGAGAATGAAGAACACGATAGCGGTGTGCAACGCCATCGAATTGTAGACACTCGCTTGATACAGAGACTCCACTCCATAGGCGTAGCCGACGATCACCAATGTCGAGATCAATAGTGGCGGTACCGCCAGCCAATGCGCCCAAGCAGCAGAATACGACGAGCTTGCCTTGAGCGAGAGTAACGCCATGCCTATTAGGAGAAAGCTGAATTCGGCGGTCAGCGCCATTCGACCGGGGTTGGGGATGTCCAACAAGTCGTCGTGGATGATGAGTTGATCGATGCCGAGATCAAACCCTAAATACTCCTCGGCCAGAGTCATACCTCCAAGCGCAGTCACGAAGACAGCAAGCACACGACCCAGCCTGTACAACCAAAAGCCGGGCTCGGTGCTATGCAGCATCCACAGCGAGGCGCCAGCGGCGATTAGACCGCAGGCGGTATTCATTTTCATGGCTGTGAAGCCGGGTAACACGCTTTTGAGCGTTACGCTGCCGAGAAACCATCCGATCACGACCGCGACGCCAACTGCGATGGAAAACTGCGCGCCAGTGCGCGCAAACCGTTTTAGTAATGCTCTGTAAAACTGCCCGGGTGTCGTGTGTGGGCTCATTTGCGTTGCTGCTCCCGCAGTGACGAATTGCTGCGCAGAGACACTCGGCCGACAACTCGTTGCTAACGTATCTAGGCCGAAACTAATTAACGCGTCAGGCAGCAAACCTCGACAATTGAGGAATCATTGTTACTGGTGACTAAGTGCGTTCCAACGCTCAGGCGTGTGAGACGGCCAAAAACAAGCCCCCGCCGCTGCCCGCGGGATGTCTGAGCAAAATTGAACACCCTTGCGGATCAAGCACACTAAGCAGCTCTGTTGCTACCCGATGTCCGCTTTGGGTAATAACCCATTCAAGAATCCGTCACGAAATTCCACTCACTATAAACACCATTGGCACTCGCTGTGGCCACTATTGGGGCTACTTGTGGGCTTGCCGAAATTAGTCGGCCGACAAAGAGAACCCAAATGAAGGAAGAACATAACAAGGCGGCGGAACACCACGAATCAGCCGCCAAGTCCCATCGTGCCGCTGCCGAGGCTCACGGCAGGAATGACCATTCCAAGGGTAAGGAACATGCCACCCAAGCCCAACAGCACGCGCAGAATGCCCAACAGCATTCAAAGACAGCCAGCGACAAGAGCCAGCAGCAAAAGTAAGTAAGAAAATCCTACGGGAGGCTGGCAATCGCGCCGGCTTCCCAGTGGGCTAATAGATTCGCCCAGCCCCAGTAACGGACACGAAGCCGGACAGTCGGCGTGACTGTTAAGGGCCACAAGAAGACATCACAAGAAATCCGGGCGATGTTCGCTTTTGCCCCGAAAACACACATTGGGCTCGGACGGACAGGGGTCTATTATCTGATCACCTGATCGGAGCGCGCAGGCAGGCGAATTGAGGGAGATGGGTCATGAAGTGCCGGTCCAAAATGGCGATGGCCGCCGTCGGTGCATTGATCGGCACATCAACGTCCTGGGCGGATACGTTGCTGACGCACCGCATTCCCGCCGCGCTGGCGATTGAAGCGGCGAGCGAGGCGGTCGCGGCTTGCGCCAAACAGGGTTACCACGAAACTGCGGTCGTACTCGACGCCGACGGCGCTACGATCGTAACGTTGCGCGGTGACGGCGCTGGCATCCATTCCCTCGATAGCGCGTACGACAAGGCATATACGAGCGTATCGTTTCGGAATGACACCCTCGCGTTGGCCGAGCGCGCGAAAGGCGAGGATTCGATCGCGCCGCTCGCCAAGCTGCCGCACGTCATGTTCTTTGCCGGCGGCCTGGTAATCAAGCTGGACGACGAGGTCATCGGCTCGATCGGTGCGGCCGGCGCGCCCGGGGCCAACCTCGACGACGGCTGTGCGCACGCGGGGCTCGACAAGATCCGCGATCGGCTGAAGTAATGCTCAGATCACCCGATAACTCGTACGATCTCAGTTTTCACGCTGATTTTCCGAGACGCCCGGTTCCTGTGCCAATTGAAGTCCTTTTATAAGAGAACTGATTGAAGGCCGTCACGCCGCTGGGAGATCCTTGATTGCCGCTGGCTCTCTCGCGAGACCTATCCGGCCCACACGCAGTAGCGCGGTTGCAGCATTGGCGTCCACCGGACGACTGTAGAGATAGCCCTGCGCGTGGTTGCATCCTGCGGAACGCAGAAAGTTCGCCTGCGCCCTGGTTTCGACGCCTTCGGCGATGAAGTCGATGCCGAGTTCATGCGCGAGGCGAATAGCCGCCCTGACCACTGTCGCATTTCTCAAATCGTCCGTGACGCCAAACACCAGCTCTTGCGCGATCTTCAGCCGGTTAACCGGGTAGATAGTCAGGTATTTGAGTGACGAAAAGCCAGTGCCGAAATCGTCGATTGCAATGCGCAGGCCCATTTGTCGAAGACGCTGCAGGGCGTCGCTGTGTTTCTGTGACGCGTCCATCAGGACGGTCTCGGTCAGCTCAAGCTCGACAGCACCAGGCGCGATATTCCATTTGGCCAGACCCCCGGCGATATCGCGCTCGAAGTCGTCAAATCTTTTGAGCTGCAGGCCCGAGACATTCACGGCCAATGTTCGCGGAGCAATTCCCTGCTCCTGCCACTGCGCGAGCTGGGCACACGCCGCATCGAAGACCCAGCTTCCGAGCTTCTGGATGATCGACGACTTTTCCGCGATCGGAATGAAAATTGCCGGCATGATCAATCCGCGCTTCGGGTGGTTCCAGCGGACCAGTGCTTCAAGTCCGATAATTCGCCCCGATCCAATCTCGACCTGCGGCTGATAGAAAAGCTCGAGCTCGCCGTGTTCAACGCCGGCGCGAAGTTCTTCTGCGAGGGTAATACGCAAACGCGCCTGCTGATCCAGATCTTGACTATGCGAGCGGAAGCAGTTCTCGCCGTCATCCTTCGCACGGTAAAGTGCAAGATCGGCCTGGATCATCATCGCATCGGGACCTGAAATATCCGCGGAATAGGACGCGAACCCGACGCTTGCGGTAATATATACTTCGTTCCCCGCGATCACGAAGGGGGCGGCTATAGCGCCGATGATCTTTTGCGCAAGCGTTGCAGTCGATACGGAATCGTTCGCATCCGCCTGCAGGATCGCAAATTCGTCGCCACCGAAACGTGCGAGCACATCGGTCTGCCGGACCAGTTTCTTGAGGCGCGCCACAACCGCGCGCAACAATAGATCGCCGGTTGCATGTCCAAGCGTGTCGTTAACGTCCTTAAACCCGTCGAGGTCAACAAAATGCACGGCAAAGAGATTTCCGCTGCGCCGGCTGGCGGCAAAGGCGATAGCGAGCCGTTCCTCGAAGACGCGCCTATTGGCGAGCGCCGTAAGCGAGTCTGTCCGCGCCAGCTCATTCAGGCGGCGGGCATAGCGCGAAGATTTCCACGTATAGGCCACCAATACGCCGCTGACCAATAGGCAACCCACCAATATAAGCCACGCACGGTCGTGACTGCGGACGATCGACTGTTGCGGCCGGGGAACAATGAGCTTCCAATGCCCGCCATTTGCCGTGAGATCGCCAGCCCAATGCTGAGCAGCGGTCAGCGTCCCGAGAGACACTGGGACAGCTGGCGTGGAACGAAGGCGCGACGAATGCACATAAATCGGCATGTCACTCAAAAGCGCGTTGGGCCCGAAAATAAAGATGTCTAAGGGTGGCATTACATTGGCGAGTATGCTGTCGACCATTACTCCGGTCTGAAAGATGCCAAGTACAAAGCCTTCGAGATTCTGGCGCCGATCCTCCAGAGTGTCGAACGGCTGCCCGGACCGATAGATTGGCAGGACAACGAGAAAGCCTCTCCGATCGCCGTCGCCACTTTGAAGCAGCAACGTTCTCGATGCGACAATGCGGTTTTCATCGCGAGCCGTGTCGAGCATTTGCTGCCGCGGTCCATTGTTGTCGAGCAGATTGAACCCGTACAATTTGGAATCGGGCTTCTCCTTGGAGGAATAATAAATCGGATAATACTCGTCCTGCTGCGGGGCAACTGACAGGGTGCCATCCGCTGCAGCGTTGCGGATATGGTAGTCAATGATGCCGTCGCGCTCAGCCGCCATTTCATGGGCTGCACGTTGATCGCGCGTAACGCGAGGAATCCAAGTCACTCCAAGGATTGCGTTTTGGCCCTTTAAAAGCGTCTTGCTAAAAGCAACGAATTCTTGGCGCGCAACGTCATGGTTCGTGACGTCGAAAAGCGCCCCAAGAGCGACCAGATTGTGGAAATAGCGGTCGAGCCCGCTTTCCAACGTCCGTTCGTTGTTAGTCGCATTTTCATTGAATTCCTGCAGGGCAAGGCGTTCGTCCGCGGCCGAGACGGATAACCACACGCAAATGGATACGACTAGCCCGAGCAGCGCCGCGCACAGTGTCGGCACCGATGAATTCATTCGCCACAATCTGGCGTCGCCTGTCATCTCCGCTGTAAAAAAGCCGATGATTGACGTCTCGGCTTGTCCCTTCCGGCCGGGAAGCGAAATTCATCGGCCTCAGGGCAGTCTATGCGTGCGAACTGCAGCAGCGCTTAAGATAACAGCTACAAATAGTCGATGTCATTTACCAAGAGTCTGACCGTGACCATCCGCCATCGGAAGTCTGGGGTTCACGAAGACGGATTATTACCGGGGCTGACTTGCTCGGTCGCTTGCTGCGAGGCATCGCCTCTCTTGAAACAGGCGAAACCGCACAGAGATAGACGCGTCAGCCGGTGAAGTGCAGCGGCGTCACGCCAATGCAAGGTCGTGGGCGTGCAGCGACAAAGCCGGATGAAAATACGGATCGTCGCGGATCACGTGCGACCAGCGCCGGACAAAATAAGCGCGCTCTTGCCGATAAAGTTCAAATGGATCGCTGTCGATGCCGCGCGTCGCCGACTGGTGATGAAGGAGCGTGGCCTCGGGCGTCCAGACAGTGCTCCAGCCGGCTTCGGCAATGCGCAGGCACAAATCCATGTCGTTGAGATCGACGGGCAGGTGTTCCGCGTCGAAGCCGCCGACCGCGTCGAATTTACTTCGCTCGACCGCGATGCAGGCGCCGGTCACCGCGGCGACTTCGTGAGGCACCGTGAGCCGCGAGAGGTAGCCCGGATGATTCGGCGGCAGGCGTCTATAGACGTGCCCGGCAATGCCGCCGAAACCGATGACGGTGCCGGCGTGCTGAATTCGACCGCTCGGGAATAGCAGCTTGGCTCCGACCACGCCTATTGTCGGTTTGACCGCCCACGCCACCAGGGCTCTGAGCCATAGAGATTCAAGGACTGCCACATCGTTGTTCAGAAACACCAGCACAGGCGCCCTCGTCGCCCGCGCGCCGGCATTGCTCATCGCCGAAAAATTGAACGGGCCAGGATACTGCAAGACGCTGACGCGCGGCTCTCTGGCAATTTCCTGCAGAAATCTCACCGCATCGGGTTGGTCGCTGCCATTGTCAACGATGGCAATCTCGAAGTCCGGATAATCGGTTTTGTACAGGAGCCCGTCGAGACACTCGCGCAGCAGCGCAGCCTTGTTGCGCGTCGGGATAATCACAGCGACGTCGGGCCATAGCGGGGTTTGATCGGCCATGGCGCGTTTGTGGGAATGCGTGCGTTCCGATTTTTCTACTGCTGAATCGGAACGACGGTGGCAGAGAATGCGACGGATATGGCCGATCGCCGATGGCGCGAGCTGTCGGCACAGGTCGTCGATCGCGGCATCTTCTTCATTGGCGAGCTGACGCAGGCGATCTTCTGTCATCAAGCGGGAACGAATGAATGTGAGACGGCCGACATAGCCGATCTCGCTCTGTAAAACCGGACTCCAGTCCGGCTTGAGGATTGGGGATTGCAGATCGCCCCTCGGGGTGAGCCGGTCTTCATCGGAGTAAACGAGATCGAAGTTGGGACTCCGCGCGGCCGCCTCGGCAATGACCGCCAACGCGTAGTCCGGCAAGGTGTCGCCACACCCGATCCGGGCAAAAAAATCGGCGCGGTCGAATCCTGCCGGGAAGAATTCCTGGTCGGCGTTCAAATTCACTTCGCAGAAGTGTGCATCGGTAGCGGCCTCCGCGCGAAAGGCTGACAGCAAAGCCAGGTTTGTCGTCGCGTCGGCAACGGCGCAGAGACACCAGCGCGAATAAATCTGGCCGCGCAGCGACTGAATGGTGTTGCGCAGTTCGGCTGGGTCTTCTCCCCGGAGCCTCACAACAAGACAGAAGACGGGCCCGATCCGCCAATCGCTGCGCGGCCGGTCAACTCCGTCAACATCGACCGGCCGCGCGAAACGGCGATGCCATGCGGCATAGTCGTCGAAAGGCGTGCCGCCCGTGGCAAAGCTCAGCGCCTGTGAGGCTTCGCGCCGCGAATTCAAAAGACGCGACCGCGCCGCCCAGTAGAGCCAATCCGGATACCGCCCGAGGCCTCGCGCCACCAACGCAGTTCGCGGAACGCCCACGATCGCATCGAGCCGAAACGCGAAAGGGCCGGTCCGGTCTGACGGACTGATCGAAGCCGCGACGGTGCCGTCCGGAACCCTGCCGATCCATTCCGCCGACCCGAGCATGGGACCGTTCATCGGCTGGACGATCGTATCGCCGGCCTTGGTGATGAAACGGATGAGCGGGCGCACCGGCTCGTCGAAAAAGCTCGCGGAATAGGCAAGCCGCACCCATCGATGGCGCGTGAGTTCCTCAAGCGGCTCGATCGCGAGCCAAGCCGGGCACGATGTAATCGTGGACCGTCCGACGGTGATTTCGATCCCTTGCTCAGGGACCAAACCCGCTCGCTTTGGCCCGGCTTGATTCATTCCGTGATCAGACGCTTAGTGCCGGCGCGACCGGCGTCATGGCGAAGCGCAGTCATGACGTGGCCGAAGAGATCAGCGCCGCGTTACCGGCACCACTCGCCCCACGCGGGCCGCACGTGTCCGTAACGAATCGTCTGCCACCACCCGATGCGGCAGGGACCGTAGTCCGGCCCGTAATCGTAATACGCAACGCGGGCATGATGCCTGGGATGGACGATTCGTCCAGCATCACCGTCGGCAAATCCCGCGCCGATTTGCGCCAACAGCAAGACGCCTATCGCGGCGGCGAGTGCGGGTAATTTTGTTATCAAGCGGCTCACTTGAGCGTTCCATAAACTGCAGCGCCGGTCACCGCGGGAGCGGTGATGGTGCCGACCAGGCTCAGGAATTTCTGCACCGGATCGGACGCCGAATTTGCCACGTAAAGGATATCCTTGTCCTGCATGGCGAACGAGCGCGCCAGGAAGAACGAATTCGCGTCCTTCAGGTTCAACCGGTAAACCACCGGCACGAGATCGCCCTGCGACGGCAGATCGCGGCTCGGCGTCAACTTCGCGGCGAGCTTCGTGGGCTCGAAACGCAACAGAAAGATTCCAGTCGGATCGGCCCGGTAGTCGAGCAACCCACCAGCTTTGGCGATTGCCTCTTCAAGCGTAATTCCGGCTGCGTCGAATGGCACCTGTGCGTTTTTGCCAGTGCCGCCAAAAGCCGTGAACGTCTGCGGATCGCGCACCACAGTCAGATCGTCACCGGGCATAACGAAGATATTTTCATCCGGGTGCGCGAGGATCGCGTTATAGGCGACCGAGACCGTGCGATGGCCGCGCGTCAATTGAATAAAGGCGTCGGGTGCCGGAATGCGAATGCCGCCGGCCGCGGCGATAACATCCAAAATCCGGTCGCCCTTTGTGGTCAGCGGAACGCGGGCGCCGGACGTCACCTCGCCGCCGACCGATGCGGTATTGCTCACATTCTTCGGGATCGTGACGACGACCTGAGGCTGAATCGCTTTATGCGCGAGAGCCTGAACAATCTGGTCTTCGACCTCTCCCGGAGTAAGCCCGGCGACTCTCAGGCGTCCGGCATAGGGAATCTGGATCGTACCGTCGCGGTCGACGACCTGCGCCGGGATAGTTGCCGTTCGCGATCCCGCCGAGGTCGAATGGTCGTCAGGCGCGGCTGAGAACAAACCGCCCGCGCCCGCCTCCCAGATTGTCACGACCACGGAATCGCCGACGCCGATCCGCAGATCGGGCGGTGGCCGTCCGGTGGTGAAGACCCGTTTGAAGGATTCGCGAGGCTGGGAAGCGCTGATGCTGGCAACGCGTTCGTCGACATCGACGAGGACGTAACCGCTCAGGACTCCTTGCGGCGACTGGTCGGCGACAATATCGGTCGCCTGCGGGCCCGCCGCCGGCAGGCCGCATCCAGCGAGCAAGATCGCCGCCAGCACAAAAATACCGAAGCGGAAATTCAGTGCCATCCGCCTGTCAGCCCATCCCCGAATCTGCGGGGCCTCCTTAATACACCAGAAAACGAATTTAAGGAGCCGCCCCAAAGGCTTAGAACTTCCGGGCGCCTTCCGGCGCGGCTTCTGTGCCACAGCCGCCCCCTGCACCCTAGCCTCCAAAATCGTGCTAAATGATTAATTAACACAACCCCCGGCTGACCGATACCGTCGTGGAACTGGGCGAGGACCGCGAACTAACCGCCCGACGCGCAGCCCTACTCCGCAGCTTGGCCACTTATCGAAGTTTTAGCGCCGTCTCCGCTGACCGTGCGGTTGGATAGCTCCGCCTGCCGCGGTGGCTCCTCCTTTGCCAGCGCGCGGACCTGCGCGGTCATGCAGAAGAGGAAGGTTACGATCGCGGTCGCGCACCAGCCAAGCGCAATGATGTCGGGATATTGCAGGGGGATTCCCGCGAGATCGAACGGCAAAGGACGGTGGAAGAATATCGCTGCATTCAACAGCGCGGTGGCGGCGCGCATTTCGGTTGGACCGGCGCCGCCATAGCTGATCTGGAATACGTCGGTCACATTTGCGCGCAGGAAGGTCAGCGCTGATATCATCGTGTAGACGGCAAGACACAGAAAACAAACGTCGAACCGAATGTAGCCCGAGAAACCCAAGCCGACCGCGACTGGAAGCGCGACAAAACAATCGATCGCATTATCCAGATAATAGCCGTAGCGCGGTCGCTCTATGCCACGCAGCCGTGCCAGCGTGCCGTCGAGTGAATCGCCGATCCAGTTGACGACGAGCCCGAGCGTCGCGAGCCACAGCAAGATCGGATACGCGCCGGAAAACGCATAGGCGACGGCCGTAAGTCCGGCACCGGCGACGCCCAAAGCGGTCAACTGATCGGGCGTAACCCATCGCGGAATACGCGCGGCGAGAAACGCCAAAGCCGGCCGCTCCAGCGGCCGCAACAAGCCCTCGTTCCAGCGTTTGAGCAGAATTCCTGGCATCGGCCTGCGCTCGGATGCAGCCGCCGGATTAACGGCGGCGCGATTCTGCCTGTCAAGCAGCGCACCAATCGGTAGTGTCCTAATTTGAGGTTGGCTGTGTTTCGGCCTCTTCTGTGGTTAGCACATCGACTGCCCTGCGGATAAACGGCGTGGCTAACAGAACAAAAGGTATCATTGTCGCCCATGCAATAAGCCACGACTTGAGCCAGTGACTTATGAAATCCCCATCGTGGATAAGCGAGGCACTAGCGATTGCCGCGGCAATTGCACAGGTGAAGCCAGACTGAATTAATCCAAATACAAAATGACCGTAACGCTTCGGGATGTTTAGCATTCGTAACCTCAGGACTCTGCTTTCTGTTCCGCTACGACAGCAGCCCGTACCGCCTCTACTGGCGATGTCACTGGCGGCAGGTGCGGCACCGCACCGGACGAACTGCGCAAGATAAACCTTCCGGCCGCGTCGTGTTGGGACACTACCGCCAATCCGCCTCGTGATGCGCGGCCACGTCTATCGTGATTCGCGGCCGGGTCTTTGGCGGCAATCAGATTTCGTTTTCAACCGACCGCCAACGCCGCTTCCGCAACTCGGTTACAATTCGGGGTTGTCGGCTTACTCCAACTCTATCAGACACTTAGCGATCGTCCCCAAGACGATTCCGGACGCTATTGCGGATTGCGCGCTGCCGCTTTGGGTTGATGCTATGATTTGAGCCGGGGGTCACGGACGCTTTGCTGCGGGGATGAAGTGCCGCGCTCGCCGGCACGACAGATCGGGGGAGAGCTTGGCTCCAGTCCGTTACCTTCGCGATGAAATCGCCGTTGTTGGCTGGTCGTGCAGGTTGCCGGGCGCCAATAGCGTCTCCGAACTATGGTCGCTCTTGCTCGAAGGGCGCTGCACCATCTCGCAGGTCCCCGCGGACCGGTTTCCGTTGGCGCGTTTCGGCCATCCGCGCCGCAACGAGCGCGGCAAGAGCTACACCTGGGCCGCCGGCATACTCGACGACGTTTGGGGTTTTGACCCGAGCGTCTTCGGCATCTCGCCGCGCGAGGCGCAGCAGATGGATCCGCAGCAACGGATCCTGCTGCAACTGACGTGGGAAGCGCTCGAAGACGCCAATATCAAGCCGTCCGCGATAGCAGGCAGCGAAGTCGGTGTCTTTGTCGGTGCGTCGCAGACCGACTACGCGCACGCCATCAGCGGCGACCAGGCGATCGCGGATTCGCATTTCGCCACCGGCAACGCGCTTGCCGTTATCGCCAATCGAATTTCCTACATCTACGACCTGCATGGGCCGAGCATGACGGTCGATACCGCCTGCTCCTCGTCGCTCGTGGCGCTGCATCACGCCACCGAAGCGCTGCGTTCGGGCCGCATCGATACGGCGATTGTCGGCGGCATCAATGTCATCGCCAGCCCCGCGCCGTTCGTCACCTTCTCGCAAGCCTCGATGCTCTCGCCGACAGGACTATGCCGGGCATTTTCGGCCGATGCGGATGGCTATGTGCGGGCCGAGGGCGGCGTCGTCATGGTGCTGCGCAAAGGCGTGCCGGGCGCCACTGGCGTCCACGGCACGATCCTCGCCTCGGATGTCAATTCCGACGGTCGTACCAATGGCATCGCGCTGCCGTCCGCGAAGAGCCAGGAGGATTTGCTCAAACAGGTCTATTCCCGCGCCGGAATCGATCCGGAGCGATTGAGCTTCGTCGAAGCCCACGGCACCGGCACTCCGGTCGGCGACCCTGTCGAAGCGAGCGCAATCGGCCGCGCGCTCGGCAATGCCCGAACCGCGCCACTGCCGATCGGATCGATCAAGACCAATATCGGCCACCTCGAGCCGGCATCGGGCCTCGCCGGCCTACTCAAGGCGTTTCTGGCGCTCAAGCATCGCATCTTGCCCCGTTCGCTGAATTTCCGGGAGCCTAATCTAAACATTGATTTCGCGAGCTTGAACCTGTCGCTGTGCCAGGAGCCGCTGTTGCTGCCGGATGCCGCGGCCGGTTGCGCCGGCGTGAATTCTTTCGGCTTTGGCGGCACCAACGCCCACGTCGTCATCGCGGCCGGACGTGAGCCCAAGGAGACCATCGCCGAAGCCGATCCGCGCGGTGGTCAGTTCTTTACCCTGTCCGCGGCGTCGAAGCCGGCCCTTGCCGCGCTCGCCCAAAATTACATCGAGCGGCTCGACCATGGTTCCGATCGGGATGCCGCCAGGATGGCCAGCGCCACTGCGCACCGCCGTGACTTTCTTCCCGACCGGCTGGTGATTTCTGCAACACAGCGCGGCGATGTGACCGAAGCGCTTGCGGCTTTCGTCGCCGGTCTCGACCATCCGAAACTGGAAACCGGAATTGCGATCGGGAAAGAATTACCGATCGCCTTTGTTTATTCGGGCAACGGCGGCCAGTGGGCCGGGATGGGCACTTCTGCTTATCGGCACAACACCAAATTCCGCGCGCACTTTGACAATCTCGACGATCATTTCCGCAGGCTGTCGGGCTGGTCGCTCAAAGACGCGTTGTTTAGCGAGGATCTTGGCGACCGCCTCACTTTCACGCGGATCGCCCAGCCGCTGATTTTCGCCATCCAGAGCGCGATGACCGCAGCCTTAAGCGCTGCCGGATTGCAGCCATCGGTCGTTATCGGCCACAGCGTCGGCGAAGTGGCGGCCGCCGAAGCCGCCGGCATTCTCGACCTGCGCACCGCCGTCGACGTCATCTATTTTCGCAGCCTGCATCAGGAAAAGGTGCGCGGGCTGGGCCGCATGGCCGCAGTTCTCGCCTCGCCCGAAACCCTCGATGAACTGATCGCCGGTATTGCCGGTCTGGAATTGGCTGCGCGCAACAATCCGCGTGCCAGCACGCTTGCCGGTCCGACTGAAGCGCTGGAAGAACTCAAGTCCGTCGCGCAAGACCGCGGTATCGCCTGTCTTGATCTCGAACTCGAATATCCGTTCCACACCGCGTCCATGACGCTGATCAAGACGCTGCTGACGGACGATCTCAAACACATCCGGCCGCGCAGTGAGGCCATTCCATTCGTCTCGACCGTCACCGGTTCATGTCTGCCGGCCGGCCGTCTCGACGCCCACTATTGGTGGCGCAACATCCGCGAACCGGTCGATTTCCTGCGCAGTATCCGGGAAGTGGCGAAACTTGGCGCGCGGTTTTTTGTCGAGATTGGACCGCGCGAACTTTTGCTCAAGCACATCGAGAACAGTTTGGCCGGCGAAGCGGATAATTTTATCGCCATCGCCGCGCTCGAGCGGAACGACGCGGGCCAGGACCCGGCCAGCAAGGTCGTTTCCAAGGCGGTGGTCAGCGGCGCCCAATTCGACGCCGCGACGGTGTTCGGAGCCGACCCCGCGATCATCGTTCCTTTGCCGTCCTATCCGTGGCAGCAGCAGCAGTTCCGCTTTGCCACGACTTCCGAAGCGGTCGGATTGCTTGAAGACGAGCGTCATCCGTTCAGCGGCGCACGGTATTCGCGCGACGCGCTGGAATGGTATTCGCACATCGACACTGCGCTGTTTCCGGCGCTCGCCGACCACAAAGTCGGCGAACACGCAATTTTCCCCGGCACCGGTTTCATCGAGGTCGCGCTCGCGGTCGCCCGCGCCTGGCTGCACAGCAACAGCGCCCGGATTGCCGATTGCGAAATTCTAAAGCCGCTCGATCTGACCAACGGCGAGACGCGCGAAATCATGTCACGGATTTCGGCGAATTCGAGCACGTGGGAAGTATTCAGCCGGCCGCGCCTCTCATCGGCGGCATGGGTTCTGCACAGCCGCTGCAAGATTTTGCACGGAGAAATGCGCGGGATCGTACCACCTATGATGAGCGGGAAGCCGCGACGCAAATTCGATGGCGATGCGATCTACCGCGTGGCGGATGCAAGCGGCCTGCATTATGGCCCGGCCTTCCGCTTGCTCGAGCGCGCAACCGTATTCGGTGATGGCTCGATCCAGGTCGAGCTTGCGCACCGGACCGCAGCGGACGATTTCGTCCTCGATCCGATTTCTCTCGATGCGTGTTGCCACGGTCTGATGCCGGTATTCGCCGAACTTCACGCGCCCGAGCGGGGTGTCAGCTACATTCCGGTTCGCGTCGACGAAGCGAGCCTGTTCATTGCCGGCGGCAAGCCGCAAAGCGCGACCATAGAGGTCCTGGAAAAGAATGAGCGGACGATCCTCGCCAATTATTATTTCTTTGGACCGGAGCGCGAGCTTCTCGCTATCTTGAGGGGCGTGCGCTGTCAGGCAGTCCAGGTGCGCCGCCCGATCGCGCTGGATGCTTCCGCCTTCGTCGAGCTGCCGGAACTCGTCGATGGCGGGATCATCGGCGCCGGCGGTCCGGCAGTCTCCGCTGAAGCTGTCATCGGTAACGCTCGGCGGCTCGGTCTGCTGGTCGAAGCCTCCGCCCCTTCGAGCGAATCCGAACTGCTGATCGATGGCGCCGCGACCGCCATAGCCTACGATCTCGCCTCGGCTTTAGCCGATGATGAGGACTCCATCGACGTCGAGGCGCTGATTGCAGAAGGCCGGCTCGCAAAGCAATTGCGGCCGTGGCTGACCCAAGTTTTGGCCCGGCTCGAAAGCGCGGGGCTTATCAAGCGGCGCGGCAAAGCGTGGTCGGTGATTGAGGATGCGCTGATGCCCAGCGCGGCTTCGATCATCCGGGATCTGGCAAGACAGTATCCGGATCGAGCCGGCGAAATGTTCGTTGCCGCCGCGATTGCCGGTCAGGCCAAGCGTGTTGCCGCAGGGCTGACTTTCGCCGATCCGGCGGAATGGTCGCTGTCCGCAAGCGCGCTCGATTATTATGACGCCGCCTCTGTGCCTTTGCGGCTGTCGAGCAATGTCGTCGCGCGGCTACTCGACGACGATGCGTTATGGCCGAAGGATCGGGCTCTGCGGATCGTTCAGATCGGGTTTGGCCCGTTGACCCAATCGCTATTGGCGTTGCAACGAAAACGAGACTTCGCGCTGACGGTCATTGAAACAAACCATCGGAGATTTGGCAGCGGCCAAGGTCTTCTTCTCAAGCACAATCACGTCACTCTCGTCGACGCCGATCACACACCCGGTTTGGGGAAATTCGATCTGGCGCTCGTGGTCGACGGCCTGCATCGGCTGCCCGAAAGTATCGGCGTTGCCGGGGTGCAGCGATTACTCGCACCACGGGGCATCTTGCTTGCAGTCGAGACCGCGCCTTCGATCTTTCGTGAACTCGTCTTCGGCTTCGACGCGGGCAACTTTTCCTCAGACGAGACGAACGGGGCAATCCAGGGACCCAAGCGGCACGATGAATGGCAGCGCGCTCTGGAGCGCGCCGGCTTTACCCGATCGCAGGCGCACACTGTTGCACTTGGTCAGAGTCCAGCATCGCTCGTCATCGCCGAGGCGGGACCGAACAGCCATATTACCGCCTCTGAAAACTCAGAGCTTGTTCTGCAGCAGCAACCGCAATTCACGCTGATCTTCAGCCCCGGATCCTCTTCATCCGGCAGGCTTGGCAAGGCGATCGAAAGCGCTTTGCGCCGGGAGGGCGCGCCAGCGGCATCTGCCGATACGCTCGATTTCTCCGATCCGGTGCCGGCCGCTCTCATTCACCTTGTCGACGTCAGGGAAGTCTCGGACACCCCGGTCGAGCAACTGACGGCGATCTGCCTCGAGATGAAGACTTGCGCGGAGCGCTTCGGCTCGAGCCGCGCCACGCTGTGGTTCGTGTTCCGCAATGCGCTTGCGGCCGAAAGCGCAAAAGTGAACCCGCTAGCGGCTGGAGCATGGGCCTATTCGCGCACGCTCGCCAACGAATTTCCGCATCTCGATGTGCTGCGCATCGATCTTGCCGCAGCCTTGGCAAATGACACCGCCGCTTCGCGGATAAGCGAATTGGTGCTGTCCGGCACCGCCGAGACCGAGTTGCAGATCGACGGCAAAATGACGCGCGCCGTACGCGTCAACACGATCAGACACGTTCTTGATCGCTCGGTCGCGCCGGCTGCCGGCGCCGTACGCCTGCAACGCAATCTCGCCGCGGGTCAGCGCTTTCGCTGGGAGGCCATGACGCAAACCGCGCCCGGTCCCAACGAGGTGGAAATTGCCGTCGCCGCGACCGGACTCAATTTCCGCGATCTGATGTGGATGATGGGCCTCCTGCCCGACGACATGGTGGACCACGGCGCCGCCGGTCCGGCCTTTGGCTGTGAATGCGCGGGCGAAATCATTCGCGTCGGCAGCCGGGTCAAGCACCTGCGTCCGGGCGATCGCGTTGCGGCATTTGCCGCGGCGGCGTTTGCCACCCACGTCACCGTGACCGCGGATCAGGTGACGAAATTGCCGCCCGCCATGAGCTACGACAGCGGCGCCACGATCCCCGTGGCTTTCATCACCGCGTACTATTCTTTGATCACGCAAGGAAAGCTTAAGCGCGGCGAATGGGTTCTCATCCATGGCGGCGCTGGCGGCGTGGGAATGGCGGCCATCCAAATCGCTCTAGCGCGCAAGGCCCGCGTGATTGCGACGGCGGGCACCGACGCAAAGCGCGATTTGCTTGCCGCATTAGGCGTTCATCATGTGCTCGATTCACGCTCAATAGCATTCGTCGAAGATGTGCAAGCGATCACCGGTTATGGCGCCGACATCGTCTTGAACAGTCTTGCCGGCGAGGCCATGGAGCGCAGCATCGCCTGTTTGCGCGAATTCGGCCGCTTTGTGGAACTCGGCAAGCGCGACTACGTCGGCAACACCCACATCGGGCTTCGGCCGTTTCGCAACAATATCAGTTATTACGGCGTCGACGTCGCGCAGCTCATGGCGGAAAGGCCGGCGGTTGCGCGAAAAGTTTATCGCGAATTGATGCGGCTCTTCGAGAGCGGCGCGCTCACGCCGCTTCCGCACATCGTTTTCCGCGCCTGCGATTTAGCCGATGCCTTTCATCTGATGCAGCAATCGGGTCATGTCGGCAAGATCGTGGTGCAGCCGCCTTCGCTCGATTCCGTTCGTAATGCGGGTACTCCATTTGCCTTCCGCAGTAATGCAACGCATGTCATTACCGGCGGGTTCGGCGGGTTCGGCTGCGAAGCAGCCAAGTGGCTGGTCGACCGTGGCGTAAAGCACCTCGTGCTCTTGGGCCGCCGCGGCGCAGCCACGGCAGAGGCCAAGGCAATGGTCGCGGATTTTTCCGCGCGTGGCGTGCAGGTCTATGCGCAGCCTTGCGACATCACCGACCGGCGCCAAGTCGAGAAGCTGTTCGAGCATATTGCGGCAACCATGCCGCCAGTCGCCGGCATTCTGCATGCGGCCATGGTGCTCGACGACGGCTTGCTTGCCGATCTCGACGCCGAGCGTTTCCGCAAAGTGCTGGAACCGAAGCTCAAGGGTCTCGATCATCTCGATGCGGTGACAGTGGGAACGCCTCTTGATTACTTCGTGATGTTTTCTTCCGTCGTCACGCTCGTCGGCAATCCCGGTCAGGCCAATTATGTCGCGGCGAACGCGTATATGGAGGGCGTCGCCCGCCGGCGCCGTCAGCAAGGCCGCGTCGCGCTGGCGATCGGCTGGGGACCGATAACCGATGTCGGCGTGCTGGCACGCTCCGAGGCGTTGCGATCGCGATTTCGTAAACTACTCGGTGTGCGCGGCATGCGCGCGGCCGAGGCTCTGGACCTTATGGCGAGCGCACTGCAACTGCCGTCCGTGCCCGAGCTTTCCGTCATCACCATCTCGCCCACCGAAGGCGTCTTTAGCGCCGATCGCTTGCCGGTGCTCAAATCCCCGACTTATGCGAATTTCGTCCGCAATGACGCCCTCGGCCGCGACGCCGCGGCCGCCCAGCTCGATCTGCATTCCGTGGCTAGGACACAGGGGATAGAAGCCGCGCGAAAAGCGCTGACCGGTGTTATTGTGGCCCAGTTGGCGCGCGTACTCCACGCCCGCGAAGAGGAGATCAGCCGCGTCCGGCCGCTCGGAGAAATAGGCCTCGACTCCCTGATGGCCCTTGAATTCGCAATGAGTCTCGAGGAATCTTTCAGCATCCAGGTGGCGCTGACGAGTTCAGTGGGCTTACTCACCGTGTCCGGCCTTGCGAACGAGATAATCGGCCAGCTTGACCTCGAGCGGACGGAGAACGACGCAATGGTCAAATCGCTTGCCGCAAAACACTTCGAGAAGGTCGAGCCGCGCAAGCTCGCAGCGCTGGAAGAATTGGTCATCGACGTCAAAGCCAAGCGGAAAGGCGCCCTGTCGTGACCAAGGGACACTCCTCGCTCGCCACGGCGGCCCGCGCGCAGTTGCTGCGCCGGGTCGAAGCGATGCGCTATGCCGACGCGGCAGCAGCGCCGCAAGTGTCGGCGTCGCCGTCGGCGAGCACCGACTTTTCGACGCTACCGGGATATGACGAACTGCGTTTCTACCAGTCGCTCGGCCAGAAGTTTGGCGTAGAGAGCCCGTATTTTCGCACCCATGACGGCAAAGCAGGCGCGCATACGCAAATCGGCGGTAAAGCGCTGTCGAATTTTTCCTCCTACGACTACCTTGGGCTCAACGGCCATCCCGAGATTGTGGAGGCGGCCAAAGCCGCGATCGATTGCTATGGCGTCTCAGCCTCGGCAAGCCGGCACGTGGCCGGGCAGCGGCCGGTGCATTGCGAGCTCGAACGCGCACTCGCGGAGCATTATGGCGTTGCCGACTGCCTCGTTTTCGTCAGCGGCTATGCCACAAATCTCGGCGTGATCGGCCACATCCTGGGGCCCAAAGATCTCGTCATTTACGATTCGCTCGCCCACAACAGCATCGTCATGGGCGCGATGTTGTCGGGAGCCGCACGGCGCTCGTTTCCGCATAACGACCTCGATGCACTCGAGCGGATGCTCGTCGCGTCACGCAGTCAGTTCGAGCGAACTTTGATTGTCGTCGAGGGTCTTTACAGCATGGACGGCGATTACCCCGACCTGCCGCGGCTCATCGACATCAAATCGCGGCACAACGCCTGGCTCATGGTCGATGAGGCCCATGCGCTCGGTGTTCTGGGCAAGCGCGGCTACGGAACCGCCGAGCATTTTGCTGTCGATCCGCGCGATGTCGACATCTGGATGGGCACGCTGTCGAAGACGCTCGCGGGTTGCGGCGGCTACATTGCCGGCTGTCATGAGCTGGTCGAGTATCTGCGGCTGACGGTGGGCGTTTTCGTCTACAGCGTCGCCATGCCGCCCGTCATTGCGGCCAGCACATACAAGGCGCTTGAGATTCTGCATCGCGAGCCCGAGCGGGTGCAAAAGCTGCAAGTCAACGGCAAGGCGTTCTGCGCGTTGGCCCGAAAGTACGGTCTCGATACCGGCAACGGCGCCGGCACCGCCGTCTGTCCCATCATCGTTGCGGATTCCGCGGTGGCCGTGATGCTGTCGCAACAGCTTTTGGCGCGCGGCATCAACGTGCAACCGGTCACGCATCCGGCAGTGCCCGCAAAAGCCTCGCGCCTTCGTTTCTTCCTCACGGCGATGCATACCGACGCCGACATTGCGAAGGCGGTCGAGATTACCGCCGAAGAGTTGGGCCGAGTACGCGCCAGGATGCATAGCCTGAGCCCGTTGCTCTAAATCCTCGGGTGGCTTCAATTTCGCGCACCGTCGTCATCACCGGCGCGTCAAGCGGCATCGGCAAGGCACTCGCGCTGCGCCACGCGCGCGAGCGTGGCCGTCTCGGCTTATTGGGCCGCGACCGCGAACGCCTTGGCGCCGTGGCGGAAGAATGCCAGGCGCTCGGCGCCGCGGTTGAAACCGCTTCGCTTGATGTACGCGCCCGGAGTGGCATGGAGCAGTGGCTGCAAAGTTTCGACGCGCGCGGCCCGATCGACGTCTTGATCGCCAATGCCGGCGTCATGACGGGGCGTCCCGCAGACACCCTGCTGGAACCGCCGGCCGCGGGCTATGCCGCGATGGAAATAAACGTGCTCGGTATTCTCAACACCGTTCAACCCATTCTGCCGCGGATGCTCGCGCGCCGGCATGGACAAATCGGCATCGTCAGTTCGCTTGCCGCCTTCGCGCCGTTGCCGGACGCGCCAACCTACTCCGCCGCCAAAGCGGCGGTTCTCAATTACGGCCTGGCGCTGCGCCATCAATTGCAATCGTCGGGGGTGGGCGTCAGCGTCATTTGCCCCGGCTACGTCGAGACGCCGATGCTGCGGCAGGAGACCGGCCGCAAGCCGTTTGCGATGTCCGCCGAGGCCGCCGCGGATTGCATCGTGCGCGGCATCGAGCGTAATCGTTCCATCATCGCATTTCCGTTCCTGTTCGCCGTGATGGCGCGCCTCGGCAACCTCGTGCCGGGGTTCTTGCAACGGCCGACGCTGCCGAGATTTACGGTCAGAAATCCTTTGGACCTCGGCGGCCAGTCGCATTAGCAACCATTGCGCCGCCTTTGACCGGCGCCCCCGCAGCCGACCATCGCTCCGCGACAAGTCTTAAGCTCCAACTCGAGACCATTTTGCCTAAATGGTTAACGCCGAGATGGCATGTTCTTTGACGAGGGGCTGCCCCATACAAATAACGCATTGCACGGATTGGTTTTTCTGGAAGCCGCCGGCCGCGGCGCCAATACGATGGTAATTGGAACTGCGACCGCCGGGCGGAATATCCGAGAGGTGTGACTTTTGAGGCACGCCGTTTAAACTGTTACCAAAGTAGAATCAGAGATAATGGGGGCTTGATGGAATCAAGAGAAATTTCCAGGAGCATCCGATGAAGCGGATTGTCGCTGCGGCTGTGTTGTCGATCGTTACCGGAGGCGTCGCGCTTGCCGCCGACCTTCCGCAGCCTGCGCCCCCGCCCCCGCCGCAGGCGCCGGCCGCCTATGTGCCGGCCGTCGCGCCAGTCTACAACTGGGGCGGCATTTATATTGGCCTTAACGGCGGCTATGCGTTCGGGACCAGCGACTGGACCGGCGGCGCAACCAATTCCGGGGACTTTACTACTTCCGGTCCTGTCGTTGGCGGCACTTTGGGCGCTAATTTTCAAACCGATGCCTTTGTCTTCGGCGTAGAGACCGACCTCGATTATGCCCCTGTCACCGGCAACGGACCTTCCGGCTTCTGCGTGAATTGCAAAACCCAGAGCACATGGCTCGGCACGACACGCGCACGCGCCGGTTTCGCGGCGGATCGCGTCCTGTTCTACGGCACGGCCGGCGCTGCCTACGGTAACGTGGAGGCATCCGCATTCAATACAACTAACTCCAGCACGGAAATCGGTTGGACCGCCGGCGCCGGCGTTGAAGCGGCGTTCGCGGATAACTGGACCGCTCGGGTCGAATATCTGTTCGTCGATCTGAGCCATGGATCGTGCACCACGGCTTGCGGATCGCCACCCACTCAATCGGTCAGTTTCGAGGAAAGCCTGGTCCGCGCCGGCATCGACTTCAAGTTCCGGCCATAAGCCGGCCGAAGATTTCGGTTCGATTTCTGGGGCGAGCGCATGGCGCTCGCCCTTTGCTTTTCAGTCCCGACGCCGCATTGCCGGCATTAACTGTTGCGCGGTTTCTGCCGAAAATTGGCCAAACGCCGATATATTATGATAGGTCTGACTTTGGTCCCCCCTAGGGTTTGCGTATGCATCTTGAGAACCGCGTACTGGTGACGGGAGGAGCCGGATTCCTCGGCTCTCACCTCTGCGAGCGCCTTATCAAGGAAGGCTCGAGCGTCATCTGCGTCGACAATTATTTCACCGGCACGCGGCGCAATATCGACCGAATGCTCGATCACCATCGGTTCGAGATGGTGCGTCACGATGTGACGTTTCCGCTCTATCTTGAGGCGGACCAGATCTACAATCTGGCCTGTCCCGCCTCACCGATCCATTACCAGCATGACCCCGTGCAGACCACCAAGACCAGCGTTCACGGCGCTATCAACATGCTGGGACTTGCCAAACGTCTGCGCGCCAGGATCCTTCAGGCTTCGACATCCGAGGTGTACGGCGATCCCAGCGTACATCCGCAGCACGAGGATTATTGGGGCCACGTCAATCCGATCGGTCCGCGCTCCTGTTACGACGAGGGCAAACGCTGCGCCGAGACGCTGTTCTTCGATTACTGGCGGCAGCATAAATTGCGCATCAAGGTCGCGCGCATTTTCAACACTTACGGCCCGCGCATGCACCCCAACGACGGCCGCGTGGTATCAAACTTCATCGTGCAGGCGCTGCTTGGGCGCGACATCACCGTGTTCGGCGACGGCCTGCAAACCCGCTCGTTCTGCTACGTCGAAGATCTGATCGACGGCCTCGTGCGTCTGATGAACACGGACGACGACGTCATCGGGCCGATCAACGTCGGCAATCCCACCGAGTTCACGATGCTGGAACTGGCGTCGCTCGTCATCGAGCTTACCGGATCGCGCTCGAAAGTCGTGCACCGGCCGCGCCCGCAGGACGATCCGCGCCAGCGCCGCCCCGATATTTCCAAAGCCAACGACCTGCTGGGTTGGGCGCCGAAGACCGCGCTCAGAGAGGGCCTGGTCAAGACCATCGCCTATTTCGACGATTTGTTGCGCGACGAGACGATCCGTCCCTTCATCATTCATGACGAAGGCGTCAAGGTCTGACGCCTCATTGGCGCGCGGCAGAACGAAAACCGACGCAAGCGAGCCGCTGGACAAAAATAAGACGAGGCGCCGTTGCCCAGCGCCTCGTCAGAGACGAGTTATTCCAACCGTCAGGAATGAAATTGAGAAGTCCGGATCGGAGAGAAGCCGATCAAGACGGGCAGGTGTCCAGACCCGAGCAGAACGCGAGCGTGAAGGCGCCGGCCTTCTCGTTCGAACCCGCCGCGGCTTCCAGCGCCTCGTCGGAGACTTCAAAGAGGATCTCTTCTTCCCTCTGGTCGATGTGGATGTCTTTCATAGTCTTGTTCCTTTCGTTGCCAGCGGCGCCGGCAGTCACCAGGCAGGACGAGAAATTCGCTAACCCCCCCGCCACAACCACATTAAATCATCCGCTGCGCGCAGTGTAAAGGCTATCCGGACATTGTGACAGGTCGCTGATATATGGAGACAAATCGCGCGATTTCCGCAGGTTTTTTGGGCCAAAAAATCAGCCTCCGCGCGCGCGCTCGCGAGCCAGATGGACGAGGTTTCAGCGGCGCGATCGGCAAGCCTCCGGTTATAGAATGAACAGGCCAGCGGCTATACATTGAGCAGCCGGATCGGAGCGGCAGTGGTGGATGATTTCTACGAGCACTTGAGAGTCTGCGCCGCAACCATCGACGAATTGCTGTCTGACGCCTTTATACCCTCGCCCGGCGCAAACGAGGGCGCTGATCTCGTCGCGCGGCGCTTCGCCGCGTGGGCTCGCGCGGCGTCCGCCGAGGACCAGGCCCTGTTCGCGAGGCGCCTCGAACGCGACCGGCTGACGATGGGCGAGGTCGAGCGGCGGTTCAGCGCGGTTCGTCCGCGCCCCTGCACGCCCCGTTCAGCCTGGATCGACGATGCCGTCTGGGTCGAGGCAGCGCTGCGAGGTGCATCCGCCAGCTCCAAGGCCGCCGCCAGGCCGGGGCGTGATGTTGTCGCTTTTGAAGAGCTCTTCCTGCCGCTTGCCGGAGCGGCGAAAACACAGCTTTGGCAGGGTGTTGGCGCCGCGGCGCGCGATAATCTCGACGACAGCGCGCGCGCATGTCTATTGCATTCGTTGCTTGTGGAGTTATCCGGTCTCTCGGCTCCGGCGCTCTATGAGCGCTTCAGCAAGGCGCGCAGCGCTGGCGCATCCGGCTACGCTTCTTTCATTGCCGACATGAAAGCGGGCGGCTTCCGCCGCCTGTTCGCGGACAAGCCGGTGTTGTTGCGCCTCATCGCAACACTGACGCGACAGTGGATCGACACGTCGCGCGAATTCGTGCTGCGGCTCGATGCCGATCGGCCGGCATTGCAACGGGAGTTTCTAAAATCCGGCGATAATCGGGTCGTGGCCATCGAAGGCGATCTGTCCGATCCGCACAACGGCGGCCGCTCGGTACGGATCGTTTCCTTCGCCAATAGCGCGCGGCTTGTCTACAAGCCGAAAGATCTCAGTCTCGACGTCGTCTGGTACGATCTGATCGAGCGGCTCAACCGCGCGAATCCCCCCGTAACACTGAAGGCACCACGGACCCTGGCCCGCGACGGCTACGGCTGGACCGAATTCATCGATCACACCGGATGCACCGACGCGGCCGGATGCGCACGGTTCTTTCGGCGCGCCGGCGCCTGGCTGGCGCTGTTGCACGTCTTCGTCGCCACCGACATGCACCAGGAGAACATGATCGCCGACGGCGAATATCCGGTACCGATCGATCTGGAAACGATTTTGCAGCCGAGCGCCGAAGAGCACAAAATCCACGAACCCGAAGGCGAGGCCTTCGATGCCGCCATGGATATCGTCGCCAACTCGGTAATGACGGTCGGGCTGCTGCCGGCCTACGGGCGCTCGGCCGACAATAACGTGTTCGCGATGGGCGGCATGACGGCGGATTGGGGCGCGCGCACCGTCATCAAGTGGACCGATACCAATTCCGATGCGATGCGGCCTTTCAAGGCGAAGGAGCCCGGCGAAACCAATAGCAATCTGCCGCATGTCGGCGGCCGTTACGCCAAATTCGCCGACCATATCGATGACTTTGTCGCCGGCTTTGCCGATTACGCGAGATTCTTGTTGCGCCGGAGCCGCGACGGTGAAGATTTATTCGCAGGCTTCGCCGGCCTCCCGGTGCGCCGGGTCATCCGGCCCACCCGCTTCTATTACATGCTGCTGCAACGCCTGAAGGATCATCGCGGCATGGACGACGGCGCGGCTTGGTCGGCGCAGGCCGATTTCATGGCGCGGCTTGCCGACTGGGACAAAGACTCTGATTCGTTGTGGCCGCTCCAGCGCGCCGAGCGCGGCGCGCTTCTCGCTCTCAATGTGCCGCATTTCGTTTCGCCGAGCGACGGCACCGTGATCGCCGATGCGGCGGGCACCGCGGCGGAAACCGCCGCCGTCTCCGGTTTGACGCGCGCGCGGGAACGCATGCAAAACCTCGATGAGAAGGAGATCGCCTGGCAAATCGAGGTGATCCGGGAAAATACCAACGCGCCAGCCGCCGCTGTCGCAGAGCCACCGGAAGAAAGCTCCGCGATTGGCGCGGTGACGAAGGAAGCTTTCCAGGCGGAAGCGGACAAGATCGCCGCGGAACTGTCGCGCTATGCCATACGCCGTGGACCCGGCGCCGCGTGGATCGGGCTCGACTGGCTCGGCGACGCCGAGGTTTTCCAGCTCGTCTGCCTCGGCCCGGACCTTTACAACGGCACTTCCGGCATCGCGCTATTTCTCGCCGCACATGCGGCTGCCACCGGCACGAAGACTTCCGCCGATTTCGCTCTCGCCGCCGTGGCACGGCTGCGGAAAACACTGTCGGGCCGCAGCGCGGCCCGCTTGGCGCGCGCGCTCGGCATCGGCGGCGCAATCGGGCTCGGCTCGGTCGTCTATGCCTTTTCAGTCATGGCGAAATCCCTGGGCGACAATGTGTTGCTCGCCGATGCCGATGCTGCGGCAAAACTATTCACCGACGAATTGATCGCCGCGGACAGGCAGCTCGACGTCATGGGTGGCAGTGCCGGCGCCATCCTTGGCCTGCTTCGTCTCTATCGCGACACGCAGTCGGCATTTGTTCTCGGCCGCGCCGTCAAATGCGGCGAGCACCTGCTCGCGCAAGGCCGGATCGGGCCGGAGGGCCGGCGCACCTGGGCGGGGCAAGGCTCCGGCGCGAAGGGCCCAGCGCATGGGCTCAACGGCATGTCGCATGGCGCCGCTGGCTTCGCCTATGCGCTCGCCGCGCTCGCCGCCGCGGCCGGCCGCGACGATTTCGCCGCCGCTGCGAGCGAATGCATTGCCTTTGAGGATTCCACCTACGACGCTACGCGCCACAACTGGCCCGATCTGCGCACAGCAGAACCGCATTGGCCTTGCCAGTGGTGCCATGGCGCGCCGGGCATCGGGCTGGCACGGCTCGGCGCCAGAAAACGGGGCGCGGCGGAGGTGGCGCAACTGGCAAAGGATATCGCCAATGCCGCCGACGGCGTCGCGCAAAACCGGCCCGGCGGCGTCGACACATTGTGTTGCGGCACGCTGGGCCGGATCGAATTTTTCTGCGAGGCCGCCGACGCGCTCGGCCGCAGCGATCTCCGCGGCCTTGCGGCGCGGCGGCTGACCGCGGTGATGGCGCGTGCCACGGCGACGGGTGACTACCGCTGGAACGCCGGCAAACGGCAATTCAATTTGGGTCTGTTCCGCGGCCTGTCCGGCGTCGGCTACACGCTGCTCCGGCAAGTCGATGCGTCGCTGCCCAACTTGCTGATCTGGGATTAGGACGTAGAGGGTTTAGCTGCGACTCAGGCTGAAATTTGGCGAGGTTTCCATGCGGGCCTTCCAGAAGCCAAGCGTTCTCTGCGCGCTGGCCTCGGAAAGCTTTTGATAGTCCTGTTTCGCTTTTACCAATTCCAGTTCGGTCACCTGATGACGCAAAATCCAGCTTTCGAGCAGCGCTTTTGCCGTAGGCCAATTCAGTTTCGCGGCTTTGCAGGCTACCAGCAATCCGTCGATGCCCGTTATCAGCGGCTCGATGAATTCGAGCGAAGTCGAGCACAGCGCTCCCAGTGCCGCCACCGTCTCCTCGTAACTGCGCGCATTGGCAAATACCAAAATGCTCGTCTCGTTCAGGGAGCCCTCTTTTTGCATCAGATTTATCTTCTCGACCGCCTTGCTGAAATCCCGTTTTGGAGCGATCTCCCGGTACATTTCACCTGAGATTTTCGATAGCGTCTCTTGAATGACGTCGCGGGTGTCAGCCGGCGCGAGAGCAAGAATACGGGCGCGCGCCGCCGCGGTTGCCTTCAACAGCAGCCGATGAAGAAGCCGATGCGGCAGATCGATCCGCAGTCCGATCTTTTCAGCCAGGCTTTCATCGGTCCAGGCGCTGTCGACCAGCGACGTAAAACCGTGTTCGGACAATTTGGCGCCGGGATTGCCGGCGAGCTTGCGTTTGACCTCGCCGTCGCCGCGACTGACCAGCAGATCCGTCACCGGCTCGGTGAGCGTGTTGCGTGCCGAAATGGCCAGCAAATGCTGTTGGCTCTTGTTCTTCGCGAGTTCAAGGAGGTCGTTTTCCGACAGCCGCGCCGAGTGCCTCAGGACCGGTTCGGCAACCGTGATGGCGTCGTCATTGGCGAGCTGCCTGATCGCCCCGGCCGGCGCCCTGTCGACTGGAGCCAGACGGCGGCTCAGCACGGCTTTCGCCTTGATCTCGATCTCCCGGATCAGATGGACGAACACATCGTCGAACAGCGCAATTTGCGCCTCGGTAAGCCGCTCGGCCTCGCTCAGAAACAGGTCGGTTGCACGGCGCAGCGTTTCGGCGCGCTGGTCCGGTGAACCATGGCGAATCGCATCTTCGAGCTCGGCGATAATCGACTGCGTTGTTGCCATATTCGCTGGTGCTTATTAGATCGGCCGCCCCGCGGCTAACCTCAGTTCCTTCCGTTTCCCAGACCCGATCGAGAGCCGACCGGGCTCATTGTGGCGTTGTTCGCTATCGGGCAGTCCGCGACGAACTCCACGCCGACTGAATTTCTTGACCGCCAGACGACGGAGCAGTGCCGCCGCAGATGCCCGTCATAGGAAAGAAGCAGAATAAAATTGTCCGGGACACGGGCGATCGGCGCACGGAGCGTCAATCGTGCACCGGTGACCGAGACATCGCTGACTTGGCATGTTGCCAAAATTGATCCGTCGGTAAGAGCGACCCTTCCTCCTTGCCGGATAAAACGGCGCGTGCTCTTGCGATGTTCGGCAGCCATCGGCTTGGCACCCGTATGGAGGACTGAACTCGATCTATTGCACGGGAATTTCAAACTTGCTCTTCAAAGCCCACCTGACCGCGTTCAGTTATGCGGTCCGGACCTCCGCCAGCGGACGTCTTACGACAAAACGGCCCCGGCACAACCTCACACGCTACCGGAGGTAGTTGAATGCGGAGTTAATCTCAGGAAAGACGCGGAATTATTGGATTTTGCATTGCAACGGAAATTCCTGAGCACGGCTCATGACTTCGATCCGGCCAGTCTGAGCAAATCCGACACTTTGACGAACGTGTAGCCCTGTGCGCGAAGCTTCACGATGATATCGGTGAGCGCCACCGCGGTTTCCGGCGCGTTCGGCCCGCCGTGCATGTGCAGGATCACGATACTGCCGGGACGAACGTGATTGACGACGTTGGTGACGATCGTGCCGGGCCATCTTTGGAAACCGTCGCCGCCGTCGACGTCGCCGCCGATCACGGTATAGCCCTGGCTCTCCACTATTTTGACCGACCCGGCATCAGAGCAGAGCCCCGGAAAGCGAAAATATTTTTTGTATGGTACGGCGTATTTCTTCAGAAGCTCGTCGGTCTTCTGTACTTCGCCGGCCTGGTTCGATTCCCGTATCGGATAGAGATGATAGCAGGGCGAATGAAAGGCGCCGTGCGAATAGCTGTGATTGCCGAGCTCGAACAGCGGATCGTTCGACAGTTCCGTAGTGGCGGCGCTATAGGCTTCGATCCAGAGGCCGGTGAGAAACAGGGTTGCCGGGACCTGCCGCTGCTTTAGCGTTTCGATGACCTTCTCATTGTACCAGGACGTAACGCGCCGGCTCTTCAGGTCGGCGACCATCCCCGGCGTCATGTCGGCATCGAAGGTGAGCGCGACGACCTTTTGGCTGGTCGCCACCCGATCGAAGCTGCCGCCCGATGCGAGCGCGGGGCGCAGCGGCGCGCACAACGCCACGAGCGCGATCACAACAAACCTGCAGCGAGGCTTCATGTCGGCCGTTACTGCGGCTTGGCTCCGCCGCAACTCGCCACCAGCGTCGCCTTGAACATGTCGAAGGACTGCACCTGCACCTGGCAGGTTGACGAACCGGCCGCAACAGATATGACCTGGCCCGCACTCGCGGTTTGCTGCTTGCCGTTGACGACAAGCGCGATGCTGTCGTTGCCGGGCGAACCGATCAGCCCGATGGTCAGACGGCCGTCACCGACAATCAGCGATTGGTTGGGACTGATAATGTAGGTGTTTGCCGAAGGCATGATCGCTTCCAGCATTGCCTGGCTTTTATCAAGCTTGACCTGCAAGTCGGTGACCTGGGCGCTGAGGTTGTCGGCATGCATCTTGAAGTTCTGGCTTTGGGCGCTCAGTTGCTCGATCGCGTTGTCGCGGCCGCCGAGATCGCGCGACGACAGAAACCGGCCGTAGAGATGGCCGCCGATCAGGATGGCCAACACGGAGACAATAACGGCGACGGAGACCACGAATCCGTTCGGTCCGGTGAGCGGCCGGAGCGGGACCGGGCGGCCTGATTGCATCCTCTCGCTCACGGGCAATCCCCTCTACGGTTGCGGCTTGGCCGGCGCGTTGGAACTGGTGTCCAGTCCCGGCGGCAGCAACGTGCCGGTGATCCGCGACAGGATCGACTGGACAGCGGGCAGCGTGATTGGGCTCGACGACGCCGCCTGCGCTTCATTACTCGGAGGGCCGGCAGCCGCTGCCGTATTGTCGGCGTTAGGGGGCGTCGCTTGGCCGGACGTTCCCGCCGGCGGCTTGCCGCCGGTCGATCCGCCGCCGGAAGGCTGTGTGCCTGAAGGCGGCGGATTGGTGCTTGACGGTGGCGGATTGGCGCCTGCGGCGCCGGGTTGCGGCGCTGCGCCCGGCGCCGCCGGCGTATCGACATTGCCGAGGATAATCGGCAGGCCATCCTTGCCGGAGCCGATGACGACGATTTTGCTATTCGGCGACTGCGCCAATTGCAGCGTCGCCTCGATGCCGCGCCAGCGCAGATAGGATTCCGAAATACCCTGGCTCACCGTTTTCTGGAACGCCGCGATGCCGTCGGCTTCAATCTGTTTGCGTTTCGATTCCTCGGCTTCGCGTTCGACCCGGAATTTATATTCCTGGATCATGTAGTACTGCTCGGTCTGCCGATTGATTGCCGCGACGATATCCGGCGGCAATTCAATTGACTGCACCAGCGTGTCGAGGATCTGGATCGCGTTTTGCAGAAAGTCGTTGTAGTGCTTCGGATCCGGCTGCTCCATCGCCTCCGGCTGCACCAGTTTGTTGAGATTGGCGGCAAGGCTCTTTTGCGCATCCTCGCGAATTTGCTTCTGGATCGTTTCGCGCGACGTATAGACCTCTTCCGCGGTGTATTGCGAAATGACCTGCCGCGCCTGGCTGCCAATCTCGGGAGCGATGACCGAAGTCATGAAATCCGGGCCGATGAACTTGTGCAGCACAGCGACCGAATTGTGCAACAGCTGATAGCGCACGCTGATCTCCGCGTGCACGCTTACGCCGTCCTTGGAAATGGCGTTGTAGGTCTGGGTCGAGGATTGCAGCCGCAAATCGTAGAGATAGAGCTTATCCCATGGCCAGAGCAGGTGGAGACCTTCCTCGCGCAGCTCGCGGGGATCGAGCACCGTGCCGCGGCCGACCCAGCACCAGCAGTAAAGATCGAGGCCGTTGAAGCGTTTCCACAGCACGCCGACGCGGCCGCTCGGCACCGTGATCACCACATAGGGCCACAGCACGACGACGGCGAGCAGCGCTGTCATCAGCAAAACGGCAATGCCCGGCAAATGCCGGCCGACTGCGCGCCACAGCCAGGTTCGCCGCCGCGGCGGGGGCGGCAGGTCGTCAACGATTTCCGGGTACTTCGCCATCAAGCCGTTCCCTTACCCAACCCCATCATCTGCCCATTGGCCGTTCGTCGACAATACGGCCTTCGTCCATCCGGATCCGGCGTGCCGGCAACCGCAGCTCGTCGAGATAGCGGTCATCGTGGGTAATGACCACGATGGTAGCGCCGGCCTGCATCATCTCGGGCAGCAATTCGTCATAGAATTTGCGGCGAAATTCTGGGTCTTGCTCCGCCGTCCATTCGTCAAGCAGCATGATTGGGCGCTTTTCCAGCATGCTGACGATCAGCGACAGCCGACGCTTCTGGCCGCTGGAAAGATCGAGGGTGCGGAATTCGCCATGTGAAAAGCCGGTGCGCTCCTCAAGCCGGAATTTACGCAGAAGGCGATCGACCTCGCCTTCGTCCGCATCAATGCCGTAAAGCCGGTGGAACAGATGATAATCGAAGAAAATCGCCGATATCAGCCCGCGATACTCATCGCGTGTCGCGTCGTTGACGTGCATACCGTCCAGTAAGACATCGCCGGAATCGGGCGGATAGAGCCCGGCAAACACGCGCAGGAACGTCGATTTGCCCGAACCGTTGCCGCCGGTGATGAAGACGAGCTCGCCGCGCTTGAGCGTGAAGTCGATCGGTCCGATCTTGAACACGGTGTCGGAGAACTTGTCGAGATAGCGGAACACAATGTTGTGCATCTCGATCTTCTCGAAGTGCGCCGGCGCCGCGACTCCGCGCGGCTCGACTTCAGGAAGCGTTTCCTCGAGCGCCGCTTCCAGCCGCTCGATCCGGTCGGCCGCGGCATTGGCATTGAGCAAGATCGGTATCGCCTGAACCAGGCCGAAACAGGCGCCGACGACGAACAGCAGAGCTGTCGTCGTCTTGGCGATCGACGCACCGCCGAGGGTGTCGCTCAGATTCGGCGCCACGAAGACGACCGCGCCGAGCAGCACATACATCGAAATCTGCGACGTCACGATCATCTGGAAAGTTTCGGCCTGGGTGCGGATCTTGATGTTGGCCGCGGTTTTCGAAACCTCAACGGAATCGTGGAACAGTGCGGCGCTGCGCGCCTTGTTGAGCCGCACCTCTTTGAAACCGTCGAGGAAATCGATGAGCCGGTCGAACAGCCGGCGTTCCCACGCCGCGGATTCCGATTTTTGCGCGGCGAGCCGGCGATTCTTTAAGTGGAAGATCACGCCGGCGCCGCTGACGATGACGAAGGTGAGTGCGAAGGCCGCGAACGAGAGGAAGGCAACGTAAATGCCGACGAAAAAGATCAGGACCGCACCCTGCACGGTGAAGCAGAGCATGTTACTCGCCTGCGTCAGCACCGAGGTGTCGCTGGTAACCGCCGCGACGATACGCGCACGGCCGATCCGCTCAAGTTCCAGAAGCTCCGAGTGCCGGATCATGTCCATCAGCCGCACCCGGACTTTGTGGATGATGGCCTCGATCTCCGCCGTCGCGGTGATGGTCACGTATTGCTGCGCCTTCATGAACAGGAACAGCGCGATGAGAAACAGCGAGGCGGCCCACAATCCCGGTTTCTGGCCGCTGCCCGCCTCCTGAACGCCGGTATTGATCGCGGCGAGAATCGAAGCGTTGCTGACGCCGCCGAGGCCGGACATCAGCAACAGCTTCGGCATCGAGCCGTGCATTTCGCGGCGAACGAGCTGGATAAAGGACATTACGGTCGCGTCGCCCGTCTACATTCAACACGCGCCGCCGACGGCCTTGGGACGGATGCGCTTGCCGACAGTTACTCTATGTTACGGCGACGCCATTCGACGCGCCGCGATGGCCCGGTAATGAACAGCACTATCAAGACGACCAGTGGCGTCGTGATCAATGCAAGAAAGAACGTCCCCCAGAACCCCATGCGACGATGGGTACCGCAAAATCCCGTAAGTAAGCACACGAGGATATAGACGAGGATGGCTGCGGCCATCATGGCACTCGAATTGGGTTCGAAGTGAGCGGTCGCGTCGGTCGATGGTGGTTACGCTTGGACCGAACTGGTCCTCGCCGGCTATTTTTCATACTGCCGTGCGCCCCGCAGGCTCAGGATGTCGTCGTCGCCGCGCCGGTCGTGCCCGAACGCTTGGTCCGCGACTCCCACATTTCCTTCTGGTGCTTGACGAACTCGCGATAGTCCGGGGGATTGAAGTCGAGCAGCGTGCCTCCGGACTCGAAGTGCTGAACGAACGCCTTGCCGATGGCGAAGGTGGCGCCGGCCGAGAGCACCGGCATGACGAAGCCGGCGGCGAGGATGTTGATGACCGGGACCGCTTTAAGCGCACTAGCGGCGCCCATACCGCTGGTCGCCGGGATCATGCAGCCGGCCAGCGCCGCGATCAGCGCCTTGCCGCGGTTCTCCGAGAAATCGATGTCATAGATTTGCGAAATCCGCCGCAGCATCTGCAACTGAAGCCCGCCGACGGTCAGCACGTCGACGACCGGGATCGGGATTAACCCGGCAACGCCCGACCAGATGGAAAAACGATCGACCAGTTTCGCGGCTGTTTCCTCGCGCGATTCAGGTGCGTCCGTTGCGTCTTTGTCCGTAGCACTCGATTTCGCTGCCATGGCGTATCCCTTTCTCGACATCCCGGGGGCTGGCCCGACACGCGTTCGAGCCGTTTTGAACTTGTTCGTAGGCTCAATACGGATGAGCTGGAAAAAAGGCTATCATGGCAGTTAGCCGGTGCCAAGCACGGGCGGCTGCGCTCCACGCGCCGCACAAATCGCATGACATGACAGCGAAAGTGGTGCGGCTGCGCGCCGGAATTTTCACGCGGCCGAATGGTTTGCGTTGAGCGCTTCCCACACCCGGCGCGGCGTCGCCGGCATGTCGATGTGCGTTGCTCCGACGCGGCGGTGCAGCGCATCGACGATGGCGTTGATGACCGCAGGCGGCGCGCCGACGGCGCCAGCCTCGCCGGCGCCCTTGACGCCGAGCGGATTGGAAGTCGACGGCACGTTATGGGTCGAAAAGGCAAAGCTCGGAATGTCGCCGGCGCGCGGCATGGCGTAATCCATGAACGAGCCCGACAATAATTGCCCGCTGTCGGGATCGTACACCGCGTGCTCCAGCAGCGCCTGCCCGATACCCTGCACGATGCCGCCATGGACCTGGCCTTCGAGCATCATCGGATTAATGGTGCGGCCGAAGTCGTCGACGATGGTGTAGCGCTCAATGGAGACGACTCCGGTCTGCGGATCGATCTCGACCTCGACGATGTGGCAGCCATTGGGAAAGGTCTGCGCCGGCGGCACGCGATGATGCGTGGTGTCGAGACCAGGCTCCATGCCGGCCGGTAATTTCGCCGGATCGCGCGCCGCTTTCGCTACTTCGAAAAGATCGCGGCGGAGATCGGTGCCGGCGACGGAGAAAACTCCGTCGGCAAAGGTAATGTCGCCGGCCGAGACCTCCATCAAATGCGCCGCGAGCGCTTTGCCTTTCTCGACGATGGTCTTGCTCGCCTCGTAGAGTGCCGCGCCGCCAACGGCGAGCGCGCGCGAGCCGCCGGTCAATCCGGCCGGCGTGCGGTCGGTGTCGCCCATGATCACGTCGATACGGTCGGCATCGATGCCCAATTGATCCGAGACAACCTGCTTGTACGCCGTGAGCAGACCGGTGCCATATTCCTGATTGCCCATGACCAGTTCGACGTGGCCGTCCTTGAATTCGATCGAGGCGGTTTCGGGAAAGCCGCCGCCGCAGCGTTCGGTATAGGTCGCCATGCCGATGCCGCGCAGTTTGCCGTGGCGCTCGCTCTCTTTGCGCCGCTTGGCGAATGATGACCATTCCGCTGCCTGCATGCAGCGGTCCATTATCTCTTCGAACTCGCCGGAATCGAGCAGAAGTTTTGTCGCCGACGTATATGGCATTGCCGACGGCGGCACGAAATTGACGCGGCGGATGGCGTCCGGCGTCATGCCGAGCTCGCGCGCTGCGGCATCGACGAGCCGCTCCAATAAGTACGCGGCCTCTGGCCGGCCGGCGCCGCGATAGGCGCAGACCGCAACCGTATTGGTGCACACGCCTTTGACGTTCACGGCAACGGCGCCAATCGCATAGAGACCGGAGACAAGATCGGTCGAACGCGTCGGTACGAAACTGCCGAACGGCGACAGATAGGCGCCGATATTGGCAACGACCGAAATGCGCAAGCCGAGGAAACGGCCCTTGTCGTCGAGCGCAAGCTCGGCGTGCGTGGTGTGATCGCGGCCCTGATTGTCGGAGACAAAGCCTTCGGAGCGGTCCTCCTGCCATTTCACCGGCCGCCCGATCTTGCGGCTCGCCCAGACGGTGAGCGCGTGTTCGGGATAGACGAAGGCCTTCATGCCGAAGCCGCCGCCGACATTGGGCGTGATCACGCGGAGCTTTTCCTTCGGGATCTTGAGCACCGCTTCGGCGAGCGGATCGCGCACGAAATGCGGACCCTGGGTTGCGGTATAAAGCGTCGAGCGACCGCTCGCTGCGTCGTAATCGGCGATGGCGTTGCGCGGCTCCATCGAATTGGCCACCACGCGGTTGTTGACGAGTTCGAGCGTGACGACGCGGCTCGCCTTGGCGAACGCCGCATCGGTCGCCTTGGCGTCGCCCATGTCGTTGTCCCAGTCGAACACGAGGTTGCCGGGAATGTGGTCGAACAATTGCGGCGCGCCGGATGCGAGCGCGGCCTTCGCCTCGGTGACCGCCGGCAATTGCTCGTAATCGACTTCGATCGCCTCGGCGGCATCGCGCGCCGCGGCCAAGGTATCCGCCACGACAAAAGCGACAGGCTGGCCGACGTGCCGCACCTTGCCCTGCGCCAGCACCGGACGCGGCGTATTGTGCCGCGGTGTGCCGTCGCGGTTGGTCAAGGGCGTGACGCAGGGAATATCGCCAAGGCCGTCGGCGCGGATCTCCTCACCGGTCGCGACGAACAACACGCCCGGCATACGGCGCGCCGCAGCCGCGTCGATGCGCTTGATATGCGCATGCGCGGCCGGCGCACGCAGCACAAAGGCATACGCGGTGTTCGGAAGCGTCACATCGTCGGTATAGCGACCCCGGCCGGTAATGAGACGCAGATCCTCATAACGCCGCACAGGCTGGCCGATGCCGAATTTCATAGTGTGTCCTCACAGTCCCCCGGATCGCCTAATATGGCGGCCGGACAGCGCGGATAAAATGCTCCTCCAACCATAGCCGTCGGCGCAGCTCTTGGCGCGGCTCCCATTGCTGGTATCGGCCCCGCCTTGAAACGAACATATCTATGCCCCATATAGTGACATTAGCCCCTTGGGCTGTAGCGAGCCGCGTGTACGGATTCCCATTAAACGGTCTCTGGCTTGCTCTTTCATTTTAACGACACCTAGATCGCGCGGGGTGTCTCGCTTCACCCGCAACGCAGGCCGTAGCGCATCGCGCAACGACCCGTCGACGCGCAGATAGAAAGCTTCTCATTGAACTCCTTCGATGGCTTCGGCCTTAACGACGCGATTACACGTGCAGTCGCAGAAGAAAACTACGCTTCCCCAACCCCGATCCAAGTGCAGACCATTCCGCTCGTCATGTCGCGCCGCGACGTGATCGGGATCGCCCAGACCGGCACCGGCAAAACCGCTGCTTTCGCACTGCCGATCCTGCACCAGCTGGCGGCGAACCCGCAGCCGGCGGAACGCAAAAGCTGCCGTGTCCTGGTGCTCGCGCCGACGCGCGAACTGTCCGGCCAGATTCTCGACAGCTTCCGCACCTATGGCCGCCACCTGCGGATCCGGACCGCGCTGGTGATCGGCGGCGTGTCGATGGGCGCGCAGATGCGCTCGCTGCTGAACGGCGTCGACGTGCTCGTCGCCACCCCGGGGCGGCTCCTCGACCTCGTCAAAAACAACGCGCTTCGCCTCGCCTCGGTCGATTTCCTGGTGCTCGACGAAGCCGACCGGATGCTCGACATGGGCTTCATCCACGACATCCGTAAAATCGTCGCCAAGCTGCCGGCAAAACGGCAAACGCTGTTGTTCTCCGCGACGATGCCGCGGGCCATCGCCGAACTGGCGGCGCAGCTGTCACGCGACCCGGTCCAGGTAGCCGTGACGCCTGCCGCCTCCACGGTTGACCGCATCGCGCAGCGTATCATTCATGTCGATCGCGCCGCGAAGCCGGGCGCCCTGGTCGACGTGTTGCGGCGCGAGACGATCGACCGGGCTCTCATCTTCACCCGTACCAAGCACGGCGCCGACAAGGTCGTGCGCGGATTGATCAAAGCCGGCATAACGGCCGAGGCGATCCACGGCAACAAGTCGCAGGGTCAGCGCGAGCGCGTGCTCGCGGCGTTTCGGCGGGGCGCTGTCAAAACCCTCGTTGCCACCGACATCGCGGCGCGCGGCATCGATGTGGACGGCATCAGCCATGTTGTGAACTTCGATCTGCCGAATGTCCCAGAGACTTACGTGCATCGGATCGGCCGCACTGCGCGCGCCGGCGCCGACGGTACGGCAATCTCCTTTTGCGATCGCGAGGAACAGGCGTTCCTGCGCGATATTGAAAAGCTCATCGGCAAGACCATTCCGACCGCCGACGGTCACGCACGGCCGATCCACAACGATGCACCGCGGCCGCATCACCGTGCCGGCCAACGGCCCGCGCGCAACGAGGCATCGAACCAGCATCGCCATGGCCACCGGCCTAATCGCTCCCGGGGCGAACAGCGGCGGCGTCACGAGGATAACGCGGCGCCCGCGCACAGGGACAACGCCGCACCCGCGCACCGGCAGCAGGAACAGGGCGCAGAATCCGCCGATGGAATCTCCGCCGTCGGCTTCCTGCGCAACGGTAACCGATCATGGCGCGAAGGCGCGCCGCGCGCTCCGCATTGGAGCAACCATTCCAAAGGATCACGACATGGCAAAGGAAGAGCTCCTGCAATTTGAGGGTCTGGTGACCGAGATATTGCCGGACGCCCGCTATCGCGTTCAGCTCGACGCCGGTCATGTCATCGTCGCTTACACCGCGGGACGGATGAAAAAGAACAGGATCAAAACCCTGGCCGGTGATAGAGTGACGGTTGAAATCTCGCCTTACGATCTGGAAAAGGGGCGGTTGATTTTTCGCCATAAGGACGAACGGGCGGGTTCCGGCGCGCGTCCAGCGCAGCGCAACCATTTCCGCCGGCGGTGACTGTCGATGCTTCCGCCCGATAACGACAACGATGCCACGGTGGAGCGAGGTTTAACGATGACAGACCTTATGCACAAATACAGGGTCGGACAGCTTGTCGATCTCATCCCCTCGATGTCGCGATCGGCGGCAAGCGGACATTATGAGATCGTCAGCCTGCGGCCGGCCGACGGCGGTCAGAGCCCGCAATATCGCATCAAGAGCAGAAGCGAAACTCACGAGCGTGTGGTCGCAGAGACCGACCTCATTCTGTCGGCGCATCGGACTTTCAATGACTGAAGATCGCAACGACGAGGCCCACGTTACCAAGCACGGCGCAGTGAACCTGCAGGGCAACGGCGGGAGACCGGCGATGTTCAAGATTCTCGAGCTTAAGGGCGGAGGTTCGGCTCCCGCGACCGAAGTCGGCCGCGGATACTTAAGCCGCGAGCAGGCCCTGCATGCGGTCAAGACACATCTGAAGACATTCAAGGTGTCCGGACACAACCCGGATGGAGATTACTGGTGGGCACGGGATACCGAAGGCCTGCGGAAATGCTGGATCGCCAGCGGCGATTGAGAATGCGGTGAATGAGCAGTGCTCAGTTTTCCCAATCAAAGCCGGTCTTTCGATCCGACGCGCCGCGCCGTGCGGTTCTGGGGGCACGTCAGTTCGATGGAGTGGTCGTTCTTTGTGACCGAAGACGCGCTCAAACGGCTGCAGCCGAAAATGGCGCGCGATGAGGCGAGCTTGCTGCTCGCCTTCGATACCAATCGGGCGGCGATCTATGCCGCGGCCACCAAGGCTTTCAAGCGGGAGCGCAAAGGCTCCTACGAACTCATAGCCGCTGATTTTTGAACCGCGCGCCGGCCGCCGCTAGCCCTCGCCCGCAAGGCGCTCGAAGTCGGCGAGCACGGCGGCAATCAGCTTTTGCCGGCGCGGATCCTCGGCAGCGAGTGTCGCGGCAAACAGACTGAGAAGGTAACGCGCTTTTTCGGCGGCCTCGAACCAATTCGTTGCCGGCGCGGCCAACAGATGGGCTTCCAATTCCTGCTGCCGAAGGCGCAACGCCTTGTCGTTGGTCTCCACGTCCGCTAACAGCCGGCGCAGCTCGGTCGCCTTTTGCGAGGCCATCCCACGATGGCGGTCAAGCTCGATCGTCTTGTCGGTCATGAGCGCTGACGGCGCTCCAGGGGATATTCCGCGCTCTCGTACAAACGGCGGATATCGTCGTGACCGTAGCGCTGCTCATCGACTTCGAGAAATGCGCCGACGAGACATTCCGGCGGCAGGTCCTCGATGGCGAAGCGGATGGCTTGCGAGGCTTGCGCAAATCGCTTGTAGCCAAACGACTGGCGGCCCCGCGGCCGTCCTCGCGTCGGAAACAGCTCGGCGGCTGCGCGGTAATCGAATTCGGCCATCATCGGGAACCCTATAAGGAAAGATCGAGCATTATCCGAATGAAGACCATCCAGACAACAACCACAATATGGGGGTTCAGGTGCGCGGTTACCAGCCCGGCCGCGGAACATTGTGATCTGCTTTTTAGCTTCTTTTTTGCTTACTTTTGTGCCGTGACCTGCGGCGTCGCGCCCTGTACAATGGCAGCTCGGCATACGGACGATTCGGCTTTTTAGTCCGCCGGTTTTCGCCGGCTCCGATGCCCGAAGCGCGGCCTTGGAAAAATTCAGGCTCTTGCGCCTGCATCTGCGAGAGGAAAGATTTTGAACGATGGACCGAGTGCGGCCGGCATGGCCGCCGATTTGCGCGGCTTACAGCACAGTCTGGCAGGCTACCGCGCGCCCAATCACGCACGCAGCATCGTCGAGATTCTGATTACGATAGTTCCTTTCGTTCTGCTTTGGCTCTCGATGTGGTGGTCGCTTCACATCGGCTACGGGCTCTCTTTGTTGCTGGCCGTTCCGACCGCCGGTTTTCTGGTCCGCTTATTCATGATCCAGCACGACTGCGGCCACGGATCGTTCTTTCGCCAGCGCCTGGTGAACGATTGGGTCGGCCGGGTCATCGGCGTGATCACGCTCACTCCTTATGATTTCTGGCGGCGCACGCATGGCATTCATCATGCGACCTCGGGCAATCTCGATCGCCGCGGCCTAGGCGACGTCGACACGCTCACGGTGCGGGAATATCTGGTGCTGTCGCGCCGGCGCCGGCTCGCCTACCGCCTGTACCGCAATCCGGTCGTTATGTTCGGCATCGGTCCGGCCTATCTGTTCATGCTGCGCCAGCGCCTGCCGTTCGGGCTGATGGCGGACGGCTGGATGCCGTGGGTCAGCACCATGGCGACCAACGGCGCGATCGCGCTGGTCGTCGCCGGCATGACATGGTGGATCGGCATCGGGCCGTTTCTGCTCATACACCTGCCGATCGCACTGCTCGGCGGAGCGGTCGGTGTGTGGCTGTTCTACGTCCAGCACCAATTCGAGCACACGAGCTGGTCCGAGAACAAAGACTGGAACTTCGCAACCGCCGCGCTCTACGGCAGCTCACATTATGATCTGCCGCCCGTGCTGCGCTGGTTCACCGCCAACATCGGCGTGCATCACGTCCATCACCTCTGCAGCAGAATTCCGTTTTACCGTTTGCCGCTGGTGCTGCGCCAGCGTCCCGAACTCGCCGATGTCGGCCGGCTCACCTTGGGACAGAGTCTGGCGTGCGTTCGCCTCGTGCTGTGGGACGAAGCGGCGGGCCGGCTCATTACCTTTGGCGAGCTGCGAACCCGGTTCGCAAACCGGCAGCCGCAGCGTGCGGCGGCGCACGCACACGCAAGCTCGTCAACAACGCTCTAGTGTTGTTGCGCGGGCACCTTTCGTTAAGCTCAGCGCAACATTGGCAACCGTGGCTGCCTTGCAAAGACCACGTTTAGCGTGTAACCACCACCATCGACATTTGGCCGGACAATCGGGCCGTATCGCCTTCGCTGAATGCCAGGCGCACGTTCAGACCCTCCAAACATCGAGACGTCAAGAACCCAGGCCGTGCAGACGCGCGTCTTGGCAATACGTGCACTTAAATCAGCGAAAGGTTACTCTGATGAATACCGGTATTGTTAAATTCTACAACGACCAAAAAGGCTTTGGCTTTATCCAGCCGGACGACGGCGGCAAGGACGTTTTCGTCCACGCCAGCGCTCTTGAACGCGCCGGAATGCGCGGGCTGGTCCAGGGCCAGAAGGTCTCCTTCGACACCGCGGAAGATCGCCGCACCGGCAAGACCGCCGTTGCCAATATCCAGGCAGCGTAACGTCGAAACAAGTTGAGTCGAAGCCGCTCCATTGGGGCGGCTTCGATGTTTTAGCGAACATGAATTGGCGTGGGCGGCGTGCGAAAATGAAATGGCGCGCCCGAAGAGATTCGAACTCCTGACCCCCAGATTCGTAGTCTGGTGCTCTATCCAGCTGAGCTACGGGCGCGGCGCGTCGTAGCTATCGCCTTCGACCGGCAATGGCAAGGCGGCCTGATCGCCGGCCGGCAGCAATCAAAATGACGCATCTCAGCCATGCCCGCCGTGTCCGCCGCCGCTGCCATAGTCAGGGCCGACGCCGACCGACGGTCCGCGATCTTCCCGGTGTTCGGGCTTGACGCGTAATCCCTGGCGGAATGCGAAAACAAGAAATCCGACAATAAAGACGGTGCTGACGAGCCCGATGATTCTGGTCGTGTCCATGGTCGCCGTATCTTAACCCTGCGCGCGGGCGCCGCGATGGGCGGCGAGCTCGAGCGCACGGTCGGGAATGGTGAGCCGCAGCGTAGCACCGATGGTGCCCTCGACTAGCCGGATTTCGCCGCCGTGCGCGCGCACCAGTTCGGCGGCGATGGCGAGACCGAGACCAGTGCCGCCGCTGCGGGTCGAGCCCTGGAACGCCTCGAACAGATGCTCACGCGCCTTGTCGGAAAAGCCCGGCCCGGTATCGGAGACTTCGATCACCACCACCGCGCCCTCGCGCCGGCCGGTAATGCGGATCTGGTCGCGTCCGGGATCGCGGTCGGTGCGGCTTTCCATCGCCTGCACTGCGTTGCGCGAAAGATTGAGCAGAGTGCGGAACAGCTGATCGTAATCGGCTTCGACGACGAGCCCGCGCTCGACGGCGTCGATCCAGCGAACCGGCGAATCCGGACCGAGCCCCAGCGTCTCGTGCACCTCTTCGACCAGCGGCTCGAGCAAAATCTGTCGGCGGTCTGGCGGCGGCTCCTGCACGCGGCCGTAGGACAGCGTCGACTGGCAGAAGGCGATGGCGCGTTCCAGCGCATGCATCAGCTTGGGCGCAAAACGCTGCACGCCGGGATCCGGAAGCTTGGCGAGGCGGTCGGAAAACAATTGCGCCGAAGCCAGCAGGTTGCGCAGGTCGTGACCGATCTTGGACACCGCAAGGCCGAGCGCGGCGAGCCGGCTCTTCTGGTGCAGCATCGAGGCAAGCTCGGTCTGCATCGCCGCGAGCTCGCGTTCGGCGGTGCCGATTTCGTCGCTGCGGGTGGATGGCGCAATGATGCGGTCGGCATTTTCCGGATCGGCGCGGAACGCCATCATATTGGCGGTGATGCGGCGCATCGGGCGAACGAACATGTAATGCAGCGCGAGATAGACCAGCGCCGCGGTGATGCCCGAGATCAAGAGCGAGATCAAAAGAATGTCGCCGGAATAGCGCAGCAGCGCCTTGCGCAGCGGCGGCTCGTCCATGATGAGCTCGATATATTCGCCGCCCATCGGCGCCGGGCCGACCACGCGCATTACGTCTTTCTTGTCATTGAGCATCAGCGAGAACGCATCGACAATGGAATCGAACACCATGACATTGCGCATGTCGAACGTGGCGGCGACCGGCGGCGGCATGTCGTCGATCGCCAGCATGCGCCGGCTGTTGCCCATTTTCATCGCCACCGCGCGGGCGCCGATCGAATCGAGAATCTTTTTGGCGAGCGAATCGGAAACGACGCCGTTCGGCGCGGCGTCGAGCACGAGCGCGGCGGTATAGCCGGACGCCAGCCGGTCATTGAGCCAGTTGACCCGGAAATTGGCGACCGAGGGCACATAGATCAGCACTTCCGCGATCATCACGAACAGGATCGTGAGGACGAGGAGCTTTCCCGAAAGGCCGAAACGCGGCGGCCGAACCGGGTCCGGCCGCGTGGCAATCTCGTCAGTCATATCTGGCCTTGCTGCAACCTGCCGAAATTCAGCCAAAGCGACGCAGCCACCCCATGATGCGACCCATCGGCGGGTGGGTCAAACTCAAGAAAAATAGGTTTCGGCTGCTCGATTGCCACCTCGGCAATATTAACACCGCGGCCATGGCGATATTTCGGCCTTTAAGCGCGCGAAAGCCGCAGTGTAGTCAACGCGCATGTCATATTTATTGGCTAAATCTCAAGGAACCATGATGCACCGGCAAGGGGCGAAAATGTTGCGGTTTTCGGGTCAAACCGCGTTTGACGGGCCGGAAGGGGTCCCGTATAAGCCGCGCCAATATTGCAACTGGAGACTGGCGTGAAACGGACGTATCAGCCGAGCAAATTGGTGCGCAAGCGCCGCCACGGCTTCCGTGCTCGCATGGCGACCAAGGGCGGCCGCAGGGTCCTGGCCTTGCGGCGCGCACAGGGGCGCAAAAAACTCAGCGCATAAGCTTGGCCGCGCCGGTTTCTGCCGTTTGCGCCAGCGATTGCTCAGGTCGAAGCCAAAGCCTGCATTCCCAAAGCCTGCATTCATGGAACGGTTGAAACGGCGGACGGACTTTCGAGCTGCTGCCCAAGCCGCCGCCAAAGGCGGCAAGGGTGGCGCGAAGGCTTCCGCGGGCGCGTTCGTATTACAGGCGCGCGAGCGCGGACCGTCCGGACCCCCGCGCGTGGGTTTCACGGTGTCCCGTCAGGTCGGCAATGCCGTCGTGCGTAACCGGGTGCGGCGGCGGCTGCGCGAAGTGGTGCGGCTCGCGCCGGCCACGGCGCTTAGCCCCGGCCACGATTACGTGTTGATCGGACGCAAGGCCGCGCTCGTCGCGCCTTTCAGCGACATGGTCAACCAATTCGCCACGGCACTGCGCCGCGTTCACGCTGCAGGCGCAGCAGCTGGCACCGCCGCCAAGGCGCCCTTACATGGGGCCGATACGGGCAAGAGAGCGCCATAAGAGCACGCCATGCTGACCGACCACAAGAACACCATCCTGGCTATCGTGCTGTCGCTCCTTGTCGTCGTCGGCTGGCAATATTTCATCGGCTATCCGCAGATGCAGCACGAGCAGCAGCAGGCGGCGATCAAACAGCAGCAAGAGAGCCAGACCCAGCCCGGCGCCACGCAGCCCGGAACGCCGGAAGCCAATGTTCCTCCGGCGCCGAACGTCGCCGCGCCCGCGGCGCAGCCGCCGACGGCCACGCGCGCGGCGGTGCTCGCGTCCTCGGCGCGCATCGCCATCGAGACGCCGCGGCTTGGCGGCTCGATCGATCTCAAAGGCGGCCGCATCGATGACCTGACGCTGTCGCAATACCGCGAGACCATCGATCCCGCTTCGCCGCCGATCGTGCTGTTCTCGCCGTCGGGCGCGCCGGATGCGTTCTATGCCGAATTCGGCTGGGTGCCGGCGGCGGGCACCACGGCCACGATGCCAGGCGCCGATACGCTGTGGACGCGGCAAGGCTCAGGTCCGCTTGGCGTCGATCGTCCCGTGACGCTGACTTACGACAACGGCCAGGGCCTCGTCTTCACCCGCACCATTGCGGTCGACGACCATTATCTCTTCACCATCAGGGATCAGGTGGCGAACAAGGGCGGCAATCCGGTCACGCTCTATCCCTATGCGCTGATCTCGCGCCACGGCGCGCCGCAGGTTTTAGGCTACTACATTTTGCATGAAGGCCTGATCGGCGTGATGGGCGATCAGGGCGAGAAGGAAGAGACTTACAAAAAGATCGACGACAAGAAGAGCGAGAGCTGGGACGCCACCAATGCCTGGCTCGGCATCACCGACAAATACTGGGCGGCGGCGCTCTTGCCCGATACCGATGCCAAGGTCCGCGCGCGCTTTTCCGCGGGCGACGCCAATGGACTGAAAACCTATCAGACCGATTATCTTTTGGACCCCGTGACCGTCGCGCCCGGCGCGACCGGTTCGGCCGACGCGCGGCTGTTCGCCGGCGCCAAGGAAGTCTCCGTCGTCGGCATCAATTTCGCCGGCGGCATCGACGGCGGCTATAATCAGGCGCTCGGCCTCAACCACTTCGATCTCCTGATCGACTGGGGCTGGTTCTACTTCATCACCAAGCCGATGTTTCTGGCGCTCGACTATTTCTTCCATCTGGTCGGCAATTTCGGCATCGCCATTTTGATCGTCACCGTCATCGTCAAAATACTGTTCTTCCCGCTCGCCAACAAATCTTACGCCTCGATGGCGAAGATGAAGGCGGTGCAGCCGCAAATGGCGATGATCAAGGAGCGCTATGCCGACGACAAGGTGAAGCAGCAGCAGGCGATGATGGAGCTCTACAAGAAAGAGCAGATCAATCCGATCGCCGGCTGCCTGCCGATCGCGATCCAGATTCCGGTGTTCTTCTCGCTCTACAAGGTGCTCTTCATCACCATCGAAATGCGCCACGCGCCGTTCTACGGCTGGATCCACGATCTGTCGGCGGGCGATCCGACCAATATTTTCACGCTGTTCGGCTATCTGCCGTTCGATCCGACCGTGCTGCCGCTCGTCGGCGGCTTCCTGCATCTCGGCTTCTGGCCGGCGATCATGGGCGTGACCATGTGGGTGCAGATGAAGCTCAACCCGGCGCCGCCCGATCCGACGCAGCAGATGATCTTCAACTGGATGCCGATCATCTTCACCTTCATGCTGGCAAAATTTCCGGCCGGGCTAGTCATCTACTGGGCCTGGAACAACTCGCTCTCGGTGGCGCAGCAGAGCGTCATCATGCACCGCCACGGCGCCAAGATTCAGCTCTGGGACAATCTCAAAGGCACATTCGTCAAGGCGAAGCCGAAGCCCAAGCTGCCGGCGGAGTAATAGCCCATCGTGCTTTGCCCTTTGTGATTGCCGGACTTGACCCGGCAATCCATGCTGAGTCCGTTCTGAGCACGAATTTCACATCGAGCTGCTCGACCGGATAACGCGGTATTATCGCGCAAACGCCACAAGCGCGAGCAATTAGCCGCGCAAAATGGCCATGCCGAGGGAGAACTCGGCATGGTAGCGTTTCAATAGCATGTCAACCAATCAATCGCGTCTCAGCGTTGGCGATAGCATCGCTTTCGTTGCCCTTATCCTAGCGTTGCTGGGGATAGCGGCTTTGCTTATTCCATCCGCCTATCCCAACGCCTCGGTTGAGCTGTACCGGTTTTTATTGTGGCTATGCATCGTCGTGGCGAGCCTCTCGGCGGCCGCGATCGACTTCGATTTTTGGGATCGCCATTACAGTACTCGCCCTAGGCTTGCGGGCGCAGCGTCTGCCGGCGTTCCGCTTCCTTATTTCTTTTGTTCCTTCGAGAGCGTGAATCGAAAATTGGTGAACTTTCACCTCTCCCCGCGTGCGGGGAGAGGTCGGCGAGCATCGAAGATGCGAGCCGGGTGAGGGGGTATGGCCGCAATTCTCGGCCAAGCGGCAACGCCCCCTGACCTGCCTCGCGAACGATGTTCGCTCGGCTTCCTCTCCCCGCACGCGGGGAGAGGGGAAAGATTGGCGTCGCTGTTTGACATTGTGGATCGGAAAAGCCGAGGCGCTCAAATGCGCCGCGGGGCTGCGAGGCCGCACCATAAGCATCAGGGAAACATGAACTCGCCGCCGAACATGTAGTCCAGAACGGTCCGCGCCACAGCGAAAATGAAGACGATCGCGGCGGTCGCAGTGACGGAAAGGCTCGGGCAAACGGTGGGCTGGTATATTGCGGCGACGCAGATCAGCGCGAAGATCACATTGAACGCGATCCATTTGCCGTAAACCTTGAAGAGCTTGCTTTCGACTCCGTAGAATTTGCAATGATCGCTTTTGATGCCGTCGACGGTCAAAACAATCACGTCGAAAGCCAGCACGATGGTCATCCACAGATAGAAACTCGCCGGCGTCGTCGTCCCGGCTACCGCCTGGCCGGCGATCGGTGGGCTGGAAGGCGCGCCCGGAATGACCTGGGCGATTTTGACGAACAGAATTCCGGTGATGACCAAAGCGTAGAAATCCCACAGGTAAAATACCCGGCCCCAGAAACCCTTCGGCTGAACGTGAAGGTATTTGATGTCGAGCGAACGATCGCCGCCATGGAAGATCGGCATCACGGTGATGAAGAAAATACAGAACGTCCAAAACGAAATGTCCGGGGGAAATCTGATGACACCGTCGGCATAAAGATTGGTGCAAGCAATCGTGATCGCGATGCCGACGACGATCTGATAGGTAGCCTTGAAGTGATCGATCAGGCGTTCGCGTTGCACTTTGGGTTCGGCGGCATCGGTCATGGCGCGGCTCCACACACGTGACACGTGCAGCGTAGCGGAACTCGCGCGGGCTGGAAAGGATCGGACCGCCGCCTTATAATTTTATTGGGCGCAGCGCTGATTCTCGCGGCGGTGAACGGACAGGCGGATGCAAAAGGTCTATCTGGCGGGCCCGGAAGTTTTTCTGCCTGAGGCGGGCGAAATCGGCCGGCAGAAAAAGGAACTGTGCGCGCGTTATGGCTTTGAGGGCCTGTTCCCGTTCGACGACAAGCTCGATCTGAAAGCAGCCGGAGAAGACGCCAGCCGGGTGATTTATCGCGCCGACGAAAGAATGCTTCGGCGCGCCGACCTCGGCATTTGCAATCTGACGCCGTTCCCCGGCGTTCATGCTGATGCGGGAACGGTGTTCGAGCTCGGCATGCTGGTGGGGCTCGGCAAACGCGTATTCGGCTACACCAACGTCGCGGACGACTTACTGGCTCGTTACAGGAGTCTGGACGATGGCGTGACGCACGATACGGCGCGCGACATCTGGTACGATTCCAACGGAATGAGGATCGAGAATTTCGGCAATGTCGACAATCTGATGATCGACAACGCGCTGATCGAGCGCGGCGGCCATAAAATTGTGCGCCATGCGGCAGCGCCCGACCGGATTTTTCAGGATCTGACCGGTTTTGAAATGTGCCTGCGTCTTGCCGCCGAAACCGATTCCAAATCGGCTTAGGACGGAAGATTACGCCGCGCGGACGCGGGAAAAGAAGGTCGCGACCTTGGTTTCGAGATCGCTGGCGCGCGACGACAGCCGCGACGTCCATTGGGTGATTTCGTCCACCGCCGCGGAGCTGCGGCTCACCGCCTGCTCGACCGAAGCGATTTCCGTGGAGGCTTGCGTGGTGTGACCGGCCGCGGTCTGCATGCTCTCGGCAATGCCGCGCGTCGTCATCGCCTGCTCCTCGACCGCGGCCGCGATACTGGTCGAAGCGCCGGTCAATTCGCCGATCACCGCGGCGATCGCGGAAATCTCCGTGACCGAACGTTTGGTCGCCTCCTGGATGGCCGCGATCTGCTGGCCGATGTCGTCGGTGGCGCGCGAGGTCTGATTGGCGAGCGTTTTCACTTCGGCGGCGACGACGGCAAAACCCTTGCC
>Ga0181537_10000216_pt1 | contig 53801 bp, 40 predicted proteins | sample PEATcosm2014_Bin_39_FD_119765 | JGI IMG/M metagenome (GOLD analysis project Ga0181537, IMG submission 119765) | Peatland microbial communities from MTU Mesocosm Facility, Houghton, MI, USA - PEATcosm2014_Bin23_10_metaG | ecosystem: Environmental > Terrestrial > Soil > Wetlands > Peat | place...
AGCAATGCCGTTTCGGCAAGCGCGGTCACGCTCTCGACCTTGCCATGGCCGAATTGATGCTCGGCGTCGGCCGGCTTGTCGGAAACGCGGACGGCAAAATAGGTGAGCAGCGTCGCCGACAGGTCGATCAGCGAATGGCCGGCCTCAGACAGGATCGCGAGCGATCCGGTCATCAGGCCGACGGTCGCCTTGGCCGCCGTCAGTCCGGCCGAAGCGGCGATCGATCCCAGCGCGGCCTTTTCCTTGGCGTTCATCGGCGGCCCCTTGCCGAGACGGCGTAATCGGGGCCGGGGAGGGCGTCAATGCGCTTTGTTCAGAATCGTTTTTCGCAGCCGACGCGTTAAATACGCGCGTCGAAATCAGTGGAATTCGAAAACTTGAAGTTAAGTCGCCGCTTCGGCAGCCGCTTGCAGTGCGAATAACGTCCGACCATCTCGCAATCTGGGCAGTTTTATACAATTGAGTCGGCGCGATTGCGTCTAAATAGCAGCTTGCGTGTTCAATCTTTATCCGTCTGGCTTGATAATTTCGTCAAGTAGTCGGCAAGCAGCCCCCGGTCAGTCGGCGCATACGCAGAACCACGCATGGCAGAATTTTTAACATCTGCGCATCCAGATGCGGAGATACTCGCAGAGGAATGCCATGCGTAATTTGCGTCTAAAATGCTTCGCTTGTTTTACGATCACGAGCATTGCGTTTGCGGCAGCAAACGGAACAGCGAGCGCGGAGGATCTCCCCGCCTATATGCGGCCGATTTCCGGTCATGCCGCCTCCAGCCCCGCCGAAACTGCCACGAAGAACGTGCTGGCTCTCAATGCCGGCATGTTCGAACTTTACGGCGATGCATCCAAAATCTTTCAAAGCAATATTCTCAGTCAGCATCCCGTTATCCTTGGGTTGTTTTCCGGCGACGGCGGCAAGTTCATTCTTTATCGGCCTGGCCAGGCGCCGCTCGACGCGCCTTCGGTGCCGGTCGTTTATCAGCTCCTGAAATCCATCGGCCACAGCACGATGGCGCTGGCCGAGGTGGTCGGGCCTTATTTGAACAATCCCGACGATCAGGCCTGGCGTGGCTCGATGCTCGCCTATCGCAGCCGGATGAAATCGGCGCTCGATAGCCTCGACACGACACCCATGCCCGCAGAGTGGCGGGACAATAACCGGACTATCCTGCAAAATAACATCGTATTCATGGACGATTGCGTAGCCAAAGGCGCAATCACCTTTGCCGCGTTGAAGGCGTTCTCCGACAAGCAGGCTCCGTTCTTGAAGCTCGACGTCACCTGGGCGGCGCAGGCCCAGGTCGCGCATTGGATGACGGTGATCGGGGACTGGAAGAAGATGCTCGGCGCCGATTGGGACAAGACCTATGCCGCCAGCAACACTATCTATGTCGCGCGGCAGAACAATGTGCTGTTCAGCGTATTGGCGCAATTCTTCGGCCCGGACGCCATTAACGACCGCCTGCTGCTGATCGAGACGGTCTCGTTCACCACCACGCCAGCCGACATGCTGGACTCGCTGACCAGGATCATCGCCGACCGCTCGGTCGGGTCGATCTTCTTCGGCAATTATCATCTGATGGACTACGAACTGATGGGCGGCGACGCTCGCACCGCGATCATCGCGGAAGACACCAAGCGTGAAATGACGCCGTTCCTGCCGCCGGCGGTGCCGTTCGGCTCCAAGCAATGGCCGACATTGGTCACTCCTGGCACCGGACCGGCGTCCATTGCCGACTTGCACTGAAGTAACAGCTCATGGGCATTTCGCGGCGCGAGCTTGTCAAACTGGCAACTGCGAGCGGGATCGCGCTCAGTTTTTCGCGTGCGGCCTTGGCCGAAAGTCTCGCTTTCGATACACGCGAGACATTGCCGGGAAACCACAATTGGAATCCCGCAGCGACGGGCGCGGGTCGCATCGACGGCCCGGCCAAGGTCACCGGGACGAAGCTTTACGCCTCGGATTTTCGTGCCGCCGATCTTCCCGGATGGCCTTCGAATACGTCGCACGCTTTGCTGATCCGCGCGACCGATGCCACCCATGTCTTCACCGGTGTCGACCTGTCGCGCTTGAGCGGCGCGCTCAAGCCGTCGCGCGTGGTGACGGCGGCCGATCTCACCGGCGCCGGTATCCGCGTGCCCGCCTTCTTTGAGGGCGACTTGTTCTGTCCCACCGGCAAGACGCCGCTCTATCTCGGCCAGCCGCTGGTCATGCTGATCTTCGAGCAGTTCGACGCTTTCGATCAGGCCCGCCTGGCCTTGCGCAGCTCGCCTTGCGTGACCTATGGCGACGAGACCGGTCCGGTGGCGATTGCGCCCTACGGCTCGCATCGTTTCGTGCGGATTGCCGGGCCGATGCCGGAAGCGCCGGACGTCTATTCGCCGGTGCTGGCCGGCTGGACCGTGCCGCGCAGTTTCGCCAATGGCGACATTCCGGTCTGGGCGCCACCCGATCTGAACGGTCCGGCGGACGCACAGGCCACATATTACGGGGAGCAGATCCGCGCCGAACTTGCCACCGTCAACCCCGGCCTGCTGGTGCTCGACCGCGACTTCGAGACGCAATCCGTCGATCCGATGTTTCTCGAGCCGGAGAGCGGGCTCGGCTGGTACAATGCCGGCGCCAAAACCCTTGAGCTCGTGCTCGGCATGCAGTCGCCTTACGAGGCCGCTGAAGCGCTTGCCTATATGCTTGGCGACACGCGGACTCCTTTCAAGCCGGCGCACGTCAAGACTTTGTTTGCTTATATGGGTGGCGGCTTCGGCGGCCGCGATCATTCGATCATGCCGCTTTATATCGCGCTGGCGGCGATGTTCTTTCCCGATCGGCCGGTGCGGCTTGCGATCAACCGCTACGAACAGTTTCAATCCGGCATCAAGCGTCACGCCTTCAAAATCCACACGCGGATGGGCATCGATCGCGCGACCGGCAAGATCAGGGGATTCGCCGCCGATCATGTGCTGGATGGCGGCGGCCTCGCCAATTATTCGAACACTGTTTCGACCGTCGGCGCCATCGGAGCACTCGGCATTTACGAGGTGCCGAAGGTCGATATCGCTACGACCGCGGTGCATTCGCGCGGTGTGACCGCGGGATCGATGCGCGGTTACGGCACGCTGCAATCGATGACGGCGCTCGAGGTGCTGATCGACGAGGCGGCGGCGGCGCTGTCGCTCGACCCGATCGAATTCCGGCGGCGCAACGCGCTCAACAGCGGCGGCAGGATCGTGACCGGAAACACCTACATTGTTGCGATCCGCACGCCCGAGCTTCTGGACAAGATCGAGAACCACACAATCTGGCAACAACGCGCGCAGGAGAGGGCGCGCGGCCAGCAGGACGGAATCCTCGTCGGCACCGGCGTCGCCTGCGCCACAAAAAATTACGGTGGCGGCGCGGACTGCTCGCAGAGCGCGGTGGAAATCGATGCCCAGGGCCGGATCGCCATCCACTCCGATCATGTCGATATGGGCAACGGGATTGGCACGGCGCTGGCAAATCGGGTGGCGGCCCATCTGGGCGGTGTGGCCGATGACGTCACGGTGCACGACATTGACGCCTATGGCCCGCTTGGGCTCGTCACTTCGGGCAATTCCTACACCATGGAGCAGGCGACCCAGGACGCCGTGGCCAAAAATCCGCGCTGGGTGCCGGCGATCAGTGCGGCCACTTTCGCCTCGAACGGCGCGCATGTCGGCACGCAGGCCGCAGCCGAGGCCGCGCGCGTCATATTCCGCTTCGGTTTATGGCCAGCGGCGCTCGACCTGTGGGGTCTTACGCCAAGCCATCCAACGGCCAAGCAATGGGAAGCAGCGCGCTGGAAAGATGGAAACCTGCTGATGCCCGGCTTGGCGCCGCTCGCGTTGCCCGCGATTGCCGCCAAAGCCCATGCGCGTCATGACGTGACCGGCGCCATGGCGCACGCCTTCTCGCGCTGGGGGTGGTCGCGGGCGAGTTTCCTTATCGCTGGACAGACATGGAGCGCCGATATCGATGCGCTGGCCGTGCGCAAGGGCGGCGGTCCATACGCGTGCCTCGATCGGTCGAGCGTGAAATTTCCGCCGACCGCGAACAACCGCTCCGGCCCCGTCTACACGGGGGCGTGTGCCTCCTTGGTCCGCGTCGAGATCGCGCGCGACACCGGCTTCCTGCGCATCGCCAAAGCCTACAGCGTCCTCGAATGCGGCAATGCGCTGGTGCCGGAAATCGTCGTCGGCCAGGCGCAAGGCGGCTTCGCCATGGGCGTCGGCTACGCCTTGCTGGAGTCATTGCCGCTCTACGAGGACGGCCCCGGCAATGGAAAGTGGAATCTCGGTCAGTACGTCGTCGCCCGCGCCACGGACTTGCCGTTGAACGGGATCGAGATCGAGGTGCTGCCGCCGCTTCAGCCCAGCGATCCGCCCAAGGGCATGGCCGAAGTCGCAATGATCCCCATCGTTCCGGCGATCCTGAACGCGATTTACGACGCCGCCGGTCATCGCTTCCAATCCCTGCCGGTCACCCAGGCCATGATCAAGGGAGTGCTGTCGTGACGAAAATGAGCGTGACGATCAACGGCAAAAGCTACGGACCGTTCGACGTGCGTGACGAATTGTCGATGAACGATTTCCTGCGCGAATATTTGGGCCTGACCGGCACCAAATTCGGTTGCGGATTGGCACAATGTTTGAGTTGCGCGGTGATCGTCGACAGTCCCGACGGCACCAGCCAGACCAGCCCGACCTGCGTAGTGCCGGCAATAAATTTCGCGGGCAAGTCAATTCGCACAGTCGAGGGCCATGCGCAGAACGGGCAGCTCTCCGTGCTGCAGAAGGCTTTCGTGGAACATTTCTCGTTTCAGTGCGGCTACTGCACGCCCGGATTTTTGAACGAAGGCCAGGTGCTGCTCGAGCGCCTGGCGAAAACGCCGGTCGCACGCGCTGAGCTCGACACGACGATACGCGACGCGCTCAACGGTCATCTTTGCCGCTGCACCGGCTACGTCAAATACCACGAGGCCATGCGTGACGTGATTCTCGCCGATCCTAATCGTTACCTGAGCTAGAGCATGATCCGGAAAAGTGGAAGCCGGTTTTCCGAAAAGATCATGCTCCATCAAAATGCTGGAGCGGCAATCGATTCAACCTGAAACGATTGCGCTTTAGCAGCCCACGCGGCCGCTGTTGCGCCGCAGGAGAGACCGATCATGACTCCAGCCAAGCGCATCGCGTTGCTTGCTGCGCTGATGATAGCGCTCGGCCTGCCGCTTCTGACCGAGGTTTATTCCGCGGAGCCGTCCGCCACGCTGGCTTCGCCGGAAAGTTTTGACGGGATCAGCGACACGGCGGCGCGGTCGGCCGCTTTGTTCACCGAAGCCGGCAAGGTGGTGACCTCGCCGCGCTGCGTGAATTGCCACCCGGCCGGCGATCGGCCGCTGCAAGGCGAAATCCAGCGGCTGCATCAGCCGCCGGTCGCGCGGGGCCCCGATGGTTTTGGCACTGCGTCGATGCGCTGCGCCAGCTGCCACCAAAGCGCCAATTACGATGCCGTCGGCATGCCCGGCCATCCGCACTGGCATCTGGCTCCCCGAGAGATGGCTTGGCAGGACAAGACGCTCGACGAAATCTGCGCTCAGATCAAAGATCCGGCGCGCAATGGCGGCCGGTCGCTCCAGCAGATTTTGACGCATATGGCTACCGACACGCTGGTTGGCTGGGCGTGGGCGCCGGGCTTCGGCCGCAAACCAGCTCCCGGTACGCAACAGGAGCTTGGCGCGCTCATCGAGGCATGGATGAGAACCGGAGCGGTGTGTCCGACGTAAAGCGTCGTCGGCATATGTGTCGAGGTGCCGGTCAAGCGCCTTGGCGCGGTATCATGGTGCAAAACGTTACAAGCGGCATAGGGATTCGTACTTATGTCACCGGCAAGGACCGCTTAACCTGACAGACTTACGATCATGTCGGCTCGGCGTGATCCACACACCAAGTCAAGCGGCCAAGACCGAGCGAACCCTTCTGGCTCTGGTCCTGGCCGCTTCTTTTTTTGTTATGCCGAAATTCGAGGCGTCACGGCGTTAAAGAAAGAGTGGGTGGCCTGCTAAGCTTCGCTCTCAATGAATGACCAGATATTGAAACCTGAAATTACAGGGCATGCGACCGGTTTACTCCGCCAATAAATGATGCGGGTCGCTGCCGAGCGAGGCGCGGGATCTGTTATCCTCGATGACCTTCGCGACTTCCGCCGCGAGAATCCACATTTTTTCCAAATAGAGGAGTGCGGCCGCGGACTCCGCCGAAGAAGTTTCCTCGGCGCACCAAGCGCAGATCGCGGCGCGCGCTCTGTAAGACGCTGAATTTAATTGTTCGGGAAGCATTCTAAAGAAGCGCCATAGAATCAATCTGTCTTCAGACGTTAGCTTCGACAATAAGGCTGCGCTATTTTCTTTTTTATGACATCAAATGGGACATCGTTCTTTTGTGACATTTAGGAGCAATATTTTTTGCGTATGTGCCAACATTTTCAGCAGAACGACGGCGGGCGGGCATCAAGCTGATGCTTTGGACGGCGACATTTCATCGCTAGCGCGACATTGGACCGCGCTGCAACCAGTCAAATATCTGAAATGAGTCACACTATTGTCGCCGGTGGTTTTCTTGTGCGGCGATTGCGGACAACTTCCGCGAGCGGTTCGCCGGCGCGTCCCCGACGAACAAGACGCAACTGCATTGCTCTCGGCTTCGGGCCGATTACAGACACTCCTGGTTGGTAGTGGCCACGACCGCTGATTCAGAGTGAGCGATTTTGCTCAGACGCCGAGCAGTCATGCGAGCAGATATGATTTTGGGGAAAACCCCAGGATTTTACAAATGTGGCGGCGTTCGTCCATTCGACAAAAGTTCAGATATTTCGGTGTGATCGCGATATTTCTGATTGTCGCGGTGGCGTTGTGCTGGGGGCTCGCTCACATTTAACTCTATTCAGCTGACTGACGCGAAGGACGAACAGCGGTTTTGTCGCGACAATTTCGGCATCGCGATGGATCAGGCTATCGCCCTGCGCACGGGATTGATGGAGGTTAGCAGCCCTTTGACTTCCGCTGCAGGCCGCGGCGGACTGAATAGGTAGCCCTGGACTTCGGTGCAGCCTTCCAATTTCAATTGCTTGAATTGCTCGACTGTCTCTACCCCTTCGGCAGTCGTCGCGATGCCGAGACCGCTGCCCATGGCGATCACGGCGCGCACGATCGCCATGCTGTCATTATGATCCGACATGTCGACTATGAACGACTGATCGATCTTGATCTTGTCAAAAGGAAACTTGCGCAGGTAACTGAGCGAGGAATACCCGGTTCCGAAATCGTCCATCGATATTCTTACTCCGAGATCGCGTAATTCGCGGAGGATGGCCAGAGTTGAATCGCCGTCCTGCAGCAGAACAGATTCAGTAATTTCCAATTCCAGCCGTTTTGCCGATAATCCGGACGCCGCAAGTGCAGACACGACGGACAGCGGTAGGCCTTTGTTCTTGAATTGAATCGGCGACAGATTTACGGCGATCTTCACGCCGCTGGGCCAAGTCGCTGCTTCCGCGCAGGCCCGGCGCAACACCCAATCGCCAATGGGTACGATGAGACCGGTTTCTTCCGCAACCGGGATGAAATCAAGGGGCAGGATCATGCCGCGCTCGGGGTGGTGCCAGCGAATGAGCGCCTCAAAACCTGTGACGCATTCAGTCTTCATATCGACCAATGGTTGGTAGAACAGTTCAAATTCGCTATTCGTGATTGCTTTGCGCAGATCGATCTCGAGTGCCCGGCGAGCCTGCATGCGGGCGTCCATTTCCGGCTCGAAAAAGCGATAGAGGCCGCTGCCATCCGACTTGGCCCGATATAACGCCAGGTCGGCGTTCTTCAAAAGCTGGTCCGGATCCAGCCCGTCGCCCGGAGCAAGGGCAATTCCGATGCTCAAATCGACCGTCATCTGACGGCCAGCAATTTCGTACGGGGCGCCGATCACCTCGATAAGACGCGACCCCAGCGAGGTTGCGTCTATCGGTTGAGAAGCGCCAGCCTGCACAATGGCAAATTCGTCCCCGCCAAGGCGCGCGACCATATCGGCATCTCGAATGCACTGGCGCAGCCGTCCCGCGACCAACTTGAGGAGAAGATCGCCGACCGAATGGCCGTGTGCATCGTTCACGTCCTTGAAATGATCGAGGTCAAGACAGAGCACGGCTACATGTTCTCCCCGCTTCGGCCTCGCAAGCATTTGCCGCAAATGTTCGTAAAGCTGCAACCGGTTAGGCAAATCGGTCAGCGCATCGTGTTGCGCCATATATTCGATTCTCGCCTCCGCTCTTCGCCGCTCGGTGATGTCTTTGTGCGTAGCCACCCTACCGCCGCCGGACATTGGCGAGTTTGTCACCAAAACCTCACGCCCCTCCGATGTCTTGAAGATTGAAGTCGTGACCTTGCCCAGAGCCATTGCCGCCGCCAGATCCACGCGATACTTGTCCGGGTCTTGATGCAATATATGGCCAGCCTCGGCACGGTACTTAAGCAGTTCAAGAAATGAGCAGCCCGGTTTTACAATCTCTCGCGACAACCCGTACATCTCGATGTAAAGATCATTGCAAACGACGATCCGCTCCGCCGCGTCAAACATTATCAAACCTTGCGACATATTGTTGAGTGCGGTGTCGAGCCGCTCTTTTTCCATCGCGAGGCTTCTCATCGATAAATCATGTGCTTGTGCCTGCTCCCGCACGATCAGAAAAATCATGATCGCAACCGTCACAGCCGCAAGACCACCCGCGCCGAGTAATATGGTTGTTTCCTTTTGCCAGATGGCGAGAGCGGCACTCGTATCGACGCCGACCGATAGGAACATCGGGAACTCCGTAAGCCGGTGAACTGCCAGCAGGCGATCCCGGCCTCCAATTTGACCGATGATACGAGTTATGCCGCTGTCGCCGCCGCCTAGAGCATTGAGGGGAGCTGTGAAAGTTTTTCCGATGAAGGCCTCGGCTTGCGGGAACCGCGTCAGCAGGACGCCGTCACTGCGATACAAGGCAATCGAGCTGCCTTCGCCGAGTGAAATGGAACTGAAAAGCCTGTCGAAATATGCTAATTCGACGGCTCCCAAAACAAGACCTAAGAACTCGCCATTCGCTGCCGAGACCCTCTGGGCGAGAAACAGCGTCCACGCGCCGTCGGTGCGGTTGTGCGCGGGGTCACTTATGAACGACGTCGTCAGAGCGTTGGATTTAAGCGTGTTGAAGAAGACTCGATCGGCGACGCTGATGTTCGGGGCGGGCCAAAAGCGTGAGAAGTTGATCAGGCGTCCATCGGCATTTATGAGCGAGAGGGCATAGATTTGGATCAAGCCGCTGCTACTGGTCTTGAGCATCTGATGTACATCTTCGGTCGACATCCGGCGCGAATAGTCGGCGCTGGAAGCGATGCCAAGCGACCGGATCCTTTCGATGATGCTGCTTTGAACCAGATCAACTGCCTCAAACGATCGGTCGATCTGTTCCGCAAGGATCAATGCGGTGTTTTTGAGCTCACGCTCACTGTCAAACAATGCGCGAACGCGAAGATTGCCGACCATGATCGCCGTGCAGATTACGATCGCTGTAATCAGCGTCAGGCCGCAAAGGATAAGATAGCGGATCGGACGATTGCGCCACCAGACCAGCCCGGAAATGGCGCCTAACCGAGTTTGTTTTGTATTTGTTTGCGACACATTCCTATTCCCATAATGTCGGGAGAGCGGTCGCGAAGCTACGCATTGGCCCGGTAGCCCGGGCCTTTTGCCCGTTTACTGCATAACCCAGCTCACCGAATGGTGGAGTCATATTCCTATCTCACAACGCTTTCAGATCGGACATCATCGCTGCGCCGGGGTGGAAACCACGCATCGTGGATTGGCACGAGTTAAGGCTGGCGCCACAATTGTCCATACGGCAGCCAGCTGACGTCGACTCGATGCGAGGAGCGGTCAAAGACCGCAACGCCCACTTCGCAGTCACGCGGTACCTAAAATTGCGACGACCGGTTTTGCGATTGATAAGTGATAAACTCCAAGAAGCCAGGGCCGCGTGCAGTTTTGTACAGATCACCACCTGCGACGGACACAACCTGCGCGGCCATGGGACCCGGCTATCTAGTCAAGGTAACAACTCCGTCTTCTAGCGGAAGGCTTGTGACGATTGCCTACGTGGTGTCCGAGCAAGACGCCGACGGCGCCGTCAATATCATCAAGCACAAAATCGCTCAGCTGGCGGACGAGGTCGTGGCCGTCAGCCGTGTCTCCGAAGAGTTGCTGCATGTGCTTGGCGTGGAGCCTGGTGGCTTTACGCGCGCCGATGGACGTCCGTCCTAGAGGGATACTTCGGATCGGCACTTCGCGGCGGGAATGGAGCGCTTGCCGGCGGTTAGGCGGGAACGGGCCCACTTGCTCGTGTCTCAGACTTTGGCCGTTGCGCCGGAGTCACCTGAACGCCAGCGACTGCGTAACCGCGCAACTTATCGCGCAAACAGCGAACGGAGATGTTGAGAACTTTTGCTGCGTGAGTTCGATTGCCGCCACAGGAAGCGAGCGTAAGAATAATATATTCTCTTACCGCCTCGGCGAGTGTGGCGTCATTTTCTATGATCAACCTGATCTCACTTCTTCTCGGCACTGTCATGTCAGCAAACTTAACAGATTCTGATGGCGCTGCGAATCCGTACAATTACTGAGGCAGCCGCAAATCGGCGAGCTTGTTATTGTGGATGCTTTGTTGTGCAGCTACTGCGTCGTATCCGAAATTGATTTTCTGTTCCCTAGCACAGGTTACCTCACGCTGGGCGCAAGTGGTGGTATTTTGATTTGAGCGATTTGATTTGTTGACGGAAGCGAACGGAGGAAATAATGAACGAAGTCTTCATTGTTGATGACGATCCGTTGCTGCGTGCGGCCCTCTCGATCGTGTTGGGCGACGAGGGATTCAATGTCACAGGCTTCAGCGACGGTGAATCGTTTCTGAAGACTGCGCGCTGGCGCGCGCCGGCGTGCGTTCTCATCGACGTCCACCTTCCGGGTTGCTCCGGTCTTGAATTACTGAAGGCGCTCGATGCCCGGCAATACCGAGCTCCGATCTTCGTCATTTCCGGCCGTGGAGACATTCCGATGGCGGTCGACGCGATCCGCAACGGCGCCATCGATTTTATCGAGAAGCCGTTCGACCCCGCGATAGTGGCGGTTCTCGTTCGCGACGCGGTCAATGCTTGGCAGAACCTCGATCAGGAGGACAGGGCGGTGACGCGTGATTTTCAGGGTCACGAACGGCTCACCAGACGAGAATGGGACGTGCTCGAGCGGATCGCGCGCGGCGCTTCCAATAAGGAGATCGGCAGGGAGCTCGGCATCAGCCGACGCACTGTCGAAGTGCACCGTGCGCGCATCATGGAGAAGGTCGGCGCCAAAAACGCCGCCGACCTCATGGGTATCGTGCTGGGCAGAAGGAGCTCGCATCGTCCGTCGTCGCTGAACGGCCGCCATCAGAGCGCGCCGTAAAAGTCGGTCAAGAAAGTGGGCGATGATCTGCCAGTGATGCGTAACGTATGATCCGCGACACTATTTATTTGGTGGCGCCTTGGCTAGCGCGTCACTCGCTTTCGTACTGGAGCAGTTGTCTTTGGCTAGGCGGCGCTATCGTTCAGCCGACGATTTGACCAGGCTGGAGGATTGAGTGCCGGGTCCCTCCTCCTTGACCAAGGCCCTGGTACTCGCTCGGCAGCAGGCCACAGGCCTCGAACTGCGAGCGAAGTGGGCCATTTCGGAAATCCACCCCAACTAACAGTTGTCCGTGAAGTTGCTTTGAAGTATACCTGCACATCGGGGAAACCAGCTAAGGCAAGCGAGGCTGGGCCACGAATGACACACTAAAAGGACGACCGGCGCTGCACTAAGTGCGCTGGCGGCATGAAAAATTCATGCACAGGGGAGGTGATCGTGGTGCCCCCGTTCAATCTCATGGAAAATCTCAGCAAATACACAATCGTGACTCCGTCGGAAATTGGCGAAAGGCATATTGTCTTTTCGCAGGGCGATCTCGCGGATTCTATTTTTTACATCGAAACAGGCCAGATCCAGCTCACTGTCGTATCGATGGAGGGCAAGGAAGCGGTGATCGCACTTCTTGATGGGGGCGATTTCTGTGGCGAGGGATGCCTGGTCGGCGAACCTCTTCGTATGTCGACTGCCAAGACCCTGACGAAATGCACCGTTACGCGGCTGGAAAAGGCCGGGGTCATGCGTGCCATTCATGAGGACGCTGCGTTTTCCGAATTCCTTGTCACGTACGTTTTGAAACGAACGGCTCGTTTGACGGATACTTTAGTCGACCAGCTCTTCAATTCGAGCGAGAAGCGCCTCGCGCGCGTTCTCCTGTTGCTGGCAAATTACGGGAAGGAGGGCCGGAGTGAGACTGTGATAAACCACATCGATCAAGAAACGCTTGCCCGCATGATCGGTTCAACTCGGTCGCGCGTCAATTTTTTCATGAATAAATTTCGAAAGCTTGGCTTGATCGAATATAACGGAAAAATCAATGTCCATAGTTCGTTATTGCGCGTTATCCTGCACGATCAGACGCCGGGCGGATACGACGTGCTGGAGGAACCGCCGGCGGTCTAAGGAGCGGCGCGCAGTAGATACTCCCGCGGCCACGCGGTCCGTTTCGGGGGGTTGTTGTTTGCTTACCGATCGATGGTATTGAGCCGGCTTTGGGAACGTGCAATCGCGGAGATTCGTCGCGCGGTGAGGCTCAACTGCGCAGCCGCTTCGGGTGTCGTCGCGGCTTGACTTTGCGATGACAGCAGACGTGCGATCACGTCCAGACCATTCAACAGCCGTAGCTCGAATTCCTGGGTTAATGTGTCCTGACACCGTAGTAGTTCATCAATTTCCCTTCGCAACGCTTCAGCGCGAACAAGCGTAGCCCGCAATTCGGCAGTTATGGCATCCAGCTGTTCAGCGTCGCGCTTTTCACATGTGGCTGCGGGCCGCGTTGGGAACTGAATTACAGTTTCATACGCTGACATCGAATTGCTCATGCGCCGCCCCCGCGTAACGCCTTGATATCCCATGCTAGGGTGCCCGGCTGGTCAAAAGTGCTCATAAATGATGGAGCACATTCTACCTCTGCGCCTACCAATACGAGGTGCTGGCGGAAATCGTCAGTCGCGCAATGCTTGTGTCGACCCGACTCGTTGAGAGGGCAGCGATAACTACGTACGTTCGAAAGAATGAGCTCCGTTGGCGCCACGTCTGACGGAGCAGAATGTGATCGTAAATCGCGCGCCGCGGTTATTATCATCGGGAAAGATAAGGAGTTTCCCGCCAATCTGCTTCACCAGCAGCAGTACGATTTTCATTCCAAGACCTTTGCCCTTCGTGGGATCGAATCTTGCCGGCAATCCCGGCCCATCGTCCAGCACCGATAGCGAATGATTTCCCGGCGCCGTCGTTTCGATGCGAACGGTGATGTCGCCTTTGGCGTGCTTCGTCGCATTGGTGATCAGCTCGTTGACGATAAAGCCAAGTGGAATGGCGAGCGCGGTCGGTATCTCAAAATTCGTGCTTTGCACGATGATGGCGCGATTGTCCGGATCGTGGAACAGCAAGTCCGCAAGATCATCGCACAAGCCCCGAAGATATTGCTTGAATTCCACTCTTTCCTGATAATCGAGCGCATGTAGGCGGCAATGCACGCGTCCCACCGAGCCGATGCGGCGTGCAGCGGCAATCAATTGCGCAGCTGCTTCTGGCGTTGTTGCGGTACGGCATTGCATTTTCAGTATGCCGCTGACCAATTGCAGACTGTTGAGGAGCCTATGTTCGAATTCCTGTGCCAGAGCGTCCTGGCGCCGCGATATTTCGCTCTTTTCACGTAGCAACGCTGTTTCGCTCGCGAGAGCAGCCTGCAGCGCGGCTGTCGTTGTGTGCTGTTGCCGCTCGCGGTTGATTGCGCGTGGCTGGGAATTCTGGACTTTGGCTTTGTGTGATGAGCCGGAAATGCTCATGACTCTCCCTCCGGGTGCTCTCGTGACGTTCAAACACAAGACGACCTGGAGAGTCCGGAATGTCCGTCGCTTAAAAACGGAAGACCCTCACCTATGCAACATTGCACAGCGTGAGCACTTCTCCTGTCTAAAACTGCACATTAAATCAACAAAAATGCCGTGGCGCCCCATAATGGTTACTTAGATATGGTAGCAACTGTATCCCACGCCGTAGATCGTCTCGATCAGCGGTGATTTTCGCCGGGATTCACCTGAAACTCGCCGCTGCCGGCAGCATAACTGGCAGCCCAAATTCCGTCTCTCAGGCGCAAATAACTGAGGTTGATTGTGCAATATTAAACAGTACAACACCGCCATCGGTGCATCCATTCTAGGATGGTAGCGAATCGCTCCGGCGTTGAGGCAGTGAATTTTGGACTTCCGTTCGATCCAGCCGTATTCGTCGCTAAGTACGGTGGAGTGATCGAGGCTACCTATGGACCAAAGCATGCCCTCTATTCGCAGGGCGACGCTGCCGACTGCATTTTCTATTTTCAGAAGGGCCGAGGCCAGATCAAGGTCGTTTCCAAGGAGGGCAAGGAAGCCGTCATAGCAGTGGTTGAAGCGGGCGATTTCTGTGGCGAGGGCTGCCTGATCGGCGAGCCGCTGCGCATGTCGACGGTCGCAACCATGACGGAATCCCTAGTTTCGCGGCTGGAAAAGGCCGCAGTCATCCGCGCCATTCATGACGATTTGGGGTTCGCCGAATATTTTCTCATGTACGTTTTGAATCGGACCGTTCGGTTGACGGACGATCTAATCGATCACATGTTCAATTCGAGCGAGAAGCGGCTGGCACGAACTCTCCTGTTGTTGGCAAATTATGGGAAGGAGGGTCGGGTGGAAGCCGTCATAAGCAAGATCGATCACCAGACACTCGCGCAGATGGTTGGCACGACGCGCTCTCGCGTCAACTTTTTCATGAACAAGTTCAGAAAACTCGGCTACATTGACTACAACGGCCGCATCACCGTTCACAGCTCATTGCTGAATGTGGTACTGCACGATCAGCCAGATGCGCTCGATGGACAGGAACGCTCCGAGATTTGAATCGCGAAGTGGATTGTGGTCAGTTCCTGATTCGCATTCGCGCGACGCCGGCCGGCATGTGACCCCTGCGCCAGAATCCATATTATCGCCGCGCGTTATTCGTTGCTGCTGTGCAATATTGAACTGCGGTCGCGCCGGGTAGCGTAGTACACATTGGAAGTTACGTTGCAAATCGCGTCTCGGTGCTTCGTATGAATAAAGTACACGAAGGTACCGCTCTCTCATCGGCCGCCAGTAAGATTGCCATGATGAGGATCAGCGTCGTCCAGTAGCAGTTGGTGGTTGCGTCATCAGTTCACGCGGCGTGCGCTGGACGGTCGGCGATGCCATGCCGGATGTCGGATTGAGGCGCATTGACCCATTAGAGGAGACGCCAATGGACTCCGCGGTTGTCAAACGCTCAATCGTAATCTCAGGGCACAGAACCAGCGTCAGCCTCGAAGACGACTTCTGGAACGGCCTCAAGCAGATCGGGCGGGAAAACAAGATGACGCTCTCGGGCCTCGTTGCCGACATTGATGTTCGGCGGCTGCATAACAACCTCTCCTCCGCCATCCGCATTTTCGTGTTCCATCACTTTCGCTCGCAAATACCGCAGACCTCGACAAATGGCATCGAAGCCGGCGTGGAAGTGCCGCGCAATGCACGCGGCGTACGCCCAACTTTTTGGATGAACGAACCAGCCAGCTAGCATCTCGCACGGTGAAATATTCGCCGTAGATCAGTGATGTGAAACTGCGCAGCGTTTTCTCGTGTTCATTGACGCCGATCGCTTGCGACAAATCTTCACCGATCAAGCATCGTCGGTTCACCATGCGCGGATGCGGATACGGATTTTCCGAGGTGGTATTTCTACTTAGCGAATTCCATGTTCGGCTGATCCGCCTTTATTGGAATATTATATTTTGACACCGCAGTGTTACTGCTTCCAGCGGTGGACAATCTTGGCTCTTTCGCCACCGTGCACTTTTGATCGCGCGCACGTGAGCGTCATGATGGGCATCGACGGCTTGTGGCGACAAAGATCAAGTTGCTGGCGCGGGCGTCAGTACGAGTAGATGAGCGCGAAATTGATCAAAGAAATTCTCCTGATCGAAGATAATCCCGGAGACGTCCGTCTGCTCCAGGAAATGTTCAATGAGCACGGCGCACACGACACGGAAATGACGCATGTGGATTGCATGAGTGCGGCTGAGAAGCATCTTGTCGAGCATGCAGTCGACATCATTTTGCTCGACCCGGGTTTGCCCGATGCACAGGGATTGGGCGCGATACGCCGCGCCCACGCAGCCGCGCCTCGCCTTCCTCTCGTGGTGCTGACTTGCCTGGACGACGAAACGGTGGCGGAACAGGCGCTGCAGGAAGGCGCACAGGATTATCTCATCAAAGGCCAAATTGAGGTGCGCGGCATTCTGCGGGCGCTCCGCTATGCTGCCGAGCGCAAACGCCTGGAGCGGTTGAAGGACGAATTCGTCTCGACGGTGAGCCATGAGTTGCGCACGCCGTTGACTTCGATTTCCGGTTCGCTCGGCCTGCTTATGGGCAATGCGGCCGGAGATCTGCCTAAGCCGATGGCTCGCTTGCTTGCAATCGCGCACACCAACAGCCAGCGTCTGGTACGGCTCGTCGACGATATTCTCGATATCGAGAAGATGCAGGCGGGACGCATGGTCTTCAACTTCAGTCGCGTCAACGTTGGGCAATTAGTTACACAGGCGATTGAGGCTAATCGGGGATTCGCCGAAGGTTATGGCGTGCGAATTCGGCTTGAGGCCCCGCGCATCGCCGCCGACGTGCGCGCCGATCCCGACCGGTTGCTCCAGGTCGTCACCAATCTGCTTTCCAACGCCATCAAGTTTTCTCCGGCGGACCATGAAGTGGTGGTCGCGATCGAGAAGGGAACCGAGATGGTCCGTTTCACGGTGCGTGACCACGGTCCAGGGATCCCGATCGACTTTAAGCCGCTTATCTTCGAGAAATTCGCGCAGGCTGATGCCGGGGACGCGCGAAAGAAGGGCGGCACCGGCCTGGGGTTGAGCATCGTGAAGCAGATCGTCGACCGGCTCGGTGGCGAAGTGGGTTTTGCCGACGCTCCCGACGGTGGAACGATCTTTCATGTCCAGCTGCCCTGCTGGGATCATGTCGCCAGTCTCGCCATCGATCGGGAAGCAAAGCCGGACGCATTGCGCCTGTTACTCTGCGAAGACGATCTCGATACGGCACTCACGCTCCGCCAGCAATTGGGGCAAGTCGGATTTGCCACGAATTTCGCCTATTCCGCGGGTGACGGGCTCGCCTGCGCGGAAGCAGCTCAATATCAAGCCATTCTGGTGGATATCCAGTTGCCGGACGGCGATGGCATAAGTCTGATCACACGCTTGCGCGCGTTGCCGCAATATCGCGACACACCGATCATCGTTGTATCGGCCGATACCAGCCGCGGGCGTGACGACTTGCGGTCGTCCAAACTCAATGTGCTGGACTGGCTAAACAAGCCGGTGGACTTCGAGCGCCTGGTGCGTCTGCTTCCCAAGCGCACCGTACACGATGCCAACAAACGTCCGCGAATCCTTCACGTCGACGAAGACAATGCCGTCGCTCGCGCGCTCGGCGAGATTGGCGACGTCGTAACAGTCAAATCGATCGAGGAGGCGCAACGCGCTCTGAAGGCCGATGACTTCGACCTTGCGGTGCTTGACGTGACGCTCGCCAAGGGCGCCGGCCCCGATCTCTTGCCTGAGCTTCGCGACAGCAGGGGCAATGTGATTCCGGTGGTCGTTTTTTCCACCCGCGGCGCAAACTTGGCGACTGACCCGCAGCACAAGGCCGCGCTGGCCAAGTCGCACACCTCGATTGATAGCCTGGTGGCAACGGTCCGTGATCGCCTGGCATCCCGACCGGCGAATGTATCCAGGGAGGTTGTATGAGTGACATTCGTATTTTGCTGGTGGACGACGAGCCGGATATTCGCGAGGTCGTCGACGTATCGCTCGGCCTCGACCGGGAGTTCAGCACGCGGGCCTGCGCATCGGGCGCAGATGCGCTGGCGACAGCCGCCGAATGGTCGCCTTCACTCATTCTGCTTGATGTCATGATGCCGCTCATGGACGGACCGACGACGCTTGCCAACCTGCGCAAGAATCCGCGGACCGCCCACATCCCGGTTGTTTTCCTGACTGCCCGTACGCAGTCTGCCGAGATCGAGCAATACATCTCACTTGGCGCACAAGGCGTGTTGTCCAAGCCATTCGATCCGATGACGCTCGCTGCCTCGGTACGAAGCTACCTGCCAGCGTCGGTGGCCCACCACGTTTCCTGAAGCAAACAATATGAATTCCGTTTGCTCTCTCTTTATCATGCCTCACATTTACGATGGCCGGTCATCGCACAATAACCAGTTAAACGAAAATCTGGCTCGCCATAGGTACAACTACGTAAGGCCGACGCGCCGCTTCGGGCGTTGATAGGGCAGCCAATGACCCTGCGAGTAACCAGTGTGACTGAAAAACGAGGTGCGCCTCGACATAAATGCTTTTTGCGAGCCTTCGTATATTTTGAAGGTCGCGGCACCGCTGTCGACTGTGTTGTGCGCGATATTTCCGATATCGGCGCGCGGCTGCAATTCGATAAGCCGTTGGTTTTGAGCGAGCTTTTGGATTTGCACATTCCGATCAAGGGACAAAGTTTTCACGCCGAGAAGCGATGGCGCGACGGTGACCAGATAGGTGTCACCTTTCGTGCAGCCACAAAAACAACGGCGGACGATACTGGTGCCGACAGGCGTGTGGATCGACTTAAGGAAGAAATTTCCGATCTGAAGAAAGCAATAAAGCATCTACGGAAAAATGGCGACCAAAAAACGGAAGAATTATAACGGCGCGGCGTCGTCGAGGCTATGTGCCCCAAACTAGTCATCGCGCGATACCGTTCGTCGGACGTGCGCAAGAATGCGGAAGTCACCGTGAGTACGCAATGACGGCCAAGCCTCTGACAAATCGGATGGTGCAACTTGCGTTCGCGTCCGCGGTCGCGATCCTGCTCGTCGTGGGTGGTTTGTCCTATCATAGCCTCGTTGTTGCCCGTGAAAATAACCGCTGGGTGCAACACACCCACGAGGTTCTGGAGAATCTCGATGAACTGCAATTCGCAATGGAGACGATCACGTCGAGCGTCCGCGGGTATCTGCTGGTTAAGGACGAATCCTATCTCGATCGCTACAGTGCCGCTAAATTAAGTCTGGAGCGGCATACGGCGGCCGTTCGCGACTTGACCGTAGACAACCCCGTACAGCAGCGCAGAATTCCAGACCTCGAACGGCTGGCCGCCCAGAGGTTAGACCTCGCGAACAAAAACATTGCTTTGATCCGAAATCACCAGCCACTGCCTGACGTAACCGCAGCTCGGGCCGGACCTGGCCTGGAGATCATGGTCGATTATCAAGCGCTCATTAGCCAGATGCAGGACGAAGAACGCCGATTGCTGGTGCTTCGCAATGCGGACGCTGAGCAGAGCAGAACCCAGACCAAATTCACTCTGATTCTTGGAACCGCCCTGGGCCTGTTGATCACCGTCGCTGCCGGTTGGACCGTCCACCGCGACAACTCGCGGCGCGAGATTGCCGAGAAGGCGCTGCAGGAAAGCGAGCGCAAATATAGGACGCTGATTCAGGGGATCAAGGACTATGCCATTTATATGTTGGGTCCGCAGGGCGAGATTCGCACCTGGAATCCCGGTGCGGAGCGAATGACGGGTTGCGCCTACGAGGAGGTCGCCGGTCAGAATTTTTCTCGTTTCTTTCCGGCGGAGGACATCAAGCGAGGCAGGCCGCAGGAGATACTCCGAATAGCCGCCGCGAGCGGCGAGTACGAAGAACAAGGCATGAGCGTGCGCAAGGACGGCGCACGCTTCCAGGTCCGTACCACTCTGACGGCATCGCGTGACCCGGCCGGGATTCTGCGCGGATTTTCCGTCATTAGCCGCGATCTCACCGAGAACAAAGAGTCAGAAACAAAATACCGCGGGCTCTTGGAAGCGGCTCCCGATGCGATGGTGGTGGTAAACCAGCGCGGTGAGATCGTTCTGCTGAATGTTCAGGCGGAGAAGCAGTTCGGCTACCACCGCGACGAGCTCCTTGGGCAGAAGGTCACGAACATCATTCCGGTTGGCTTCGCGGAACGGTTGATCGCGGACGATCTGCGCTCCGCGGAAGACGCCTCGACGCAGCAGATCGGCACCGGTATCGAGCTCATTGCCCGGCGCAAGGACGGCAGCGAGTTTCCGATCGAGATCATGCTGAGCCCGCTGGAAAGTACCGAAGGAACTCTGGTCACGGCCGCAATTCGCAACATCAGCGTACGCAAGGCCGCGGAAACGCACTTATCGCAGATGGAAGGCCGCTACCGCGGGCTGCTGGAGGCAGCGCCGGACGCGATGGTGGTGGTGAACCAGGGCGGCGAGATCGTTCTGTTGAACGTCCAGGCGGAAAAACAGTTCGGCTACCGCCGCGACGAGCTCCTCGGCCAGAAAGTTACGAACATCATTCCCGTAGGCTTTGCGGAACGGCTGATCGCGGACGATCTGCGATCTGCGGAAGATGCCTCGACGCAGCAGATCGGAACCGGGATCGAGCTCATTGCGCGGCGAAAAGATGACAGCGAGTTTCCAATCGAGCTGATGCTGAGCCCACTCCGAAATACGGAGGGCATTCTGGTGACGGCCGCGATCCGGGACATCAGCGTACGCAAGAAGGCCGCCGAAGTTCTTCTAGAGAAGGTGGACGAATTGAACCGCTCGAATGAGGAACTGGGCCAATTTGCCTACATCGCGTCACACGATCTGCAGGAGCCGTTGCGGATGGTGGCCAGTTATACGCAACTTTTGTCCAGACGGTACAAGGGAAAGCTGGACGCCGATGCCGACGAGTTCATCGGATTCGCCGTGGACGGAGCGAGCCGCATGCAGCGGTTGATTCAGGATCTGCTGAGTTACTCGCGTGTCGGGACAAAGGGACGGGATCTAACCCCCACCTCCAGTGAAGACGCATTGCAACAGGCGCTCGTGAATCTGCGTGGCAGCATCGAAGCCAGCGGAGCGCTGGTGACGCACGATTCACTGCCGGCCGTGTTGGCGGACGAGATGCAGTTGACCCAGCTGTTTCAGAACCTGATCGGCAACGCCATCAAGTATCAAAACGACGGCGTCCCCCGGGTACACATTTCCGCCACCGCAAACGACAACAAGAAATGGAGCTTTACGGTGAAAGACAATGGGATCGGAATTGACCCGCAGTACTTCGAAAGAATTTTCGGCATGTTTCAGCGCTTGCACAAGCGAGACGAGTTTGCCGGCACCGGGATCGGATTGGCCATCTGCAAGAAGATCGTCGAGCGGCACGGCGGCAACATCTCGGTCGATTCGTCACCCGGACACGGGGCTGCCTTCCACTTTGCCTTAGCAAGAAGTGAGAAGAAATCATGATACCTATTGGAGTAGATGGCATGCCCATCCAGGTTCTTTTGGTCGAAGACAGCCCCGGCGATGTCCGGTTGACGCAGGAGGCCTTTCGCATGGCCAACAAGGCCATTCATTTACATGTGGCTGCTGACGGCGTTGAGGCAATGAACTTCCTGCGGCAGGAGGGTATCCACGTCCATGCCCCTCGTCCGGATCTCATCTTGCTGGATCTGAACCTCCCTAAAATGGATGGCCGCGAGGTTCTGGCTCATATCAAGGAGGACGACAGCCTGAAACTGATCCCCACCGTCATTCTGACCACGTCAGATGCGGAAAAGGATATTGTTAAAAGTTATCAACTCCAGGCGAACTGCTACCTCACCAAACCTGTGCAATTGGACGCCTTCGAGAACTTGGTGACGAGCATCAACGATTTCTGGCTGACAAAGGTCAAGCTGCCGCAGCAGATGCCTGGCGGATGATCAAAAAATTAATCGATAAAGTTCTCCTGGTCGAAGATAATCCTGGAGACGCCCGTCTGCTGCGCGAGATGTTCAACGAACAGGGCTCGAGTAGCACAGATGTGACGGTCGTGCAGTCAATGGGCGCGGCTGAGAAGTATCTTGCCGAGCATACCGTTGACATTGTTTTGCTCGATCTCGGACTGCCCGATAGTCAAGGGCTGGACGTAGTACGGCGAGCCCACGCCGCCGCACCCCGCGTCCCTTTGGTCGTACTAACCGGCCTGGATGACGAGGCGCTCGCCGCGCAAGCGCTGCAACAAGGCGCGCAGGACTATCTGGTCAAAAGTCAAATCGATACCTACGGCACCACACGTGGGCTTTTGCGCGCGCTGCGGTACTCCATCGAGCGCAAGAACATGCAAGACGCATTGTTCGTGGAAAAAGAGCGCGCCCAAGTTACGCTCAACAGCATCGGCGACGCCGTTGCTTGCACGGATGTGTCGGGAAACCTCACTTTCCTCAATCTCGTTGCGGAGAAACTGACCGGCTGGTCGTTGCAGGAGGCAGCCGGCCGCCCCATGGTCGAAGTTTTCCGAATTCTTGACACCACGAACCGCGAAGTCATTCCAAATCCCATGGATAGGGCAGTTCGGGGCGACCGAACGGTGCACCTGCCGGCGAACTCCATCCTCGTCCGGCGTGATGGATTTGAAATTCCGATCGAAGACTCCGTTGCGCCCATTCACGACGGTGAAGGGCACGCTGCCGGGGCGGTCATCGTTTTCCGCGATGTGAGCGTGGCCCGCGCGATGGCGTTGCAAATGACCTATTCGGCCGAGCACGACTTTTTGACCGGCTTGCCCAATCGGATGCTCCTGAACGACCGTATCGGCCAGGCAATCGCCTTGGCGCCGCGTCACATGAAGCATGTCGCGGTGTTGTTTCTGGATTTGGACGGATTTAAACACATCAATGACTCTCTCGGACATTCAATCGGCGACAAACTCCTTCAATCTGTGGCCAAGCGCCTTGTGGACTGCGTTCGCGCCTCGGACACGGTGAGCCGCCAGGGTGGCGACGAATTCGTCGTTCTTTTGTCGGAGGTCGCACAAGAGGAAGATGCGGCTCTTACTGCGAAAAGAATGCTGCAGGCGGTGGCACAGTCTCATTCCATCGACCGGCACGACCTTTACGTCACTACAAGTATCGGCGTGAGTGTCTACCCTGGTGATGGCCTGGACGCGGAAGCACTTATTAAGAACGCGGACACCGCGATGTACCAGGCCAAGGAAAATGGGCGCCAGAGCTTTCAGTTTTTCAAGCCGGCGATGAACGCGCGGGCTGTGGAGCGGCAATCCACCGAAGAGGGCCTGCGGCGCGCCTTGGAACGGCGGGAATTCGCGCTGCACTATCAGCCGAAAGTCAATCTGACGACAGGAGCGATTACCGGAGCTGAAGCGCTGTTACGCTGGGAGCATCCCGTGCGAGGACCGGTCTCGCCGGCGGACTTTATTCCGGTCGCCGAAGATTGCGGCCTTATTCAAACGATCGGCGCCTGGGTTCTTCGTGAAGCGTGTACGCAAGCCCGGGCCTGGATGGATATCGGCCTGCCGGCAACCAGCATGGCCGTAAACGTTTCCGCGATCGAGTTTCGGGACGAGAGATTTCTGGATGGCCTGTTCGCGATCCTGCGCGAAATCGGTCTCGATTCAAAATCTCTCGAGCTGGAGCTGACCGAGAGCGTTCTGATGAAGCATGCCGGATCTACGGCAACCATCCTCCAGACCCTGAGGGAAAATGGAATACGGGTGGCGGTCGATGATTTTGGCACGGGTTACTCGAGCTTGAGCTATCTGCGAAAGTTTCCGGTCGACGCCGTCAAAATCGATCAGTCGTTCGTCCGTCAGATCAGCACCGCGGGCGACGATACGACCATTGTGAAAGCCGTCATCGGCATGGCCCGCGGTCTCAAGCTGCGGGTCATTGCGGAGGGCGTGGAAACGGCGGAAGAGGTGGCTTTCCTTCGGGCCTACCGATGCGACGAGGCGCAAGGCTACTATTTCGGCCGGCCGGTCCCTGCACAGCAATTCGCGATGTTGCTGAAAAACGGCATACCTGAACCCTCTGTCGGCGTTCAACGGGTGCCCACGAGGGTGGCCGCGCGCGCCAACTAGCAAGGTATCAGCCGAATTGCCGGGTCAGTCCACTGGCGAGGCGCTTTAGCTTTGCCGTTGCTTCAGAGAGCTGATCCAATGCGGCTTTCGGGTCCTTGCGATTGATGGCCGTCGCGCAAGCCTCCAGTTCCGTGTAAATCACCCGCCGAATGGCTACCGCGGTTTGCTCGTTGCTCAATGTGTCACCCGATCCAGCAGCAATTTCAAAATCAAAGATGCCGCCAACGACAAAACTCTGGGGCTAAAGACATTAAGAGCCCGGCGGATAAGCCGCTCAAATTGCGTCATCTGGCCTCGACGCAAAAGTTTCGGTTTTTGCACAGCGCCCGCCGGTTCAGCCGGCCAACGGACGCTCCGTGGTTTGGATTCCCGTCTAAGTAATACTGCGTATTATACTACGATAATTGCGGTAATAGAGGATAGGTATAAGTACATAATAAGTATAGATTCACTATACAATCTTGATGTTATTTACCGCCGCGAATAAATCCTCTATGCGTCCAGTCTCGGGGGTTATTCGATGAGTGTAGATGTTTTTGCCGAGCGCCTGGTTCGGGTGCGCGACCGTTTCGTGTCAAACGTCGAAGGCAAAATCGAGGATGTCCGCGCGGCAATTCCGAACCTGTCGGACACCGTGCCGGCCGCAGCCGCTTCTATCGGTGACGTCTATCGCTCTGTGCACAGCATCGTTGGGGTCGGCCGGACAATTGGCTTTCCAGCCATCGGATGCGCCGCGCGTCACGTCGAGGACGCTCTGCGACCGGCATATTGCGACGGACGCGGGCTGACGGCGGACGAAATCTCGCTACTCACAAATTCGCTGAACGCGCTACGTGAGGCCGCCTCGCGCGAATTGCAATCCTTTCATTCGGTCGGGGAGTGACAATGACATTCGGCGTGCGTGCTTTATTCGCGTTCGGTTTTGCTGTCACCCTGCCTGCCATACTGCTTTCCACGGCGGCGCAATCCCAATCAGCACTGCCAGCTCCGCGCCCCGTCTACGCGCCGCGGCCTGTGGCGACCGCACCCGCGGTAGTTTCGCCAGCGCCAGCCGCGACGGCGCCCGCTCTAAACGGCGTTGTTGCTGAGGTCACGCTCGGCGATATCGGCTTCGTCAACGGTTTGCGATTCTCCAATCTGGGTGGACGCCACGATATCTTCGTGCCGCTGCCGGCGGGCGACGGGCTTTCGGTGAGTGACCTCGTATTGGTCATTGACGATGTCAGCGCCCACGACGCGCGGCGGAATCTTGAAGTGCAGGTCAACGACCGCACCGCGACCGCAATTGCACTCGACGGTAGTAGCCACGGCCGCGTGATCCGCGTCCCATTGGGCAAGACCACGCCAAAGGACGGTTATCTCAAACTGTCATTTCTTTATTCCGGCGCGGCTACGATAGATCGTTGCATCGACGTGCGTGCTGTCGGCGACATCCTGACCATCGATCCCGAGACCGGCGTCGACGTCTCTGTCGATCAGGCCGCCACGCTCGGGGTTGCCACGACAGCCGCACTAATGCCGCGTAATGTCGCGGTCATCCTTCCCGCCCGTCGCGCTGCGGCAAATGAGATCGCAACCGCCGTCACAGTCGCACGCTCGCTCATTTCCAGCGGACGGCACGTGTGGTTCTATCGCGGCTACGACGCTTTGGCGGATCTTTCCCAGCGCGACGCGGATGGCCGCTGGATGCGCGGCATTATTCTGGTGGGCCCGCTCGCTGACACGATCGGGGTTCTCGACTCGCCAGTTGCTCAAATAGCCGGCGATCCTCGTTCGTTTGGCATGCTCGCAGCCGGTCGAATCCATGGCTCGCCAGTCTTGGTGGTCGCCGACACTGATGTCATCAGCGCCGGGCGCTTGTTCGGGAGTCCATTGCTGGCCGTGACCCGCGGCGTTCCGTCGGCAACGGCCGGCCCCGCCTCGCCGCCGGAGTCGCCCACCGACCGGATCACATTCGACCAACTCGCGGTGGCACCGGCTCAGGCCGAAGTGTACGGGCGGGCCGATCTTGCCGCAGTCGTCGACACGCGCCAGCTGCCAAGCGGGACGCGTCCGACGCGGCTTTTGCTCGATCTCATGGTGGCGCCCGACGGCGCCGGCAAGAAGGCGGTCATTAGCGTTTTCGTCAATGAGCGGTTGCTGGGCAGTACGGTTGCCACCACCGGCGAAGCGACGCATCTCGATCTGCCTTTGCCGGATGGCCTTGTCGGCACCATTGCCAATGTCAGAGCGGTTATTGAGCGCGACAGTCCTCAGGGCGATTGCCGGTTCGAGCCTCAAGGTTATCCGGCGCAGCTTCTGGGATCGTCATCGCTCGTGCTCGCAAGCACCGATGGCTCCGCGCACGATTTTTCTGATCTTTCGCCCCGCTTCGAAAACGGGCTTGAGCTTCTGCTACCGGTGGCCGTCGCCGATCGGCCCAATCTCGTGCTCGGATTGGTCGCTGAAGTGGTCAATCAATTATCAACCGGCGCCGCGCCGCTCACAGTCAATTTCACCACTGCCGGCAATGCGCCGACGGCGGCGAAGCCTTTCATTGCCGTAAGTGACCTACCGCCCGCAGGCACCGCGCCGCGCGTCAACTTCGACCGTGGTCGCGTAGTCGTGACCGATCGCAACGGACAAACATTGCTCGATCTCGGCGGGTTCATCGGCGGGGCGGTCGCGCAGATCGTGACGGCGGGCGACTATCCTGGCCTTTGGATCAAGCCAACGTCGGCAGACGGTTCGGCGCCGGCGCCGGCCGACCTTCATCTCGATCATGGCGATGTCGCGTTCGTCGATGCCAGTGGCGTTGCGCTGGTGATGTCGACCGAGCGCGACACTGTCGTCAAGATTTCCTATCCGGACGAGGTGTCATGGCTGAGCGTTGCCGAACGTTTCCGTTCCTGGATCATCGCCGGCCTCTGGCTGTCCGCGACCGCTGCTCTGCTGTTGATGCTGCAGCGCATGTTCCGCCGCCGGCCCCTTAATCTGTCCGATTAGACCATGCCGTTGCCGCCGTCGGACCGCGCGCTGGGCGATCTTCTTGTTGGCCGGCGCATCATCACGCTCCCGCAGCTCGACGAAGCGGTCGCTCTGGCGGAACAATGGAACGTGAAACTCGGCGACGCGTTGCTGTCGCGCAACTGGATCGATCCGCGGCTGTACTACGAAACTTTTGCGCAGAACTTCGATCTGCCGTTCGTAGATCTGATCAGCGAGCCGCCGGATCAGGCACTTTTACGCGCCTCGGACGCTGAAGTTTACGCGACCCGCCTGACCATGCCGTGGCGGTGCGGCGACGACGGGCGTCTGTTCATCGCCACCTCGGAGCCGGGACCCGGAACGCTCCTTTTCGCGCGCGGCAAATGGGGCGCCGACATTGAGTTCGTCGTTGTCTCGAAATTCGACATCGTGGTGGCGGTTCAGACTGCTTTCGCCGACGCTTTGTCGCACATCGCGGTGTTCGAACTCGCGGAGTTCGATCCGGAAATGTCCGCTCGTACAGTATTCACGACACCGCAGATGATCGTGGCTTATCTGTTTCTCAGCGCGATCTTCGCTGGACTGGCGTTTGCTCCGCTCGATACGTTGATTGTGCTAAACATAGCCGTCAGCATTTATTATCTCGGCAATTTCATCTTCAAGGGCGTCCTGGTCTCGCTTGGCGGTGGCCGTTCCGCCGACATCGATGACATCATCGCGATCGAAGCGCGTGCGTTGCGCCCCGAGGAATTGCCGGTATTTACGGTTCTCGTACCGATGTTCCGCGAGGCCGCAATGCTGCCGCGACTCGCGGACGCCTTGCGCAGTCTCGACTATCCTCTCGGCAAGCTCGACATCAAGATCGTGCTCGAAGCCGGCGATCTCGAGACAATCGCAGCGGCGCGTACGCTCGGTCTTGAAGGCGTGTTTGAAATCATCATCGTTCCTGCCTCGGAACCCCAGACGAAACCGAAGGCCTGCAATTTCGCGCTGCGCTTCGCCCGCGGAGAATATCTGGTTGTCTACGACGCAGAGGATCGGCCAGAGCCCGATCAGCTGCGTAAGGTCGTGGCCACCTTCCGCCGCTCGCCGCCGAATACTGCCTGCCTGCAATGCCGCCTGAGTTACTACAACGTGAGCGAGAACTGGCTCACCCGCATGTTCACGCTCGACTATGCGCTTTGGTTCGATCAGGTGCTGCCCGGCCTCGAGCGCACGGGCATGCCGATCCCGCTCGGTGGTACGTCCAATCATTTTCGCATCGATATTTTGCGCGAGCTGCACGCCTGGGATCCCTTCAATGTCACCGAGGATGCCGATCTCGGTATCCGCATCGGGCAGAAGGGTTATCGCGTCGGGGTGGTCGACTCGACGACGTTCGAGGAGGCGAGCTGCTTTACGCGGCAATGGATCCGCCAGCGGTCGCGTTGGATCAAGGGCTATATGCAGACGCTCCTGGTCCACACCCGGCGGCCGCTACATTTCTTGCGCACCGCCGGACCACTCGGCTTTCTCGGCTTTGTCTTCTTCATCGGCGGCACCGTGCTGGCCGGGCTGCTCAATCCAATCTTCTGGTTATTCTATGCGATCTGGCTTGCGGCGGCGGCGGCGAGCTTCGATCCGATCTTCCCTGAGCCCTTGCTGTTCCTGTGCCTGTTCAATCTGCTCGTGGGCAATGGCGCCTTTACCTATCTGATCATGCTGGCGCCGATCCGGCGCGGCTGGCTCGAACTCATTCCGCTCAGCTTCACGTTATTTGCTTACTGGGTGCTGATCTCGATCGCTGCCTATAGGGGACTCTGGCAACTTATCCGCAATCCGTATTTCTGGGAGAAAACCCAGCATGGAGTATCGCGGCACGCCGCCGCACGATTGTCGCCGGCCGGTGCCGGCCGATGAATCGTGCGCTGACGCTAGCGCCGATCGCCTCGCTTGCGTTCGCGGCGATCCTGGCACTTTCGGCAATCGCAGTGAGTAATGGGCTGATGGCCGACGACTCGCTCCGGCTGTGGGCGGGCGCCAGCACCGCTGCCGATGGCCAAGTGCCGATCGGCCGGATCGTCGCGGCCTATCCGACGTTGCCATTCCTGACTACCACGCTTGTCGCTTGGCTTGCACCTGCGGATACACCGGCGCCGGCGCTGGTGGCGGCCGGCTTGCTCGCGCTCATCGCCGGCTTTTGCTTTCTGTCATTTCGCAAGGCCGGCTTGCCGATCGCCGCCGCCGCCGTTGCCACCCCGCTTGTCGCATTCCATCCGGCGCTGCTGCGTGCGGTCGTCGCCGGACCATCCGACATGTTCCTTGCCGTATTTCTGCTGATGCTGTGCCTTGCGCTTTATAACCTGCGTGCGCGTAGCGGCACGTCGGAGGTGATGGGAGTTGGGCTTGCTCTCACGGGACTGGCCTTCTCACACCCAATGGGCGCCGCGTTCGCCTTCGCGGCCGTGCCATTTCTGGCTTTCGTAGTCCGTCCCGTGCTAGTCGCGAGCTCCGCGTTCAACGTGGTTATAGCGCTGATCTTTCCGACCTTCTTCGCGGTCGCTGCCTTCACCTATGTGTCGTGGATCTTTCCGGGCGATGGCTGGAGCTTCTTCGCGGCTCCGGCCGAGAGCCTCTCCGTATGGACTGCGGCCGTGGCCGGGGTGTTCGGCACTGGGCTCTTCGGTCTTCCGACTTTTGACGCCAGTCTGGCGATGGGAGCTGCGCTCGCCGTTGGAGCGCCGATTGCGGTGGTGATGCTCGCACTCGCGTATCGGCGGCGACTGCTCGTTGTTCCGGGCGCGGTCTTCGCCGGCATCGCGGTCGCTGCAACAGCGATCAGCGTTTTGAGCGGCCTATTCGGCGACCCAACCGCCATCGTGGTCGCAGCCCCGATCTTGGCGGCAGTTGTCGTAATCCGTGTACCCGGCGCGCGGGAGCATCTCGGCCTCGCCGTCGCGTTACTCGCGCTTGGATGGCTTGGCGGTCTCACCAGTCTCGCGCTCGTCGATCCGATCACTCTGAATTATTTTCAGGCCGCTTCCGGGCGCGACGACGGCGGGCGGGCGGACGCGCTTGCAGCCGGCGGTGCCGCGATAGGACGCGACGGTGTGCTGGCTGACGTCGATAATGCTCCCGCGTTCGTGCTGGGCCGCGGTCGCGCGCGTGGAATTTTTGGTCCGGAGAGCGAGCCGTTCGCGCTCGCGATGCTGTTTTCCCGCATCGACGCGCCGTTCGTTGCGGTCCCCAATCCGCAGAGCGAGACCGGCCTTAGCGATCGCCTCGACAAGGCATTTCCGTCGTTGTTCCGCGAGGGCGCTCCGGGTTATCGCGTTATATACCAAAATAATATTTGGAAATTGTTCGCTCGATCAAAATGATAAGGGCGACTTTCAGGGATTAATATTTGAAACGTACAATATAAACGCGTGAAGTATGAGTAAAAATACGGAGGAGGCAGTGCGGATACTTGTGATTGACGACTCGGAAGACTCCCGCGATCTCACCGAAGGCGCGCTTTTGTCCGCGGGCTACACGGACATCGTGACCGCAAATTCGGGATGGGATGCGCTGAAGATTCTCGATGTCGGTCGGGCCACCGATGCGAAGTCGGCTGTCGACGTCGCACTACTCGACATCGTGATGCCGGAAATGGACGGCGTCGAAGCCTGCGCGCGCATCCGCAACGATCCACGCTATGCCGACTTGCCCGTCATCATGGTGACGGCGCTCGACGACATGAACTCGCTGGCCAATGCCTTCGTCGCGGGCGCAACGGATTACGTCACCAAGCCAGTCAACCGCGTCGAATTGGTTGCGCGCGTGCGCGCGGCGCTGAGGCTCAAGCAGGAACTCGACCGCCGCCATGCGCGCGAGCACGAATTGCTATCCTTTCTTTCAAGCTGGGGCGACCGGCGGGCCGGGCTCTGGATTGATGAGACGACAGGACTGTTTGTCGGCGAAGTGGCCGAAGCCTATCTCGCCGCCGTCTGCGGACGCGAGAGCGAAGAGGTGATTTCAATCCTCGCGCTCACGCTCGACCGATTCGACGCCTATCGGAAGGTCAAGGGAGAAACAGCTGCCCGCAAGGTGCTTGTCGAAGTGTCGCGCGCGCTGCGGCGGCTCGCGGCAACTGTCGGAATCGTGGCGGCGTCCTATCGCAATGGCGTCATCATCCTCGTCGCGCCGGAGGTCGGGGCCAATGCCGCGCGCGAACTTGGCGAGACGTTGCGCAAGACGGTCGCGAAGCTGCACCTGCGGAATTCAGAATCGGTCGTGTCCGACTACGTCACTGCGAGCGTAGTGGCAATCACCGGACGGGTGAAGCGCGCCGTCGATAGTGTGCAGTTGCTCACGCACGCAATATCCAAGCTGCAAGATGTTACCGGCGCCGGGGGTGATCGCGTTCTGGCGCTGACGATCTAGGGGACGAACGGCAGCGCACGCTTACTGCGCGCCGCCAATGGTATCGGGTGGAGTAAGGCGTGCTGAAATGTTGCGTTGGGATTGCGCTCGGACTCCTGTCCGTGCCTTCCGCAGCCTGGGCAGGTGCATGGACGCTTCCTCAAGGCACCGGCGGGTGGTTTGCGACGGTCACCGCCGCCTCATCGACCAACTATTTTAACGGCAGCGGGCTCGCCTCGACACCACGCTACGACAAAGACGAGGCGCAACTGCTTATCGAATACGGTCTTACCGACCGGTTGACCGCCATTCTGGAACCCGAACTTCAGCACATCGACATCGCCGCGCCCACGAGCGCCGAGCGGACCGGTCTCGGCTATACTGAATTTGGTGCGCGCTATGGCTTCGTGGTGGATCCGACCTGGGTGTTTTCAGGCCAGGCGACTCTGCGCGTGCCTGGCACCGACGATACCTCGAACCCGGCCGCGGTTGGTTATACCGATGTCGAGGCTGACTTACGCTTGTTACTCGGTCACAACTTCAAACTCGCCGACTTGCCGGCTTTCTTCGATCTAGAGGTCGCTGAACGCGTGCGCACCGCGGGGTATCCCAGCGAGTTCCGCGCCGATGCGACGTTAGGCGTGAAAGTGCTGCCGCAGTGGCTGCTGCTGGCGCAAAGTTTCAATGTCATTTCGGAAGGGGCGGGAGTTTCGATCTTCGGCGGCAGCTATGAATACTACAAGCTTCAACTCAGTGCGGTGTATGAACTTACTCCGACGTGGTCACTGCAGGGCGGCGGCTACGTCACCTACGCAGGCCTCAACGCACTGCAGGAGAACGGATTGATCTTCAGCGTCTGGCACCGATTCTGAGGAATGGGCCGTAGGGCATGACTTCCGCAAAGTTGCGGCCGGCTTCGCGAATGATGATCCTTCAATAGAACAGCCGAGTCATGATCCGATTCAGCCTGGGTTGCAGCTCCGCGTCCACGCGCACATCAGAATATGTTCTGCAGGTTTGCCCTGGACGGTGAAATCGGTATCGGTCAATCCGCCGGCGTCGGGGTCGGTAAGCCAACGCCAGATGAGAACGCCGCGGATAGCCGGTCGGTCGAGAATCGCAAGCCAGTCCGCGATCACCTGTGCTTGCAGCGACGGATTGGGCGCGGCTTCGCGTTCTTCCGCGCTTTCCCACGGCTTTGCCGCAGCGCCCTCGGCGGAGCGCAACCCGATCTCGCCGACGACGATTGATTTTCCTGTTTGCGCCGCAAGCGCATCGAGGCGGTCCGCCACCGCGCGCATAGCGCGCAAGCGGTAATCGCGATCGTTGTCGGCGCCGAGCGGTGGATAGAGCGAAACGCCGATGAGGTCGAGTTGGGCCCAAAACGGAACCTTTTCGACACCCTCGACATTGTGCGCCACATAGAGCAAGCGGCCAGGATAGAGTTTTCGCACCGCGTCAATTAATGCGTTCCACTCCGCTCGCTGCGTGGTACCGTCGAGTTCAGTGCCGATCGCGAACGCCTCCGCCCGTTCCTCTTTGGCGATGCGCGCGATGCGCTCCAATTCGCGCTGATAGTTCGTGAACCAATCCTGCCAAGCCTGTTCCGACGTCATCCCGATTGTGCCGGCCCAACTCTTGGGAATCCATACGTGGGGCTTGACCAGAACGGTCAAACCGAACGCGTGCGCATCCCGAATTGCAGCGCGTAGCTCGTCATCGCTCATATCCGTGCCGCGGGCGAGGTTGGGGTTCGCCGGATCTGATTGCCAAAGGAATGGAACGATCGCGACCGTGCGGGCGCCGAGCTCTTTAGCATTCATGAGGGCAAGCTTTGCCGACTTGCTGCCGAACGGACGGTCCGGCACCGCTATGACGTTGAAGCCGTCAAACTGCTGTTCTGAAGCCGGTTCTGATCGAGCGCTGAACGATGACAGCGCGCCAACCACAAGTGCCGCAGCGAACACCAAGGAGGCGATTGAGCGCACGCGCTAAATCCGCTTGAGCGCCTGTAACGTATCGAACGGCAACCGCTCGGAGCATGCCGTTCGCCCGTGACTTTGTCACTGCAGCCCACTACGACGCGTTAAAACCAACAGGTATCAAACAGGAAATCGAATACGTAAAAACCACTATGGTAAGTACTTTGGGCCAAGGCCAAGCAAGAGGGCTATCCGAGGAACGGTCGAAAAACGGATATCCGGTTCGGGCATGACAAGACGAAAGCGGCCAGGACCAGAGCGTCGGCATCGCTCGATCTTGGCCGCCTACCTTGGCGTGGAAGGCTCGCCGCGTCGGCCATGATCGTAAGTGTGGTGGATTAAAAGGTCCTTGCCGGTGAAGTAAGTATAAATCCGTAGCCCGCTGGTAGCGTTTGCGTGGGACGGGAGTTACCGCTCGAAACGTCGTGGCGTGAAACCTATTGTAGTAGCCAGGACGCCAATCCGCTCAGCCGGGATTTCGGTTGCATGGACTGCTCGGCCGGCAGATCGTAATCGGTTGCGCGCTTCATCCCAAATTGGGCCCTTCCGGAAATCTGAGTCGCTTCAGCCTCCCGGTTCCGATCGTGGGCTTGTGCAGCCTCGTAAAATTTTCGGCCCCGGCAGTTCGGGCACAGCACCGGAAACTCTCGAGGCAAACTTGTGGTGTTCAGAGGAATTTCGTATGAGCACGTCGGACAGCTCACGCAAGTTTCCGCCCTTAGAATGACTTTTCGCGCGGTTGCCATGGCTGTCTACTTTCTCACGTCGACGAGGATTGATTGGTTCCTCGCTCCATTATCTCTATAAGGCGTCCCAGCTTGTCGTCGATCTGCCCAAGCCGATACGCGGCAAACTCGATCGCATAGGCCGCACGTTCTTCTGCGCCTGGCATTTGCTCGTAACGCAATTGTGGAGCGAAGGCGGTAGAGAAAAGCGCTTGATAGCGATCGCGAATTGCGTCAGCTGTCGCGTTGTTCAAACGTGCCTGAGCCACGCTATGTCTCCCTTTGCTCGCAACCCGGGATCACGATCGCCATTCCGCATGAGCGGAAGGCGGCGAAGGCCCCAGGCGACTGTTGCTTTGCAGTTCTCGATACCAGACGTGGGCCGGTATCATTTGAGAGCGACGACTGGGGCTTCGGTCAACGGACGAAGCCCCTTCGTCATTTCCAACCCGATTATTTGAGCGCGGTTGAAACCGATGAGAAGGTCGTGTTCAGTTTCGTTCCGAGACCCTGTACGACGGCGATGATCGCAACCGAGATGCCGGCGGCAATGAGTCCATATTCGATGGCAGTCGCAGCGGTTTCGTCCTTGAGAAAAGAAAGTGTGAGATTCTTCATTGCAAACTCCTTTTTGGTCCCACTCGGGGATCCATGATCTTCAGATAGTTATTGCTCGGTTTAATACCAGAGGTCGACTATAAATAATCAAATTAATACTGTGTTATGAAACTAATTAAAGTATTATGTAAATATAATGTAACGAATTACTGGCGATCGCTGTGCCGGCCGGTCACTCCATTATTCAGCCGAGTTTAGCCGGCTTAAGAGCTATCAAGCTGAATTACCTTCCGGCACATGGATCGAATAATCGTTGCGGCCGTGTTGTTTGGCCCGATAAAGGGCTGAATCGGCTTGTTTGATGAGTGCATCGGCTTTGATCGCCTCGTCGGTGAAGTAAGCGATCCCAATGCTGGCTCGCGCCTGGACTTCGTTGCCGCCTATTCCGAAGGGACGGCGCAATGCGGCCATGAGCTTGTCAACGACGCTCCGCGCTGTCTCGCGGGAAGAGAGATTTTCCAGAATCACTGTGAATTCGTCGCCCCCGAGACGCGCCACCGTGTCCGATGCGCGCACGCACTGCAACAGACGTTGCGCAAACGAACGCAGCAGATCATCTCCGGCGGCATGCCCCAAACTGTCATTGATCTTCTTGAAATTATCGATGTCGACGTAAAGAAGCGCCATCAAGTTCTTGCTCCGTCGGCAGCGCGTCATCGCCGTTTCCAGGCGGTCATAGAATAGGGCGCGGTTCGGCAACCCGGTCAGAGAATCGTTTTCTGCACGAAATGTTAGGTCCAGCTCCAGCGTCTGCGCAATCGCCAAGGCAGAGTTTAGTCGGTCATAGAGCCGGTTCATTTCGAACAAAAGAATGATGAGCAAGCAGCACGCCGCCACCAAGCCGTAGCTGCGGCCCACATACCAACCCAAATCGTAGCGCGAAGAACTCACGACCGCGCTTAGCGTTACGTCGAATAGCCAAATGCTCATCACCACCATGAGCCACACGTCGAGCACGGTCCGTTCGTGTCGTCGCAGTAATGCGAGCAATGCCAGCGCGCTTAATGCCAGGATTGTTGGGCTCACCCCGGTCGAAATCAGCAGCGAGAAGTTTCCGGCTTGAATTATCGTGGGCAACAGGCCGTGGCCGAGCGTTGCCAGCAGCGTCAGCCCGGCGACGATCGCAGCGACGCCGATCGCGCTCAATACGATCACCCCCCCTGCGTATTTGCGGAGATAAGCTGAATCGCCATCTCGCTCCGGCAGCAAGGCATAACCGAGGACAAAGAGGGGGAAACCTCCATGCCAGAACACATACAGCCAGGCGGTGGTCTGGTCGTTCGCTCCGAGCAGGCCGGCATCCGAAAAAACACCGGGGAAGGTGAGCGCATGCATAACAATAATGGCGGCGTTGAACAGGTATCCACTGGCCAGGACAAGAAACGCGCGTGAGCGACGCCGGGTGACTCTGCCGAACAACAGGACGGCGGTGATTAGATCGCAGACCGCCATTGCCGATTCGTAGCTCGGGATGAATGCGACAACTTTCAGCAACGGTACACGAGCGAAAGGAACGGCGACGGTGACTGCCAGAGCCGAAATAATCACGACGGCAAATGCCCACTGCAATTCATGCGGACTCGCGGGAACAAGCGGGAGGGTGGGATTCTCGGTTGCCAAACGTTTCGGACGAAGACCGTCAAGCTGACGCAAATCGCCTGTCGATTGTCCGTGGGCCGTCTGAACGTTCATGGCCGTCTGATAATTGGTGTGAGATTGGCGTTAGGACGAAAGCATTAATAAACGCGCGTTCAATCAGTTAAATTGAGGCATTGATGCATACGTAATGATGCCTAGTTCAGCGCGAGCAGGTTCCAGCTGCGCCAATGGCGAAGCTTGGAATAATTGCAAAAATGTTCAGGCAACGGCCTTCATGGCCTTAAGGCTTTGCAGCAATAGCGCGGCTTGCGCTGCAGGTACCGGCTTGCTGAACAGATAGCCCTGCACTTCGGTGCAGCCTTCTTCCTTCAGCTTCCTGAGCTGCTCCTCGGTCTCGACACCTTCGGCAGTCGTCTTCATGCCAAGGCTGCTACCCAGCCCCGTGACGGCGCGGACGATTGCAATCGATTCCGGACGATCGAGTCCGTTCACGAACGAACGGTCGATCTTGATCTTGTCGAACGGAAATTTCTGCAGATAGGCCAGGCTCGAATATCCCGTTCCGAAATCGTCCATGGAAATGCGCACGCCGAGATTGCGCAGCTCATCGAGAATTTCGATGTTTGACTCGGTGTGCTGCAACAAAACGGATTCCGTGATCTCGACCTCCAGGCGGTATGCCGGGAGACCCGAAGCACCGAGCGCTGCGACGACATCGAGGACGACTGCGCGGTGCCTGAACTGCGCTGGGGAAAGATTTACCGCAACGTGGATATCTTTCGGCCATGTCACGGCTTCGAGGCAAGCGCGCTTTAGCACCCAGGCGCCGATCTGGCCCATCAGCCCGATCTCTTCGGCAACCGGGATGAACTCCAACGGCGGCACCATTCCGCGCTCAAGATGGTGCCAGCGCAGAAGCGCCTCGAATCCGCAGATCTTTCCGGTTTCGAGTGTCACGAGTGGCTGGTAATAGACTTCGAACTCCCCGAGCGCGAGCGCCCGCCGCAGATCGATCTCCATGGTCCTGCGCAACTGCATCCTGGCATCCATGTCCGGCTCGAAAAATCGGCACGAGTCGCGACCGTCGCTTTTCGCACGATAAAGCGCCAGATCGGCGTTTTTTAGGAGCTTGTCCGGATCGCTGCCGTCGTTGGGCGCAATCGAAATGCCGACGCTGGCGCCAATCACCACCTGATGCCCGTCAAGCTCGAACGGCTTCGCGATCTCGGCGATCAAGCGCGTCGCCAGCGCGGTGGCGCCGGACGGTTGCTCGGCTCCGGCTTGCACGATGGCGAATTCGTCGCCGCCGAGGCGCGCCACAAGATCGGTCGGACGTGCCGCAGCCTGCAATCGGTCGCCGACCGCCCGTAACAGGGCATCACCAATGGGATGGCCGAGCGTGTCGTTGATGGTCTTGAAACGATCAAGATCGATGCACAGCACGGCGAGCCTCTCGCGATCGACGTTTTCGAGCGTTTTGACCAGATGTTCCCGGAAAAGAACGCGGTTCGGCAGATTGGTAAGTGCGTCATAATGCGCCATGTGCGCGATTTGCGCCTCGGCCTGGCGGCGCACCGTGATGTCCTCGTGGGTCGACAAAGAGCCGCCGCCGGCGAGCGGCTGGTGCAAGACAGAGATAGTTCTGCCGTCTCGCGTTGTCCGGGTCTTGTGCCACGGTTCGGGCGCTCGGGCTGCCGCCAGCCGCTGCTCCACGAAATCCGGTCCAAGATCGGTGCCGAAATCGCCGTTGGCGGCGCGATATTCCAACGATGTCCGTAGTGGCGTGCCCGGGAGAATCGTGTCGGGGGGCAAACGATATATTTCTTCGAATCGTTTATTGGTTACGACAAGCCTCTGCTCATCGTCGACCATGCAGAATCCAAGCGGCATATTGTTCACCGCGGCGTTGAACCGCTCGTATTGCTGGCGCACCAACGCGCGGAAGCGGCCCTCGCTTTGGCGAACGGCAATGGCCGCATGCGCTTTCGCTTCGTCTGCGCGCCGCCGCTGGGCCTGGAGAATGAATTCAAAGAGGACTACCAGCCCCATGCCCAATGCAAACGCGCAAAGCGTAACCGCCAGGACGCCTGTCTGGACATAAGCGAGTTCGTTCAGACGCTGCACAGCCACCGCACCATGAGCATCGGAAGCGGCAAAAATCCGAGCCTCCATATCATCGAATTTCGGATCAACATCGGTTCGATCCAGTTCGTTGGCGCGCGCGATGTCGCCGGCATCGACCGCAGCGAACATGCGGTCAATTGCAAGTAGATATTCCTTGTGGATCGCCAGCACATCGCTGATCAGGGCGCGGTCGGCGGGTTCGCCCAGTCGGCGCGCGCTTTCGAGTGCCGCCAACAGCGAAGCGACGGCCTCGCGATGCCGGTCAAGCACCTTCGCGCTGGGCTGCAGCCGATACTTTCGATTCAAAGATTCTTCGGTGGCCACCTCGAAGCGGGCTCGGTCGAAGGCGTCGCTCAAGTCGTTGGATCGCTTCGCCGCCTGCGCTGTCCGATTAGTTGCAAGCTCTCCCCACACGGCAAAAATTGAAAGTACGATCAGCACACCAGCGAGGCCGAATGCCGCGAAGTGACTGGCGCCCAGCCCATGAGCATCCCTTGCGCGGTGAAGGAATTTCTCTCCGAAGTTTATAGCCAGGCGCAATGCTCACCCTCGGCGGTTCGATTTTCTGTGGATTGTGTAATTTTCAACGTCTCACAAGAACATAAGGGCGAACTGTCGCCGGGCCTTGCGACCGTTATGCCTTGCCGTTTGCTAAGATAATCGCTCACATTTGGGCGAGGACACCCGCACCAATAATTACTTGCCGGATAGGCCCGTTATTGGTCTTCGCCGGCCATCTCTTGGGGGCGACGCCGAACTAAATCACCCCTCAATCGATCTTGGATCCCTCGGGCGATTGCTTCAGCTGCCTCACGTCGCGCGCCATTTCAAGACAGGTGAGAAGATCAGTATAGCTCGACTCTCCACCCATTGTCGCTTCTGCAACGCAATGCTTCCTGTCCGCCGCAGAAAACTGGGGCCACTCTTTTATCATTGTCGCCCGATCATCCAGCTCGGCTTTCAAACATTCCTGCATCGTCACAGACTGGTCGCCGGCCTGCAACGGAGCGTCACCCTGGCTAACAATTCCGTGACAGAGGGGCTGTACGTTGAGAACCGGAAACGCATCCGACCGAGCCGGTAAAATTGGCATCATCAGAGAAACGACCGAAATGCATGCACTGACCAGTGCGATTTTGTTACTCAGAGACATGACGTTTCTCACTAAGTTGAGCCCGATAACTGCTGCGGCCCGTTGGCAGCTGCGGAGTCTGCCGAAGAGACTAGTTGGTAACCGAATGTTGGTTCCGTTGAGTGGGAAACAAAAGGACTGGTTCCGCCGGCGTAGTTTCTGAGTCCTAAAGCAATTGGCTCAAGCACCATGTACGGAACCGGACATACTCTGGACATGGAACCGGCAAAGGCGCATCTTTGGGTTGATTGGCGCGCCATCGCAAGGCGCTCCGGACCCTCACTATATCTAGCCAGGACCCTTTTGAGTGTCCTCACCTCGCTTAACCGCGAAAGGGAGTCACCATGTCTATAATCTTCCATCACAATGATCCGTGTCCCAAGTGCCATAAGCCGATAACGCAAACAGTTATCGAGCCTCATCCAACTCGCCGCGACCTCGCACTCCACAACTTCCACTGCGCGGACTGCGATCCGATAAAAACTAACATTCTTTCGCTGACACCGGCCAAGCCCTCCCAGGAACGAGCGGCCTGACGCGGAAGTGAGCTTTTGTATACAGATTGCGGGTGCCAACCGGCGCAGGCTTTGCAACTAGAAAGACACCGACCCGGTGTCCCCTAGTTCAGGAGGCTGTCATGAGTGATGCCGACTTGTTTCGGCAGTACGCCAAAGAGGCCATGTGCGGGTCCGCCGAAGCCACCACCGAAAATGAGAAGCAAGGCCTACTCGACCTTGCGTGCACATGGGTACAGGCCGCCTTGGCGAGCGAGAGGGTGTGGGGTTCAAGCTTTACTTCACAGCCGCCCGAGGTGAAAACCACATCGCGCTAACTCTTTTTTATACAGAGCGGCAAGGCTTCCCCTGATGTCCGCTTTACTCCCATAGCGGACACGCAGGCGGAAGGCTCGCGTGTCGGTTTTGGGCCAATTGCGGACATACAAATCAGCAATGTGGATCAGAACGTTTGCGTCACGCCAATGCGCGCGGCGTAAGTGGTCGAGGCCAAAAGCAAAAGCCCCGAACGTTTCGGGGCTTGAGCTTGATGTCTTTTGAAAGTGCACGCCCAATCGCTGGGCAGCAGCCTTTACAGTACGCTGTCTTCAGCAACCCTGGCCGTTATCTAACGAACGGCTGGTGAGTTTAGCACCACAGCCAGGGCATCCAATCGCGACGGTGACCGCGGCAATCTCGGTAGCCATGATCGCCTCTGTAGCTGTCATAAAGCGGTCCACGGTAGTCGCGCGCGTATCGGGCGCCAAAATGGCGTTCCACACGCTTTGACTTCACGACAGTGCTGCTATCGGCGTCGGATGAACTCTTGGCCGTGACGCTCGCTGGAGTGCCCTTATCCGTCGTCTGCTGCTTGGTGTCGGATTGCGACGTTGTCGGCGCTGCTTGCCCAGTTTTTTCGGGCATTTTGATTTGGTCGGATTTGCCGGCCGGTGCCATTTTCTCCGGTGGGGCACTTTGCTGTGCCGCCGGAGCGCCTAGCGGCGCATCCGTCTTAATGCCTTGCGCCGAGACAGCGCAGGCACCCAGCAGCACTATGGCCGCTGTGGTCGATATTAGTTGTAGAGTTCTCATGGACGTCTCCTGTAGACACTCCGCAATTTGTTTAATTTTGTGGATGTGTTGGGAGACAACGTCGCTATGGCCGTGATCGTTCCAGATAGTCAATGACGGACATCTGAGCAAAATTGCTCACACGGCCGTCGAGGCGATCGAAAATATCCATCGGCTGACGCTACTCCGGTCTGAGTCGGTGGTGAGCAACGATCCGCATTGCTTCGTCGTGCAGCTATGGACGATCTCGTCAATCAACGCACCCGGCACGCTGCTTTGGGCCATGAACTGCCTCGCCAAGTATCGGGCCGGTCCGGCTGCAAGGGCCGGGGCCATCCGCGCAGCTACGAAGCGTTTTTAGTATCGCGACTTTTCGGCGGTTTCCTGGCGATCAAGTTCATGTTCAAGCGCTCTAATCTCGACTTGAATTTTTTCGACCACTTTCATGTTTGCCGCCATTAGCTCGATTCGCGCCATGTCGTCTTTTGCAAGTCCAGGGTCGCTCGCAAAAGATGCCTGATATTTTGTGATGGCTGAAATAACGTTGTGGCTGTCAGAAAGGGCCGATAAAATGTTTTGTCCTGAGAGCTGAGTGTAGTGCATAAAAAGTTCTCCTTACGTGTTCGACCGTTATGCGGTGAGTTTGGCGTCCAAATAGATTGCCTTCGCAAGGCATCGCCTTGCTCTCCACTCCTGCCACGCCGTCATCCCGGCAGCACGAGCCAGCGCTGTAGCCTGGGCCAGCCCCACCTGACCGACATAGGCACGAACCGTTTCGCAGTTCACGTGCGGCGACTCATCCCAACGAGGCTGACCTAAATCTTGCTTATCGGCCGCCGACCCGGGACTCGCGGCAGCGACCAAAATCATAATTAACAGTGCAGCTTTCATCTGGGTCGCTTTTGGGCTGTAGCGGGTGACTCATCCACGCGCAAATTTGCGCATAGCCCATCGTCTTCGATTGTCAGGGGTCTCTTCGTCTAGACAACAACCTCAAGCGCATTTAGTTCAAATGATGCAGACAAAGCTAAATGGCTAGTTATCTCGAAATTGCCGCAGCCCGGACGGCAATGGGCCCGTTTCGGGTCGCAGGCGGACATGGCGGTTCCAGTTTGCGATGCCTTTCCCTCTGAAGGCAGACATTCCTCCCTTGCCAAATGGAACTTCTCCGACATTCATGGTTAGTTTCTTTCTCAAGATCCCTAGCTTTGGCTGCATTTTGGCTTAACTAAAGTACATTGGTTGAATGATCCCATTCAGGCAATGTTTCACAAATTATTTGGAGTAATTGCGATGACAAATGCACCACAGGCGTCTCCCGGAAACGGCTCAGCGCAAGCGAAAGAAGCTTTCGAAAAGATGAGTGCCGCCACGGGTGAAGCCGCCGCTCTCATCAAGAATAGCTATTCTACGGCTATTAAAGGCGCGCAGGACTACAACAACAAGGTCCTCGAATTTGCTCAGACAAATAGCGAGGCCGCCTTCGGCTTTGCCCAGAAGCTGTCGGATGTGAAATCGCCTTCGGATTTCATGGAATTGTCGACCGAACATTCTCGCAAGCAGTACGAGACGCTGACCGAGCAGACCAAGGAACTCGCAGCACTGGCCCAGAAAGTCACGCTCGCGACTGCGGAACCCCTCAAGACAGGCGTTACCAAAGCGTTCAGCCAACTCGGCTGAGGTGATCCGCTTCAAACGATAGCGTTCTCCGAAGCCCGGGTTGTCGCCCGGGCTTTTTGCCGCTTGCCCTGATCCGCGACCGCTGAAAGCGATCTTTTATGGGCCGAAGAACTACTCGGGCGGGCGCACGATACGGAGGAGGCCGGCCGCACTCGACAAGCTATGAACGGACCAGCGACGGGCCTCCAGCAATAGTTCCCGCAGCACCAGCCGATCAGTTGTGCCCGAGGGCTCTTGGACGAATGATAGCCGATGCAGCGAATAAAGGCCGAGAAGACAGGTAATCCCGAAATAAAACGTCCACGATTGGATATTCAGCACTTGAACCGTGACATCCTTTTCGCCGCCGCCTATCCAGGTGAAAGCGAGCGTAAGCTGATGCGACGCGAAGAAGTCGGCAAATAGACCGCCAAGGATAGGGGCCGCCGCGGCGAAGCTCGCCGAGATGACACTGTTGGCCGCAAGATAGGCTGTCGCTTGGCCAGCCGGCGAGAGCTTCATGGCAATGTTGCCAGACGCCAATCCGACGCCAGCGGTGGCGATGCCCATCAGGATGTGGATGACAACCAGGATGTAAAGCATGAAAGGTTGGACCCAAGGCAGCCCAGTGAGTGTCCAGGCAAAAGTGCAGGCGAGAAAGAGCGGCGCCGCGATCTCGAGCACGGCCTTGTTGCTGAAGCGGTCGATCAGCGTGCCCCATAGCCCGAGCGCTGCAAGATTGCTCAGCTGACTTGCGATGGTGAAAGCGAGGATAGTGGTCATCGAATAGCGGAGCGTTTCCAACATATAGACGGTGAAGAACGGGGCCGCGAGATTCGCGGCGAAATTCCAGGACGACAAAAAAACGATGAGGCGGCGGAAGTTGGCCTCGCGTAATGGAGCGACAAGCAGCGCAAAAGCGTTCGCAGTCTTTTCCGCAGCGGCCATCGGACTGTCCGGCGTGATGCGCAGCAGATAAACGCCAAGAAAGCCGCTGAGCGTACTGATCATGAACAGGATTGAATAGCCAAACACCGTTTGATCCGGCAGGTACCTCTTCCAGCTGTCGACCAGAACGCCGCCAAGGAGCGCCACAATCACCGAGAGAGCGGTCGTCGCCGTGGTCCGTCGCCCGAAAAATCGACCGAATTGCGAGGCCGGAACAAGGTCGCGCATCCATGAATTCCAAGCGCAGCCGGCGACAGCCGCCATGGCTTGATAGATCGCCAGTGACACGATCAGCATCACGATAGCAAAATGACCGAGCAGCGGCGCTGCCGCCGCGCCGAGCAGAAACGCTCGGCCGACGGCGGTGCTCCAGACGCAGATGTCGCGGCGCGCGCGCCAGCGTTCCACCAGGAAGACCGTAGGGATCTGTAAAAGCTGAACGCAGAAGGGAACAGCCGCGAGCACGCCGATGGCGAAGTTGCCGGCGCCAAGCGCGACCGCAAAGCCGACCAGGAAGACGCCCGTGGTCAGCGTCCCCATCGCCTCGCTCGCGAGCGCATCGTAGAGAATGAGCCGCAGCAGGCGCCGCTCGTCCGTGTCCGTGGATGTTGCTTCGGGCACGATGCCGCTCAGCTGTTCCGTCTTGCCGTCGGGCACTCCCGTTCCCTCATGCAACAGCGTCCACCGAGATGGCGGCGGGTCAAGATCGGAAACGCGACGGTTCGCGTTCAAGAACGCGCTCGAGCCTATCGATGCTCTTGCTCGCTTTGGACTTCGTCATGTTTGGCCGACAGGCTAGTAAGCAGGCAACGACGGCGTCAATTGTTTAGTTCCCGCAAGCGGAACGTGCCACAACATGAGCCAAGACGAAAATTAATGAAATGACTGATAGAGCACAAATCCTCACAGAGTCGGCCACGCCGATTTTCAGTCGTTCCAATGATGGACAGCTTTGGTTGTTAGAATTGCTATAAATCTTAAGCGGTTAGGCCACGTCGCTTTCGCTCACTTCGTACTATTCGTCGTACCCGTTGAGCAAAGAATATTGGACAACAAAAAATGCTCAGGCGGTAATGCGCAAATGAACCGCTGACTTCACTTCCCTCGTTGTTCGGCTCTTCAATTTTTTGCGTTTTTACACGGCTTGGGTCATTTGCGGACATTCGCCCTTGGTAACTAACGCAGTCTAAGCGGCCCCGGCATTGCACGCTCGGCTCTGGCGATCAATTGCGCCTCGTACCGATGCACAAACACGCCGAAAAGGATCAATGCAACTAGGATAGCGATGATGAGAAAAATCGCGATTTGGCTTTGCGTCTGTTTGAACTCACGACCAATCTCGTAGGCGGCGTAACCGTAGCTCATCGCCCAGGCACACGAACTGACGACATTGGCGAGCATGAACTTACGCCACGGCATGAGGCCGGCGCCCGCGAGTATTCCAGCAAGCGCTCGTAGCACTGGCACAAATTGGGCCACAAAAACGATTTTACCGCCGTGGTTTAGGAATAAGTACTGGCCCAGTTTGATTCTGCCTTCGGTTAGGCCCAGGTGATTTTGGTAACGCAAAAGCAGCTGATAGCCGAATTTTCGGCCAATGAAATATCCAACCATGCGGCCGGCGATCGCGGCCACTGTTGCTGTGAGAATCACGGCGCCAATATTGAGATCGTGTTTGGTTGCGGCGTCAATCGCAGCAGCTAAAAGAGCAGTCTCGCCCGGTAGGGGAAAGCCCACGCATTCGATGCCGACTATTAAGGCTACTGCGACTGAGCCGTAAACATGGATGAGATGAGAAACAAGATCCAGGCGTGAATCGCTTCTCGGGCTCTTGCCCTCGGGCCATATCAGACCCCCGACCAGTGCTTACCAGCAGCACCGTGGATTTCTTTAATCCGGCGAACAATAGCGCCAAGTTTCCGGTCAGCTTCGATGAAAGCTTGCGACCCCATTCCTACCGTTTGCAAGACGACGTTCACTTTGGTCGCTGCGACCGAAAGGTCCTTATAGAGACGCTTCAATTCGGCAGCCTCTTCCGGACCAATTGTAGTTCGCGGTTTCGCCATCGCTGAATATTAGCCACGAAGTGGCGACCCTGCTAGACGCCCTAAAATTCAAATTTCTCAAGCCGGCTTTGCGTGGCTGAGTGCGGCAGCTTTCGGGGGTAAAGCAGCCGCACCTTATGATTCTGTCGCGTGGCAGCTAATGACCCAAAGCGGACACGGACCATGCCTTACGGACGGCTGCCATGATACCAACCCTAGCCCCTTCCAGAGCATTGGCCTGAGCCGATACGATGTGTCGTCCTGAGCCTTGGGGGAGGGCGATGAGACGGCGCTCCAAAGCAAGCGGCGAAGCGGCCAAAACGCGACGCCGCACAATGGTAAAACGCCGAAACGCGGCGAAGACCGAAATCGGTCGCAGTTCCTCTACCGCAAGCCAAGAAACAAAGGTTGCGGTGCTCACCCGCGAGCGTGACGACGCGTTAGAACAGTTCTCTGCCGCTTCCGAGGTTCTCAAGGTCATCAGCTCGTCGCCTGGCGAACTGCAACCTGTTTTTCAAGCCATGCTGGAAAACGCTACGCGTATCTGCGAGGCCAAATTCGGTGCGCTATTCCGCTTCGAGGGCGGGGTATTCCGGTTGGCAGCGGAAGTCGGCACGCCGGCAGAATATGCCGAATTTCTAAAGCGACGCGGACCGTTTCAGCCGATCCCTGGAAGCCAGGGAGATCGCGTAATGCGGACAAAGCGAGTGAGCCACACTGCCGACTACGCCGCAGAAGCTGCCCCCGGGGCGTCAGCCAAGCTCGGCGGAGCACGATCCACTGTTACCGTGCCGATGCTCCGGGACGATGTATTGATCGGCGTGATTATCATCTACCGTCAGGAGGTGCGGCCCTTCACTGACAAGCAGATCGAGCTGGTGCAGAATTTTGCTGCCCAGGCCGTCATCGCCATCGAGAACACGCGGCTGCTCAACGAACTGCGCGAATCACTGGAACAGCAAACCGCTACAGCGAATGTTCTTCGCATCATTAACTCGTCGCCTGGCGAATTGGAACCAGTGTTCCGAACCATGCTGGAAAACGCGACGCGATTGTGTGAGGCCGAGTTTGGCAATCTATTTCTTTACGACGGTGAAGCCTTTCGTACTGTAGCGCTTTACCAAGCATCGCAAGCTTATACTGAAGCGCGGGAAAGGCCGTTCTTGGCGTGCAACCTCCATCCGGATGTTCCACTCGTCCGTATCGTCCTGAGTAAATCGATAATTCACATTGCCGACGTCAGAACGGAGCGAGCCTACATTGCGGGTGATCCGGAGTTTTCTAAGCTCGTTGATGTCGCTGGCGCCCGAACCCTTCTGCTTGTTCCACTGCTCAAGGAGTCTCAGTTCGTCGGGGCATTCGCCATTTATCGCAAGGAAGTGCGCCAATTTGCGGACAAGCAAATCGAGCTAGTAAAAAATTTCGCCGCCCAGGCGGTCATCGCTATCGAAAACACGAGACTGCTAAAGGAGCTACGCGAGAGAACCGAAGAAGTCGTCAAATTAAATCAGCAACTTGAAAGGCGTGTCGTGGATCAGGTTGGCGAGATCGAGCGCATGGGTCGGTTGCGACGCTTCCTCCCGCCGCAAGTGGCCGATCTCATCGTCGCCTCCGGGACGGAAAAGCAACTTGAAAGTCATCGCCGCGAGGTCACCGCTTTATTCTGCGACCTTCGCGGCTTTACTGGGTTCTCCGAGAGCTCCGATCCCGAAGACGTCATGGCGCTTCTGCGCGACTACCATGCAGCAATCGGCGAAATTATCATCAAATATAGCGGTACGCTGGAACGCTATGCCGGAGACGGGGTGATGGTGGTTTTCAACGATCCCGTTCCAGTAGACAATCCAGCACTCCAAGCCGTGCTCTTGGCGCTCGAAATGCGTGCCGCTATTGGATCGCTGACAGAGAAGTGGCGTCGCCTTGGCCACGACATTGGCTTTGGCATCGGCATTGCGCATGGATTTGCCACGCTCGGTACCATCGGCTTTGAGGGGCGCTTCGACTATGCAGCAATTGGAACGGTTTCCAATGTGGCATCTCGCCTTTGCGACGAAGCCAAGCCCGGTCAAATCCTCATCAGTCCGCGTGTGCTGATGGCAGTTGAGGATGCCGTCACGGTCGAACCGGTTGGCGAGTTTGCCCTCAAGGGCATTCGGCGTCCTTTGGCGGCGTATAATGTAATCGCGACCAACCGCGAAAAATAAAGCCCGGACGGAAGATCGATGTCGGCTCATGGCCCTTTTGCATCGCGTCGACGAACTCGTCGTCGGTCCAACCACCCGTGCCGGTTTGCACGACGGCCGGCAACATGATCGTACCGGTGTCGTACCCTCAGCGTACTCGCCCGCCGGCCGTCGTAATTAGAGCTTACACTAACAAATTCGGTTCTGAAGGCGCGGCTTGTTGAATGCGGTGGCGAATGTCTAGTCGGGTAATCAGCGGACGCAGCACCTGCAGCTTTGAGGTCCCGGTCTTGCGACCGGGGCCTTTTCATTTTGTATCCTAGGCGACAGATAAACGCTGCTTCTGCGCGTACATGGACTGGTCGGCCGATGCGAGAAGCTCGCCGGCACTCGCGCCGTCATCTGGATAGACCGCGAGCCCAACGCTCGCAGATATTGATATCGGTTTGCCGGCAACCCTGATTGAACAAACGATCCCTGATCTAAAGCGAGCTCGTTTGCGCCACGCGGACACGGTATCGTAATTGGCCGGAAGGACAACCCCGAATTCGTCGCCTCCGATTCTTGCGGCTAAGCAGTCCGGACCCGCTATCGTGATGACCTCCGTCGCGAGCGCCAGCAAGGCCTCGTCTCCCGCACGGTGTCCGTACACGTCGTTAATCGACTTCAGTCTGTTCATGTCGACGATGATAACCCCAGTCCGCCGGCAGGCGTCACGTGCCAGCGACACGGCCAAATCAAGCTGTGCGTCGAACATGGCCCGGTTCGCCAAATTCGTCAGTGGATCCCGCTGCAACGCTGAAACGTCGACATGTAGAAGTACAGCGTGTCGTTTGCCGTTGAATTCCAAGGCCGAAATCTGGACCTGGAACCAGTGATGCGATCCGTTGAACGGACAAGCGTATGTACCAGCGAAATAAGGCGCGGCGCCATTCAGGATTGCGCGCAATCCACTGAGTACCGTGACCGCATCGCGACAGCCCCGTTGGATCGCAGACTCGCATTCTCCAATATAATTCAGGCTCGATTGCTTGAGAGAAAGCATGCCGATCTTTGCGGTCTCCTTCCATTTTCTATTAACATGCACGATCTTCCCGGCGGGATCGACAACCGCGATCTCCGCAACGAGACAATCTGACAAATCGAGACCTAAATTTTGAAGCACGATTTTCTCTGATGGGCTTGGTCCAAGCCCAAGGAGCGGCCCTATCTAGACGGGACGAAGGTTACTCGAAGTCGGTTAATTGACTTCCACAAGTAGCGGTCCAAGGCGCCAACTCATGTTGATATAATTCACCGCATACTTTTGGAGCTGTCTATCAAAATCCCGGCAAAGATCGCGTAATATTCCGTCTTCGAAGTAATGCGGTTTACAAGATTGCAGCAACCGGCTTTACAAATAAAAAAGGATAAACCAAAAGGTGCTGCACTGCGATCGACAATGCTCAGCCCCCATCTTTCCACTGCATAACTTCTTTAGCTATGGCCGCAAATTACGGCTAGGACGAATCCCTTCAGGCCATGGGAGTTAGGAACAGGATCGGTACCGTGACCCAAAGCAGACATCCGGTTTAACGATCGGGTAAAAGGTTGCTGCTTGCTGGAACAGGTGCCCGTCGGGCGGAACTGGGCGCTAATCGCAAGCGATCCACATTTTCTCGACAGATTAGCTCAATCCGAGCGAAATTTGCTGCCATTGTCCTAAGCGATCCGAGATTACATCGAACGCATTTCTTTATTTGGTTGGCCTCGCCCCGCCAAACGCCATCGTGGTGGGCTTGTGGGCAGAGCAAGTGTAGATCGATGATCGCTTTCGGAACAAAGGGCGCGCCCATAGAGATTCTCTTGGTCGAGGACCATCTCGGCGACGTCCGACTGATTGAGGAATCTTTCCGCAACTCGAAAAGGTCGATCCATCTCCACGTGGCTTATGATGGCGTGGAAGCCATAGGATTTCTGAAGCGCGAGGGCCCCTACGCCGACGCCCCTCGCCCAGATATTATCTTGCTGGATCTCAATCTTCCCAGAATGGATGGCCGCGAGGTTCTCGCGCGCATCAAAGACGATGTGAACCTTAACACAATTCCCACCGTCGTTCTAACCACCTCAGACGCGGAAATAGATGTCGCAAGAGCCTATGAACTCCATGCCAGCTCCTACATCAGCAAGCCCGTCAGCCTGGAAGCGTTCGAAAGCGTCATGCGGGGATTCAATGATTTCTGGCTGACGAAGATCAAATTGCCAAAAGTATCCGTCATGAGGGTTCTCCTGATAGAAGATAATCCCGGGGATGCGGGCCTACTTCGTACAATGCTGGAAGACGAGGGCTCGCACAGCGCCGAATTGATTCATGTGACGTCTATGGCTGAGGCCCAAGTACGTCTTGCGGATGATGTGGCTGACGTTGTTTTGCTGGACCCCGGATTGCCGGATACACAGGGGCTACAGTCGATACGGAGTGCGCGCGCCGCCGCGCCGCGGTTGCCCCTGGTAGTACTAACCGGCTTTGACGATGACACGATGGCCGCAAGTGCCTTGCAGGAGGGCGCGCAGGACTTTCTCATCAAAGGTAGAATCGAGGCACGCGCGCTCCTGCTGGCCTTGCGCTACGCTATCGAACGCAAGACCATGGAAGACACACTGTTCGGCGAGAAGGAACGCGCTCAAGTCACGCTCAATAGCATCGGCGACGCCGTAGCCTGTACGGACAGTACCGGGAATATTACCTTTCTCAATCTCGTGGCGGAAAGGTTGTCGGGATGGTCGCGACAAGAAGCCGTAGGCCGGCCCATGGCAACAGTGCTACGGATCCTAGATGCAAAAAGTCACGAAACAATTCCGAATCCCATGGAAATGGCGATTCAAAAAAATCAAACCGAGCATCTGCCGTTGAACTGTGTACTCCTTCGTCGCGATGGCAAAGAGATTCCAATCGAGGATTCCGTCTCACCAATTCACGATCGTGAGGGGCGGGTTAGCGGCGCGGTGATTGTTTTCCGCGACGCGACGGCATCACGGGCGCTCGAACTGGAGAAAGCTCATTCCGCGGAACACGATTTTCTCAGCGGGTTGCCCAACCGGAAGCTTTTAAAGGAGCGTACGGACTTTGCCATCGCGTTAGCACGACGTCATGGGAAAAAGCTCGCAGTGTTGTTTTTGGATTTGGACGGCTTCAAGCACGTCAACGATTCCTTCGGACATTCGGTCGGTGACAAGCTCCTTCAATCGGTGGCGGGACGCCTGGCAAATTGCGTTCGCGGCACTGACACAGTCAGCCGCATGGGCGGCGATGAATTTGTGGTGTTGCTCTCAGAGGTCGAACAGGCGGAAGACGCTGCTATCACGGCTACCAGAATGCTGAACGCCGTGGCTGAGGCACATTCCGTCGAAGGGCATCATATTCACGTGACCACAAGCATTGGCGTGAGCGTCTATCCCGACGATGGCCTCGACGCCGAGACTCTCATCAAATGCGCAGACACGGCGATGTATCAGGCAAAGGAGAATGGACGCCAGACCTTTCAGTTTTTTGAAACGACGATGAATGAACGGGCGGTGGAGCGGCAACTCATCGAGCAAGGTCTTCGTCGTGCCTTGGAAAAGCAGGAATTCGAGCTGTATTACCAGCCGAAGATCGATCTGAGGACCGGGAAGATTGTGGGGGCAGAAGCACTGATACGCTGGACGCATCCGGACCGAGGAAAGATTTCTCCGGAGAAGTTCATTCCTGTGGCCGAAGCCTGCGGCCTCATTATTCCGATCGGCGCCTGGGTCCTTCGCGAAGCGTGTGCGCAGGCCCGATCCTGGTCAGACTCGGGTCTGCCCGCCATAACCATCGCCGTAAACGTCTCCGCACGGGAATTTCAAAGCGAGAATTTTTCTGAAGCCTTGTTCGCAACCCTCAACGAAACAGGCCTGGATCCGCGCCGTCTCTTGGTTGAATTGACTGAAAGCGTGCTCGTCAAGCGTGCCGAGTCCGCCGCGTCGATCCTCCACGGCTTACGAGGGCGAGGCGTTCACGTCGCGATCGATGACTTCGGCACCGGCTACTCCAGCCTGAGTTATCTGCAAAAGTTTCCGGTCGATTCCCTCAAGATCGATCAGGCTTTCGTCCGGCAAATCGGCAAACCTACAGACAACAAGCACATTGTGACCGCCATCATCGCCATGGCCCGCAGTCTCAAACTTCGGGTCGTTGCCGAAGGAGTGGAGACGCTCGAAGAATTATCGTTTCTTCGCGCTCATCAATGCGACGAAGCGCAAGGATATTATTTCAGCCGACCGGTGCCCGCCGGGGAGTTCGTCAAGCTACTTGAGAGCGGCATTAGAGTACCCTTCGCCATTTTTGCCGCATGATATCGAGTGACTGCCGCGGCAGTTCATGGCCCAAAGCGGACGCACTCGTCGGCGACAGTCGCGGCAGGTTTCGGGAGTAAAGATGGGGTAATCGGCCGGCAGCTTGTGGATAGCTGAAGGATTTTGGGTGCTGCGCTTCAGGCTGATGGTGAAACAAGGTCACCGTGGTTACGGGCCTCAAGCATCAGAGGGAGAAGCGCAGCATGGACCATTTTGCTGGACTGGACGTATCGGTCAAGGAGACCAGCGTCTGCATTGTGGATGATTCGGGCAGGATCGTTCGGGAAGTGAAGATGGCGAGCGATCCGGAAGCTCTGCTACCGGTGCTGACGAATCCGGCCTTCCACTTCAAATGGATCGGACTGGAAGCCGGGCCACTGTCGCAATGGCTTTACAGCGCGCTTGCGGAAGCAGGCTTGCCGGCGATTTGTGTCGAAACGCGGCACATGCGGGAAGTGTTGCAGGCGCAGATCAACAGGACGGACCGCAAAGATGCGCGCGGTATCGCGCAGATGATGCGCGTGGGACTTTACCGTCCGGTGCATGTGAAGACGCTACGCAGTCAGAAACTGCGGATGCTGCTGACCCATCGCAAGTTTGCTGCAGTCGAAGGCCATCGCCGTTGAGAATGACTTACGTGCGACCTTGCGCAACTTCGGTCTCAAGGTGGGCGTAGTGGGAACCGTGAAATTCGAGGCCCGCATGGCAAGGCCGCGGTTAAGATTGTTCCACCGCGTCCTCGAACCCCATGATGGAAGGGCCTTAGTGCCGATTCCGAAGAGAAGGACGAGCCCGCGAGAGACATCGACATAGTGGTGGTGAATAGCCTGAAAGCGCTTGACCCCAACCGGCCGATTAGAGAAGCGGACATCGATTTAACGGAGGCGCTGCGGCTTATGACGCGAAGCAGACATGCAGCGGCCTTACTCGATGACCTCGCCCGGCGCACGAGCACGGTTCGGGGGCCGTCGCAAAACTTCCAGGTGCGTGTGAACGTCTATGGCGATGAGATTCTCGATCGTCACTGTTATTCGAGTGCTTCGGCCCACGATTGGGGCACAGGAATAGTCATCTCAAGCGCCATTTGGCCATAGGCTTTACCCTGCGGATCAATGCGGCGAGAAGCCATGCCGCCACCGCCGAGAGCGTCGCTGATCAGAAAATTCAGCGCATTAAGGCCTGGCGCCTCGAATCGCTCGGCCGGCCCGGCCACCAGATGGCCGAGATGTGCGACGATGCGTTCCGATGTCACTTCGCGCCGAAGGAGTGGCATATATTCGGG